>Ga0208820_1000256_pt1 | contig 49667 bp, 42 predicted proteins | sample June2015DPH_16_5_FD_184713 | JGI IMG/M metagenome (GOLD analysis project Ga0208820, IMG submission 184713) | Peatland microbial communities from SPRUCE experiment site at the Marcell Experimental Forest, Minnesota, USA - June2015DPH_16_40... | ecosystem: Environmental > Terrestrial > Soil >...
CGCCGCAGAGCCGGACATGATTGTTCCGGGGGACGACCTTGCAACCTGGCACTTGCAGCATTTGTACCGCCGAGAACAGGGCTCGACGAAAAGAGGAACCCTTTGCGCGCTGATTGAGCATTCCCTTGGCGCACCCGAAAGCTTCCCAATCGTCTATTCGAGAAGCGCTTTTATAGAGCTGGCTCAGGCAGAGGGCGTTCGCGCTCCGAAGGCCGAGGTGATCCGGAACATCGATGATCTGAAGACATGGGTCACCCGAATTGGATTCCCGACGGTCCTGAAGGCGAATGGCACTTCCGGCGGGGATGGAGTAAGAATCGTCCACACGCTTGACGAAGCCGAGCTCACCTTGCGGACATTGCAAGCTCCTCCACTCTTGGCCCGGGCGGCTAAACGGGCGCTCCTAGACCAAGACAAGACGTTGGTTTGGCCATCGATACTTCGTCGTCGATCGGTTGTGAATGCGCAGGCATTTGTAGCGGGGCACGAAGCCACCAGCACAATTGCCTGCTGGAGGGGCAGCGTCCTGGCAAGCCTTCATTTTGAGGTGGTCAACAAGGCGAGCTCGGCTGGGCATGCGACCGTAGTGCGCTTAATCGAGAATGCGGAAATGTCGGCTGCTGTCGAAAAGATGACTCGCCGGCTTGATCTTTCCGGGCTTTACGGATTTGATTTCATGCTCGAGGCGGGCACCGGAAACGCGTACATCATCGAAATCAATCCCCGGTCCACTCAGGTTGGCCACCTGAGCTTGGGGTTGGGGCACGATCTTCCTGCTGCTCTGTACGCTGCCTTGTCTGGCAAAGCTGTGCAACCAGCAGAGAAAGTTACCGAGAAAGACACGATCGCTCTGTTCCCGCAAGAATGGATAAGGAATCCAGAGAGCGCGTTCCTGCGATCGGGTTATCACGACGTCCCTTGGGAAGAACCTGAGTTGGTGCGCGATTGCGTCAACAATCGTAGGAAGCAGAGCGCCTGGTATTCGCGATCCAGTCGGAAGCAGGCTTCTCCGGAGGCTCCGTCCCCCAAGCCTGTTGCCGCTCCAGCAAAAAATCACGCCGTAGGGCTCGATTGGGGAAGCAAGTGAGGTCGCGTATGACTGGGCAATCCTCAAAGACAGTGAAGACGCCACTTCGAATCATGAAATTCGGCGGGACCTCTGTGGGCGACGCGTCCTCAATCCAGAAGGTGCTTGCGATCATTCGAGCGGCTTCGCGCGAGAGTGTGGTCGTGGTGGTCGTCTCGGCAATGAGTGGCGTGACCAACAAGTTGGTCGATGCAGCCACGCAGTCAGAGGCAGGTGATTGCGACTCGGTTGAGATGATCTTCCGGGAGCTCCGCAGCCGACACCAAGCGGTGGTCAGCGCGTTGATCCATTCGGTTCCGGTGCGGAGTCGCATCAACCGGGAAGTGGAACAAATTTTTCAGGAGACCGAACGCCTGTGCCGAGGCACCGCTCTCCTGCGCGAGTTGACGCTGCGGGCGCGTGATTCGATCTCCAGTTTGGGCGAACGTCTGTCCGCTCCTCTGGTCGCGGCCGCGCTGACGGAATGCGGTGTGACGAGCGAAGCGATTGAAGCCACGGAACTCATCGAGACCGACTCCTGTCATGGCTCTGCGGACCCGAGGATGGATCCGACACGTAAAAAGTGCGGATCGCGCTTGCGCCCGCTCCTGGAGAAGGGAGTCGTTCCTGTGGTGACCGGCTTCATTGGCGCTACGGCGGAGGGTGTGCTGACAACGCTCGGACGCGGCGGCTCGGACTATTCTGCGACGATCCTGGGTGCAGCTCTCGACGCCGACGAGGTGACCATCTGGACGGATGTGGATGGCCTGATGACGGCCGATCCCCGCCTGGTGCCGGGTGCGTCCACGATTCCAGAAATCTCCTATCGCGAAGCGGCGGAACTGGCGCACTTTGGCGCCAAGGTTTTGCATCCGAAGACTCTCAGCGCGGTCACTCAATGCGGTATCCCGCTGTGGATTCGTAACACGTTTGCCCCCGAACGGCCGGGAACGCGAATCACGCCCAGCGGCCCCTTGAAGGACGGCGGAGTGAAGGGGCTCACGGCGATCAGCGACGTCGCACTGATCACCGTGGGCGGCGCGGGAATTGTCGGCGTGCCGGACGTCTTGGGCCGCACCTTCGCGATCACCGCGGCCGTCCCAGCGAACGTCCTGCTCATCTCGCAATCATCCTCGCAAAACGATATTTGCCTGGTGGTTGCTTCTGCCGTCGCGGAGCGCACCCTTCAGGCTCTACACCGCGAGTTCGCGTTGGATCTGGCAGACGAAAAAGTGGAGCATATTACGCTCGACCCGACGGTTGCGATCGTCACAGTAGTGGGCAAGAACATGCGTGGTTCTGCAACTGTCGGCCGCACGTTCACTGCTCTCGGCCGCGAAAATCTGAACATCATCGCGATTGCGCAAGGTTCTTCAGAGTGCAATATCTCCTTCGTCGTGTCGAAGCATGACGTCAGGGCAGCACTCCATACCGCACATCAGGAATTTCAGCTGGGCGCACGGGAGTCGCGTGCACTCCCCGTCCAGAGTGTGGGTGTGGACCCCGCAGCCTGGCGTTACAATCCCGATCAGCAGCGAACTGCAAGTGCCGATTGAGCGCCGCCTGATTGTCCCTCACCGTGGTTGTTTCCGGATTCAAATATCACCAGTAGACGGGGAGTCGTTTCATTCATGAACCCTTACGTATGCATCGCGCCGGATGTGAAGCTTGGGAGAGACGTCAAGCTCTCCAAGTTCATCAACCTGTACGGTTGCGAGATTGGCGATGAAACCAAGATCGGCGCCTTCGTCGAGATCCAGAAGAATGCCAGCATCGGCAAACGCTGCAAGATCTCGAGTCACACCTTCATCTGCGAAGGCGTCACGATCGAGGACAACGTCTTCATCGGCCACGGCGTGATGTTCATCAACGATAGCTATCCGCGCGCCACTGCTGCCAGCGGAAATCTGCAAACCGAAGCCGACTGGAAGGTCGAGCGCACGGTAATCAAGAAGGGGGCGTCGATCGGCTCCGGAGCCACGATCCTCTCCAACATCAGCATCGGTGAAAACGCTATCGTGGGAGCCGGCAGCGTGGTCACCAAGAACGTGCCGTCCAACAGCATCGTGGCGGGAAATCCTGCAAAGTTTCTGCGGTCGATCGAACTTATTACGGAGGTTTCAAAGTGAGCGGTTCTCATAGCGTTGCAAACAGCATTCCTTTTCTTGATCTGGTTACTCCCCATGTCGAACTCGAGCAGGAGTTGACTGAGGTTTTTCAAAAAGCCCTGCGGACCGCCGGATTTATCGGTGGCCCCATGGTGGAAGATTTTGAGAAAGCTTTTGCGGCTTTTTGCGATGTCAGGTCTTCGGTCGCAGTCAGCAGCGGAACCGATGCTCTGCGGTTCGCCCTCATGGCAAGCGGAGTGAAGCCCGGCGACGTTGTCGTCACCGTGCCGCACACTTTCATTGCCACTACGGAAGCGATTTCACAGGCTGGTGCGTTGCCCGAGTTTGTGGACATTGATGAGCAGACGTACAACATGGATCCCGCAAAACTAGCGGAGTATCTGGAAAAACAGTGCACGGTCAACGATGCGGGAGCGTTGATAAGCCGCCGCAGCGGTCGCCCGGTCACTGCAGTAGTTCCGGTCCATCTATACGGGCAAATGGCCGACATGGATCCCATCCTGGAGCTCGCTGAGCGCTACCGCCTCGTCGTGATCGAGGACGCCTGCCAGGCGCACGGTGCCGAGTATTTTTCACGAAAGCGAAACCGCTGGATGAAGGCCGGGTCCGTGGGACGAGCCGCGGCATTCAGCTTTTATCCCGGGAAAAACTTGGGCGCATGCGGTGAAGCGGGGGCAGCCACGACCAACGATGCCGCCATCGCGAAGACCATGAAGATGCTTCGGGATCACGGCCAGGCCACGAAGTACTATCACGACGTTGAAGGGTACAACGGCCGACTGGATGCGATTCAGGCGGGCCTCCTGCACGCAAAACTCCCGCATCTGGCGAAGTGGAACGCTCAGCGCCGTGAACTCGCAGCTGAATACAATCGGTTGCTTAGGTCTGTAGACGACGCCGTGGTTCTGCCCTGTGAACAGTTGCGGTCGCGTGCGGTGTATCACCTGTATGTGGTGCGCACTGCCGATCGCGAAGGCTTGATGGATCACCTCAAGAAAGCGGGCATCGGCACCGGGATTCATTATCCCATTCCGCTGCACCTGCAGAAAGCCTACGCCGCCATGAACTACCGGAAGGGAGACTTCCCGGCAACCGAGAAAGCCGCTGCGGAAATCGTCTCCTTACCAATGTTCCCGCAGCTTACGGCCCCGCAGCAAGCTCGCGTCGTGGAGGAGATTCTGAACTTCACTTCGATGACCGCGCGTAAGCAGGTCGAGACCGAGGCAGGGTCATTAACTGCGGCGACTCGCAGAGCTTAGCCATTTTCCATCCCACTCTCCCAATCGCACATAGAGGACGGCAAACATGAAACTCTCAGTCATCGGCGCGGGATATGTTGGTCTCACCACCGCTGCCTGCTTGGCCCAGATTGGCCACGACGTATTCTGCAGCGAAAGCGACCTAGAGAAACTCACAAAGCTGCAGAATGAGGGAATGCCGCTGTTTGAGCCGCACTTGGAGGATGTCATCAAGGCTGCCCGCGAGGCTGGCCGGCTCCATTTCGGGTCTACACAGGAGGCAATCGCTTGGGGAAACGCGATCTTTATTTGCGTGGGAACGCCGCCTTTAGCTAACGGTGACGCCGACCTGTCTGCCATTGAAGGAGTCGCTCGAGCGATTGCAAAACATGCCTCTGGGTACCGGCTGGTTATCGAAAAAAGCACGGTACCGGTACAGACGGGAGCGCAACTGCAGAAACACCTCTCCGTCCATAGCAGAAACGGTTTGAGCTACGACGTAGCATCAAATCCTGAGTTCTTGCGCGAGGGTTCTTCGGTCGAGGATTTTCTTCATCCCGATCGAATCGTGATCGGAGTCGACTCGCCGCGAGCGGAGAACCTGCTCCGGCAAATCTATGAGCCGATCATTCGTCAAACCTTCACTTGCCCTTTACATTCGGATTGTCCAAACCGCAAGAACCCGATCTTCCTGGTCACCGACACCAATTCGGCTGAACTCATCAAGCACGCCTCCAACTCCTTCCTGGCCATGAAGATTTCGTTCATCAACATGGTGGCGAATCTTTGCGAAGAGGTCGGAGCCGACGTAACCAAGGTGGCACAAGGAATGGGGCTTGATCCTCGGATCGGTTCGACATTTCTCAACCCGGGGATCGGGTTTGGCGGATTCTGTTTCCCGAAGGATGTGCAGGCGTTCATCAGAATCGCCGAGAAATCCGGTTGCGACTTTTCTTTGTTAAAGGAAGTAGAGAGGATCAATCAGCGACGGATCGAACATTTTGTTGAAAAAATTCGAAAAGAGCTATGGGTCCTGCGGGGTAAGAAAGCCGCGGTCTGGGGTCTCGCGTTCAAGCCGAACACCGACGATGTCCGTTTCGCACCTTCGATCACTCTCGTGAAAGCGCTGTTGGCCGAAGGCGCTGCGGTGCGCGCCTATGACCCTGAAGCTACCGAGAAGGCCAGGGCCATCCTTCCCGAGATCACGTACTGCGCCGATGCTTATCAGGCGGCCGAAGGAGCGGACGCCATCTTGATCGTCACCGAATGGGACGAATTTCGCCAGCTAGACTGGGATCGCCTCGGACGGGTGGTCGAGCGACCGCTCATTGTCGATGGCCGAAACATGCTGGACGCTTCAGAAGTGAAGAATCACGGATTCCACTACTTCAGTGTAGGTCGGCCGCCGGTGCTACCCGTGCAAAGTGTTCCTGCGGCCAGCGAGGTTCCCTCACTGGTGGGTGCAGGACGCCCGCCACGGACGAGTCTGGCCAGTTAACAAAGCATCCGCTGCCTCCATCCCATAGCGAGGGCATTGTGAAAATCGTTTCGATCGTCGGGGCACGACCTCAATTCATCAAGGCAGCTGCCGTGAGCCGGCTCTTACGGGAGCGCCACACGGAGATTCTTGTTCACACCGGCCAGCACTACGACTATGAGATGTCCGGGATTTTCTTCGACGGACTCGAACTGCCCCGTCCGGAAGTGAATCTGGGCGTGGGGTCCGGTTCGCACGGCGCGCAAACCGGAGCCATTCTCAAAGGCGTCGAAGATCTGCTGCTCGCCGAACGTCCAGACTACCTCTTGATCTACGGCGATACGAACTCAACCCTCGCAGGCGCACTCGCAGCGTCAAAGCTTTCGGTGCCGGTCGCTCACGTGGAGGCAGGACTCCGAAGCTTCAACCGTTCCATGCCGGAGGAGATCAATCGCGTCGTCGCCGATCACCTTTCGAATCTGCTTCTTTGTCCTAGCGATACCGCAATAGGGAACCTCTGCGCTGAAGGGATCACGCAGAATGTGCATCTCGTCGGCGATGTCATGCTCGATGTCCTGAACTGGGCGAAGCAACGCCTCTCTGCCAAACCGTCCGAGATCCTGCAGCGACTGGGCCTGAAGAAGCAGTGCTACCTCCTTGCCACCATGCACCGCAGTGAGAATACCGACGATTCGGCACGTCTTTCGCACATCGTGAATGCCCTCAATCTGTTGCGTGAGCCGGTCGTTTTTCCCATTCATCCCCGTGCGCGCAAGGTGATCGCCGATGCCCATTGCCCATTTGAAAGCCATGTTCGACTGATCGAACCGGTCGGGTATCTGGATATGGTCGCGCTCACCAGCGCAGCGCGAACAGTTCTGACCGACTCGGGAGGACTGCAGAAAGAAGCTTATTGGCTTGGTGTCCCCTGTCTCACAATGCGAGATGAAACGGAATGGGTGGAAACGGTGGAAGCGGGCTGGAACACACTGGTTGGATCCGATACCGAGAAAATCGTCAAAGCTGTGGATTCGTTTGTGCCGAGCGGTTCGCGCCCGTCCCTTTATGGAGATGGATTTGCCGCCGCAAGGTGTGTTGACTTGCTGGGCGAACCTTCATGTCCACCAGTCGTAGATGCGCTCAACGCGCAGAATATTCTAACCTAAAGCGTTCTAACGGAGAACATTCATGGAAAGCGTACCCCGCAAGAATTCGAAAACTAAAGTCGCGGTCATTGGGGTCGGTTACTGGGGCAAGAACCTTGTGCGAAACTTCTACGACCTTGGCGCCCTTGCTGTCCTGTGCGATGCGGAGGAATCTGTCGAAGCAAAATGTAAGCAACAGTATCCGGGTGTTAGGTTCCACCGTCAGTTCAGTGCAGTTCTTTCCGATCCTTCCGTCACCGCGGTGGCCCTGGCGACACCGGCGGTGACTCACTACGAAATGGCCAAGGCGGTATTGGAAGCCGGAAAGGATGTTCTGGTCGAGAAGCCACTTGCCATCGATGTGAAGCACGGCGAAGAACTCGTCCGCCTGGCCGATGCGAAAGGCAGAATTCTGATGGTCGGTCACATCCTCCGATATCACCCAGCAGTCCTGAAGCTGCAGCAACTCATTCATGACGGCACACTGGGCAAGATCAACTACCTGTACTCCAATCGACTCAACATCGGTAAGATACGGACTGAGGAAAACATCTTGTGGAGTTTCGCTCCCCACGACATATCGGTGATGCTGTCACTCCTCAATGAAATGCCGACTCGCGTGTCGTGCCAAGGGAGCGCGTATCTGAATCACAACGTGTCTGACGTTACGTTGAGTCACTTCGATTTTCCCAGCGGTGTGCAAGCACATATCTTCGTGAGCTGGCTGCATCCCGTCAAAGAGCAAAAGCTGGTAGTGGTCGGATCGGAAAAGATGGCTGTGTTCGACGACACCGCCGAAGACAAGCTTGTGCTGTATCCGCACAGAGTCGAATGGCGAAATCGGGTCCCGACGGCTGTCAAGGCGAACGGCGAAGTCGTCGATCTCGAGGACAACGAGCCACTTCGGGCCGAATGCCAGCATTTTCTTGACTGTGTCGAGTCTCGCACGCCCCCAGTCAGCGACGGTGTGGAAGGACTTCAGGTCTTGCGGGTATTGGATGCCTGCCAGCGCGCTCTGTCGAATGGGCCTATTGTTCTGGAATCCTCCGATGCGAACAGCCAAAAGAAGGACCTTCCTTATTTCGTGCACGAATCTGCATACGTCGACGCGGGTGCCGAGGTCGGCGCCCGCACGAAGATCTGGCATTTCTCGCATGTGATGAAAGGCGCACGGATCGGCCAACGATCCATCATCGGTCAGAACGTGAATGTCGACGGTGGGACTGTGATTGGCAACAACGTCAAGATCCAGAACAACGTCTCTATTTACACGGGTACGGTTGTTGAAGACGACGTGTTCCTGGGGCCGTCATGCGTTTTGACAAACGTTACCAACCCGCGCTCGCAGGTAAATCGGCACTCTTTATATGAGACCACTCATTTGAGGCGGGGGTGCACCATCGGCGCCAATGCCACGATTGTCTGCGGTGTCACCATCGGACGCTATGCCTTTGTCGGAGCTGGTTCGGTCGTGACCAAGAGCGTTCCAGACTTTGCCTTGGTGGTAGGCAATCCTGCCCGTCAAGTCGGATGGATGAGCCGCCACGGTCATCGTCTCGAGTCCCCCGATTCGGACGGCGTGATGCGCTGCCTGGAAACTGGCTACCGGTATCAGGAAGTCGAGCCCGGCATCCTTCGGTGCCTAGACCTCGACGAGGAAGCTCCCTTGCCTGCGGAGTTGAGTGTTGGCACCAAGTCATATAAGCAATTAAGAAAAGAGGAAACCAAGTATGAATGTTCCGTTACTCGATCTTAAAGCGCAGTACCTGGCCATTAAAGCCGAAGTTGATGCGGCAATTGCAGAGGTGTTCGAATCCCAGCACTTCATCCTGGGACCGAAAGTGGAGCAGTGCGAGAAGGCTATCGCTGCGTATTCTACTTGCTCACACGCGATCGGGGTTTCGTCAGGCAGCGATGCGTTGCTGGCCTGCCTCATGGCCGAGAACATCGGTGCTGGCGATGAAGTCATTACAACTCCGTACTCATTTTTCGCAACAGCCGGCGCAATTGCTCGTCTGGGTGCCACCCCGGTTTTCGTCGACATCGACCCACAAACCTACAACCTTGATCCGTCCGAGATTTCTTCGAAGGTCACAGCCAAGACACGCGCAATCATCCCAGTCCATCTTTACGGACAGATGGCCGATATGGACCCTGTCATGCGCGTGGCCGACGAGCATGGTCTGGTGGTGGTCGAAGACGCGGCCCAAGCGATCGGTGCTGAATACAAAGGGCGTCGGGCCGGATCGATCGGGCATTACGGATGTTTCTCATTCTTCCCGTCGAAAAATCTCGGGGGCGCCGGAGACGGGGGAATGGTCGTCACCAACGATGCCCAGCGTGCGGAAAAACTACGGTGCCTCCGCTCTCATGGAGCAAAACCGAAGTACTACCACAAAATTGTGGGAGGCAACTTCCGCCTCGATGCGATCCAGGCGGCGGTTGTTTCCGCGAAGCTACCTCATCTAGACGATTGGACGGCCGCTCGCCAGCGCAATGCCAAGCGGTACGATCGACTCTTTGAGGAAGCGGGCTTGCCGATTGGGTTTCCCGCCGTGGTGACTGACCGACACATCTTCAACCAGTACGTAGTCCACGTTTCAAGCCGTGACGAATTGCAGGCTTATCTTAAGCAAAAAGGCATTGGAACGGAGGTGTACTACCCAGTTCCGCTGCACCTGCAAGAGTGCTTTGCCTATCTGGGGTACAAGGACGGCGCGTTTCCCGAGAGCGAGCGAGCCGCGAAAGAAACGCTCGCGCTACCGGTTCACCCGGAACTTACGGACTTGCAGGCACGGTTCGTCGTCGACTGTGTTTGCGAATTTCTCGACAAGGAAGCACCAGCCCTTGCGGGTGCTCGGTTGCGGCAGTGACGGAGCAGCCTTCTTGATCGGGGTCATACCTAATACCGGACAGGCTGGAGTGGTTGAAGAGTTCTTCGAACTCTTCAAGACGCCCTGGGAGCTATACCGCCCTGGGCGAGTGTACGACGTCGTTGTTGCTACGGCCGACGAGATACCGGAGATCAGGCCGAAGCTGCTCCTGGTCTACAGCGCAGCCCCTGTGAATCTTGATGCACGGATCGATGTCACAGTTCGAAAGCGGGAGCAGAGCGCAACTCTGAACCATCGAGACACTGCCTTTCCGGTTTACGGCGAGTGCCTCACATTCGCCGACGGCACTAAGGGAATCGCCTGCGTGACGGCGAAATCTGGAACAGCGGGCGTGACGGTCGAGGCGTCCGGTTCCACGTTGATCCGGCTAGGATATGACTTGTTCGAAGAGGTTCGGTTTCTCCTTTCGGCCGGACAGCCATTCGAGCACGCTCACATTCCCACGCTCGACATTCACATCGGGATGCTTCGGGACTGGATACTAGAGGCCGGGATTTCCATACTGGAGATTCCCCCGGCTCCTGCTGGACATGATTTTTTCATCTGCTTGACTCACGACATCGATTTTGTCGGAATACGGAAGCACAAGTTCGACCACTCCATGTGGGGATTTGTCTACCGGGCTACGTTCGGAGCGGTGCGGAACTTGTTCCGGCGCAAGATTTCTGCCTCGCAGCTTCTCAAAAGCTGGCGTGCAGTGGCATCGCTCCCGTTCGTGTATGCAGGCTGGGCGAAGGATTTCTGGGAGCCATTTGATTGGTACTTGGAAGTCGAAAAAGGTCTCCCCACAACCTACTTCCTGATTCCGTTCAAGCAGCGTTCCGGAGAGAATGTACCGGGGGCTCGTGGATCCCTTCGCGCAACTGCCTATGATGTCAGCGACCTGTCGCACTGGACGACGGTTTTGCTGAGCCGAGGTTGCGAACTGGGCGTTCACGGAATCGACGCGTGGCACAGCATCGAGAAAGGGCGAGAGGAACTAGCGAGAATCAGTGCAGTCACTGGTGAGCCCAAGACTGGTACGCGGATCCACTGGCTGCTACGCGATGAGAACACGCCTTCCGTACTGGAACGAGCGGGATACGCCTACGACTCTACCTTCGGTTACAACGAAACGATTGGTTATCGCGCAGGAACGAGTCAGGTGTTTCGTCCGTTAGGTGCGCGGACGCTCCTCGAGCTTCCATTGCATATCCAAGATGGAGCACTGTTCTATCCTCAGAGATTGGATCTTTCGGAAAGGGCAGCCGAGGCGCGCTGCCAAGCGTTGATTGGCAATGTAAGAGAACTTGGGGGCGTGCTCACGCTTCTCTGGCATGACAGAAGCCATGCGCCAGAGCGATTCTGGGGCGACTTCTACGCCAGGCTGGTCCTGAAACTGAGATCACTCGACGCCTGGTTCGGTACAGGTACACAGGTGGTCAGTTGGTTCGGGAAACGACGTAAAGTACGTTTTGAGCCGGTAGAAGCCGCGGATGGCATTACTGGAATTAGCCTCCGCTACGATGGGGAAGAGATTTCGCCTCCTTTGAAGATTAGGGTTCACCACCCACGTCAGGTGGTGAAGGAAAGCACCGAATCATCGCTCACGGCGTCCGATTTTGTGGACATATCTTGGGCTGGAGGGATCGATGAGCAATCAGATCAAGTCCTCCCCGAGATCCTTGTGGCTTCAGGTAGTTAAGGTTGTGCCGAGGTGGCAAACTGACAACGACGACTTATAGCGAAAGGACAACGAGCGTACCCCCGGCAACGAAATCTGTTTGCATATTGGCGCAGAGTCAGTATGACAACGATATGCGGGTCAGGCGTAAGGCGGAAGCCCTCGTCGGCGCGGGATATTCCGTCGACGTCTTGGCTCTCCGCGGCCGCGAAGCAAAGAAAACCTACACGCTAGAAGGAGTGACAGTCCGCACGATTTCCCTGGGCAAGAAACGTGGTTCGTTGGTTCGGTACGCCTACGAATATGCGGCTTTCTTTTTGTGGGCGATGGTGCGCGTGACTGTCCAAATGATGCGGAGGCGATATGCGGTAGTAGACGTAAACACACTACCCGATTTCTTGGTGTTCGCTGCGATCTTTGCGAGATGGATGGGAGCCAAGGTAGTTTTGGACATGCATGAAATCACCCCTGAGTTTTATATGTCGAAGTATGGGATCGCAAAAGAATCCCGGACAATCCGACTCCTCGAATTCCTAGAAAAGGTGAGCTTTGACTTTGCTGATCATGTGATTACAGTGAATGAGCCGATTCAGAACCTTTTGATCGACCGCGGACTGCCTCGGACGAAATCGACGGTGATCATGAATTCGGTGGACGAGGGATTCTTCGCTTCAAACTCAAAATCATCGGCTGCTGTCGATGCGACTGCGTCTCCCGCAAGCTTCGTGATGATGTACCACGGAACCATTACAGGTATTTACGGCCTCGCCATTGCCATCGAAGCCTTCTACATGGCGCAAGAAGACATGCCGGGAGCGGAGTTCTGGATAATGTCACGGGACCCAGATTCAGGCTTGGAGCAGCTAGTGCAACAGCGCGGATTAGCGTCAAAGGTCCTTTTCTGTGGATTCGTTCCACCAGCGGACATCCCAACGTGGCTAAACCGTTGCGACGTCGGCATTCTTCCGATGCGCCACGACATACTCCTCGAGTTCGCCTGTCCTAACAAACTGTCGGAATTCATCATCATGGGGAAGCCTGTTGTGATTTCTCGTCTCAAGGCGATAAAGCACTACTTCAGCGAGAGCGCGCTGGCTTACTTCGAGCCTAATAACCCCGCAGAGCTAGCAAAGCAGATCGTACGCCTCTATCACGACTGTGATCTGCGTACCCGGCTTGCGTCTAGAGCCAGGGAGGAATACGCACCGATTCGCTGGGACGTAATGAAACAGCGCTATTTGACGTTGATGGAGGAGATGGTGGACCCGGTACGCCGCACAGCGGAGATTTCAGCCGGAGTAAGGTGCATGCCGCAAATGACAGACGATCGAGCTACTTTGAAAGACGTCAAGACTGCCGCGCGAAAATTGTTGTCTTACTGTCGTGCGAACGACTGGGCTGGTTACGACCCTTACGATGCCCTGAACAGCAGGCTCTTTATGGCTCTGCCGGCTCTTCAGTCCAGGGTTCCGCGACTCGCCCTCACCCAAATTTTGAAGCGAAGTCCGATTAACGTCCGTGGTCTGTTGCAGATCCCGAAGACCCAAAACCCAAAAGGAATCGCGCTCTTTTTATCGGCCTTGTTGAAGGCCCCCGAACTGTGTCCGGGCGAAAACGAAGACTTAGTCGGTTCGCTGACACAGACACTGGTGGCTCTTCGATCAACCGGCACTCCTTACTGGTGTTGGGGCTACAGCTTTCCCTGGCAGACACGCACCGTCGTCGTCCCCCGCGGGACGCCAAACCTGGTGTGCACCACCTTTGTAGCCGGGGCGCTTTTGGATCTTTATGAGCAAAGCCACGAGTCGGAACAGCTAGGGATGGCAGTCAGTGCCGCGGAGTACATCCTGAAAGAGCTCTATTGGACTGATGGTAGCGTGGTTGCGGGCTTTAGCTATCCTCTGCCGTCACTTCGGAATCAGGTCCACAACGCCAATTTCCTTGCTGCCGCATTGTTTTGCCGGGTGTACAAGCACACGGGAGATGAGAGGTTTCTCGCTCCCGCGCTTCGAGCTGCCCGGTACTCGGCCGGAAAGCAACACCCCGACGGCTCGTGGGCTTACGGCGAGGGATCGAAACAACACTGGGTTGACAACTTCCATACCGGATACAACCTGGGCGCGTTGCGGTCGATTTCCCGTGATATCGGTACGACCGAGTTCGATTCGGTCATTCGACACGGATTCGAGTTCTACAGGGAGCACTTTTTCCGACAAGACGGCGCGGCCAGATACTTTCACAACCGCACCTATCCTCTGGACATTCATTGCGTGGCACAAAGCATCATCACTCTCCTCGAATTCAGAGATCTCGACCCGGGCAACGTCCCATTAGCGCATTCGGTATTCCGATGGGCGATGAACCATATGTGGGACGATCGGGGCTTCTTTTATTATCGGGTGCTCCGTCTTGGAACCGTCCGAACGTCGTACATGAGGTGGTCTCAGGCCTGGATGCTTCGTGCACTGTCCGAGCTCTTGTGCGAAGTGGACACTGCAACGAAACAACCACAAACCAAGGATTCAAGAGATTTCGTCAAGGTATGTTAGCGCTTCCTAAGTACGTTCTTATCACTCCAGCGCGAAATGAGGCTAAGTTCATTGAGCTGACCCTCAAATCCATGGTGGCCCAGACCGTCCTTCCTCTCAAGTGGGTCATCGCTAGCGACGGTTCGACGGATGGCACGGACGACATCGTGAAACAGTACGCGTCGGAACACCCTTGGATAGAGCTGATCCGAATGCCCGAGCGGCAGGAGCGGCACTTTGCCGGGAAGGTCCATGCCTTCAACGCAGGCTACGCGAAAGTGCTCGGTTTGCCATACGACGTCATTGGCAACCTGGACGGTGACGTGTCGTTCGACAAGGAGTACTTCAAGTTTCTGATGGAAAAGTTTGCAGAGAATCCGCAGCTAGGTGTCGGCGGCACTCCTTTTCGGGAAGGATCGTCTCAATATGACTACCGTTTTACAAGCATTGAGCATGTGTCCGGACAATGCCAGTTATTCAGGCGGGAATGCTTCGAAGAGATCGGAGGATATGTACCGAGAAAGATCGGGGGTATCGATCTAGTTGCGGTGATCACTGCTCGAATGAAAGGTTGGCAAACGAGGACGTTCCCTGGAATGACTTATGTTCACCACCGGCAGATGAACACAGCAACGCAACATGCTTTGCTTGTTCCTCTCAGGGGAGGACGCGGTGACTACATACTCGGCAGCCACCCTGTGTGGGAAGTTTGTCATTGCATGTATCAGATGATGCGACCACCCGTTGTTGTGGCTGGTCTCCTTCGCCTTGCCGGCTTCACCTGGGCTTTGTTGACCCGAACAGAGAAGGGTGTTCCCGCCGAGCTCGTCCACTTTCGGAGGACCGAGCAGATGCGTCGATTGCGCAGCTTTCTCGCGGCGGTTGTAACTCTCCGTCATTCGAGTGCGCGGGAGACCTGAATGGTTTTCTAACACGCGCAGGATCTGCACTGGATCCGTGCCCACGGGTAGATGGCGAGGGTCGCAAATCTGAGGATTGCGGTATTGTGTTGCCAATGTGGAAACGAACACTCACCAGGAAAGTGCAACGCATATTCTGGATCTATCTACACTACGACTTCGTTATCAACAGTATGAATGATTTCAAAACAACTGACGCAGGTGTCCGCTGTAGATTCGTGCCAGTCACTGTGGACAATTATTGTCGCGTGAGGGAGTTCAGAGAAGAACAGCGGATCACCGAATACCGCGAGAAGCATCGTAATGGAGAGGTAGGATTCTTCGCGGAATGCGATGGGAGACTCGTGGGCAGCATTTGGGCCACTATAAACCGTACACGAGTAAGATCCGTGGTGAGAATGTATATGCCGCTCATGCCGAATGAGGCACTCATACATGACATCGTGACAGCTGAAAGCTTTCGTGGAATGGGTGTCGGCCCCTTCATGGTGAGCAGAATGGCATTACAGTTGCTGAGTGAATACGGCGTGAACAGAATCATTATCGACGTCAGTAGTAGGAACCGCCCCTCGCTGCGGATGATGGAGAAAGTTGGCCTGGAAGCAAGAGAAAAAGTTTTCTCCGTCTCGTTATTCAGCACGTTGGCATATCACAAAACTCTAAGAACACTCTCACACGCGTTGTGAGGCGGGCGATTTGGGGATACCAAAAGGCAAAACAGCCAAGGCGATGCCGTCACATCCAAACGAATCGGGTAGTCTAATCGCCAGTCCGATCGATATCAACTGGCATTCCGGGTTGAGTATCTTCGCTTCAGAACCGTTCCTGAAGGAAGTCGGCGATGACTATGGATGGCTTGGTGGAACGGACGAGGCTGGGCAGCTACGTTGCGTGCTTCCGTACACGATTGTCAGAAAGCCTGGGTTTCGGATGGTGCGGTTTCGGGTGGAGACAATTGCGTGGCAACAAGAGCTCCCAGTGGAATTGGAGAAGTCATTCTTAAACAGCGCCACGAAATACTTTCGCTCCACCGGCGCTGATATGGTCATACCTGCAAACAACACGGCTCTGTTTCGAACGTATCCAAACGGCGCAATTGTAGCCCCGTATGGCACCTTCATTAAGAACCTTCATCAAAAGGAAGAGGCTTTGTGGGGCGAGCTACATTCGGATTATCGTCAAAATGTTCGCAAAGCAATAAAGAGCGGGATACACATTACCAGCGGGATGGAATACGTCAACAGCTCCTATTCGCTCATTGCAGATACCCTAAAGAGGTCGGGGCAAAGCTTTAGAAAGCAGGCTCAGTTCAACAAAATGATTGCCGGACTCGGCGACAATGTGAAGGTATTTGTCGCCCTCCACCGAGGTGTTATCCAGGCTTGCATGGTCTGCCCGTTCAGTCAGGATACCGCGTATGACTGGTATAGCGGAACAATCTCGAAGTCGCTGCGGGGATCGATGCACATGCTCGTATGGGAGGCGATCCGGCAATTTAGCGAAATTGGAGTCAAACGATTCAATTTCACGGGAGTGCGAATCAATCCCGAAAAGGGATCAAAGCAAGAGGGTATAAGAAACTTTAAGATGCGCTTCGGAGGAGACCTCGTCGAGGGGTACATATGGAAGTATCCGTTCCGGCGGCTTAAGTTTGCTGCGTATTCTGCTGCTGCTTATTTGCTTATGCGCGGGAACGTTGTTAAGTTTAGAGCCAGCAGTGAGGTGGGGTGAGTTGAGAGTCAACTCGACAATGAACAGGCCGTTGCGCCGTAGGCGGGTCATCATTCTGCGCGGTGGTAAAGCCCCGGCAATTAAGAACACCTGTGCGAGGGACACACTAGATTCGCCGCTATCAGACGAATATATCTTATGATCGAATGCATTTTCACATTGGACTATGAGATCTACGGCAATGGCACTGGTGCCTTAAAAGATTTGGTATATGAGCCGGCGGAACGATTGCGGGACACATTCAAACACTGGAACGCACGTTTTGTGACTTTCGTTGAGGTCGCGGAACTTGAGAAGATCGAGGCCTGCGGCGCCGATTCGGCGATTGATCTCGTAAAGCGGCAAATACGAGATCTTTATGGAGAAGATTTTGAGATTGCGTTGCATCTGCATCCACAATGGTGCAATGCAAATTATGACTACGGACGATGGGAACTCGACGCTGCCGAATATAATCTGTGCACATTGCCGCGCACCAGAATTACGCAGATTGTTCAACGTTCTCTGGCTTACATGCGGCACGTCGTCGGTCAGTCTGCGTTCACACCTCTGTCGTTTCGGGCTGGCAACTGGTTATTCCAGCCGACTCAAACCGCCGCAAGTGTCCTAGCCGAAAACGGTATCAAATTAGACTCGTCCGTCTTTAAGGGCGGGTTGCAGCGCGGTCACGGTTTGGATTACCGGCTGGCTAGGAGAAATGGCTATTTCTGGCGATTCAACAGCGACGTGAACCAGGTAGACCCAACAGGCCCGTGGATTGAGGTGCCGATTCACACCGAAATGGTTCCGTGTTGGAGAATGGCAACGTCCAAGCGTATGAGCTTCGGTAACAGCTTTGGCCTAACCGCCAAACGTGCTCCACAAAAGGTGAATCGTGCTCTCGACTTTCTTCGAATCCGCTACCCGATGAAGCTGGATTTTTGTCGCATGACAATTAAAGAGCTGACATCCACGATGGATCGGGTCATTCGGGAAGATCAGAAAAGCCCCACTTCTTACAAACCGGTGGTTGCGATTGGACATACGAAAGATCTGACAGACCCCCAAACTGTAGATGCTTTCCTTTCTTATCTGCAGACGAGCGGAATTCGTGTGGCCACTTTTGAGAGCGCTTACCCCGGCTTGTTGCATGAAGCGAAGAGGACCACAGAGTGTGTCCTGCAGGAGTGCAACGAAGCGAAGACAGAGTCTGAAGTTCTCGAATAACGACGAAAGCAACAAAGCAGAGGCAACACGAGCCATGCACGGGTAAACAGGGAGATGACACCGACATGTACATTGCGCAACGCACTTTACGATTTGTGAACGGGTTTTTCAAGAGCTACGGCCCGTCAAACATCAAGAAGGTTCTTTGGGATAAGGAATTCTCTGGGGACAAGTGGAACTTCATCGATAACACAGTTGGCGACTGCGTCTACCCCTACCTGGAGAAGTACATCGACAACGGATGCATCCTAGACCTCGGATGCGGCCCGGGCAACACAGCGAACGAATTGGCCGTTACTTCATACGGCACCTATGTGGGTGTGGACATATCTGAGGCGGCTCTCAGGAAGGCGACGAGTCGGACCGAAAAGTGCGGCCGAGCACAAAAGAATCGCTTTGTCTGCGGAGATTTCGTCGGCTACGTACCGAACCAGAAGTTCAACGTGATTCTCTTTCGAGAGTCGATGTACCATGTTCCGTTGGGTAAGGTGAAGACGGTTTTGGACCGCTACTCAAGCTATCTGACAAACGGCGGAGTATTCATCGTCAGGATGAATACTTCGGACGGCAAGGGTAATCACAAATACAGACCGACGGCAATGATGGAGGTCATGGAGACCGAATTTGACGTCGTTGAGAAGTGTCAACATGGTGACTCGGGTCCGACGGTGATTGTGATTCGGCCCAGGAGGCCACGACACAAGAACTGAGCCGTAACTTCGAAAGCTGCTCGTGCACAGAGATATGCTTGAGGTCGCTATTGTGGGCTCCAGCAAGATCGCTGATCCGCACAACTCTCAAATCTAGAGAATCGATAGGTGCGAATCGTGAGAAGTTCCATCGAGATCAGTGTCAAGGGGAAGTGGTTTAAAGTCCCGGCGTTAGAGGTTAACGGGAAGGCCATAATCGCTAGAGGAAGATGGATCCGCATGGCTGTCATCCATGATGAGGAGTGGCTGGAGACTGAACTTAGGGACCCAGAACTTTGCGTAAAGGAGTTGAACAAACAACAGGATGGACTGCATGCCGATATTTTCACTTTCGCGCAGAAAATACCGACGACGTTCCCCAAATACAAATATGTTGTGGAGTGGGACAGCATCGCTGCCGTGCACATAACGACCTTCAAGGATTGGTGGGAAAAACTTCCCCAGGAAAGCCGCAAGAATGTGCGGAAATCACAGAAACTCGGGGTCGTGGTTAGAGTCAAGCCGCTGGATGACGATGTAATCGCGGGAATAGTCGCGGTGAACAACGATTCTCCAGTGCGGCAGGGCATTCGTTTTGTTCACTACGGAAAAACCTTTGATCAGGTAAAGAAGGATCAGTCGTCTTTCATTGATCGGAGCGATTTTATTTGTGCCTATCTTGGAAGTGAATTGATCGGATTTATGAAGATCGTGTATAGGGGAGAGATTGCCTCAATACTGCAGATGCTTTCGCGGGCCAGTCACCATGATAAGAAGCCTGCCAATGCACTAGTTACGAAGGCGATTGAACTCTGTGAAGCAAAAGGAATTTCATACCTGACTTACGGGATGCTTAATTACGGTAACAAGCGCGCGAGTTCGCTGCGGGACTTCAAGATTCGAAATGGATTTAAAGAAGTACTAGTGCCCAGATTCTACATCCCCTTGACGAAATGGGGGAAGCTTTGTTTGAAGTTTGGGCTCCATCGTGGCCTTCACGGGGTTCTCCCGCCCAGCATAATAAACATCGGAGTTAGTGCGCGCGCAAAATTGTACCGCTTTAAGCGGTCAATGAGCCGGTGTAGCTCAATGCCAGAGCGGCCGATCCGTAATCGGCAGATGGAGTGTTCAAATCCTCCCGCCGGCTCCAATACCTAACCTCCCCGCGAAGCAGTTCTACGAGCAATTTGAAAGGTGCTGTCGTAGAGTGCAATTTATTTGCACGTCGAGAAAGTCTTTGACGCTAGCGGTGACCTGCTAGTTTGAACTGAACCTAAATGCCAGGAATCTTTGGTCTGATAACCAATAAGCCCCGCGAATGGGCCGAACCGCAGCTGCGACGCATGCTCGAGGTGCTCCGCCATGAATCTTTCTATATGACGGGAACCTGGATTGACGGAGCATGTGGGGTTTACGTCGGGTGGACGGTGCGGCAAAATTCTTTCTCTGACGGTATGCCTGTCAAAAACGAACGGGGAGACGTGGTTCTCGTCTTTTCTGGGGAAGAGTACCCGGAGCCGAGCACTGCTCGGTACCTCAAGGAGCGAGGTCATGAGTTTGGAGGGGAGAGACCTTCTTATCTAGTCCATCTCTATGAGGAGGATCGTTCTTTCCCTACCTGCTTAAACGGACGATTTCAAGGGCTCCTGTTAGACAGGGTCGGCGGCACGACGATGCTCTTCAACGATCGCTACGGGATGCATCGTCTCTACTACCATGAGTCGAAAGAGGCCTTCTACTTTGCTGTGGAAGCCAAGGCTATCTTGGCAGTTTGTCCCGACCTTCGGAGGGCGAATCCGCGTGCCCTGGGGGAATTTGTTGCTTGTGGATGTGTGTTGGAGAACCGGACACTCTTCGAGGGCATCTACGTGCTACCCGCTGCGTCAGCTTGGACCTTTCGAGCAGGCTCCGTCGAGCGAAAAACAGCATACTTTGAGCCACGAGAATGGGAGCAACAAGATCCTTTGGATCCGAAATCGTATCACGAGAATATCCGAGAAATCTTCTCGAAGAACCTTCCCCGCTACCTTAACGGGCGGGAACGGATCGGGGTGTCTCTGACCGGAGGGCTGGATACCCGCATGGTGATGGCTTGGCAGAAGTCCCCCCCCGGATCCCTTCCTTGCTATACATATGGGGAAGAGCATCGAGAGTGTCGCGACGTCGTCGTGGCTCGTCAGGTTGCTCAGCAATGCCGACAATCCCATCAAGTGATTTCCTTGGGAAACGAATTCCTTGCACGGTTTCCTTACTACGCTGAACGAAGCATGTACCTGACCGATGCGTGCGTCGACGTGACCCGTGCCCCCGATTTGTACCTTAGCGAAAGGGCTCGCGAGATCGCTCCGGTAAGAATGACAGGACTCTACGGAGATGAGATTCTAAGGCCGCAGATTCGGGCATTCAAACCTGTAGATCCGACACCAGGGCCATTTGACTCAAGCTTTCTCACGCACGTCGGTGCAGCTCACAAGACGTACGCACAAATAATCAAGGGTCATCCAACCTCTTTTTCTGCATTTCGGCAGGCGCCGTGGCATCATTATGGCATTTTGTCGTTGGAGCAGACGCAACTGGCGGTTCGAACACCATTTCTCGACAACGACTTCGTCCGAACTGTCTTCCGCGCGCCGCAATCGGTGACCGCAAATAACGATCTCCGCGTGCGCTTGATTGGTGACGGCAGCACAGCGCTCCAACACATCCGGACGGATCGGGGTTTCGGGGGGAACTCAGGACCCCTTCGGGCTTGGGCCTCACGGAGTTTTCAGCAGTTCACCTTCAAGGCCGAGTACGCATACGATTACGGGATGCCACAGTGGTTGGCGGGCCTCGATCATTTCTTCTCGCCATTGCGTCTGGAGCGTCTCTTCCTCGGCAGACACAAGTTGTACCATTACCGGACCTGGTACCGCGATTCTCTGGCAAGCTATGTCCGAGAGATGTTGCTTGACTCGCGCACGTTGTCGCGTCCATACCTGGAGCGGAGTGGTGTCGAGGCCGTGGTCCGCGGCCATCTTAAGGGCGACCGCAACTACACAACCGAGATTCACCGGCTCCTATCCCTGGAGCTGCTCCACCGGCTTTTCTTGGACGCCTGATAATCACGTTGGGCTACGGTGAAGACGCATCTCAAAGAGTATAGATGAGCTTTTCACTCGCCACTACCGTCTGTATCCTTGGGATCGCGGGCCTTTTCTATCTTGATCACGACAGGTCCTGCCGCACCTCCAAGGCTCTCTGGTTGCCTGTCATCTGGCTGTGGATCGTTGGATCAAGATCCGTCTCCGCATGGTTCGGGATTAACCCGGCAACGACCGAATCTGCCATCCAAACTCTCGAAGGTAGCCCGTTTGACGCTTGCGTTTTCGCGGTTCTGCTGGCTGCCGGAATCATCGTGCTAATCAGCCGGAGAGGTCGAGCAAGTGCCTACCTCAAAGCGAGTTGGCCCATCCTCATCTACTTCGCCTACTGTCTCTTGAGTGTTCTCTGGTCGCCTTATCCCGAGGTAGCTTTTAAGCGTTGGACCAAGGACGCAGGTGACCTGGTGATGGTTCTTATCGTTGTAACGGAGGCCGAGCCAATTGCAGCGCTGCGGCGGCTCTTCTCCCGTGTGGGTTTTATCCTTTTGCCCGCTTCGGTTCTATTAATCCGGTACTCCGATTTGGGCCGCGGATACGACCCGGACGGAAACGCGATGAATACTGGTGTGACGACAAACAAAAATACCCTCGGCCTTATCACGTTTGTGCTTTCGCTGGGGACGCTGTGGAGCATCTGCACGCTCCTGCGCGCTAGACGCGAGCCCAGCCGCCGCCGGCGCCTGCTAGCTCAGGCCACCCTGCTCGTTTTCGGTGTGGCACTCTTGGCGATGGCTAATTCGGCCACATCAACCGCGTGCTTTGCACTCGGCTCTGTGCTGATCCTCGCGACTGGCTTGCACTCAATCAGACGTCGCCCGGGCAGGGTGCATGTGCTCGTTGGGACGATTCTGCTAGTCGGGGTACTCACCATGCTTCTCGGAGGTGAAGGGAGCGTTGTGCATGCCCTTGGCAGGAAGACGAATCTTACCGGCCGTACGGAAATCTGGAGGGCGGTGATTCCTCTGTGCCCGAACCCATTGATCGGCGCGGGATTTGAGAGCTTCTGGATCGGGCCCAGCATGACGAAACTATGGCGTAGCCTCTCGAATTGGTATGGCGTCCAAGGTCTCAACACACCACACAACGGCTACATCGAGGTCTACCTCAATCTGGGTTGGGTGGGCGTGTGTCTGATGGCGCTGATTTTCATCAAGGGCTATCGGTCTGCCTGCGCGGCCTTTCGCCTCGATCCCGAGATCGGCAGCCTGAGTCTGGCCTTTCTAGCCGCTGCTGCAATTTATAGCATCACCGAGGCCGGCTTCAGGATACTGACCCCGACATGGATCTTTCTCCTTCTGGCGATCATCGTTGCGAACCGTATGGCCTCCCGCACCCGAGCTAGAATTCCGCGGACCGTTGGTGCCTCCGCTAAACAGGTTTCCGGATTGCTGGTCGAAGATGTCCTCGCTCTTCACCCGTTCCTGGGGAACAATTGAAACCTTTCGATTCCAGCGGCGCTTTCCATCCGGTCGCCAAATCCCAAGGGCTGCGACGGACCGCAGTCCGTGGCGCAAGTGTGACGATTTTCGCTCAAGGGGTTTCGTTTGCCGTGCAGATGGGCGCAACCGTGGTCCTCGCACGGCTGCTGACGCCGGCCGATTTCGGTATCGTCACTATGGTCACTACCTTTAGCCTCCTGCTCTGTAGCTTCGGCCTGAATGGTTTCACCGAGGCAATTCTGCAGCGTGAGGAGATTACTCATTCGCTCGCCAGCAATCTTTTTTGGATTAACTTTAGCAGTACCGTCTGTCTGGCCATTGTTTTCGCCGCGCTGGGACCGCTGATGGCGCTCTTCTATCATGATCCGGTTGTCAAACATGTCGCCGAAGGTATGTCACTTACCATTGCGGCAGCCGGCTTTTCGGTGATTCATCTGGCCCTCCTCAACCGCGCCATGCGCTTCACAGCCGTTTCGGTTATAAGCGTGGTCGCCCGCTCGGTCTACGTGTTCGTTTCGATTGCTCTGGCGTTGGCGGGGTGGGGTTACTGGGCGCTGGTGGCTGGTAGTATTGCGCAACAGCTCAGCACGTCAGTCGGCGCATGGATCATGTGCCGATGGGTCCCGAGCCTGCCCCGCCGAGTTCCGGGCACTGCTGCAGCGGTAAAGTTTGCGATTAACGTGTACTCGCACTTCAGCCTCAACTATTTTGCGGGAAACACCGACAACCTCCTTGTTGGCTGGAAATATGGCGCGGGAGCATTAGGATTCTACAAGAAGGCCTTCGACCTCTTTACGACGCCCATGTGCCAAATTTTATCCCCAATGGGGGCTGTCGTTGTAGCCACACTAAGCCGCTTCAACCGCGAGCGCGGTCACTACCAACGCTATTTTCTGTCTGGCATATCACTTTTAGCACTCGTGGGCATGGCCATTGGAGCCGATTTCACGTTGGTCGGCAGAGATCTCATTCGTCTGGTGTTAGGTCCGGGTTGGTCGGAGGCGGGCCGCATCTTTGCCTTTTTTGGCCCCGGCATTGGCGTAATGCTGCTTTATAATACGCACGGCTGGATTCACCTCTCGATCGGTCGGCCAGATCGCTGGTTCCGCTGGGGCGTGATTGAGTTCCTCTGCACCGCGGGTCTGTTCCTAATCGGTCTGCCTTGGGGCCCGGTCGGGATCGCCTCGGCTTGGACGGTTTCTTTTTTCGTTCTGATGATTCCAGCGTTCTGGTACGCTGGCAAGCCAATCGACTTTGGGGTTGCTCCGGTCATAGCCGTGGTCTGGAGGTTCTTTGCAGCTTCTGTTGCCGCCGGCTGCAGCACTGCCTGGATCGTTCACATTGCGCCGCCATTTGGGGCCGCAAACGGCGCCCTAGGTGCGTTGGCGCGGCTGGTCTCCGTTTCACTGCTATTTCTTACGCTTTACCTTGGCGCAGTGGTCGCGCTCCATCGTGGACTTGAGCCGTTTCGCCAGGCTGCGCGCCTTGTCCACGATCTGCTGCCACAGCGCACTGAGCCACAGTCGGTTTCCGCTAGCGTATCTGGTGTTGCAACGAATCCGGTATAAGCCGCGATGTGGAGCACCGACTTTATCTGATTTGGTAATGGGATTCTGCGATGGAGTATCTAGTGTCTACTCTCACTGAAGACGTCGCGTCTCGAGGCACCTTTGTCGCGCCGCCAACTGAATTCGACGTGGCATTGCTCACCGGCGGGTTTGACAGGCCATACGCTTATGGATTGGCAATGGCGCTTGTCTCCAAGGGTATCCGCCTCGACGTGATCGGAAGCAACGAGGTCGACAGCCCCGAGATGCACACCACTCCCAACCTCCAGTTTCTTGATTTGTGGCACGCTCAACGAACGACTGCCACGCCTTCAGCCAGGATATCGAGAATCCTGAGGTACTATGCACGCCTCCTCCGATACGCGGCGACAGCAAAGCCGAGTGTGTTTCATATCCTGTGGAACAATAAGATCCAGTTCTTCGACCGCACTCTGCTGATGGTGTACTACAAGGTTTTGGGCAAGAAGGTCACTCTCACCGCGCACAATGTCAATCAAGGCAGAAGGGATTCCAACGACACTCTGCTCAATCGCCTCACGCTGAGAGTCCAATATCGCCTTTGCGATCACATATTTGTTCACACACAAAAGATGAAGGATGAACTCACGGCGGAATTTGGCGTACGCGAGCGGGCTGTCACTGTGATCCGCCATCCGATCAACAATGCTTTTCCGGACACGGACCTCACCCCCGCTGAGGCAAAGCGGCAACTGGGCTTACGAGACACCGAAAAGACGATCCTATTCTTCGGCAGAATCAAGCCTTACAAAGGGCTGGAAAACCTGCTGCTTGCCTTCAAGCGGCTTGAGACAAACGACGAGAACTACCGGCTAATCATTGCTGGCGAGGTGCAAAAAGGGAACGAGCGGTATCTTAGCGAAATTAAGCGGACGATCACCCGTGAACTTGATCGGGGACAGATAATTCTCAAGATCCAATTTGTACCCGATGAGGAAATGGAGATGTATCTTAAGGCCGCAGACGTCCTGGTTCTTCCGTATAACGAGATCTTTCAGAGCGGTGTACTGTTTTTAGGGTATAGCTTCGGCTTGCCTGTGATCGCGACCGATGTGGGCTCCTTCCGCGAAGAAATCGTGGAGGGCAGGACTGGTTTTCTGTGTAGGCCTGCTGATCCGGCGGACCTGGCGAGAACGATCGAAACTTATTTCATAAGTGATCTTTACGGGAACTTGGCGAGGCGCCGGCAGGAGATACGAGATTATGCCAACGTCCATCATTCGTGGGACGCAGTCGCCGAGTTGACTAGGAACGTGTACGCCGACTTGGCGGGAGGACATCGATCATGAAACCTTTGGTATCAATTCTTATACCGGCGTACAACGCGGAGAAATGGCTCGCTGACACACTTCGGTCAGCCATTGCACAGACATGGGACCGAAAAGAGATCATCGTTGTAGATGATGGTTCGAAAGATCAGACTCTGGCGATTGCACGGCAGTTTGAATCAGATTGTCTCAAAGTTTTTACGCAGAAGAACCAGGGTGCTGCGGCAACAAGGAACAGAGCCTTCTCTCTAAGCAAGGGAGACTACATTCAGTGGCTGGATGCCGATGATCTCTTAGCTCCGGAGAAAATTGCAAAGCAGATGGAGGCGCTGGGCGATTCTCCGAACAAATTAACGTTTCTCTCCGGGAGTTGGGGACGATTTTTGCACCGGCCCCACCGGGCGAAATTTACCCCAACCGCGTTGTGGTGTGATTTGTCGAAGGTCGAATGGCTGGTCCGCAAGATGGGACAGAACCTTTATATGCAAACCGCTTCGTGGCTCGTGAGTCGTGAGTTGACCGAGGCTGCCGGTCCGTGGGACACCAGGCTGTTGGGAGATGATGATGGAGAATACTTCTGCCGAGTCCTTATGGCCAGCGAAGGCGTCCGGTTTGTTCCAGAAGCGAAAGTTTATTACCGTGCATCCGGCTCCAGCAGCCTTAGTTATATAGGGAACTCAGACCGAAAGCGCGAGGCACAGTGGTGCTCGATGCAGCTGCATATCGGCTATCTCCGGTCGTTGGAGGACAGTGCACGGGTTCGGGCTGCATGCGTAAAGTTTCTCCAAAACTGGATGGTTTACTTCTATCCGGAGCGAATCGATATTTTTGAACAGGCGGAAGCGCTGTCCAAGGAATTGGGCGGAAATCTGGAGGTTCCACGATTGTCCTGGAAGTACTCCTGGATCAAACAACTATTCGGATGGCCTCTCGCCAGGCGAGCTCAGCTTTTCCTGCCAAACATCAGATGGTCTTTTGTACGGTTCTGGGATAAAACGCTCTTTCGCATTGAAAAGCAAGGCTTTGCGGGCATTTAGACACAGGAATGATGTGTCATATCGGCTCGCCGGGCCCTTCTCCTTGCTCCAAAACCACTGATCTCCTTAGTGGCCGTAGCCGAAACGCCATCGGTCGTCGGACCCTTGACAGGGGGCATGGTACTTCCGTGACTATCCCCACTTGCTTCTAACCGCTAAACTGCCTTACGACACTCAAATTTGATCGTCGGAGGCCAGAGGTAAATGAGACGCGAACTCCCCCTTATCTCAATCTTGTTTCTTTTTTCCACATTTTGCCATGCTCAGCTCTGGTCCGGTGTCCTTGCCCCTTCCAGAGCGATCGATTGGTCGCAGGCGGGCATTCCTGGCGGGCTTCCAGATGCGTCATGGACGCAGTGCGGCAGCACGGTGGCGGCAGGAACAAGCGCCGAAAACGTTCAGACACAGATCAACGGATGCTCGGCCAATACCTATGTCCTGCTTGCTGCCGGGAGCTACAGTTGGGACACTGGTGTAGCCTTAAAAAGCCATGTGGTTGTGAGGGGTGCGGGTGCGAACGCCACTCTTATCACCATGACTAACCACAGTAATTGCAACGGCCAGTATTCCGTATTTGCACTGTGTGGCAGCGACCCGGAGGGCAACTCTGCGAACTGGACGGCAGGATACACAAAAGGAACAACGCAAATTACGCTGTCCTCCGTGGCGGGAATCGTTGCTGGCCAGACATTAATCGGACTGGATCAAACCGACCCGGCCAGCGATACCGGACAAATCTGGGAATGCAGTTCTTCTGCCTGCGGCGCTACCGACAGTGGCGGACACCGTTCGGGTCGGTCGCAAAGTCAGACTGTGCTGGTGACCGCCATCAATGCCGGTGGTTGTGGTGCTACCTGCCTAACCATCTCTCCCGGACTCTATGCGCCTAACTGGAGTTCGAGGCAAACTCCGGGAGCCTTCTGGGGTAGCACGATTGCTGTGCAGGAAGGCGTTGAGGACTTATCGGTTGACATGACCGCGATCCAAAGTTCCGGCGACGTAAGCAGCTCAGTGGTGCTGATGGATTGCTACCAGTGCTGGGTCTCCGGTATTCGATCCATCTGGGGCGGTAGAAATCACATCTTCCTCTGGGGAACGAAGAATGCAGTCGTTCGGGATAACTACCTATATGCATCCTATTCCCACAATACCCAGAGTTATGCAATCGAACTTTATTTCGACAACGGCGACGGGCTGATCGAGAACAACATCTGTGAACAGGTTACCGATAGTTGCCCAAACTCCAACGGCAATGGCGATGGCAATGTCGCAGCCTATAATCTCGCTATTCAGAATATCTATGCCAGTTCCGGATGGTTCCAAGGAGCGGATAACGACCACGCGGCGGGTGCAGAGTATTGGTTAAGAGAAGGTAGCAATACGCTTGGTCTGTCCTCAGACCACGTTCACGGCGGTCATATGTTCACTACCGCTTTCCGCAATTTCTATGCGGGCTGGCAGGTGGCCGGGTGCGGCGGGGCGGGCGTTCTTAATGCCTGCAATGGAAATACCAACCCAGTGAATCCCTACGCACTCTCTCGATATTTTAATGTCGTAGGTAATGTACTTGGGCAGGCGAACTTTTATTCAAGTTACCAAAATTCCGAATCTACATCTATTTATTACATCGGGGGCACGGACCACGGAGGCAACGGAACCGGAACATTCTGCGCCCAGCCCGCTTGCTCCAGCACGACCACAACCAGCGATCCTCTGGCGGTGAGTTCGATCATGCGCTGGGGAAACTGGGACAACGTGACCGCAGGAGTACGTTGGTGTACTGGAAGCGGCACTCCCATTGCAGCTTGTAGCGCAGATGAGCGAGCAGACGCTTTCGGCGATACTACAGGCAGCACCAGTACTTTTGTTAGTCTGAGCAGCCCCAGTCAGACTCTGCCTAATTCGTTCTATCTCACAGGCACAGTCAAAACGACTTCCGCCTCCCCATGCGGTAGCGGCGTGCGCTTCAACAAGAATCCCACTCTCGGAACCTGCGCTCCCTATCCCTACTTCGGCCCTGATGTGACAAGCGGCACTCTCGGAGTATGCTCAGGCGGCACCTACGCGAACTCTTATGCGATTTCCAGCAGCCAGTGTACGGGAGGGACTTTAGCTACCGCCTTGGGTGGGCACGCCAACGCCAACCCTGCACAGGTTTGCTACTTGAGCGTAATGAACGGCCCTCCGGACGGCACGGGGAGCGTGTTGACTTTTGACCGTGCAAGCTGTTATGCCAACGATCCATCTTCATCGGATCCTCCTCTCGCACCCCCGACGGGCCTTTCCGCTGTGGTGCAGTGATCCTTCGTCTGCGTGGATGCCCTGTGGGCCGCACAGTCGCAGGCTTAGCGACGAGGAACGGCTCAGGACAAGCAGTTGTCGCACAAGCGCAATTAGGTGAGAGCCACGAGGAACAAGACTGCGTTGGTAACTGGCGCTACCGGATTCATCGGGTCTCACGTTGTCAGGTTTCTCCAGGCCAAGGGATGGGATGTGGTGGGAACATACCGCGCACCTGAAGGCCATTCACCACTGGGGATATCGAACTTTCGCCTCGTTCAGTGTGACTTGTGTGACGCCCAGCGAGTGAAGCAGCTTTTCCAAGGGTTCGAGGTCACCCACGTCTTTCACTTGGGCGCACAAAGCTCACCTACCTGCTAGCGCATGGGTATTTTCGCGATTACCACATCCCGACGGTCAACATACGGCTTTTTGACACCACGGGGCCAGGAAAGACAAACGACGCACCGTCCGACTTTGTGCGACAGCTGGTCCGTGTCAAAAAGGGCTTGCAGCCGCCCGTAATCGAGGTCGGAAATCTGAAGCCGCGTCGTGCGTTTTTGGATGTGAACGACACTGTGCGCGGATTTTACCTCGCCGCGATGAGGGGAAAACGAGGCGAGGCCTACAATCTGTGCGCGGCCAAGACTTACGAAATAGGGCAAATGCTGCGAATTGCGATCAATCTGTCCGGTGTGAAGGTAGACATTCGACTCTCTGGCCGATTGATGCGGCCTTCTGACGAGAAGATCATCTTCGGCAGCACGCGGAAGTTTCGCAGAGACACCGGCTGGAAGCCCATGTTGTCACTTGAGCAGACCCTGACGTCAATGTTGGACTACTGGGGAAGGATAACATAGCTTTCGCGACGTCCCGTTCTTAGCGGGCCAGTTTCTAGTCAGAAAGAAGCATGATGAAGGAGGTCAAAGCCGTTCTCCTCGTTGGTGGATTGGGGATACGCCTGCGCTCAGTCGTACCTGGTGCACCCAAAGTGCTTGCATCGGTCGGGAAGAGATCTTTCCTTGAATTGCTGGTCGGACAGCTTCGTTCGCAGGGAATTCGTCGTCTAGTGATGTGTACCGGCTACCTCGCAGACCAGATCGAAAGTGAATTCGGTGATGGCCAAGACTGGGACGTTGCGATTGAATATTCGAAGGAAGAGCAGCCGCTCGGCACCGCAGGCGCCGTAAAACGGGCCCAGCACTATCTCCGAGATGCCCCTGAATTTGTGGTGATGAACGGTGACTCGTTTCTAGAAGTCGATTTCCAGAACTTGTGGGATTTTCATTGCGGTCATCGGGCAATGGCAACGATGGCTGTCCTCCGAGTCGAAGACACAGGCCGGTACGGAACAGTGCACGTCGACGCGACCGGCCGAGTCAGAGGTTTTACAGAAAAGACTGGCAACGATATACCTGGGTTGGTGAACGGTGGTGTCTACGTCTTTAACCATGCTGTTTTTCAATACATTCCGGAGCATCCGGCCAGCCTAGAAAGAGATGTATTTCCGCGGCTACTCGACCAAGGTGTGTATGCGCAGGAACAGCATGGGATGTTTATCGATATAGGTACGCCGGCAGACTATCTGCGCGCCCAGCAGCTTTGCGACTCTCTTAGAGCAGCCTCCAGAGGCCGACTTTCTGGCTCTACTGCGGAAAACTAGGTTAGCGTCTTTAATCTCCACCTTGAGGAAGGTGAAATGAGAGATACAGGTGATTTCGAACAGCGCGTGAGCCGCTCGATCCAAGGATCGATTGCTGTGAAGGAGCTTCTGCTCAGAAATGCCGAAGTCGTGTCCATCATCGCTAAGGTTAGCGAACTCGTGGTCGAAACACTTGGAAAAGGGAACAAGGTGCTTCTTTTTGGTAACGGCGGAAGTGCAGCGGATGCTCAGCACATCGCCGCGGAATTTGTAGGACGCTTTGCATTTGATCGGCCCGCTTTACCTGCATTGGCTTTATCCGTGAATACCTCGTGCGTGACGGCGATCGGTAACGACTACGGATTTGATCGGACCTTTTCCCGACAGATCGAAGCTTTGGCGCGCCCGGGAGACCTAGCCATTGGCATTTCAACCAGCGGCAATTCGTCGAATGTACTTCATGGTCTCTCGGTAGCCCGGGAAATGGGATTGTGCACGGTCGCATTGACCGGTTGCACCGGCGGTAAACTCAAGAACGTAGTGGACCACTGCATTTGTGCGCCCTCAAACGAGACACCGCGTATCCAGGAATGCCACATCTTAATCGGCCACATCATTTCAGAGCTGGTGGAAGAGACAATATTCCATGAACAAAGCCGCGTTTCTGGATCGTGACGGCGTCATCAATCGAAAAGCCCCGACCGAAGACGAGTACATAACCCGCTGGGAGGAGATGCAGATTCTTCCTGGGGTAGTCGAAGCTATCGCTTTGCTTAACCGAGCCAGTTTCCGCGTGATCGTAGTGAGCAACCAGCGCTGTGTCGCAAAGGGGTTGTTGACAGCAAGTGAGTTGGATTCTATACATCACCGGATGTGTAGCGATCTAGCGGCAATGGGCGCGAAGATCGATGGAGTCTATTACTGCCCGCACGAGGAACAGCCGCCTTGCAGTTGCCGCAAGCCCCAGCCAGGCATGTTGTTCGCGGCGGCGGGCGAACATCAAGTTGATTTGAGTTCGTCATGGATGATCGGTGATTCGGAGAAGGATGTAGAGGCTGGCAGAACCGCCGGATGCAGAACGGCTAGAATTCTAAGACCCCTCGTTAGCGCAGATGATAACGCAGATTTGCTCGCGCGATCCCTGCTTGAAGCAGTCCACCAGATACTGCGGCTGGAGGAAGCCAGTGTCGATCCTTGCGGGATCGACGCTGTGCAGAGTAATCGATGAGAACGCAATGCGGCGAGCGGAGTTCATTGTCGGTAGCAATCGTCGGCGTCTACACTCAAGACAACATCGCTATCTTTCTATGAATATTCTCGATGGGACTACGGGCCGCGTTGCTGAAGTGCTGCTGGCCCTGCTTCGATACCTGGAAAACTGGACGTATGATCATCACTAGCACTCCGCTTCGCATCTCCTTCTTCGGGGGTGGTACCGATTATCCTGTTTGGTACCGCCAGTACGGGGGCTCCGTATTGTCGACCACGATCGACAAGAGCTGCTTTATCACTTGTCGCTGGTTGCCGCCATTTTTCGAATATCACAGTCGCATCTCTTATACGAAAGTTGAAAATGTTGGCAGGAACAATCTAATTCAGCATCCATCCGTTCGCGCCTGCCTGCAGTTTCTAGGAATTGACGACGGCGTCGAGATTCACCACATAGCCGACTTGCCTGCCCGAAGCGGTTTAGGTACGAGTTCCGCGTTTACGGTGGGGCTTCTCCTTGGCCTTTATGCGCTCAAGAATCAGATGCGCGATAAGCATGCACTTGCCTCGGAAGCTATACACGTGGAGCAGGAGCTGCTTCGAGAGGCCGTTGGAGCACAAGATCAGGTCAGCGCCGCGTATGGAGGCTTCAATCGCATCAATTTCGACACGGACGGCTCGATCGAGGTAAGGCGGATGATGACCTCACCAAACAGGCTAGCGGAACTCGAGCAACACCTGGCGCTTTACTTCACCGGGTTTTCCCGGTTTGCCTCTGAAATCGCACAGGAGCAGTTAAAAATGACGCCTCACAAGAAGCAGGAGTTAGACACCATGCTTCAGCTCGTTAATGAGGCAGAGGCCATTATTGCGAATCCCGCTCGCCCATTGCATGAATTCGGTCGGCTGCTGCACGAGAGCTGGCAAATAAAGAGAACGCTGACACAAAAGATCTCAAACGCCAGCATCGATGAAATCTACGACGCCGGGCTCAGCGCTGGTGCCCTCGGCGGCAAGCTACTGGGAGCTGGCGGAGGAGGTTTCATGCTGTTCTTCGTGCCACCGGAACGGCGGGAAGCGCTGAGGAGGCGGTTGAACAAGTTGTTGTGCGTTCCATTCGCATTCTCGAATAAGGGAAGTCATGTGGTCGTCTATGAGCCGGAGGAGCAGTACGATAAATCGCTCGCCAGTGAGCGAAACGTGATATATGCCCAGGAGGCCTCCAGCGTCGCACAACTGCCCAAATGAAGATCCACGTCACTGGGCCCGTTTCACCCAACTGTCGGGATGACTTGGTTGGACTTTGCGTCTGACTACCAGCATTTGCCCTTTCTCGATAACGTTGCTTTAGGATGCAAAACATGATTACGGCCACGGAGGAAGCCATCCCTTGAGAACCTTCACCCAACTGTCGGGATGACTTGGTTGGACTTTGCGTCTGACTACCAGCATTTTCCCTTTCTCGATAACGTTGCTTTAGGACTAGTGACTGCACTGCTTGCGATGATCTGCGATATCAAGACGCGTCTCAGCCCGACTCATGCATAGACAGCATAATCGAGTTCTCATGATCTTAGAGAACTGTAGCTATCTGCACGATGCTCGAGTTCCCAAAGAGGCTAGGGCCCTGAAGGATAACGGATATGTGGTGTCGGTGATCAGCCCTGAGTTGGGCAAATGGCCGTCCCGTATGCTCGTCGATGGTGTGACGATTTATGGATTCCCTCACGTGTCATTTGTTCACGGCACCCTAGGGTATTTTCTTGAATACGCTTACGCTACACTCGCGATTGCAGCCATCACAGCCTATGTATGGGTTACAAAAGGCTTTGACATTGTTCATATAGCGAATCCGCCTGATTGCATTGTACCGGTTACTGCTATTTATAGGCTGATAGGAAAACGAATCATTTACGATCAGCACGACTTAAGCCCCGACCTTTACGCCGCTAGATTTTCTCAGCCCAATGCATTGCTCTTGAGGATACAGCGTCGGTTGGAGTTGCTTTCTTACAAACTGGCTGATCACGTGATTGTGACCAATGAATCCTGCAGGAAAATTGCTATGAGCCGGGGCCGGCAGCCTGAGCCGAGGATCACTGTGGTGCGGAACGGCCCGGAACTGGAACGCCTTCAAGCTCTGCGGATCGACGAAGAGCTTCGAAAGAGGTCCTCGAACATTATTGCGTTTGCAGGAATAACCGGATATCAAGACGGACTCGACTATCTTTGCCGGGCTCTGAGCAGCTTGCGCCGCGATCTGGGCAGAGAAGACTTCTTGTGCATCATCTTGGGAGACGGCGATGCCTTGTCGGATATAAAGGGTCTTGCACACGAGCTTGGTATTGATGACAAAATCTGGTTTGCCGGCTGGGTCAGCGACCTGGACGCCTATTTCGGCTACTTGTCGACAGTCGACATATGTGTAGCTCCAGAGCCATCCAACAGGTACAACGATCAGTCCACCTTCGTGAAGATCATGGAATACATGCTTGTCGGAAAGCCTATTGTTGCGTTCGACCTTCCGGAGAACCGTCTTAGCGCCGAGGGCGCTGCTTTGTATGCCGCACCCAATGATCACCGGGAATTCGCTGCCAAACTTGGTGAGTTGATGGACGACGAAGCATTGCGGCACTCAATGGGAGAACTCGGGCGGCGACGAATCGAAACTAGACTTGCGTGGCAGTACTCCGTCCCAGATCTTCTGGCAGTGTATGACTTGGTTTTAAAGCCTCAGAATGGGCGGACACTGTCGGCAAAGTAGAGCAGTGCCGCGCAGAGGTGACAGTGCAATTCGCGTTGCCCATAGAAGTCGGAGTGAATAGTGAAGCATGGACGGGATCACGAACGCATTTCGATTTGTCGGACATAGTGTCTGATGTGAGCATGGACTCCACTGGTTTTGATAGGCGTGAATTAAGAAGCACGCTTCTTCCCAACGTGCCTTATCACCCATTTTGGTTCAGGAGATGAATTTCCAATGAATGATTGTCTAGTCCAATATTATCGGTGCCCTGAAAGTTACGTGCGGCTGAAGGTGAGAGGACCACTCTCGGAAGCAAATGGCTATTTCGAGTTTGGCCCCGGCACCGTTTGCTACGGACAATGCAGCGAGCATTCTCCCTCTTTCTCTCCGAGGAACATACTGCGGGACGTACTGTCCGATACGACGATCGACGGAAGCACCGTGTGTCTCGCATTCGATTTGAAGCAAGCTGTTGATAATCTCCGTTATGAGTTGTACTCAAAGGACGCCAGCAGCCGGTCGGAAACGGCACTGGCCCGGGCGTACTATTTAGTCCGCCCTCTCCTTTCGGTGGCTATTCGAAGGCATTTTCAAAAATGGTATTTCAGAGATTGGGATCGCTTGGCATTTCCACATTGGCCTGTGGATACGACCGTGGATAAGACGTTTGAGCAGATAATGCTCTTGTCCCTCAGAGCGCAGTCCGTAGATGAAATTCCCTTCGTTTGGTTTTGGCCGGAAGGTGCTACCAGTTGCGCAATCATGACCCACGATGTGGAAACCGCGATCGGCGTGCGTTCATGCCCTTATCTTATGGACATGGAAGACGCATTTGGCATCAAAGGGTCATTCCAGATAATCCCCGAAAAGCGCTACGAAGTGACCGACAATTTCTTGGATTCCGTTCGGCAGCGTGGCTTCGAAGTCGTAGTGCACGATCTGAATCACGACGGGCAACTATTCAGGGACAAAGACCAATTCCTTCAGCGAGCCATAAAAATCAATTCTTACAAGGAGCGCTTTGGTGCTTCCGGATTTCGATCTGCGGTCCTGTATCGAAAGCAGATATGGTTTGACGCCTTAGACTTCTCTTATGACATGTCGGTGCCCAATGTGGCGCACTTGGACCCACAACGGGGAGGGTGTTGCACTGTCATGCCGTATTTTGTGGGGAAGATTCTAGAGTTACCCGTGACGACCACGCAGGACTATACGCTGTTCAACATTCTCAATGACTATTCGATCGATCTGTGGAAGAAGCAGATCAATCTGATAATGGAAAAGCACGGTTTGATCAGTTTCATCGTGCATCCCGACTACGTTGGTGGCTCTCGGAGACGAGCTGTTTTCGAAGCTCTGCTTACGCACCTAGCAGATTTGAGGAATGAGAAAGGTGTTTGGATTGCGACTCCCGGTGAGGTCGATCGTTGGTGGAGGCAAAGAGCGGAAATGAAACTCGTCAAGGACGACCTCGGGTGGTGCATTGAGGGTCTGGGTAGCGAGCGAGCCCGTGTAGCGTACGCCAGTCAAAAGGACGGCCGAATCTCCTACACGTGCAGCTCCAAACCAGCTGAGCTCAGTCCGGTGGCGCACAAACTGACGACAGCTGGGACCCCAACGAGGTGAACTTGGCCATTGAAATAGCGATAAAAGCTTCCTCTGCAGGGCTTCCGATTTCGGAGAGCGCGGAGCCTTCTGCGAAGAGTGTTTATGAACTTAACCCGCTGAGTGATACACGGTGGGAAGCATTCATCAAAGAACATTCTCGAGCTTCAGTGTTCCACAGTACAAACTGGCTGGGAGCGTTACAGACCACATACGGGTACGATCCGCTCGTTGTCACGACTTGTCGCCCGAACGCTCCTCTTACGAATGGCATTGTCTTTTGCCGGATTAGGAGCTTGTTGACAGGTCGGCGATTCGTATCCTTGCCTTTTTCCGATCATTGCGAACCACTGGTGAACAACTCAACCGAACTGGACGACCTGTTGCTGCATATGAAGCAATATGTGGACGCCGGCAAATGGAAGTACATAGAGATCAGGCCAACTTCCTGTCGGCCAGGGAGCCAGACTGGACTAGGCAAAACTATTGTGTACAGTTTTCATCACCTGGACCTGCGCAAAAGCACGCGGGAGTTGTTTCGCAACTTTCACAAAGACTGTGTCCAAAGAAAGATTCGACGGGCGGAGCGTGAGAAATTACATTACGAGGAAGGAACCTCCGAAACTCTGCTTCAGAAGTTTTATGAGCTGCTGGTAATGACCCGTCGGCGACAGTGTTTGCCGCCGCAACCGCTATCCTGGTTTCGCGGACTGGTTGCCGCATTCGGAGAAGACCTGAAGATTCGACTTGCGACCAAGGATGATTTGCCGGTTGCGAGCATCCTCACGCTGGCCCACAAAAACTCCATGGTTTACAAGTATGGTTGCAGTGACGCGCGGTTTCACAAGCTTGGGGGAATGCCCTTCTTGTTTTGGAACGCCATCCAGGAAGCCAAGGATAAAGGATGTGAGGAATTTGACATGGGACGTTCTGATAGGGACAATTTTGGACTCATATCGTTTAAGGAACACTGGGGGACCGTTGGTACGCAGCTCAGTTACTGGACGTACCCGCAGCACTGGCCCGCAACCACTTCAAGTGTGCGGCAGAAGTCCGTTCTTAGGAGAGCAGTTCCACTCACACCAAGTTTCGTTCTGAGAGCCGCTGGCAGACTGCTCTACCGACACATCGGCTAAAGGTGCGCATTTGAACATTGGCCCTGTCAGCCTCATGTTATGCGCGCCTATGAGTATGTCGAGCGCAATGGCTGGGACCAGAAAGGAATGCCTGGAGTTGATAGATTCGCTTTCAACTGATGCTCACCGTTTAGCCGCCGAGCGAAATGATCCCTCGTCCGTATGCTCGCTGAAGAGCAGGTAACCCCCGGGAAGGCAACAGGCCTCGAACGGTGAAGGCCACGGTGAGCGAGACCCGTCGGCATTATGGGCCACAAAGACTTGGCAGAGACTGGCGTTCGTTTGCCGTCGATTGGTCTTGGAATCTGGCAATACAAGGGAGGGATCGAACCTCTTCAAACGGGAATAGCGCTGGGGGCTTGTTTCATAGACACAGCCGAGTCCTACGACACCGAGGAGATCGTAGGGCGGGCGATTAAACAAAATCGCAAGGCGACCTTTCTGGCAACGAAAGTGCCCCCTAGGCATTTCCGGTGTGCTGACGTTATTGCGGCAGCAGAAGCGAGCTTAAAGCGGCTGAAAACAGATTACGTTGACCTCTATCAGTTGCACTGGCCCAATTACACAATTCCCATTGAAGAAACCATGGGAGCAATGGAACAGTTGGTCAATAGCGGTAAGGTTCGATTTATGGGCGTCAGTAATTTCTTCGTAAGCGATCTCAAGAGTGCGCAGAAGGCAATGAGCAAACACAAGATCGTCTCGGACCAAGTTCGATATAATTTGATCGACCGAACCGTCGAGTCAGGTCTATCGGAGTATTGCCGCCAGCACAACATTACAGTAATTGCCCACAGCCCTCTAGCCACTGAGTTTTCGCGCATTGTTGCCAAAGACCCTGAGCGAGTCATCAACAAGATCGCACGTGCCAGGTCCAAAACTGCGGCATCGATCGCCCTTAACTGGTGCGTCTCGAAAAAAGGCGTAGTAACCATCCCGAAGGCCAATTCAGTCGAACACATGAAAGAAAACTGTGCAGCCTCTGATTTTCAGCTGTCTCCTGAAGAGCTAAGACTTTTGGATCAGAAGGTTGAGTTTGGCTGCAGGGGAAGTGTAGCGATTTTCTTGCGGCGCATTGCCAGGCAGGGCCTGCAGTACCTGTGCAAGAATCAGTAAGAGCAAAGGTCGTGAACAGCAAATCATCGGATTGCAGTGTAGCTGTTATCGGGGCAGGTCCCTATGGACTTTCCTCAGCGGCATATCTGCGAGCAGCGGGCGTTGAAGCGCGAGTTTTCGGCGAACCGATGGCATTCTGGGAGAACCAAATGCCCGCCGGCATGTGTTTGCGGTCGAATTGGGGAGCCTCGCACATTGCAGATCCCAAACAGGAGCTCACGTTAGACGCGTATTGTCGCCAAAACGGTAATCACATATCGAAGCCGATTCCGCTCGAGTGCTTTGTTGATTACGGTCGATGGTATCAGAGTCAGGCAGTTCGAGATCTTGAAAAGCGCAATGTACTTAACATTGATCTCGACGCGCGCGGGTTCAAGGTGGTCATGGCGGACGGCGAAGAATTCATATCGAGACGGATCGTGGTGGCGACAGGAATCGGTGCCTTCGTTGCTCGCCCCAAGGAGTTCGACGAGGTTCCTCCCGCGTTGGCCTCGCATTCGAGCGAGCACAATGATCTACGAAAGTTCAAGGGCCAGCGGTTGGTCGTTATCGGCGCCGGGCAGAGCGCTCTGGAGTCCGCTGCACTATTGAAGGAGGCCGGCATTCAGGTCGAGGTGATTGCGCGCAAGAAGACTCTCAACTGGGTCGGGTTACATGCGAGGTTGCATCATCTGGGCGTGATTTCCAAAATGCTGTATTCGACGCGCGACGTTGGCCCGGCTGGGATCAGCCGTCTTGTTGCAATGCCGCATCTGTTCCGTCGTTTCCCCCGAAGCGTTCAAGATCGCACCGCCTACCGCGCGATCCGGCCGGCCGGGGCAGGCTGGCTGCAACCGCGAATCGCAGGAGTGCCCATCACGTTGGGGCGCAGAGTGAAATCCGCCGCTGTCGCAGGCAGCCAACTTCGTCTTCGACTGGACGATGGGACGGAGCGCCTCGTGGATCACGCGCTTCTCGCAACGGGATTCCGAGTTGACGTTTCACGTTATCCGTTCTTGTCTCCGCCATTGTCGAAGCAACTGAAAACGGTGAACGGCTTCCCCGTGCTTAAGCGCGGACTGGAGTCATCGATTCCAGGATTGCACTTCGTCGGCAAGCCTGCGGCATGGAGCTTCGGACCGCTTCTCGGTTTTGTTTCAGGAGCGGAGTTCGCTTCGAACGAATTGGTTCGCTCCATGACTCGCAACGGAAGCAACTAACGCCATGAGTGCCCGCCAAACCGTCCCAAAGCCCATCGCTGTGCAGGATGTAGACCAGACCGTAGGAGCAATTGTGATCGGCGGCGACTACCAGGGATTGGGAATCGTTCGCAGCCTCGGCCGACAGGGCATACCGGTGTGCGTCGTAGATGACGAACTCTCAATCTCCCGTTACTCACGTTACTGCAAAAAGTTCGTGAAGCTTTCGGACCTCCGTCATGAACGGGTTGTCGTGGACAGCCTGCTTGAGATCGGGAAGCGATTGAGTCTGCAAGGTTGGGTCCTTTACCCGACCCGGGAGGAACTCGTTGCTGCCTTATCCCGCAACCATGCAGAACTTAGCGAAGTATTCCGAGTTCCTACGACCGATTGGGATAGCATAAAGTGGGCTTGGGACAAGAGAAATACTTATCGCCTTGCACGAGAACTCGATATCCCGACACCCATCACACATTGCTATTTTGAGAATCTTGACCAAATAAATCAATTCCATAGTCTTACGCCCCCGTTTGCAATCAAGCCAGCGATAAAAGAGCACTTCGTTTACGCCACCAAAGCGAAGGCTTGGCGGGCGAACAGCCATGCTGAGTTAAGAACTTTGTTTCAAAAGGCATCTAAGCTCGCCCCTTGCGAAGAGATCATGGTGCAGGAGTTGATTCCCGGCGGTGGTAGCCAGCAGTTCTCCTACTGCGCATTTTTCCGCGATGGTGAAGCGGTCGGTAAAATGGTTGTGCGAAGGAGGCGCCAACACCCACTGCTGTTTGGAAGAGCCAGCACCTTTGTCGAGACGCTGGATATCCCCATTCTGGAAGAGCTTTCCGAGCGATTCTTGCGCGCGATCGACTACTATGGCTTGGTCGAATTGGAATATAAGCTCGATCCACGTGATTCCCAATACAAACTCCTGGACGTGAATGCCAGAACGTGGGGCTATCACAGTCTGGGGGCTGAGGCGGGTGTGGATTTCAGCTACATGCTCTATGCGGATCAAATTGGTCTGCCCGTGTCAGTCTGCAAAGGCCGCCCGGGAGTGGGGTGGGTGCGCACGACTACGGATCTTCCTGCAGCCTTGATCGGGATTCTTAGCGGGGATACCAGTTTGAAGAGCTATCTCCGCTCATTGCGAAGGTGCGATGCGGAAGCGGTTTTCAGTCTTAGTGACCCCGTCCCCGGCCTGGCCGAAGTGGCACTCATCCCGTATTTGGCAATCAAGAGGGGCTTCTGAACGAGTCCCCTGATCGCGTCCAATTTTGAACATTGACAAGGCCGCTCGGCCCCGGCAAATTGAATAGATCAGATTGTAATCACCTCTTTTCAAATATGTCTGTCAGCTCGACGTTGTGGTATGTGCGATATATAAGGAGTTCACGCTATGACTGCTCTCCCCCTTCGGCGGCAAACCCCTGCCGCGGTTCCTGGCCGGCTGGTCAGCATTGACTCGGAAAGCGCGATCTATCGAGACGGCAGCTATCTCAAAAACAATCCTTCCTGGCATATCGAGGAGTCACCGTTCAAGGTGAGGCAAATCCAGCGAATGATGAAGCGGCAGAAGCTGACACCGAAAACAGTATGTGACGTCGGTTGCGGTGCGGGCCTGGTGCTGGCGGAACTGCAAGCTCATCTTCCTTCCGATTGTCTTTGCTGGGGCTACGATGTTTCTCCCGATGCGCTTGCCATGAGCGCGAAGCGGGGCAACGAAAATCTTCGTTTTCGCTTGTGCGATATACGAAAGGATAAGTGCGACACCTTCTTCGACTTGCTGTTAATGCTCGACGTCTTTGAGCATGTTGAGGACTATATGGGGCTGGTGCGGGCCGTCCGATGCAAAGCAAAGCAGAAACTGTTTCACATTCCGCTGGATCTCTCGGTTCAGGCAGTTCTGCGCCAGAACGGCCTGCTACTTCGCCGCGATCATCACGCGCATCTGCACTATTTCACCAAGGAAACCGCTCTGCGCACCCTCACCGACGTAGGATACTCAATCATTGATTATTTCTTTACCCCACGATGCATCGAACTCGGTGATCTTTTCGTGCAGAAGATTGCAAGGATTCCGAGAAAACTCAGCTTTGCCGTTTCCCCGGAATTGACGGTGCGGGTGCTTGGCGGATACAGCCTGATGGTGCTGGCTGAATAGACGATGCTCTTGCGAGCAATCTGTGCTTTTGTTCTGTTGGGCATCCTGGTAGCGGGGCTGTGGCCATTTCATGCTCCCAAGAATGAAGTCAGTTGGTTGAATCACGGAAGCGGCCTTTTCTTTGGTAAGTATGGCAGCATCGTGAGTGCGGGTCCGATCAAGGCCGACCCCTTACGGGCGGACAGTGCTTGCAGCCTGGAGATCTGGCTGGAACCGAGGCGAGTCCACTCCTCAGGCACGATTCTCGCGTTTTACTGGCCGGAGAGTCGAATCGTCCCGTTTGCACTGCGTCAATCTCTGGGCGATCTGGTAGTGCAGCGCACAGCGCAAGACCAGTTACACCATGCCAAGAAGGTCAAGATCTACGTCGATGATGTTTTCAGTCATCAGAAGCCGGTGCTGGTTACGGTTAGCTCAGGTCAGGCAGGTACGACAGTCTATGCGGATGGCTCGTTCGTAAAGAGGTCCGCAAACTTCAGGTTTTCGAGTCGTGACTTTACCGGGCGATTCATCGTTGGCAACTCCCCCATAACCACCGATGACTGGTCCGGGCAAGTGCGGGGACTTGCCATCTACGACCGTGAACTGACAGCCGACGAAGTGTCGCAGCATTTCGCAAACTGGACGAAGGGCGAGCGTCAAGAGCTCGGCAGGAGCGAGGGTGCTTTTGCGCTCTACCTCTTCGACGAAAAGAGTGGGAACGTTGTCCACAACCAGTTAGATTCAGCGACTGACCTCCTTATCCCAGAACGTTTCTTCGTCTTGCATGAACAATTTCTCGAACGACCCTGGGATGAATTTCGCCGAGGCTGGAACTACTGGAAGGACATCGGCATCAATGTTGCGGGGTTCATTCCACTCGGATTCTTCTTCTTCGCCTATTTCCGGTCCATACGAAAGATCAAAAGGCCAGTGTTAGTGACAGTCGTTCTGGGGTTTACCGTCAGTCTGACCATCGAAGTCTTGCAGGCATTTCTGCCGACGCGAGACTCCGGGATGACCGACCTCATTACCAATACGTTCGGCACCGCTGTCGGGGTGCTGGCATTCAGATATGGTGCCGTCCAGAGCGTGTTAGCCGGGAATGGGTCTTGTAATGACCACTCGGACCTGTCTGTTATTGAAGACCCAAAAGTCAGTACGTCGCAATAGGAAAGTGTCGGCCAACGGAAATATGCACAGTCCGAGTATCCATTAAAATACCGCTAAAATACCGCATTATTGGGTTGCCCGACCGTATAGACTCTGCTCTAATGTTGGCAGTCGGGCAGCAGCGCCGAGTGATTACCAACATCTCCCAGCATTTGGCGTAAATCAACAGTTGAACCACAAATCGATCCTAGGGACAGCATGATTTCCGCAGAGCCCGCCATATCGTCCGCCGAGAGCACACTGCGAACGTGTGAATTGGATTACCGGAACGACCCGCGCTGGGATGCGTTTGTATCGTCGCATCCGGAAGCGTTGATCTATCACCACTCGAGCTGGTTGATCGCGCTGGAAGAGGAGTACGGCCAGAAATGCATAAGTCTGGCGTGCGTTGATCAGGATGAGCGAGTGCGTGCGGTACTTCCACTTCTTCCGACTCGGGGTCTACCGTTCGCGATTGGGCGTCATTCGACGCGCCGCCGACTGTCTTCACTGCCGCGAACTCCGGTGGCTGGGTTGCTCGCGGATGATCCAGTTGTGGCATCGGAAATCATCCGTGTCGCGATGGAGATGGCGCGCAAGCGGCGAATGCAGCTCGAGATCAAAGCGCAGATCGGCGGTTTGGACAGACTGGTCGAGGGTCTGGGATGCGTGCCTTGGAGATTCAGTTATGTTGAGGAACTTCCCGCGTCCGTGGAGGGGGAATCTTGGCACGAGTTCTGCGAAAGCCTTCGCCTGCCCCGAGATTGTGGGTATTGCAAAGGATGCCGGCGTCTTCGCTTTGGCAATGCAAAGCAGCAACACCGCGTCAACTGGGCGGTGAACAAGGCAATCAAGCTGGGCCTTGAGGTTCGAGAGGCAGATGCGGAAGAGGACTTGGCGAAGTGGTACGGGCTCTATCTGCAGACGATGCGACACAAGGCTGTGCCGCCAAGATCCTATCGCTTCTTTAAGAGTCTCTGGTCAACGCTGCGTCCCAAGGGCCAGATGCGATTGCTGCTCGCCGAACAGAAAAAGGACGAGCAGAGGAATCTCGTCGCCGGTTCCATTTTCTTGAAGTTTGGGCAGACGGTTTTCTACGCCTTTACGGGGTGTTCCCCGCGAGACCTTTACCTGCATCCTAATGACATCATTCAGATGGAAGCGATTCGCGACGCCTGCAAGGGCGGATTCCGCTGGTATGACTTTGGCGAAGTCAGTGAAGACAACGAATCGCTGGCACAGTTCAAGGGAAAGTGGGGAACGGAGCCTAAGCCTCTGTTTCGTTACTACTATCCCGCCGTGGAAGATCGCTCGCACACCGCGAGTGCGCTCATGCATTCAACCCGAAAACTATGGCGGTCACTGCCGGAAAGGGCGACGGCAGTTCTCGGAGACTTGATTTATCGATACATGTGACCTCCGCGTTCGAGGAGGAGCCTTGCGCACTGAGCACATTGTTTATATCGCAGGGGGGTAGCCACGATGGCCGCAGCTACGGAAAACACATTACCGGTTACGTTATCCTATATCGGATGCTGGTACAAGAACGACATGTACTCGCACAACTGCAGCAAAATGGTTGACTCCCTTCGCCAGTGCGGGATGCAGGTGGACGTAGTAACTTCCAATTGCAGATGTTTCTCCTCAGCTCAGAAATTTGCGATTACGGAAGATGAGCTTATCAATACGAACTGCACGGCAATCGCGATACCACATGCCCCCCGATATCCTGGCAAGGGGCAGGGAACCCTGAAATATCTGGCGGTGAAATGGCTGCGATTGGACCTCCCGCTGGCCACGCTGCGGGGCTTTCTCTACTACAACCGGGCACGCCGCACGAATATCATTCACTTCGATCAGGTGCTGGAGGCGTTTGGCTGCATTCCTTTTTTCATTTTGGTCGTGCTGGCCGACTTGTTTGACAAAAAAGTGGTCGTCACGGTTCATGAGATTGACCCCTTCCAGCGAGAACATAAATGGTTGAATCGCCTGTATAACAAGTGCGCGGCAGTTCTTCTCTACAGCGAAGACATGAAGCGGCAAATAGTGTTGCTCGGAGTGAACCCCGAAAAGATCAGAACTGTCCGATATGGGGCGATGGTGCCGCAACTCGCGCCCGGAGAACGCACCAAGTATATTTACTTCGGCGGCCACAACATTTCGCGCGGCAAGGGTTACGACGAACTGCTGAAGGCGCTCGCGATTCTAAGGGCTAAGGCAATCCGAATTCCGCTGACGATTTATGTCGGGCATGGCTGCAACGGCGTGAAAGAGGCGCACGAGGCTGCGGATCGCGCAGGGGTGTCCGACATGATTGAATGGCGCGAGTTTTATACGGGCAACGAACTCGCGGAAGTCTACCAGCGGAGTAAGGCGTGCCTCATCCCGTACACCGGCGGATCGGCGAGGCATCCCGTGAGTTGTGCCATGGTGAACGCCACGCCGGTAATTGCAACCCGCGCCGTGGACATTCCGGAGTATCTTGGCGAACTGGGTATCTACGTGGATGGTTCAGGGAATTCAATCGCTGAGGCGATTGTGCGGGTTGAGACGGGGGCCGTGGATGTGGGTTCGCTGGGTGCTCAATTGCGCGCCAAGGCGATCGCTGAACTGGATTGTCAAAAGATCGCCGAGGAACTCTCGGGCATGTACTCGCAGATCGCGGCCGCGTAGGGGCAATTCGGCAGACCAAAGCGACTCCGGCGGCCTGAAGCAGTCCCCAATGTTCCGCATCTTTGCATGCCCTGCATATTATTGAAACATAAGGCTGTAATGGCTATCCTTCGGGGTTAATTTGGCCCTTGTGACGTCGCGACGGCCAGGAAACTGGCCGCCGTTTTTGCGTTCGCGGGAATACCGCCCTCCTGATAGAATGAGGCTTCCCCCTGATATCCATCCTCTCAAGTTTACGTAGCGGAGCTCGCCTGTTAGAACCAATTTGGAGATGGAACGGTAAGGAGTCATCAACAAAGTCATGTTGAATACTGCGATCATTGGGGCAGGGCCCTACGGTCTTTCCGTGGCCGCGCACTTGCGGCGTAGGGGCATTCCATTTCGCATTTTCGGCCGTCCGATGGACAGCTGGCTGAATCACATGCCGAAGGGCATGATGCTGAAGTCGGACGGGTTTGCGTCGAACATCTACGATCCAGATGAAGAATTCACATTAGGGAAGTTTTGCGCCGAGCGGGGGATCGAGTACTCCGATGCCGGGCTCCCAGTAAGCCTCGAGACCTTTGCCGCATATGGGCAGGCGTTCCGCGAACGAATGCTACCGGAGCTTGAAGAGAAACAGGTTGTCAGTCTCGACCGCGCACCGGAGGGATTTGTCCTTGGGCTCGATAATGGCCAAACGGTTACGGCGCGGCGGGTCGTACTCGCGGTTGGGATCACGCACTTCGAATATGTCCCTAGCAACTTGGCAAGTCTGCCGCCGGAATTCCTCTCGCATAGCTTCCGTCATGCCGACCCTGCGGCTTTCAAGGGACGGAACGTAGTCGTCATAGGTGGCGGCGCTTCGGCGATTGACCTGGCTGCATTGCTGCATGAGGCTGGCGCCGAGGTGCAACTGGTGGCCCGTCACCCGGAGTTGAAGTTCCACAGCATGCCGACGGGCAAGCCTCGTTCCCGGTGGCAACAGATTCGGCATCCGAAATCGGGGCTCGGACCGGGGTTGCGATCGCGGTTCTTTTCCGATTTTCCGATGTTGTTTCATCATTTGCCCGAGGGGCTCCGCATTGAACTCGTGGAAAAAACGCTTGGTCCTTCGGCGGGATGGTTCGTCAAAGAGAAGATGGCGCGGGTACCTTGTTTGCTTGGATACACGCCGGAGCGCGCCGAGGTTGAAGACGGAAAGGTTCGTCTGCATCTTCGCGCAGCGGATGGCACCGAGCGCGAGGTTCGGACCGAGCACATCATCGCGGCGACCGGCTACAAAGTGGATTTGGAACGATTGAAGTTCCTCAGCCCCGACATCCGTTCTCGGGTCAGGACGGTCAAGGGCAGTCCAGTGCTCTCGTCGAGTTTCGAGTCGTCCGTGCCGGGCATTTATTTCTTGGGGATTGCAGCCGCAAACAGCTTCGGGCCGGTAATGCGGTTCGCTTTCGGCGCAGGCTTTGCCGCGCGCCGTCTCACACAAACCATGGCGAAAGCGCTGGCGCAGAGCCCGGCGTCTGCTCCGGTGGCTGGCGTTGCCACAACGGCAAAGTAAACGGGTCGATCGCGTTTTGAAAGGCTGATGGACGCATGAAGCGAGAAACGATCGCGATTCACGCAGGGTACGACGGCGATCCCACGACAAAAGCCGTGGCCGTGCCGATCTACCAGACGATCGCATTCGAGTTCGATAGCGCCGAGCATGGAGCGGCTCTGTTCAATCTGGAAGTCCAAGGGAATATCTACACACGCATCGGGAATCCGACGAACACGGTCTTGGAGAAGCGGGTTGCCGCGCTGGAAGGCGGGGTGGATGCGCTGAGCGTCAGCTCCGGAATGGCGGCGATCGAATACTCGCTCATCAATATCGCCGAGTCGGGCAACAACATCGTTTCACTGCCGCAACTTTATGGTGCCACCTACACTCTGCTGGCGCACATATTTCCGAAGCGCGGAATCTGCTCGCGCTTCGCGGCGAGTGATCGTCCCGAAGACGTTGAGAAGCTAATCGATGAGAATACTCGTGCGGTCTATTGCGAAAGCGTCGGGAACCCTGCCGGCAATGTCGCCGATATCGAAGGGTTGGCCCAGGTAGCGCATAAACATGGCGTGCCCTTGGTTGTCGATAACACGATCGCGACCCCGATCCTGTTGAGGCCCATCGAATACGGCGCTGACGTCGTGGTGCATTCCATGACTAAGTTCATGGGAGGACACGGCACCACCCTCGGGGGAATGATCGTGGACAGCGGAAAGTTTCCTTGGCGGAAGTATCCCGAACGGTTCTACATGTTGAACGTGCCGGAGATCGCGTACCACGGAGTGGTCTATGTCGACCACTATGGTGATGCCGCTTACGTTGCACGCTGCCGGACAGTCTGCCAAAGGAACACCGGGGCCACGCTGTCGCCGTTCAATGGTTTCCTGTTGCTTCAGGGAGTCGAGACGCTCGCATTGCGAGTCGAACGCCATGTGGAGAACGCCCGCAGAGTAGCGGAGTATCTGCGCGAACATCCTATGGTGGAGTGGATCAATTACGCTGGGTTCCCGGACAACCCCCTACACCCAATGGCGCAGCGGTACCTCGGTTCCAAGCGCTGCTCTCTGTTGACCTTCGGGGTAAAGGGTGGCTTCGAGGCTGGGACGAAGGTTTTCAATGCGCTCAAACTGTTCAAGCGCATGGTGAATATGGGCGATGCCAAGTCGCTTGCGTGTCATCCAGCGTCGACCACGCACCGGCAACTCTCACCCGAGGAACAAGAGAAGGTGGGCGTGACGCCGGAGATGCTTCGTCTCAGCGTGGGCATCGAGCACATCGACGACATCATTGCCGATCTGGCCCAGGCGCTCGACAACGCCAGATGATGAAGGTGGGATAGACCGTAACGCGCATTCTGGGGGAATGTGATGCCGTTAATTATCGAAGGGCGGGTCCCGAGTGGATGGGCGGAGAGAGGAAATTCACGCCCGGTGGTGCCGGTCGTTAGTGATGCAAGGCGTGCGGAGTGTGTCAGCATCGCGCTCATCAATAACATGCCGGACCCTGCGCTGGAAGACACCGAATTACAGTTCTTTGAGCTTCTGGACATTGCATCGGACGACATCCCCGTGCTCCTCAAGCTCTATTCGCTGACGGGGATTCCTCGCACCGATCGCGGACAGCGGCGTTTGAACAGCTTCTACTTCGGCATCGATGATCTCTGGAACAACCGGTTCGATGGGGTTATCATGACCGGCACCGAGCCCCGCTGTGCTGACTTACGCGATGAATCATACTGGTCCACGTTAACGGAGGCTCTGGACTGGGCCGAACGGAATACCGCGTCAACGGTTCTGTCCTGTCTGGCGGCTCACGCAGGCGTTCTGCACAGCGACGGCATCGGCCGCCACGCGCTGAGTGACAAACAGTTCGGGGTTTTTGACTTCACGAAGGCTGCCAACCATTCGCTCACCAGCGGCACCGGGGAACATGTTCGTTGCCCGCACTCCCGATGGAATGAAGTGCAGGCAGATGCGCTCACTGCGTGCGGCTATACTGTACTGACTCAATCGGTCGAGGGCGGAGTGGACTCGTTTGTGAAGAAGAAAAAGCAGAGCCTGTTCGTACATTTCCAGGGCCACCCGGAATACGGCGCGCAGACCCTGCTGAAGG
>Ga0208820_1000257_pt1 | contig 49295 bp, 39 predicted proteins | sample June2015DPH_16_5_FD_184713 | JGI IMG/M metagenome (GOLD analysis project Ga0208820, IMG submission 184713) | Peatland microbial communities from SPRUCE experiment site at the Marcell Experimental Forest, Minnesota, USA - June2015DPH_16_40... | ecosystem: Environmental > Terrestrial > Soil >...
GGATGTTTTGGACCGTTCGGGGAGCCAACGCCATCATTGCTCTGAGATGCTGCCATCTCAACGGTCGGTTTGAGGACTACTGGGAGGCGCGCCGCGTCGCTTGACCCCACTTCTATGTCGCACACCCACACGGCGCACGGGTGCGGATCATGAAAGTGGCGTGGCCGCGATCCGCGAATCTGCGAATGCAGGCACTCGCTCGTCTCCAATACGTACGAATTCTCTGCTATCATACGTATATGGCCAAACTCACTTTGAGCGTGGACAACCGCGTGGTTTCGCGCGCCAAGCAATACGCGAAGCGGCGAGGCGTCTCGGTATCGAAGATGGTGGAAGGGTACCTGGCGGCGGTGGCCGAGCCGCCTTCTTGCGCCACGGCCGATGCACCGATCCTGCGCTCCGTCCGGGGAATACTCAAGAGCGCGGACGTCGACGATTACCGGAAGCATCTGGCCGCGAAATATCGATGAAGAGACTCCTTTTCGACACTAATGTCGTCCTGGACGTTCTGCTCGACCGGCAACCTTATGTGGAAGCCAGCGCGGCGGCTTGGGCCGCCGTCGAGGCAGGCATCGCGGAAGGGATGCTGGCGGCCCACGCGGTAACGACGATCCACTACCTGGTCCGCAAAGAAATGGGCGCCATGAAGACCCGGCGGATCGTCTCGGCGCTGCTGAGAGTCTTCGATGTGGCTGCCGTCAATGGCGCAGTCGTCCAAGAGGCGCTCGAATTGCCGTTTTCGGACTTCGAGGATGCGGTCACCGCAGCCGCGGCGCGATTGGCGGGCTGCCAGTACATCGTGACGCGGGACCCGAAAGGGTTTCGCGCGTCTCCCGTACGCTCACTTACTCCGGAAGCGGTGATGCCGCTTCTAGGGCAGCAGATGCGCCGGAGAGATAGCTAAAGGCCCGCCGAGCGCTCAGCTCCGCCCAGCCGCCTCTTCGGCCAGCACCAGCGCGCCCAGCACGCCGGCGCGGTCGCCCAGCTCGGGAAGCACCAAGAAGCTCTCCATCTCCTCGACGATCTCCACCGCTTCGATGTACCCGTTCAGCAGGCGGGCCAGCTCCGCGCGCACCATCGGCAGCAGGCACGGCTGATGCAGCACGCCGCCGCCGATCACGATGCGCCGCGGCGAAAGCGTGCACACCAGGTTGTGCAGCCCGAGCGCCAGGTACTCCGCTTCGAGCGCCCAGGCCGGGTGCGCGGGCGGCAACTCGCGCGGCGCCATGGTCCACCGCGCGCGCAGCGCGGGCCCGGATGCCAGGCCCTCCAGGCAATCGCCGTGAAACGGGCACGCGCCAGGGTAAGGATCGCGCGCGCGATCGTGCGGAATCCGCAAGTGGCCCATTTCCGGGTGCAGCAGCCCATGCAGCAGTTTTCCATTCACCATGGCGCCGCCGCCGATGCCCGTGCCCACGGTGAGGTAAATGAAATCGGCGAAGCCGCGCGCGGCGCCCCACCGTGCTTCCGCCAGCGCGGCCCCGTTCACGTCCGTGTCGAAACCCACCGGCACGCCCAGTCCTCGGCCGACCGTGCCCGCCACGTCCGTGCCGCGCCAGCCCAGCTTGGGTGTGCAGGTAATGTAGCCGAAAGTGGGCGAGCCCGGATGCGGATCGACCGGCCCGAACGACGCAATCCCGACCGCTTCGAGGTCGCGGCCCGCCTCCCGCCGGAAGAACTCGACCACCGCTTCCAGCGTCTCCGCCGGCGTGGTGGTCGGAATCTGCGTGGTGATTAGGTCCGCGGGCGTGGCGCCGATCCCGCAGACGAACTTGCTGCCTCCTGCTTCAATTGCGCCTAACACGTTGTCGATTGGCTCCTGCCGCTTAGCATGTCCCGCCGCGGCCGATGTGGCGATGATAACACCGCATCCGCGATGTCCGATCGGAGCCTCGCCGGCAACGTCTCTTTGGCGCTGTCAATTGACGGTGTAGGCAGCCTTCAGCGCGAAGGGCGCGATCTCAATATCGAATTGCGCCCCGCCCGCAACGGCCATTCGATAAGTGCCGTGCATCTTGCCGATTGGCGTTTTCAGCGGGCACCACGACGAATATTTGAAGGACTCGCCCGGCGCCAGTATGGGCTGCTCGCCGACGACGCCCGGACCTTCCACTTCTGCGGTGTGCTCCGAGGCGTCCGTGATGATCCAATGCCGGCTGAGCAGTTGGACCGTCTCCGATCCCTGATTGGTAATCCGGACCGTGTACTCAAAGACCCATTCGCCCTGCTGCGGCCGCGAGTTCTCGGGCGAGTGCCGCGACATCACTTCAACACGGATGGAGTTGGTGACTGCGTCGGACACCGGAGCAAGCTGGGATTGAAGATCGGGCATGACAGTCGCCTATCATATCAGGCTCGCCGCCGGGGTTGCGCGCTACCGGACGCCGGTGGAGAGCAGCGGGTCCTGGTCGTGGTGCTTCTGGAATTTGCGCTTCACGTCCGGCCAGAATTCCTTGAGGACGTTGGAAAATGTGTCCGTGCCGCACGCCACGAACAGCCTTTGCAGATTGTCGTGCCAGTCGCGCGTGTCGGGGTAATATGCGTTCGAGATAGCTACGGCAATGGAGTTGCCGCCCCATTCGGAAAAATTGAAGGTGCGGCGGCCGGAATCCATGCGGGCCACCTCGATCGCCGTGATCGCATGCAGTGTCCGGTGCAGCTTGGATCCCGTCCCTAAGCGGAAGTAGCGCGGATCCTGATGGAAAATGCCGGGGAGGAACCCTTCGGTCATCATGTTGCCGATCATCTGGTCCCCGTACGCGGTGCTCAATCGCTTGGCGTATCCCGCCATGCCTTGGCCGAAGGAAGGATTCTGGTTTTCGATCTGATAGAGCGCGGCGAACGCCCCAGCGGTGGGAAACACCGGCCAATCGAAAGAATCCTTAAACGCAATCGTAATTTTCTGTTTTGCGGTGATGGGTCGAAAGGGGATGGAATCCTCGGTGGTGCGGTTATTGGGCAGCACGCCGAAAATGCGCTTGTCTTCCAGCGGCGGCGCGGGTATCGGTTCGACGGATCGCGCAGGGGCTGAGTCGGCACCGGGCGACGGCGCTGAATCCCCTGGCGAGACGGACTGCCCGAGCGCAGGCACACTTTGACCCCAGGCGGCGAAAAGCGCAACAATAACCAAGATTCCCCACTGTCTCAATGACATGCTCTTCTTAAGTAGATGCGTTTCCAGCGTTCCCGTTTCGCCAACCTTGCGCCTGGCAGGAGTTTATTCCCTTAGTTGTTACTTCACGCCGGGCCGGGCGAACGTTCCATTGTTTGTTTGAACACCCCCGGCACGCCAAGGTTTCGCGCTTCTCGTGGTACGTTGGAGGGTGAAATGGCTGCCACAGAATCCACCATGCTCGGGCTCGGCACGGCCGCGCCGGATTTCGAATTGACGGACGTTGTCAGCAATCGCGAGGTGCGGCTGGACAGCTTCGCGCATAAGGGGCTGCTGGTGATGTTCCTCTGCCGGCACTGCCCATACGTAAAGCATATTGCGCCGGGCCTGGCGGCGCTGGCAAAGGACTACGCAGGCAGCCAGCTCGATATCGTCGCCATCTCTTCCAATGACGCCAGCCTGTATCCCGACGACGCGCCCGATGGATTACGCCTGATGGCGCGCGAGCTGGACTTTTGGTTTCCTTATTGCTACGACGAAACACAGCAAGTCGCCAAGGCGTATCAGGCTGCCTGCACGCCCGATTTCTTCCTGTTCGATGCGGACCGCAAGCTGGTTTATCGCGGCCAATTCGACGATGCGCGGCCGGGCAACGGCGTGCCGGTCACCGGCCGCGATTTGCGGGCGGCCATCGATGCCGTGCTCTCCGGCGGCGCGGTCAGCCTCCGGCAGAAGCCGAGCATCGGCTGCAACATCAAGTGGAAACCCGGCAACGCCCCGGCCTACCACGGTTAGGCGTGGCTACTCACGGAGTTAACGAGAAAAGCGCACGCTCTCGTTCTCTCTATCCAGTGTGAGGACTCGCCATCCGGCCTCCTGCCAGGAGGTTTGCATCGACCACCAAGAGTCCGTCTCATAGGCGCCGCGAGGCAATTCCCGGCCCAGGATCGCCTCAATCTCGCCAAACGTAAACGTGATGGATTTCACGGTCTGCGTTTCCAGGTACGCCTTAAGGGGATCGTACATGCTCATCAGAACCCACTATCTCCCCGATCCCACGGTGTTGTCGAGTACATCGGCGTGTTTTCCTTGACTTTTCCCTTTTTCTTCGCCCATAATAGGTTGAGATTCGCCTATGGCGCTGACCAAACGGCAACGACAGTTGCTCGATCTGATTGCCGATTTCAGGGATGAGCAGGGCTATTGCCCGAGCTACGAGGAAATCGCGCACGGTTTGCAGTTGGCTTCTTTGGCGACCGTGCACAAGCACATCACCGCGCTCGAACACAAGGGTTACCTGAAGCGCGGCTTCAACCAAAGCCGCTCCTTGGAGCTGATGCCCAAGTTCATGCAGGAGCGCCAACGCACGCGGCCGGGCGTGCCGCTGCTGGGACGCATCGCGGCCGGAGCCCCGGTGGAAGCCATGGAACAAAGGGAAGAGCTGCACTTCGCCGACTTCGCCGGCAACGGCAACACGTATGCCCTGGAGGTCCGCGGCGATTCCATGATCGAAGACCATATCTGCGATGGCGATATGATCCTGATCGAGCGGATACAGGAAGCGCGCGACGGCGATATCGTGGTGGCGCTGGTGGGCGGAAATGAAACCACGCTGAAGCGGTTCTATCGCGAGCCGGGCGGCATCATCCGCCTGCAGCCGGCGAACTCGACGCTGAAACCGATCCTGGTGCCGGCGCGGGACGTGCAGATTCAAGGCCGCCTGCTGGCGGTGTTGCGAAAGTACAAGTAACCGGGGAGTAACAAAGCACCCGCGCGAAATTTCGCAAGGACTCTCGAATTTGTGGCAGCGCGTGCCGGTCTCGCCGTAATCCGCCGATGAGAGCGCCGGAGTTAAGCCAAGGCTTTGGCGCGCAGTTCCTGCTCGGCGCGCAACCAATCCTCTTCGGGCGATCCGCCCTGGCAGCCACGTCCAGCCCAGTAAGTGTAAGCCAGAGCCGCAATTTCGCTCTCGGCCGGTGCGTGGGTTACTTCCGCGGCGACCAATTCCATGGTGGGTTCGGTTTCCGGCGCGGCAGTGGACCTGTTCAGGCCATGTTTAGCGTGAGGAGAGGCGGCGGATTTGCGGCGCATAGGCGCGGACGCAGCGGGGATAGCGATATCGTTTTCTTTGGTGCGCTTTGTTGGCATTTTGTTCTTTCCAGAAGTTAATACGACTAATTCCTATTCTACCTGAGCCAGCAGGCGACTGGTATCAGAAGTTTCTATTATTTCGATCACGAGAGTGTACTAACACACGCGCGGAGCCGTAAGTCGTTGATTCACTGTCGAACAGACGTGTGCCCGCGCAACCAAGGAGCGCAGGAGGTATAGTGATAAAAGATTGCGCGCAGGCCTCATTCTCGCGGTTTCAGCCGGATTCGCCGTACAGGCATGGGCGGCGGCGCCGAAGGTGGTGATCGCGGATGTGGATGGAGTGGTGCATCCCATCACGGCGGAAATCATAGCCGGCGCCATTGCGCAGGCGCGGCAGGAAAACGCCGCGCTGCTGATCGTTCGTCTGAATACGCCGGGCGGATTGATGGATGCCATGCGCGAGACCATCCAAGAGATCGTCTCTTCGCCGGTCCCTGTGGTGACCTTTGTGGCGCCCAGCGGTGGTAGGGCGGCTTCGGCGGGTTTCTTCATTCTCGAATCGGGCGATGTGGCGGCCATGGCGCCGGGCACCAACACCGGCGCGGCGCATCCTGTGCTGATGACCGGCGAAATGGATGCTCTCATGAAAGAGAAAGTGGAGAACGACGCGGCCGCGGAGATGCGCAGCATCTGCAACAAGCGCGGGCGCAACAGCGCGCTGGCGGAAACCGCGGTGCGCGAGAGCAAGTCGTTCACCGAGAAAGAGGCGCTCGACAATCGGCTGATCGACCTCGTCGCCGCGGATACGCCGGCGCTGCTGGCGGCGCTCGAGGGCCGCACCGTGACGCGGTTCGACGGGCACACGCAGACGCTCGAGCTGCGGGGCGCCGTCATCGAGCCATACCAGAAGACCTGGCGGCAGCGCATCGTCTCCGCCATCGCCGATCCCAACATTGCGCTGGTTCTGCTGGTGATCGGAGCACTGGCGATTTACATTGAGTTCTCCTCGCCGGGGCTGATCGCGCCCGGCGTGGTGGGAGCCATCCTGGTGCTGCTCGGGCTTTCGGCGATTTCGGTGCTGCCCATCAACTGGCTGGGCGCGGCGCTGCTGCTGGTATCGTTCACTCTGTTTGCGCTGGAAGCCAAGTTCGCGGCGCATGGCGTGCTGGCGGTGGGCGGCACGGTTTCGATGGTGCTGGGCGCGGTGATGCTGATCGATAGCCCGCTGCCGGAACTGCGCATCCATTGGAGCACTGCCATTGGCCTGGCGCTGCCGTTTTCCCTGATCACGGCCGCGCTGGTGTCGCTCGCCGTGCGCGCGCGGCGCAACAAGGTGGTGACCGGAGCGCAGGGAATGATTGGCGAGACCGGCTCCGCCGTGACCGACCTGGCGCCGTCCGGCAAGGTATTCGTCCATGGAGAATATTGGAACGCGGTGGCGCTCCAAAACGTGCCCGCGGGCGCGCAGGTGCGTGTGACCGCGATCCGGCAACTGACGCTTAGCGTAGAGCCGGTGGCGGATCGGAACGGAGACTGAAGATGTTCGATGTGTCGACGATTGCGATTATCCTGGTTGTGCTATACCTGCTGAGCTCCATTAAAATCCTGCGCGAGTACGAGCGCGGCGTAATTTTCCGGCTGGGGCGCCTGCTGGCTCAGCCCAAGGGGCCTGGCATCATTCTCGTATTTGCGCCGATCGACCGCATGGTTCGCGTTTCCTTGCGCATCGACACGCTGGAAGTGCCGGCGCAGGACGTAGTCACGCGCGACAACGTCACCGTGAAGGTGAACGCGGTGGTGTATTTTCGCGTGATCGAACCGCGCCTGGCGGTGGTGGAAGTTTCCAATTTCCTGTATGCCACTTCGCAACTGGCTCAAACCACGCTGCGCAGCGTGCTGGGTGAAGTGGAACTGGACGAACTGCTGAGCCAGCGGGAGAAGCTGAACGTGCGGCTGCAATCCATCCTGGATCAGCACACTTCCACCTGGGGCGTGAAGGTGACCATGGTGGAAGTCAAGCAGGTGGACCTGGCCGAACAGATGATCCGCGCCATTGCGCGGCAGGCCGAGGCCGAGCGCGAGCGGCGCGCCAAAGTGATCCACGCGGAAGGCGAGTATACGGCGTCCACCAAGCTGGCCATGGCGGCGGAAGTGATTCAGAAGCAGCCGGCGGCCATCACCTTGCGCTACCTGCAAACGCTGGTGGAAATCGGCACGGAGAAGAATACGACTATCGTGTTCCCCCTGCCGGTGGATATACTTGCATCTTTGGGGCGCGCGCTGGATCGGGCGGGCACGCCGCCGGCCGGAGCGGAAATCTCCAAGCCGGAGTAGCGGCTTCGGTGGATGTCCAGCAAGCTGGCGCGCGCGCAGCGCCGGTCCGGTCAGATTCGAACGCGGCAAAACAGGTGCGGGGTAAATGAGGCGAGATAGCGAGACGGGCGAGTTCGAGCTGGTGCTGGGCAACGGGCAGCTTTTGAGCGGCCTGTTTATAGTGGTTCTGCTGTTCGCGGTGTTTTTTGCCCTCGGGTATGTGGTGGGCCAGAATTCCCCGCGCTCGGCCAAGTTGTCCGACGCGACGCAGTCGAGCGACCGCCCGCAGCCGGTGACAACGCCGGCGTCGACGCCGCCTGGTGCCGCCGGGGTCGAGACGCCGCCGGTGCAGCCGGCGCCCAATGCCGCCGCTGGCCAGGAAGCGCCGAACGCTCCGGCAACGGCGGCTCCCGAGGGCGGCGCCGCGGCCCCCGCCGCCGAATCCGAGAACCTTGCGCCCGGCTCTTATTGGCAGGTGATGGCGCTCAAAGAGGCGGATGCCGAAGTGGTGGTTCGCAGCCTCAAGGACAAAGGGTTTCCAGCGCTGATGGCGCCCGGGCGCAACAGCCTGACGCGCGTGCTGGTGGGCCCGTATGACGACATGACGGCGATGAGCAAGGCCAAGACCGAATTGGAGAACGCCGGATTTCATCCCATCAAGAAGTAACTGGCAGCCGGCCGCCCGCCGTTAGAGAGTTCATTGCGAGGCACGGATGAACACAGATAAGACTCCTGTTTTCGATCCGCGTTCCTCTGTGTTTTCCGATCGGAGCCGCGACCGCGAGGGAGCGGTCGAAGACTGTCACATCGCGCCGCGCATCGAGACGCCTCTCGAAGCCGCAGCCGATCTGGTGCGGATCGCCGCGCCGCGGCCGCGGCTGCCGGATTGGGCGCGCAAGCCGCGCATGCATCATGAATCGCTGCACCGGCTCAAGAGCGGGCTGCGGCAGCGGAACCTGCACACCGTGTGCGAATCGGCGCGCTGCCCCAATATCCACGAGTGCTTCCACCGTTCGGCTGCCACTTTCATGATTCTCGGAAACCGATGCACGCGCGGCTGCGGCTTCTGCTCGGTCCCCAAACTCAATCCGCGGCGGCATGACACGGACCTCGACCCGGCCGAGCCCGCCAACGTGGCGCGCATGGCCGCCGAAATGGGCCTCCGCTACGTGGTCATCACCAGCGTTAACCGCGACGATTTGGAAGACGGCGGCTCCCGTCATTTCGCCGAGACCGTGCGCGAAGTGCGGCGCGCGCTGCCGGAGGCGCGCGTGGAAGTGCTGACGCCGGATTTCTGCGGCGACCTGGATGCGGTGGCGCGCGTCCTCGATGCCGGTCCGCATGTTTTCAATCACAATATGGAGACCGTTCCGCGGCTGTATTCGCGCGTGCGGCCGCAGGCCGACTACCGGCAGTCGCTAGCCGTGCTACGCTTTACGCGCGCGTCTGCGCCGGCCGCCACGCTGACCAAATCCGGTTTCATGGTGGGCCTCGGCGAGACCGCGGACGAAGTCCACGCGCTGCTCGCCGACTTGCGGCAGGCGGGCGCCGATGTGGCCACCATCGGACAATACTTGCAGCCCACGCGCCGCAATCTGCCGGTGGTGGAATACGTCGCGCTCGAACAATTTGAAAGCTACCGCGCCTGCGGGATGGCGCTCGGATTCCAGATGGTGTTCAGCGGCCCGCTGGTGCGCAGCTCCTATATGGCGGATGCGGTCAACCAAGAGGCGCGGCGCGGCCCGTGCTGAACTGGCTGCTGGCGCTGGCTACGGCCGGCCTCCTGGTGCTGGCCTTCCCCGGCTTCGATTTCGCCTGGCTGGCGGCGATTGCGCTGGCCCCGCTGCTGGTCGCGGTGGCGCGCGAACCCAGGCCGTGGCGGCGCTTCCTGCTCGGCTGGGCTTGCGGCATCGTCTATTGGTTCGGCGTCTGCCACTGGATTCAGTTCACGCTCTCCGTTCACGGCGGGATGGGCAACGCCGCCGGTTGGGCCGTGTTCACGCTGTTCGCTCTGGCCAAGGGACTGCACATGGCGGTGTTCGCGCTGCTGGCCGGAATCCTGATGCGCCGCTGGTGGGCTACGCCGGCAGTGGCCGCGCTGTGGGTCGCGGTGGAATCCACGCACGGGTTTCTCGGCTTCGCCTGGCTGGCGCTGGGCAACGCCGGTATCGACATGAGCCTGCCCATGCGCCTGGCCCCATTCACGGGCGTATACGGCGTTTCCTTTGTGTTCGCGATGATGTCGGCCGCGCTGGCGCTGCGCCTGCTGGGACGGCCGCGGCTGGAGCTGGCGTGGATCGCGGCGCTCCTCTTCTTGCCTCTTCTGCCGCCGCTCGCGGACGCCCAGCACGGGCGGGAAAGCGCACTGCTCGTTCAGCCCAACCTCTCGGAAACCGAAGAGTGGACCGCCGAGCCGGTGGATCGCGCCGCACGCGCGATGGCCGAAGACTCCGCGCGCGCCGCGGCCATCGACAGCGCCCATCCGCCCTCCATCGTGGTCTGGCCGGAAGTGCCGGCGCCGTTCTTTTACGATGAAGACCCAAACTTTCGCGCCGTGGCGGCCGGTCTCGCGCGTTCCACCCGCGCCGCACTGCTGATGGGGACGGTGGCGCGTACGCCCGCCGGCGCGCCGCTCAATTCGGCCACCCTGGTATCGCCCGAGGGGTTCCGGATCAGCCGGTACGACAAGGTAAACCTGGTGCCGTTCGGCGAGTATGTCCCTTGGCCGCTCGGCGCGTTGACGGAGAAGATTTCGAAGGAAGCGGGCGATTTCGCCGCTGGAAGCGGCGTGGTGGTGTCGCCGGTCGCCGATCACAAGATCGGCGTGTTCATCTGCTACGAATCGGTGTTTCCCAACTTCGTGCGCCGCTTCGCGGCCGGCGGAGCAGAAGCCCTGTTCACCATCTCCAACGACGGCTGGTTCGGCCAGACCGCCGCGCGGCGCCAGCACCTGGAAATCGTGCGCATGCGCGCCGCCGAAAACCGCCGCTGGATACTGCGCGCCGCCAACGACGGCATCACCGCCTCCATCGACCCCGCCGGCCGCGTACGATCCACGCTGCCGCTGTTCGTCGAGGCAACGTCCAGCGTCCGTTTCAACTATGAAACCGCCCAGACCTTCTACACCCGCCACGGCGACTGGTTCCCGGTGTTGTGCGCGTTGCTGGCGGTGGGGTGCTTGGCGGCGGGGAAGTTTGCGCGGGTGAGCGCGGCGCAGCCCGATGGCTCAACTCAGGCACGTGTCTTGCGCGTTTTCGCATGTCCCTTTTTCGTCAGCGACGCTTTTCGGCCTTCGATAACCCGCTGAATCCGCGCACGGGTGGCAAACGCCCCCACTTTGCATTCCCACACCCGAAGGACGCTCCACCCGTGCCGGCGCAACCATCGGGTGACTCGCTTGTCGCGCCGCTGGTTGTCGGACACCTTCCTTTTCCAGAAGCTCACATTGCTCTTTGATGGGCGATTGCATGTCGGGCAACCGTGCCAAAAACAGCCATCGACGAACAGGGCGACCCTTAGTCCCGGCCATGCGAAATCCGGCTTTCCGGCGATTGGCCATTGCCTTCGGTACCCGACGAGTCCGGCCTGGCGCAACACGGCCGCCACCGCCTGTTCCGTGGAGCGATTCCCCCGGCTCTTCACCGATGCCATGATTCGCGAACGGACTTGCTTTGGAACGTGATCCATCGCGAGCGCTTCCCGATCGGATTATCGCTCAGAATAGCTCTGGAGTTCTTCGGCGGTTATTTGATCCGCGGGAACGAGCTTGTAATGCTTCTCGTCCGCGATTCTAATTTCGCCGTCCTGCACAACAAGCTCGAACAACGCAATTGTGTCTTCGGGCATGAATTGGGCCGATACTGGACGGCACTGCAGTGACGCGAACTTCTCGGCGCAACAGGCTATGTCCTGTCTGGTCTGGATTGCGGACAGTTGGTCGCTGCCGCCTTTCGCCTGGACTGGAATGACGAACTGCTGTCCAGTGCGGTTTACGCCAACATAAACTTCGTCGATCTCGATTTGCCCCATTCCAGCTACGGACGTCCGGAGGTGGCTCTGGAGCGCGTACCCGGTGATGCCAAGGAAGATATCGATCAGCCGGTTGTAGCGAAGTTTGGCAAGCAACGCCTGTTCGTCGTTGAGCGCATTCGCGGCGATGATCTCGGGCGTAGCGTCCGGGATCTTGATCACAACGAGATCGGCATTGGGAACGAGTCTGCTGACCGCCGCTTGCCGAAACCGATACTTCGCTCGACCCGCAGGTTCGATGATCCACTGCAGGCCTTTTTGCGCGGTGAGCAGAATGTCCTCCGGCAAGCTCTTGCGATAGCGAAATGTGTAGATGAGGTCGCCGAGGTTCTTTGGGTTTCGCAGGCCCAACTTCGCCGCGACGGAGACTAGTTCCTCGCGGTCGAACTCGAAATCCACTTTCCTTGGACCGCCGTGGTTCTTGAAAATGCGGAGAATTATCGCATCGTAAAGCGGAAGGTCAGGCATATACCTTCTCGGGCGCCTTCCGCCGCCGCTGCGGAATGACGCCTGCCGAAACGCCGTACCGCTCTGCCGCCTCGGACATGTTCAACGACAGCAAGGCGGGATCTCCCAACCGTCGAGGAAAGTAGCCCAAAGGCTTCGCAGTGAGTTCTTCGGCAATCTTGGACGCGACGGCTTTGGCGAGAAGAGGGGGTACGGAATTCCCGATTTGTCTAAAACCGTGCCACTTCGTAACGTGGAACCGGAACCAGTCGGGATATGAGTGGAGTCTCGCCGCTTCGCGGACGGTAATGCAACGCGGCGAGAACGGATGAATGGGCCTGGGGGATGTGAAGGCTCCGTGATCGCTTGCTGTCCCAGCCCGAATTGTGTTGCATATTCCCTTCGGGTCGAGCCTTAGGAACCGGCTGACCGGTTCGACAGCGCCTTGCGGCGTGGCCCGAAAGCGCCGCTGCGACAAGGGTGTGTGCACCGTGCGAAGGCTTGACGTCAGGAGCTCCGAACCGTTCTGGCCCGAACCACTGGAACGGAGCGGCGCGGCGTAGGCGCTCGGTTTTCCAAACTCCGCGAGAACCCAATCTCGCTCCAATAGTTCCTCGAACCTATCGGCCTCGGGAAGATCGCCCAGCGCGTCCCAGACCGTCGGGGTCGCGGAGCAGAGTCCTGGCAACAGCGTCTCGGGCGAGTGCGTCTCAACGGGATAACCCGGCAGAGGCATTCCGCGTCGAGAGCCCAGCAAGAACAGTCGCTGACGGTCCTGTGGAACGCCGTAGTTTGCCGCGTTCAGAACTCGGTACCGCGACTCGACCTTGTAGCCGAGGCCCTTGAACTCCTCGATGATCTGGTGCAAGAACTGCCTGTGTTCGCCTAAAGTGAGGCCCTTAACGTTCTCAAAAACGAAGAACTTGGGGCGAAGCTCCGTTACAAGCCTCACGAAGTGGTAGACAAGATGGTTGCGAGGGTCGTCAAAGGCTCGCTTGCCAATCAAGCTGAACCCCTGACAGGGTGCCCCTCCGAATACGACATCGATGTCGGAACCCCCTGCCTGCGAGTGCGCGCGGATGTATTCGCCATCGATATCCGCCACACTCCTGCAAATGGTCGCGCAATCGGGAAAATTGAACTCATGAATCGCGGCGTGGATCGGATCGTATTCCACAGCCGCCAGAACGTCGAACCCGGCGGCTTGAAAACCGAGGCTCATCCCTCCCGCCCCCGCAAAAAGATCCACGCTGGTCAGCCTTGCAGAACGCCCCATAACGCACACTTCGTCAACCGAATTCCGCCGTCGCCTTTCGTCCTCGGGGGAGAGTTCACTAGTCATGATACTTCATCGGCAGTTCGGACCGAAACCCTGAGTGATTTGTGCGACCTTCCAGCCGGTGCGGTGCCTACTTCTCTCCCTCGTCCCCCGGCTCGGGTTTCCCCTCTTCGCCGCCCTGGCGGTCCAGCTCCTCATTGAGGATGATGGCTTCGGCCAGTTCCTTCATGGGGCGGCGCAGACGGCGGCTCTGCTCTCGCAGCCGCAGGTACGCTTCCTCTTCGGTGAGCTGGCGCTTGCGCTGGAGAATGCCCTTGGCTCGCTCCACCAGCTTGCGGGTTTCCAGTTCCCGGCGCATCTCCAGGGTCTGCTCCAGCAGGCGTGCGTTCTCCTCCTGCAAGAAGGACTTGGCGATGGCGACCCCGAGCTGTTCGCCGATGAACACCAGGGTGCCGATTTCGTCGTGGGTATGCTCGTGCGCCTCGCGGTGGTGGACGTTGATCACGCCCACCAGGTCGCCCGCGCTCGCCAGCGGCACCGAGAGCAGCGCCTCGTAAGTGTCCTCCACCAACCCCTGGAACAGCTTGAACCTGCCGTCGCGGGTGGCGTTGGAGGAAAGAGCGACCACCGATTTGTGTTCGGCCACCCATCCGGTGACTCCCTCGCCCACGTGCATGCGCAGGTTGCCCAGCGCCGTCGCGTGCGGCACTTGGGAAGCCCGCAAGACAACTTCGTTGGTCGCGGGATCGATCAGGTACACCAGGCAGGCGTCGCAGGCGGTGGCCTGCACGGCGAGCCCGACTACTTCGCCCAGCATCTCGTCGAGCGTCAGCTTCGAGCTGACGATCTTGCTCACCTGGTGCAACACCGGCACCAGCGAGGGCTGCCCCTGGGCAGGCTTCTTCGTGGCCATACTTTCAAGCTATCGGTGATGGAAAGCACCGTGCAATCGATATTTTCTATGCGCGGGATCAGCGTTTTTTCCATGGCCGTCCTGCCGATGCCCAACGGAGAAGATACGGCAAGCTAAAGCGTGCCCTACCAACGGCTGCTATGCTGATGATTGCTTATGGAATTGAAGACCGTGCCGCTCGAAATACCCGACGGCGTGAATCTGATCCTCGGGCAAACCCACTTCATCAAAACCGTCGAAGACGTGTACGAGGCGATGGCGACCGCCGTGCCGCAGATGAAGTTCGGCATCGCGTTCAACGAGGCGTCCGGCCCCTGTCTGACGCGCGCCGATGGCAACGACGACGATCTCAAGCAACTCGCCATCCGCAACGCTTCCGCCGTCGCCGCCGGCCACATATTCGTGGTTGTGATGCGCGAGGGATACCCCATCAACGTCCTGGGACGCATTAAGGACGTGCCGGAAGTGTGCGCCATCTACTGCGCCACCGCCAATCCGGTGGAAGTCGTCATTGCGGAAACCGAGCTGGGCCGCGGCGTAATGGGCGTCATCGACGGCTTCCGGCCCAAAGGTGTCGAGACTGCCGACGATGCCGGACACCGGCGCGCTTTCCTGCGCATGATCGGCTACAAGCGCTAGCGCGCTGAATGCACCGGGCTCGGAGCCGGGCCGGTCGTGCCCGGCCTGGCAGACTAGCGAATACCGCCGTAGACCACCTCTCGCGTGTCCTTCCAGAGCAGCGAGACGTGTTGGTAACCACATTCCCGCAAGATTCGAAGATCGTCCGCCTCCGTCTGCGGTTGGTCGCATTCGTTGAGTTGCAGTGCATCTATGAAACGGCGCGCCTCGGCGGCATCGCGAAATCGCGGGTCCCGGCCCTCGGCGCGATCCACGATTCCCGCAACTCGCATTTGTTGTGTGAGAGCTTCCAGAAACTCGTCCTCCGACACCACCAGGTCGGCGTTGAGGAACCAGCCGTCTTCTTTCAGCCGCGCACGACAATGCCCGATCAACTGTGCCTTCTCTTGCAGATTGAGGTGATGGAGAGCGTACGCGGAGACCACGGCATCGGCGGATTCGACCGCAACACCGAGTGCCTCCGGCTGCCGGAAGTCCGCGACCACGAAGTCGACGCGCTCCGCCAAAGCTCCCAGGCGGGATTTTGCCGAAGCCACCATTTGACGGGAACCGTCGATAGCCACTGCGCGGCAATTGGGGAACCGGCGCAGCAGCCTTTCCAGCAGGAACCCGGTGCCGGCGCCCAGGTCAAGCACCAACCGCGGCTCGGGCGCCGACTCCGCGAGCACCGCGATGATGACCTCAACCATTTTGTGCCGGTTGGGGTGCATCAGGTCCATATCGGCATCGTAAGCAGCCACGCGAGAGGAGGTCTCGTAGGCTTGAACAGACGAAGAATCCATGGATTCAGGATCGCACAGGCACGGACGGCTCCCGGCTGATGGGCTAGCCCGCGTCCCTCCAGCGCAGCACCCGCAACGCGCGCAGGGTGTTCCAGCGGCTGGCGCCGCCGCCCGGTTCCAGATCGAAAAACACTTTCCCCGGGTGCCGGCCTTGCATGGGCCAGCGGCCGTCGGGTCGGCGCCGCTTCTCCACCAACTCGAAAGCGTCGTCGAGCCGCGCATCCACCGGCGCAGCGGCATCGCGAAAATAGTCCAGTCCGCGTAGCGCGTCGTAATGCCAGCGCGCCGGAAAAACAAAGCGCGTGAACGCCGGCTTGGCGATGGCGCCGGTGCGGTGCGACCGGAACATGCGGTGGACCAGCAGGAATTCGCGGCCGCGCGCCTGCGCCGCGCGCGCCGCACGCGCCCGCTCCGGCCGGAACCGCTCATATTCGAGCAGCGCCTCGAGAGCCGAAATCGTCGTATGGAACGATCCGTGCATGGCCCCCATGTAACCGGGCATGGTCCGGCAATTCCAGCCGCCATCCGCCATCTGTTGCGCCATCACGTGCCGGGCAAGCGCGTCCACGCGTTCATCCTCCAGGCCGAACCAGCACACAATCGCCAGCACCATCGAGCTGATGCAGGTTTCGCTGAACTTGTGCCACTGCGGAAAGAAATTGATGCCGCTATCGCTCCAGAAGCCGGCGTCCAGCAGCACGCGGCAGCCTCGCAGCGCTTGGGCGTGGCGCGGTTCGAGGCCCAGCGAGCGCAGCAGCAGCATCGTGTAAGTGGTGGAAGTCCATTTCGGATTGTAGATGCCGCCCGCCCAGCGGCCATCGTCATCCTGCAATTTGAGCAGGCGCGCGCCCCAGCCTTCGCGCGCGATCCGCTTTTGTTCGCGCCGAACGGCGCCGGGCGACGCTCCGCGCAAGTCGCGCAACACCTGCCAGCGGATGGCCGGATCGCCTTCCAGCAGCCAATCGATAACCGCGTCTCTCGCCATGCGTGGTGCAGTGGGGCACCATTCTAACTCCGCGGGCCCGTTGTTACACTATGTTTAAGACCTTGGGCCGGTTCTACAATCAAGCCGAGCTTGTCGAGCAGCGCCAGCGCTGGCGCGAGGAGCGAAAGACCGTCGTTTTCACCAATGGTTGCTATGATCTGCTGCATCCCGGGCACATCCGTACCCTCGAGGCAGCGCGGTCGCTCGGTGACGTGCTGATTCTGGCCCTCAATTCCGACGCCGGCACGCGCCGCATGAAGGGGCCTTCACGCCCCATCGTCGCCGAAAACGAGCGCGTCGAACTCGCGCTGGCTCTCGAAGCCGTCGATGCGGTTATGCTCTTCGATGAGGAGACGCCGCGTGCGCTCATTTCGACCGTTTTGCCCGACGTGCTGGTCAAAGGCGCCGACTGGTCCCATTTCGTGGCCGGCCGCGAGGAAGTGGAGGCGGCGGGAGGCAACGTCGTCACCTTGCCGCTTGAATCGGATTATTCTACTACTAACGTGGTAAAATTGATCGCCGCCGGACACCAATCTTGACCCATCCTGCGATTCGAGATCTGTTTTTGGAGCTGGGGCGCCACCCCAGCTTTGCGGAAGCTGTCCGCAAGCTTGCCGGGGATGGTGCGGCCAGTTTATCGGGTTTGACCAGCACCGCCAAAGCCGTGTATTCGGTGCTGCTCTGGCAGACCGCAGGCCGTCCTCTGATAATTGTCGTAGATGGCAATCAGGAAGCTGAGGCGCTGTCGGAAACCGTCGATACATTCTTCCGGTTGTTGACCACCGAGGATCGTGATGGCCCGCAACTTCTGCCGGCGTTGGACATTCTGCCGTTGCAAAAGCTCTCCCCGCACGCCGAGATTCTGGAGGCGCGTGCGGTTGGTCTGTGGCGGCTGGCTACCGGCCACGCGCCCATCACGGTGCTGCCGGTGGCCTCGGCTCTGCTCCGCATCGAGCCCGCCGACTACTACCGGCAGCTCGCCCTGCGGCTCAAGGTGGGCGATGAGTTGCCATTGGAAGAAGTGGTCGCGCATCTGGAAAGCGTTGGCTATGAGCGGCGCGAGCCGGTGGAGATGGTGGGCGAGTACTCGGTGCGCGGCGGCATTCTCGACGCCTTCTCGCCCGAAGCCGCCAAGCCGGTGCGCATTGACCTGTTTGGCGATTCGGTGGAATCCATTCGCCGATTCGACGTGGAATCGCAGCGCTCGGTACTGAAGATCGACGACTGCACGCTGTTGCCGCTCACCGAATTCCAGAAATCGCGCCAGCTTCTCACCGAATTGCGCGACCTGATGCGGCAGGCCGATACGCCCGAGCGCGAGCTGCCCCCCGCGGGAGAGCCGTTCGCCGGCTGGGAACCGCTGTCGGCCATGGTGCGGGCGAAAACCGAAGCGGTGCTCACGCTGGCCGACAAGCCCATGATCGTCTGGGACGAACCGGCGCAAGTGCGCAGCGCCGCCGAGCGGCTCTGGAAGCGGCTGGAGCAGGTGGAACCCTCGCCGGCCTACGCGCCCGGCCGCATCTTCTATCGCTGGGAGGAGTTCCAGCAATCCGCCCAAGCTCTGCCACAACTCGTGATGGAGGAGCTGGAAATTGGCATGGGCGGGTCGGCCCACGTCGCGACCCGGCCGTCGCTGCGCTTTCACGGCAACGTCCAGGTGGCCATCGCCGAAGCACGCACGCTGGTGGAGTCGGGGAACCGGGTGGCTTTCTTCGCGCCTGCTACAGGTGAAGTAGAAAGACTGGCGGACGTCCTCAACGAGTATGGGGTGGCTTACCAGCTCGGCGTGGAGCAGTTTGAATCCACTCCGGCATATCTCGCCGAACGCGTCTACATGTCGGGCACGACGGCCAACATTCACCTGATCAAGGGGCTGATCCGGCGCGGCACGGCGTTCCAGGATTCGAAACTGGTCATCGTCGGTTCCGAGGATCTCTTCGAAGCTTCCGAACTGGTCGCCCAGGCTCCCACGGGCAAACCGGCGCTGGCGGCCTTCTCCGCCGATCTGATCGATCTCAAGCCCGGCGATTTCGTGGTTCACGCCGAGCATGGCGTGGCCCAGTTCCTGGGTCTGCGCGAGATTGCCCAGGGTGACGCCAAGGGCGATTACATGCTGCTCGAGTACGCCGCCGGAGCGAAACTGTACGTCCCGCTGGCGCGCATGGACCTGGTCGAGCGTTTCCGCGGCGCCGGCGAAGCCAAACCCGCCCTGGACCGGATGGGCGGCGCCACCTGGACCAAGACCAAGTCCCGCATCAAGGCAAAGATGCGCGACATGGCCGACGAGCTGTTGAAGCTCTACGCCACTCGCAAGATGGCCGACGGCTTCTCTTTTTCCGCCGACAGCAACTGGCAGCGCGAGTTTGAGGACGCTTTCGATTTCACCGAAACCCGCGACCAGTTGACCGCCATTAAGGAGATCAAGCGCGACATGGAGGGCCCGCACCCGATGGACCGCCTGCTCTGCGGCGATGTGGGCTACGGCAAGACCGAGGTGGTGATGCGGGCGGCTTTCAAAGCTCTCGGCGATGGGCGGCAGGTTGCCATGCTGGCTCCTACTACAGTATTAGCATTTCAGCACCTGGAGACCTTCAAACGCCGCTTTCAGCCTTTTCCCGTGCGGGTAGAGATGTTCAGCCGCTTCCGCTCGCCCAAGGAACTCAAGGCCGGCCTGGCGGATCTGGCGGAAGGCAAAATCGATATTGCCATCGGCACCCACCGGCTTCTGTCCCAGGACGTTCAGTTTCGGGACCTGGGCCTGGTCATCGTGGATGAAGAGCAGCGGTTTGGGGTGAAACACAAGGAGCGGCTCAAGCAATTGAAAAAACAGGTGGATGTAATCACCATGAGCGCCACGCCTATCCCTCGAACACTACATATGTCGTTGTTGGGATTGCGCGATATGTCGGTGATCGAAACTCCGCCCAAGGACCGGCTCGCCATCCACACCGTGGTCGCCCCGTTTCAGCCGGAACTGATTCGCGCGGCGGTCGAACTCGAATTGGGCCGCGGCGGCCAGGTTTATTTCTTGCACAATCGGGTGGATTCCATCTGGTCGCGAGCTGCCAGCATCCAGGAACTGGCGCCCACTGCGCGCATCGGCGTCGGCCACGGCCAGATGGCGGAAGCCGAGCTGGAGCGAACCATGCTGCGTTTCATGCGGCACGAGTTCGACATTCTGGTTTGTACTACGATTATAGAAAATGGCCTTGACATTCCACGCGCCAATACCATGATCATCGAGAATGCCGAACGCTATGGCCTCAGCGAGCTCTATCAGTTGCGCGGACGCGTGGGGCGGTGGAACCGGCGGGCGTATGCCTATCTGCTGGTGCCACCCGACACGGAACTGACCGAGATTGCCCGCAAGCGGCTGGCGGCACTCAAGGAATTCAGCGACTTAGGCGCCGGATTCAAGATCGCAGCGCTGGATCTGGAACTGCGCGGCGCGGGCAATTTGTTGGGCGGTGAGCAACACGGCCACATCAACTCGGTGGGCTACGACACGTACGTGCGGCTGCTGGATGAGACCGTGCGCGAGTTGAAGGGCGAGGAAGTGGTGCCGGAAATCCACTCGTCGGTGAATCTCGGGTTGGACATACGGATCCCGCCGGACTACATTCCCGACGAGAACCAGCGATTGCGGGCGTATCGCCAGATTGCCAACGCAAGCGACCCGGCCGCGCGCGAGCGTGCCGAAAAGGAACTGGAGGACCGCTTCGGCACAGTGCCGGAGGCGGTGCGCAGCCTGCTGGCATACTCGGTGATCAAGACGGCGGCCGAGCAGTTGGGCATCGAGACCATTGACCGGCGGCATAACGTCTTAAGTATCAAGTTCCACCGGGAAACACGGGTGGATCCGGCGCGGCTCATGCACCTGGTCAGCGAAACTCCTGGCGCGCAGTTCACTCCGGCAGGCGTATTGCTACTCCCCGTGGAGGGGCAGGCATCGGCACGGGAGATTCTTGCCTTTCTCGATGCCAGGCTGGAGCAAATGCGGCCGCCGGGTTGAGGGGCGCGAAGTGGAGGCTTGCCGCGGGCCGGGCGTGCCCGGCCCCTACGGCACCCGGCTGGAGCGCTGTAGGGGCGAGGCATGCCTCGCCCTCGCACGGGTGGGGCAAAACGTCTGCGCGATTGGCAAGTGGCGCACTGACCCAGCCTCACCGCGATGGTAGAATGGAGCCTTAACAGCTATGATTCGCAGGTTTGTAGTAGTCATGATGGCGGCCTTGCCAATGGCGGTTGCCGCGGATATCCGAGTGGTGGAAGAGATTGCCGCCAAGGTAAATGGGGACATCGTCACGCGCGGTGAGCTCGACGAACAGAAGAGGCAACTGGAGACGTTCCTGCGCCAGGAACAGCACATGACGGGAGTCGAACTCGCCACCGCGGAGGAAGAGCATTCCAAGAACTTCCTGCGGGACAAGATCGACCAGTTGCTGATGGTGCAGAAGGCCAAGGACCTGAACATCAGCGTGGAAGGCGATGTGGCCAAGCGGCTGGCCGATATGCAGGTGATGGCCAAGATCACCGATCCCGAGAAATTCCACGACTACGTCCGCGACAACTCTGGCGTCCCGTTTGAAGAGTTCAAGCAGGAGATGACGAACAAGTACCTGCAGCAGCACCTGATCGGCCAGGAGATCGGCGCGCGCATCGCCATTCCCGAGCCCGAGCTGCGCAAATACTACGATGCGCACGCCTCGGAGTATGTGCGCAAGGCGACGGTCTTCCTGAGCCAGATTCTCATTTCCACCGAAGGAAAAACGCCGGAGCAGGCGGCGGCCGCCGAAGCCAAGGCCAAGGATGTGGCGGCGCGGGCGCGCAAGGGCGAAAAATTCACCGACCTGGTGGCGGCCTATTCCGACGACAAGGAAACCGCCAACGCCGGAGGCCAGTTGCCGCCGCGCGAAAAGGGTCTGTCGTTGCAGCCGATCGAAGACTTCGCATTCAAGGAGAAGAAGGGCTCGGTTTCCGACCCGATCAAGATCGCGACGGGCTTTGTGATCCTGCGCATCGATGAGCGCTACGAGGCGGGACAAGCCTCGTTCGACGAAGTCAGGGAGCAGATTCAGGAGACGGTGTCGGCGCCGCAAATCGAAACCAAGGTTCGCGCTTACCTCACCAGGCTGCGTCAGGACGCGTTCCTGGAAGTCAAGGAAGGCTACGTGGATACGGGCGCCGCTCCCGGCAAGGACACCCACTGGCACGACATCGCGCAACTGAAGCCGCAGACCACCACCAAGGAAGAAGTCGCCGCCACGCACCGGAGACACAAGCATTTTCTGTTCGTTCCCATTCCGGGAACCACGGCCACCAAAGGCACCACGCCCAACATCGACACATCCAAGCTGGGAGAGCGCAAGGCGGCGGCTTCCGGCGCAGGGACGGAGGCTCCCGCAACACCGGACGCTCCCACCACGCCGGCTGCTCCCACTACGCCGGCTGCTCCCGCAACACCCGCCACGCCGGCTCCGCCCGCCACGCCGGACACTCCCGCCACCCCGCCCGAGAAACCATGAAGTCGCCTTACGTCAGCGAGCTCGAGCCCAGCAAGGTGATCACCGGTAGTTTTCTGGTGCATTCCAAGGAAATCCGCCAGAAGAGGACGGGCGAGCTCTATCTTTCTCTGCTCTTGGGCGACCGCACGGGCGACCTGGACGCCAAAATGTGGGACAACGTGGCCGACGTTGTGGAGACCTTCGAGCGCGACGATTTCGTCAAAGTGAAAGGGCTGATCCAGGTCTTCCACAACCGGCCGCAGTTGACGATCCATAAGATCCGGCGCATGGAAGACAACGAAGTCGAATTCGGCGACTACTTTCCTTCTTCCAAGCGCGACCCACAGGAGATGTGGATCGAGCTGCGCGCGGTGGTGAACTCGATCGGCAACCCGCACCTGCGGGCCTTGCTCAACGCCATGCTGGACGACGAAGACATCGCGCGGCGTTACCGACTGGCGCCCGCCGCCAAGCAGATCCATCATGCCTTCCTGGGCGGCCTCATCGAGCACGTGCTTTCGCTGTGCGCCCTGGCGCGCATCGTCGCCGCGCACTACCAGGCGGATCTCGACCTGCTGCTGGCGGGCGTGGTGCTCCACGATATCGGGAAGATTTACGAGCTGAATTACGAGCGCGGCTTTTCCTATTCGTCCGACGGCCAATTGCTCGGCCACATCAATATCGGGATGCGCATGGTGGCCGACAAACTGCGCGCGCTGCCGGATTTTCCAGCCACCCTGCGCACGCTGGTGGAACACATGATCCTCAGCCATCACGGCCATCTAGAATTCGGCTCGCCCAAGCTGCCCCAATTTCCCGAGGCGCTGCTGCTGCATTACCTGGACGACATGGATTCGAAGATGGAAGCGATGCGGGCGCTGATTGAAAACGACCGCCAGGTGGAGGGCTGTTTCACAACTTTCAATGTGGCGTTGGAGCGGCCCGCGCTGAAGATGGACCGGTTCTTGAACCCGCCGCCGCCGCGGGCCGCCGCACCGGCCGCGCCGGCGAGCGAAGCGGCTGCCGAAGCGCAGTTGAAACCGGATGCGCCACCGCCGCCGGCGCACCCGGCGTTTGCGCCAAAGCCCGATTCGCCGTTTGCCGGCAAACTGCGGCAGGCCTTGCAGCCCGCCGCGCCGGACCAGGAAAAGTGATGCCCAAAACCGCCCGCGATGTCCCGCCGCCGCTGGAACTGGAATGCCTCAACGCCCTGTGGACGCTCGGCGAAGGCAACGTCAAGCAGGTGCGGGAAATCGTCACGGCCAGCCGGCCGCTGGCGTACACCACCATCATGACCGTGCTCGACCGCCTGGTGCGCAAAGGTAAGCTGGGCCGGCGCAAGGCAGGACGCGCTTACGTCTATGAGCCGCGCACGCCGCGCGATGAAATGCGCCGCACCGCCATCCGCGAGCTGGTGGCCGGCTTCTTCGGCGGCTCCGAGCTCGAGTTGCTGCGCTTTCTCGGCGCCGGGCCGGAAGCCGCGCCGGAGGATCGCGCTCCGCGCAGCGGCACCGCGGCCGAAGAATCGCGGATCGATACGGTGCTGCTCTAAAGCGCCGCCATGCTGGTGCTTGCGATTGTCGTTGGCGCGGCGCTCGCGCTGGGTGCGGCTTACGCCTGGGGCGTGATTCTGCTGCGCCGCCTGGCCGCTCCTCCCGAAATTGCGCTGGCGGTGGGCGCGGCCTTCGAGAGCCTGCTGATTTTCCTGCTGTTGCTGTTGCATTTGGGCCACCGGCCGGCTTTTCTGGTGGTAGGACTGGCGCCGCTGGCCGTCCTGCCATTCCTGCACCCCGTCCGTCTGCGGGACTCGGTCGTCGAACCGCTGGGCCGCAGCGGCCGCATCGCCGCGGGCGTGATCTTCGCCGCTTATGGCGTATGGTATCTGGTGAATGCGATGGCGCCGGAGATTTCCCCGGATGGCATCACGTACCATCTCGGCCTGGCTTTCGAATATGCGCGGCTGGGCCGGTTCCCGGATCGCATTTCTTTCAACGACGCGCTGCCGCACGGCATGGAGATGCTCTTCACGATGGCGTTTGCCTTCGGGCGCCATTCGGCCGCCAAGTTGGTGGAATTCGGCTTTCTGGCCGCCACGCCCACCCTTCTGCTGCGCATTGGCAGGCGCCTCGGATTACCGGACCGCGCATGGCTGGTGGCGGCGGTGTTCTACTTCTGCGCACCGGTGACGGGCATAACCGGCACCACGTCGTACAACGAAGGCGCGCTGGTGTTCTTCACGCTGGCGGCGTTTTACCTGTTGCTGGTGTGGCGGGACACGGGCGTTCGGTGGTACCTGCCGGCGGCGGGCCTGGCGGCCGGATTCTGTTACGCCATCAAGATGCCGGACGCCATCGTGCTGGCGGGCGCAGCGCTCTGGGTGGCCGTATGGGGGGGCGCGCGGCGGTGGCGCGGGCTGGCGCTGCTGGCGGCGGGCGCAGTGCCGGCGGTGGCGCCGTGGCTGGCGCGCAACTGGGCGACGTCGGGCAATCCGCTGGCGCCCCTCGGCAACGCCCTGTTTCCGAACCCTTATTTTCATCTGCTGGCGGAACGGGTTTGGGCCGGGAACATGGCCGACTGGGGGCACATAAGCGCGCTCGCCGCGCCATGGCAACTGGCTTTCGGCGACGGTTTCTCCGGCACCTTCGGGCCACTCCTTCTGGTGCTGCCATTGGGCCTCGTGGCATGGCGGAGCCGGGCCGCGAGAGTGCTCATGGCGGCGGCCCTGCTGCTGGCGCTGCCGTGGTATTTCAACCGGGGCGCGCGCTTTCTGATGCCCTCGATGGCGGTGGCCGGACTGGCATTGGGCGCCGCGCTGGCGGGCATCTGGCGGGGGCGCGCGGCGTGGGCGGCGGTGGCGCTCGAGGCGATCGTGTGCTGGCCGCCGGCGCTCAATCTCTGGCAGCCGGATTACACCTTTCGCCTGCACGGTTTTCCGCTGGCCGCCGCGCTGCGCATCGAACCCCAGGCGGGGTACCTGGCGCGCACGGTGCCGGAATACCGGGTGGCGCGGATGGTGGACGGGCACACTCCGGCGGACGCGCGCATATTCTCCCTGGAACCGGTGGCGAATGCATACCTGCCGCGTGCCGTGACGGTGAACTGGGAATCGGCCGAAGGCGAGCGTATGGCGGACGCCGTTTACGCCGCCTTTCAGGCGACCCCGATGTATCAACGGCGCGGCCGTTGGCCCGCGGAACCGCTGATGGGTCTCCGCTTCCGCCTGCCCGCCGCCGCCGACGGCGAATTCGATATCGCGGAGGTGGAGATCTACTGGAAGGGGAAACGCGTTCCGGTGGCCGCGGACTGGAACCTGATTGCCCAACCCAATTCCTGGGAGGCGGCGCTGGCCCTGGATCGCAACTACGCCACCCGCTGGCGAACCTGGCAGCCGATCGAGGCCGGCATGATGTTCGAAATCGATTTTCCGCACCCCGTGATTGCCGACAGCGCCGCCCTGGTTTCACCGACGCCATTGGAAGGCGTACCGCTGGAAATCTGGGTCAAGCCGGCCAACGACGACTGGCGCCTGGTCGATAATTCCCGGCACGCCGAGGTCAGTCCCGCGGTTCCCCGGCGCACGGAGGCAACCGCGGCCCTGCGCAGCGGCGGCTTCGGCTACCTGCTGGCTCCGGTCGCAGAGCGCGGCGAAGGACTCATCGGCGCGGACATGCTGGCGAACCCGCTGGCTTGGGACCTGGACCCGGTCGCCAGAACGGAATCGTCGGCGCTGTTCAGAATCCGGTAGGCCCAATTCCGCTCGCTCAGGCAGTAGCCAGGAACGAAAGTGGCCAGGAAGCGGCGCCCGCCACGCTCCATGCTATGATCCAGGCTGGGCAAAAGTGAGAATCATCATCGGCATTTCCGGCGCCAGCGGCTCGCTCTATGGAGTGCGGCTGCTGGAGCGGCTGCGCACAGCCGAAAATGTGGAACTGCACCTGGTCTGGACGAGATCGGGCGAGAAGACTCTGTTCCTGGAAACCGGAAAGCACATGCCTGAGATCCGCACGCTGGCGGATCACTCCTACTCGCCGGAAGATATTTCCGCCAGGCTCGCCAGCGGTTCTTACCCGGTGGATGCCATGGTGATCGCCCCTTGCTCCATCCACACCATGTCCGCCATTGCTCACGGCATCACTTCCAATTTATTGACCCGCGCGGCGGACGTGACCTTGAAGGAGCGGCGCAAACTGATTCTGATGGTGCGCGAGACCCCATTCCATCTCGGCCATCTCCGCAGCATGACGGCTTTGGCGGAAATGGGCGCCATCATCGCGCCGCCCATTCCCGGTTTCTATCATCATCCGCAAACCGTGATGGATCTGGTGGATCACAGCCTGGACCGCGTGCTGGATCTGCTCGGCCTGCCCGATGCCGCCATTCGCCGCTGGCAGGGAGCCGGGCAATGAAGACGCCGCGCCCGCGCCGCTCGCCCGCCGTCGCCTTTCAAGGCGAACGCGGCGCTTTCAGCGAACAAGCCGTACGCCAACTGCTGGGGCCCTCCACCGCGGTGCTCCCCTGCGTGCGTTTCGAAGACATCTTCCGCAACCTCAAGCAAGGCAGCGTGGCCGGCGCGATGGTGCCGATCGAGAACACGCTGGCCGGATCGGTCCACGAGAACTACGATCACCTGCTGCATTTCGAGCTGCCGATCGTGGCCGAGACCAGCGTGCGCATCATACACAACCTGATCGCCCCCAAGGGCGTCGGCTTCCGCCAGATCCAGCGCGTGTTCTCACACCCGGTGGCGCTCAATCAGTGTCTGGACTTTTTTCTCGCCAACCCGCAGATCGAACGGATTCCGTATTACGATACCGCCGGAAGCGCGAAGATGGTCGTCGAAGAAGGGCTCACCGACGCCGGCGCCATCGCCTCCGCCGTCGCCGCGGAAATTTATGGGGCGCGCATTTTGCGCAAATCGATCGAAAGCGACCGGCAGAATTTCACCCGCTTTTTCCTGCTGCGGACGCCCGCGTATGCCAAGCGCCATCCGCTCCGCGTGCCGGCGGGAACGGTTTGGAAGACCTCGCTGGTGTTCAGCACGCGCAATATTCCGGGAGCGCTGTTTCGCGCGCTGAGCGCCTTCGCGTTGCGCGACCTGAACTGCAGCAAGATCGAATCGCGCCCGCTGCGCGGCAAGCCCTACGAGTATCTCTTTTACCTGGACTTCATCGGCCACGTCGACCACCCGAACTCCCGCAACGCCTTACACAACCTGGAAGAAGTCGCCGACTTTCTGCGCGTGCTGGGATGCTATCCCAAAGGCGCCTAATAAGACAAAAATGCGCCCGCAAGCGGGCGTTGGCAAGCTGAAGCATGCCCTACCTCGCGGTACACTGAGCGAATGGCCGACCCGACTGAGGTGCTGCTGGAAGACGTTCCGATTCTGGCGGTGCGCGATGTGGTCCTCTATCCCGGAGCGATGCTGCCCATCACCGTCGGCCGCCCCAGTTCGGTGGCGCTGGTGCAGAGCATGGGTGAAAACCGCTCCCTGGCAATCGTCTCCCAACTCGACCCGCGCGTGGATGCGCCGCAGCCGAAAGACCTGTACGAAATCGGCACCCTTTGCGTGATGCACAAGGCCATCCGCGTGCCGCGCGACAACCTGCTCCTGTTCTGCGAGGGCTCCGCGCGTATCCGCATACGCGAGTTCACGGCCACCGAGCCTTTCCTCCGGGCGCGCGTCGAAAGGCTGGAGGAAATCGATCCCGCCGTCACGCCCGAAGTGGAAGCGCTGCGGCAGAACGTGGTCGGCCTGTTTCAGCAGATCGTTTCCGCCTCGCCCAACCTTTCCGACGACCTCTCCGCAACCGCCGCGCAGATCGTCGAACCCGCCCGGCTGGCCGATTTCGTGGCTGGCAATCTGCCCGCCCTGGTGCACCTGGAGCGACAGAAACTGCTCGAAGAAACCAACGGCCTGGCGCGGCTCAACCAGGTTCTGTTGCACCTCACGCGCGAGCTCGAACTGGTGGAGCTGCGCAGCCGCATCCAATCCCAGGTGCAGGGCCAGCTCTCGCAGAGCCAGCGCGAGTTCTATCTCCGCGAACAGCTCAAGGCCATCCAGAAAGAGCTGGGCGAAGGCGATGACGGCACGCGCGAGATGGACGATCTGCGCGCCAAGCTGGAAGCCGCCGGCATGACGCCGGAGGTAAAAGCCGAAGCCCTGCGCGAGCTCGACCGCCTGGCGCGGCTTTCCACTGCCTCGCCCGAACACGGCGTGGCCCGCACGTATCTGGAATGGATGGCTGCGCTGCCCTGGAGCGTTTCTTCCGGCTCGCCGGTGGATGTCAAGCGCGCCGCAGAAATCCTCGACGAGGATCACTACGACCTCGAAAAAGTCAAAGACCGCATCCTCGACTACCTGGCCGTGCTCCAGCTCCGCCCCGTGTTGAAAGGCCCCATCCTGTGTTTCGTCGGGCCGCCCGGGGTGGGCAAGACCTCGCTCGGCAAGTCGATCGCCCGCGCGCTGGGCCGCAAGTTCGCGCGCATCTCGATGGGCGGGATGCACGATGAGGCGGAGATCCGCGGCCACCGCCGCACCTACATCGGCGCCCTACCCGGCCAGGTGATTCAGGCGCTGCGCCGCGCCGGCGCCAACGATCCCGTCTTCATGCTCGACGAGGTGGATAAGCTGGGACGCGATTTCCGCGGCGACCCGGCCTCGGCGCTGCTCGAAGTGCTCGACCCCGAGCAGAACTACACCTTCCGCGACAATTACCTGGATGTCCCCTTCGACCTGTCCAAGGTCCTGTTCATCACCACCGCCAACGTGCTCGACCCGGTTCCCGACGCGCTGCGCGACCGGATGGAGATCATTTCGCTCGAAGGCTACACCGAGCAGGAAAAGGTCATCATCGCTTTCCGCTATTTGATCCCGCGGCAAATCACGGAAAACGGTCTGGATGCCGATGGCGGGATTCGGTTTTCCGACGATGCCGTGCGCTTCCTGATCCGCCGCTACACGCGCGAGGCGGGAGTGCGCAACCTGGAGCGCGAGCTCGGCTCGATCTGCCGCAAGCAGGCGCGCCGCATCGCCGAAGGCCGCAATGAAAAGAATGAGAAGATCGAGGTGACGCCGCAGACCGTCGAGCAGGACCTGGGCGCACCGCGCTTCCGCACCGATACCGAGGTGGCCGAGCGCACCCGCCGGCCCGGCGTTGCGGTGGGCCTCGCCTGGACCCCCGTCGGCGGCGACGTACTTTTCGTCGAAGCCGGCCGCATGCCGGGCGGCAGCAAGGGCCTCATCATGACCGGCCAACTGGGACCCGTGATGCAGGAATCCGTGCAGGCCGCGCTCACCTGGGTGCGCGGCGCCGCAACCCAGTACGGCATCGATCCCGAGCTATTCAAATCCATCGACATCCACATCCACGTCCCCGCCGGCGCCATCCCCAAAGACGGCCCCTCCGCCGGCATCACGATGGCGTCCGCGCTGATGTCGATGCTGACCGAGCGCCGCATCCGCCCCAACCTCGCCATGACCGGCGAAATCACGCTCACCGGCCAGGTGCTCCCCGTCGGCGGCATTAAAGAAAAGGTGCTGGCCGCCAGACGCAGCGGCGTGCGTGAAGTCATCATGCCCGCGGAAAACGAGGTCAACGTCCGCGAAGACCTCAAGACCGAGCACATCGCCGACATGACCATCCACTACGTCAATTCGATGGAGGAAGTGATCGGGTTGGCGCTGGAGGAGCGCGAGTCAGCAGAGGCGCGGTAGGCTTGCTCAGAGCGTAACGCCGCACACTCTTCCCCCGAGCTGCCGAATACGCTCGGCACAAAAAGCCACTGTCCACGACGCTTGGCCCTCAGATTTCGCATTTCCGAAAATCGGAAAAACTATGCGGCGTCGGGCTCAGAGCGTGCGGCAAGGGCCAACCCACCCGGACGGGGCTATTCCAGGTGCGCGGGCTTCCAGGTCTTGTCGGGATTGAAGGTGGTCATCCGCCGGGCCAGCGTCATGGTGTTCGGCCCCAGATCCTTGCTGTAGACGATGCCGCGCTGGTTGACGATGAAAGTCTGGATGCCGGAAACGCCGTATTCGGCCGGGAAGGCCACCAGCGCGAAACCGCCGATCATCTGTCCTTTCACGACGTAATCCGCGGCGCCGCCCTCGGCGTCCGGCCCCTGCGCTTTCAGGATGTGGAAGTAGTAACCGTGGTACGGAACCGGCTTCCTGCCTTCGGCGAACATGGCGGCAGCCGCGCCGGCGAAGGACTTGGGAACCAGGCTCTCGTGTTCGCCCTCCCAATACAGACCGTCCTGCTTGCCCGGCGAGCTGACCATCTTCTGCGCGTACTGCATCGCGCCGCCTCCGTCGTGGTGATGGGTCGCGTATTCCATCTGCGCTTCCACGTAGCCGCGGCAGACCTCAATGGCGTTCAGCTCATGGCGGCCGACGCGGCGCGCCAGCACCTCGACGCGGCCGGCCGCGGAATCGAAACGCCACATGCCATCCTTGCCGCGGACCAGCGGCACGGGGAAAGGCCACTCCTGGCTTCCGGCGACGATGGTGTTGCGGTCGGCCTGATCCTGGCGGATTTGCAGTTTCTCCGCCGCCAGGCGGGCGAACTGGGCGCGGCCGGCCTTGTCGTCATTAGGATCGCCCGAGGAGACGATATCCTTGCCTTCGGGCCCGAGGATCTTGAGCAGCGCGGCGGTGTCGTTGTCTTCCGCCGCGGCGGCCAGCGCGTGGGCTGCGTCCTGCGGCGTGGCGAAGCCGCGCTGGGCGGGCGGAGCGGCCCCGATCGAAACGCAAGTGGCGGCGAGAACGATGGCGGCAAATGTGATTATTCGCATGGCGGTCTCGATCCTCCTAACGTCGCTTTCCGGAAGCCTGCGGGGCGGGCGCTGGCCTTTCGGCCGGGCGCTGCGGAGCGGCCCGCGGGGCCGGCTGGCTGCGCGCCGGGCCGAGGCTGGAATAGCCGTGGTCGCTGTGCTGTTGCGTGGCGCTGCCGTTTTCATAGCCGCTGAACGCGCTGCGGTTGGCGGCGGGAGCGTTCTGCGGCACGGCGCGGTCGCCCATCCGCTCGGTGGGTTCGCCCGAGGAACGATTCTGGGCCGGCATGCGCTCGGCTGGCGCCGCCAGGTTACTCCTCACGCTGGCACGGTACTGGGTGCGCAGCGCCGGGTTGGCATACGGTACGCCCATCCGGTGCACCGGGTCATGCGCCCAAGCCGTGGTGCCATGCAGGTTCACGCCGGCGGTTTCGTTGAAGTTGTAGCGATGAATGAACGCGTTGTTCACGATCACGGTATGGGTTCCCCAGGCGGGGCGCCAGCCCCAGCCGCCCCAGCCGGTCCAGCCATAGCCGAAGAAATAGCCCATCGAAACCGGCGGGTAAAATCCAAAATACAGGCCGCCCACCATAATGGAATCCGGCGGCCAATACCAGCCCGGATAGGGATAGTACAACGCCGGCCCCCAGATCCAGACCGGGTTGTATTGCGGCACGTAGATCACGTTTGGGTCCACCGGGTTGATATCGATCGCGCCCTGATCGTCGGCCACCTGCTCCTGCGGGGTGGAAGCCAGTTTGCCGGCCTGCTGCGCCTTCTGCCGCAGGGCCTGCACCGCATCCATGACGTCCTGCTGCTGCGCCAGAAAAGCGTTGCCCAGGTTGGTGGTCCAGTTCACATCGGCGTTGAGCTGCTTCAGCACGTCGGGAAACACCACCAGCGCCTGCACGCTGGGGTCCCAGTTCTCTTGTTGGACCGCGGAGGTGAGCACGGCGCCCGTGAGATTGGGGTTCTTTTGCATCCATTGCCAGGCTTCGACCACTTCAAGTGGATAGGTGGAGGCGGCCAATACCTGGCCGAGCAGCGGATCCGGGTATAGCGCGATGGGCGCCACCAGGTTCTCCAGTTGATCCGCCGTCAGAGCCTGGTCGGGCGGGGGCGCCACCGGTTCCTGGGCCGGCAGCATCGGGATGCTCGCCAGCAGGCCAAATAGGAGAAGAATGACGGCGATCGGTTTCAGCGGCATAGGCACCTCTTGGGCTTCGCGCATCGGGTACCGCGCGGATGTCTGCGAAGCCTTCCGATTTGATAGATTATCGCAAGCGCGGCAAGGTTACCGGGTACGGCCGGTACTTTGGATGAAAAATGCGTAATGCGGCGGGTTGCGTATCTATTGGCCACCGCCGAGGGCTTCGTGGCGGGCCGGGCATGCCCGGCCCCTACGGATCACGGTCGGGCTCTGTAGGGGCGAGGCATGCCGCCCGCCGGGCGCTTATTCTTCCGCGGTGTCGGGTTCGGGCAGAGTATCCTGCTCGCGCGCGACCCAGACGTAGAGCACCGGCAGCAGGAAGATACCAAGAATCAGCGCAGCCACCAGGCCGCCCACAATCACGATGGCGAAGGGGCGCTGCGAATCGGAACCGATGGCGCGCGAAAGCGCGGCCGGCAAGAGCCCGAAGCTCGCCACCAGCATGGTCATCATGATGGGGCGCAGCCGCTGCACGGAGCCTGCGACAGCGGCATCGAAAATGGTGTGGCCCCGCGCGCGAAGCTGGTTGATGTATTCGAGCATGATCACGCCCGTCTGCACGGCGACGCCGAACAGCGCCAAAAAGCCGATGCCGGAAGAGACGCTCATGTGTGTGTGGGTGATGAGCAGCGCCAGCAAGCCGCCGATGGGCGCCATGGCGACGTTGGCCAGAATCAGCAGCACCCACTTGGCGGATTTGAACATGGTGTACAGGATCATGCAGATCACCAGAATGGTGATGGGCAGCACGATCATCAGCCGCCTTTGCGAGCGCTTGGCGCTTTCATATTCGCCGGCCCAATCGATGGTATACCCCGTCGGCAGTTTCACCTGCGCGTCGACCTTGCGCATGGCCTCTTCCACCGTGCTGCCCAGGTCGCGCTTGGGAACGCTGTACTTCAGCGCGACGTAGCGGGAGTTGCCTTCGCGGTAGATTTCCGAGGCGCCATCGAGCACCCGGACCTGGCAGAGCTGCGCCAGCGAAACGCGCTCGCCCGAGGGCGAGAGGAGGCGGATGTTTTCGATGGCCTGGCGGTCGCCGCGGTAGGCGGCCTGGTAGCGGACCACCAGGTCGTAGCGCTGTTCGCCGCGCAACACCTGGGTGACGGCCTTGCCGCCGACGGCGGTTTCGACCGCGTCCTGCACGTCGGCCACGTTGATCGCATAACGTGCGGCGGCAGTGCGATCGACCTCGAATTCGAGGTTGGGCTGCCCGATAACGCGGAAGAGGCCGAGATCGGTGATGCCGTCGACGGTGCGCAGCACGTTGACGATCCGGTCGCCGGTGGCCTCCAGCGTTTTCAGGTCGTCGCCATAGATCTTGATGGCCAGCTCCCCCTTGACGCCGCTGACGGCCTCTTCCATGTTGTCGGCAATCGGCTGCGAAAAGTTCCACAAGGCCCCGGGGATTCGCTCCACCTCGCGGTCCATGGCGCCGATCAGCTCTTCTTTGTCCTGGGCGAAGATCGGCCGCCATTGCGCCTTGGGCTTTAGATCTACGAAGTATTCGGTGTTGAAAAAGCCGGTGGTATCGGTGCCGTCATCAGGGCGGCCCACCTGGCTCACCACCTGGGTCACTTCGGGGAACGAGGCGAAGATGCGCCGCGCCTGGCGCATCACGCGCTCGCCTTCGGTGGGGCCGGTCGAGGGAGCCAGCGTGGCGCGCGCCCAGATGGCGCCCTCATCGAGATGCGGCAGGAACTCGGAGCCGATGATGCCGCTGGTGGCAAGATAAATCGAAACGCCGAGCGCGCCGGCCGCGACCAGAACGGTTACCCATCGCAGGCGAATAGCCAGACGCAACGCAGCCTCGTAGGCACGGGTGATCCAGTTCATCGCCGGGTTGTGCCACTCGCGAACCCGCTTGCCGAAGACAAAACTGGAAAGCACCGGGGCCACCAGCAGCGAGAACAACAGCGAACCGAGCAGGGCGAACGAGACCGTCCACGCCATGGGCTTGAACAGCCGGCCCTCCACGCGCTGCAAGGTGAAGATGGGCAGGTAGGCAGTGATGATGATGCCGATCGAATAGAACACCGGCCGCTGCACTTCGTGAGCCGCCGCGCGAACCGGCCCTAGCGGCGAAGCGCTTTCGTTGCGGCCCAGATAGCGCACGATGTTTTCCACGATCACCACCGCGCCTTCCACCACCATGCCGAAATCGAGCGCGCCGAGCGAGAGCAGGTTGGCGGGAATGTGGTTCAGGTTGAGGCAAATCGCGGCGAACAGCAGGGAGAAAGGAATGGTGAGCGCGACGATCAGCGCGCCGCGGGCGTTGCCGAGGAACAGGAACAGGATCAGCGCGACCAGCACGATGCCTTCGGTCAGGTTGTGCAGCACGGTGTGGGTGGTGAGGTGCACCAGGCTGCTGCGGTCGAGGAACGGAACCACCTGGACGCCGGGCGGCAGAATGCGACGGTTCAACTGGTCGACCTTGGCGTGGATGGCCTCGAGAACGGTGTCGGCGTCGGCGCCCTTGCGCAGCAGCACGATGCCCTCGACCACGTCGCCGTCGTCGATCACCTTGCCGTCGGAACGATGGATCGCCTTGCCGATCTGTCCCAGGCGGATTTTCGGCCCCTGCGAAACCGTGCCGAGGTCCTTTACCCGAATGGGCGTTCCGTTCACCGTTTTGATTACCGTGTTCGCGATGTCCTGAACGCTGCGCACCAGTCCGACGGCTCGCACGTTGATCTGCTGCAAGCCGGCTTCGACGAAGCTGCCGCCCGCGTTGACGTTGTTGTTCGCCAACTGCTGCTCTACCTGTGCGATGTTCAGGCCATAAGCCACAAGCTGGTCCGGGTCGAGCGATACCTGGTATTCGCGCGTGGTGCCGCCAAAGCTGACGACATCGACCACGTCGGGCACCGATTTGAACTGCTTTTCGAGCGTCCAGTCTTCGAGCGATTTCAGCTCCATCAGGTCGAACTGCGGGTTGGTGCTCTTGAGCGTGTACCAGTAGATCTGGCCGACCGGGCTGTAGTCGGAACCGATCTGCGGCTGCAACCCGGCAGGCAGGCTGAGCTGCGAGAGTCGCTCCAGCACCTTCTGGCGATTCCAGTCGTTGGAGGATTCGTCGTCGAAAATCAGCATCAGGCTGGAGAGGCCGAACAAAGAGGTCGAGCGCAGATGCTCCAGGTGCGGGATGCCGTTCATCACGATTTCGATAGGGATGGTGACCTGCTGCTCCACCTCTTCGGCGGCATGGCCCGGCCACTGCGTGATCACCTGCACGTAGTTGTTGGCTACGTCGGGATAGGCCTCGACCGGCAGATTGTGGAATGAGATGGCGCCCCAGACGAGCAGGAGGAAAGCCGCCAGGGTGACGAGGAACCGATTGTTGAGGGCAAAATCGATCAGGCCGCGGACCATGCGGAGATTCCTATGGCTCTGCCATGCTTGGCAGCACGAGGGTCAGTCCTTCGCACCGATGCTTGGATTAACGAAACCATTGTAGCCTGGACGTGTGACGCGCTGGAACAAAAGGGGCGAGTTACAGCGTGGCCTAGCTACGCTAAACTCGAAGATTGAGCCTCCCGAATTCCAGTAAGCCGCGGGTTTGCGCGGTCAGCTTCCTGAATACTTCACCTTTGGTCTGGGGCTTGCTGCACGGGCCGCAGATGGGGATGTTCGAGCTGGAATTTCGCCTGCCTTCCGCGTGCGCCGACGCGCTGGCCTCGGGCGAGGCGGACATCGGCATCGTGCCTTCGTTCGAGCTCACGCGCCAGGAACTGGAGATTCTCCCCGGCGCGGGGATTGCCTGCCATGGCCCGGTGCGCAGTATTCTGCTGGTGTCGGCGAAGCCGCTGGGCGAAGTGCGCACACTGGCCGCGGACTCGAGCTCGCGCACCTCGGTGGAACTGGCGCGGTTAGTCCTCGATCACAAATACGGCGCGCGGCCCGAAGTGTTGCCGCACGCGCCGGATCTCGATCGGATGCTCGGCGCGGCCGACGCCGCGCTCATCATCGGCGATCCGGCCTTGCGCATCGACGCGGCCCATCTGCCGTACGAAGTGAGAGACCTGGGCGCGGACTGGGTGGAGATGACCGGCTACCCGATGGTGTTCGCGGTGTGGGCGGCGCGCAAGGGCGTGGCCGGCGCGCCGGTCGCCCAGGCGTTTCGCGACTCCTGCCGCTTTGGCCTCGAGCACATGGACGAAGTTGTCGAGGTGGAAGCGGCGCGCCTCGGCTTCGCGCCGGAACTGGTGCGCGAGTATCTCACCCGCCACATCGTCCACCAGCTCGGTCCCCGCGACTACCAGGGCATGCGGCTGTTTCTCGAGTGGGCCGGCGGCAAGGCTTCGGCGGTTGCGCTGGCGCTCGCTTCCATCGGGTGAGAGAATAAGCCACAGATAAACACGGATGAACACGGATAGAAATCAAAGATCTTATCTGTGTTCATCTGTGTTCATCCGTGGCTCGTATTACTTGGCGACTTCTCAATCTTCGAAGCGATCCGGGTCGGTGGTTTTCATCTCCAGCCAGCCCTGGTGCGGTATGGCGTCGATGGGCAGGCCGCCTTCCCACAGAGAGGATTGGAAGCGCAATCCCTGGCCCGCCGCGAGTCCCAGCGCCTCGAGCGAAATCCGCACCTCCAGCACGCGGGCAAACGCGCATTCGACCGCGCCCTCCGCCGAAGCGGCCATCTTCACTTCCAATGGCTTGACGGCGCCGTGGGAGAGGCCGATGGTGACCTGGCTCGAGCGCGCGCCGTCCAGCGTCTGGCCGGTGAAGCGCGCTTCCATGCCGCCCAGTTCCCGCTCGTAAGCCAGGTTGACGTCGATGCGCAGGTAAAAGCTCTGGCCGTCGGAGCCGAAGTACACTTCCTTCACCAGAAACTTCTTGCCGTGCATGGAGCCGCTCCGCTCATCGACGTGGTAAACGCCGGCGCCCATCCATTCGAAATAGGAGGTGACCTCGCCATCGATCACCGGCCGGATCGGTCCGGAGGGCGCTACCAGGACGGCGGGCAGTGTCATGCGCAGGATGGGACGCGAAAGCTCTTCGGGCGGCGTCAGGTTCAGGAAGCGGTAGACGTTAGCGAGGTGGCTGCGGTAGAGCTGGTCGAACTCCGGACGATTGGCGGAATCGTGCTCCGGTCCGTACCACCAGCACCAGTCGCTGCCCTCGGCGATGAGCAGCTCTTCATAGGCCATCCGCCGCTTGTCGCCATCCACCACGGGCGCGGAATCGAAAGTCTCGTGGGCGCGCAGCAATTGCGTCCACGCCTGGTTGTCCTCTTCGGCGCCGATCCACACATCGAAGTTGGCGTTGATCCAGGAGCCGGGGAAAATGCCGCCGAGCGGCTCCGGCGCCAGGCGCTCGAAACCTTCGCTGACGGTCACCGCGCTCAGGCGCAAGTCGTCCTGGATGCGCCGATAGAGCTCCCGCAGAAAGGGGCGCCCGTTGTGGTGGTAGTACTCCCAGGCGTTTTCGCCATCCAGAATAATCGGCACCAGCGCGTCGCGGCCAGCGCCCAGAATGCCCGAGCAGTTGTCGTAGATTCGCTTCAGAAAATCGTCGGCGGCCGCGGCCGCGTCCATTTTCGAGTAAACAAAACCAATCAGGTCGCTCAGATAATGGTCGCGGAAAATCACGTCCAGGCGTTGCCCGCCCTGCTGCCAACGGTAAGGCCGGTACAACCCGTCGACGCCCACCCCGCGCCCCAGCGTGCGGTTGAGCACTCCGCTGTCGGTGGCGGCCCAGCGGTAGCCGAGCTCGGCGGCGATGGCGAATGCCTCGTCGGAGACCGAACCCTCCGACGGCCACAGCCCGGCCGGCGCGGCGCCGAAGGTTTGGGCGGTGAACTCGCGCGCCATTTCGAGTTGCTTGCGCGCATCGGCGGGATAGCGGAAGCGCGGCGGCAGGGGCACGCCGGGATGAGAAACCTGGGCGATCGCGGAATCGCACACCAGCGGAAGGATCGGGTGATAGTACGGCGTAGTGGAGATTTCGATCTGGCCCGACGCCGCCAGCTTGCGGTACTCCGGCGCCACCTGGGCCACGATCTCGCGCTGCTTGGCTCCCATGCGCGCCTGGTCGGCGGGCGTGAAGTTGCGCCCGCGGCGCAGCCACTCGCCCACTTCCTCGTCGTGCGCCTGAAACTCCTCGTCGAACCATGCCAGTTGCGACCACATCTGCAGGTCGCGAAAATCCTGTGGCCCGAACAGCGCCCGCGCTCCGGCATTCTTCTGCGACTGCCAGGCGTCGTACAACTCGCCGTAGCGCTTGTAGCGATAAATCATGTGCTGCGGATCGGAATAGAAGGAATGGCGCAACAGAAAAGCGCGGTCCGCATCGTTGAGCGATTCGGCCGGCTTCAGCGCCGCCTCGAGAAAGGGATCGCGGGCCGCGCCCGAGGCGTACTCGGCAACCTGAACCATCATCGAAGGCACCAGGTTGAAGGTCTGGTGGATGCGCGGAAACTCCTCCAGAATGCGCGCCATGCCGTAGTAATCCTTGAGCGCGTGCATGCGTGTCCAGGGCAGCTTGTATTCGCCCGAGGCCAGGTCCTTATAAAACGGCTGGTGCATGTGCCAGAGGAAGCACAGATAAATTTGCGGCATGTCGAAAGTCCTAAGGTGAGAACCGTGCGCGGACGCGGCGCATGAGCCCCCGCAACAGCGCGCGCAGGCCAGGTCCCGCTATTTTCCGAAAAAGCTCCGCGCCGGCGGCGGAGGATCGCCGCGGCGGATGGCCCGCCACAGCACGTCGTTCAATTCGTCGTCGTCGTTCTTATCGGCCTCGTCGAAATCCATATGAATCGACGCCTCGGCCCCGGGGCCCTTGGCGGGGTTCCTGGTGGTGAGCGAAATGCGCGGCTTCTCGGCCGTATACGGCGCTGCGTCGGGCATGGGTTGAAACACCGACGTCATCGGCCGGGCGCCGGCGTCGAAATGCGTCATCGGCTTCACTCCCAGCAGGAACTCCATGGTCCGCAGCACGGAGGCGGTGTTGTACATGGTGCTGTCCACCAGGTGACGCTTGACATAGGATGAAATCACGAACGCGGGCGAGCGATGCGAATCCACGTGGTCCGGGCCGTTCTGCGCGTCATCCTCCACCACGAAAATCGCCGTGCTGGTCCAGAACTTGGATTTGGATACGGCTTCCACGATCATGCCCAGCGCGTAGTCGTTATCGGCGGCCATCGAAAGCGGAGCGAGCGCGCCGGGCTTGGTCCCCGACGTGTGATCGTTGCCCAGGCGCATCACGATCAACTCCGGCATGTTGCCGCTCTTTTCGTACCCGGAAAACTCCTGCACGAAAACCTTCGCCCGCTCGACGTCCGGAATCGTCAGGTCGAACCCCGGATACTTCCAGTTGGTCACCTTGGCCAACACAGGGTCGCGCACCCGTGTGATCTGGTCGGCGCCCACGGCCGCGCCTTTCTTCTGATCCACCATGTAGCCGAAATTGCGGATGCTGCGCCCGGCCAGGTTGGCGTTAGTCCACAGGTATCCGGCCGGCGGCAGCGAGGCGGGGTCCTGTTCTTCGAAGTCGTACTCCTTGCCGCGGTGCCCGTATTCGTTGGGCCACAGCTTGACCACGTAGTCCGGCGCGATGGCCGCGGTCGACCAGTTGTGGCCGTCCGCGCTGACGTCGGCATTGACGTAGAAATTATCCAGCAGCACGAATTCCCGCGCCAGCTTGTGCAGGTTGGGCGTCGAATTCTCGTCGAACAGCTCGAGCGAGGGATCGCCGTTGCCCTCCTTCATGTCTCCCAGCACCTGGTCGTAAGTGCGGTTTTCCTTAACGATGTAGATCACGTGCTCGATGTGCGGCAGGGGGCTCGACTCATCCAGCTTGCTATCGCGGTAGGGTGAATCGGCCAGCGCCGCCGCGGTCCACTTTTCGAGTTGGCCTTCGGTGAACGGCTCGATCCACGAAGCCGTGCCGGTCTGCATGTGCGCCACGTACTGCTCGTCCGCCAATCCGGCGTGCAGGGGTTCGGGCCGGCGCGCGGGACTGGGCCCGCGCGGATTGGGGTACGAGCGCACGCCTTTTCCGTTGAGCACCACCAGGGTCCCGGAGGGCAGCGCGCGCGCCGCCGTGGGATACCAGCCGGCGGGGATGAAGCCTTTGACGTAGCTGCGGTCGCCGGCCAGATCCACCACCGCGACCGCATTGGCGTCGGAGCAGGCCACGTACAGCCGGTGCCCGTCGTCGCTCAGACCCAACCCGGAAGGCGACATGCCAAGCGGCTGGCGCGGCGTCATCGAGACGTTAATGCTCTCCACCACGCGCAGCTCTTTGCTCTCGCTCACGCCCACCGCATACACGCTGTTGGTATTGGTGGCCGCCACGAAGATGCGCGCGGCCCAGCGCGGCTCGCCCTCTATGTCTTCCGCGTTGCCGCCGGCGCGCCACACCATGTCGGTGGGATGCGCGCCAACCGGCACCCGCGCGAGCTGGCCGCCGCTCGCAATGTCGTAGTGACCCAGCGTGCCATCGGCCCAGTGGGTGACGAAGAACGATTTGCCGTCGGGATGGAACAGGATGCGATACGGCCTTCGCCCCGTACGGATGCGTTCGATCACCATGCCCGATTGAGGATTGACCACGGCAACCGCATCGCGGTTCAGCTCCGCCGCGTACAGCAGGCGGCCATCGGGCGAAAACTCGACGTCGCCGACAAAATCGCTGGGCGTGCGGTTGCCTTCTTCCAGTGCAAAGGTTCGCCCGGCCGCCAGGTTGCCATCGGCCAGGGTGAACTCGAACACCGCCGCACGCGCGCCGCCGCCCACATAGACCCGGTTGCTGTGCGGCGCGAAGACCAGCCCCAGCCACGCGTCGGGTACCGGCGTCGAACTGAGCACTGCGCCGGTTGCGGCGTCGAGCACGGCAATCGAGGGCGGCCGGTAGCCGCAATGCAGCACCAGGAGGTAGCGTCCGTCCGGCGAGAGCGCCGTCGCCATCGGCAGCGTATCGAGCGCCACTTGTTTTCCCGCCGGGTCCAACTTCCAGCCGCTGTTCAAAAGGAAACCGCCTTCGGCGAGCGGCCCTACCTGTTCCTTCGGCGCCGGTTGCGAGCCGAGAATCGCCGCCAGAGAGACCAGGGCGGCGGCCATCACGATTGCGCTGAAGATTCCTGAGAACGGTCGCATGGTTTCTCTTCATTGTACAGGTGCCATCTGCGCGGCATCCGTCTCAGCTCGGAGTGGCACAGGCTGCCGAGCCTAATATGGAGAAGACGCCCTGGACAGCGGCTCGCAAGAACACCGGCGGCAAAGACCGCCGGCGTTACCAAGCGCAGCGCCGTAACGCCGGCGGTCTTTGCCGCCGGTGTTTTTGTGCCGAGCATATTCGGCCGCTCGGGAGAAGAGCATGCGGCATTAGGCTGTCGAGCCGGCTCGACGGCCTGCGCCACGGAGTTTTCGGTAATCGGGTAAGTTGGTAGTGGAACGAGAGATTGTGGCGACCGATGGACCCGGAACAACTGATTAAGACGATTTACCTGGGAGACCGCGCCGTCAAGGCGGTTCTGATCGATTCGTGGAAAGAGCGAGTCGCGATACAGGTGGACGAGATCTCCCGCCTTAGACCGGGATCAACGAGTTGGGACTTCTACACCGACGAGGACATTTCTGACGGCTGGCTTGTATTCACGGGTGTTCGCGAGATTGTGTTTGATCCCCCCGGACCGCTGCCCGATGATTATATCTGCGGACTATCAGTTGTCGGACGGGAGCCGGCAGAAAATCGGGACCTGTACTCCTTTCAGCTATCGACCGCGGGGTCACGCAAGGACGGATCGGGTACAGCGGTTTCCATCCGGATTCTGGCGGCCGGTATGCACCTGGAAGATCCCAGCAGACCGGGGGTCGAAATCACTTGATGAAACCCGCGATTATCCCGTGGTTTAGCTGGACCCGGCAACCAATTGCGCAATTCCCGTCCGCTGCTGTCACTGAAGGGCCAGCGCGCTGGGGCCCGGCCCCGCTCACCCCACATACCGCGCGTACAAACTGCGGGCTAGGCCAGGGTCGCTGGTGCCTTTAATGATCGCGCGGCCGTCGGGGAAAACGGTTAGTTCATAGGGCGGGACGAGGAACCGCAGGGCGAACTCGCTGGAGCGCACTTCGCCTAACGGCTCCAAGCGGGCGCGCAACTCTGCTAAGTCGATGGGGCCTTCGCGCTCGCGGACCTGGACGGCGTCGCGGCCGCACATGCGCACGGGAGGGCGGGCCGATTCTTCGAGGTATGGAAACTCGCGGCGGGCGCAGGTAGGGCAATCCGGGTCTCGTGGCGGACCATCGATCTGGCGGATACCGCCTTCCCACACGTCGATGGTGGTGATCCGTGGCCGGACCAGATCGGCGTGCCCGCTCAGGATCTTCAGCGCATCGGCCACTTGCAGCGAGGCCACGGCGGAGACAATCGCATTCAACACGCCGGCGGTTTCGCAGGTCGGCTGCGGGCCGGCGGGAGGGTCGGGATAGACGCAGCGCAGGCACGCGGTGTGGCCGGGAATCACGGGCATGGTGAGGCCGTAACTGCCCACCGCGGCGCCGTAGATCCACGGAATGCCGCGGCTCACCGCAAAATCATTGATCAGGTAACGCGTTTCGAAGTTATCGGTGCCGTCGAGAATCACTCCGGCGCCGCCCAGCAGGTCGGCGGCATTTTCCGCCGTCAGATCGGCCACCACGCCGCGCACGGCAACCGAGGAATTGATGCGCTCCAGGCGGCGCACCGCGGCGACGGCCTTAGGCAATGCTTCGGCGGCGTCGGATTCCTCGAACAGCCACTGGCGATGCAGATTGGCGGGCTCGACGTAATCGCGGTCGATGATGGTGAGCCGGCCGACGCCGGCCCGCGCCAGGGCCGCCGCGTGAAAGCTGCCCAGGGCGCCGCAGCCGGCCACTACGGCGTGGGCGCGCAGCAACGATTCCTGGCCGGCCTCGCCTAGCCCAGCGAAGAGAATCTGCCGCGAATAACGCTGGCGCTCGGCCGGGTTCATCTTGGTGGCGTCCCGGTTCGGGGATGGGAAGGGAGGCATCGGGTTTCCTTGCAGCGTGCAAGGTCAAGAGAACACGCGCCCGCAAGCGGGCTTGGCAAGCTAAAGCGTGCCCTACCAATGCAGCCCATGGTAACAAACTTGCTTTGAATTGCTTACGCTATCATGTTTCTGGTGCGCCGCCCGTTCGCCAGCGTCTCTCGCATCGTCGTGCTATCCCTTGCCGCGCCAATGATTTTGCTGCTGGGGCAGGACGCTTCGTGGGAGGGGAAGCGGATCGCCGCGATCCAGTTCGAGCCGGCCCGACAACCACTTGATCCGGCTGAAATCAACCAGATCCTGCCGCTGAAGCGGAATCAGCCGTTGCGGCTGGCCGACGTCCGCGCCAGCATCGAGCGGCTATATGCGACCGGCCGGTACGCGGATATTCAAGTGGACGCCGAGCCATACCAGGATGGCGTGGTGGTGCGCTTTCTGACCAAGAATAACTGGTTCATCGGTCACGTGGTGGTGACGGGCAAGGTTTCCAACCCGCCCAGCACGGCGCAGCTCGAAAACGCGGCGCAGCTCGATCTCGGGGCGCCTTACACGGAGGCCAGCGTGACGGCGGCCGAAGCCGGCCAGAAGAAGCTGCTGGAATCGAACGGCCTGTTTGGGGGCAGCGTGACGCCGGTGCTCGAATGGGACAACGACTACCAGCAGGTGCACATCCGCTTCGACATCCATGGCGGCGTCCGTGCCCGTTTCGCCGCGCCCACGATCGTGGGCAACGTTCAGCTCGACCGCGCCAGCGTCGCGCGCGCGGCCGCGTTTCAGCGCTGGATCGTCCACACCTGGAAACCGATGACGCAGGCGCGGCTGCGCGAGGGCGTCGAGGGCGTGCGCGCGCTCTATGCCAAGGACCATCGCCTGGAAGCCAAGGTGACGCTGGAAGACGTGAAATACGATGCCGCGACCAATCGCGCCGCCCCGGTGCTCGCGATCGACGCTGGCCCGCGTATCCGCCTGCGCGCCATCGGCGCCAAGGTCTCCGAGCACAGCCTGGGGCGCTTCGTGCCGATATTCGAGGAGCACTCGGTGGATGCCGACCTGCTCACCGAGGGCGCCCACAACCTGGAAGACTACTTTCAATCGAAGGGGTACTTCGACGCCGAGGTTGCATTCAAGCAGCAGCGCGTGATCGACGACCAGGCCACCATCGACTACCTGGTCAACCTCGGCGAGCGGCACAAGCTGGTTTTCATCGGAATCCAGGGCAACCGCTATTTCCCGGCCGAGGACATACGGGAGCGCATGTTCCTGCGCACCGCCTCCTGGCTCCAGTTTCCGCACGGCCGTTTCAGCGCCGACCTATTGCGGCGCGACGAGGATTCGATTGCCAGCCTGTATCAGTCCAACGGGTTCCGCGACGTAAAGGTGACCGACCGGCTGGACGACCGCTATCAGGGCCACAGCGGCGAGCAGGCGGTGTGGATCTCGATCGACGAAGGCGCGCAAACGTTCGTCAGCAGCCTGGCCGTGGACGGGATCGAGCAGCTCGACAAGGCGAGGATTCTCTCCCTGCTCAGCTCGGTCGCGAATCAGCCGTTCAGTGAGTTCAATATCGCGGTGGACCGCGACGCGATCCTGGCGCAGTATTACCAGGATGGCTTTCCCAACGCCACCTTTGCCTGGAGCTCGAAGCCCGCCGCGCCGAACCGCGTGGATGTGCGCTACACCATCCGCGAGGGCGGCCGCGAGTTCGTGCGGCAGGTGCTCTTCAATCCGGGCGGCCTGGCGCACACGCGGCCCAGCCTGGTTTATAAGAACCTCCAGCTCAACCCTGGCGATCCGCTGTCGCCGACCGCCATGAGCGAGACCGAGCGCCGTCTGTACGACCTGGGCGTCTTCTCGCGCGTCGACATGGCGATTCAGAATCCGGACGGAGAGACGGATCAGAAATACGTGGTTTACGATCTCGAAGAAGCGCGGCGCTACTCCCTGTCGGTAGGCGTGGGCGCCGAATTCGCGCGCATCGGCGGCTGCATGTATTGCCTGGATGCGCCGGCCGGGCAAACGGGATTCGCGCCGCGCATTTCGCTCGGCGTCACGCGTTCGGATTTGTGGGGCATCGCGCACAGCCTGAGCCTGCGCACGCGGTTCTCCACGCTCGAGCAGCAGGCGATTCTCACCTACGATTGGGCCCGTTTCCGCGGCAACGACAAGCTGCTGCTCACCTTCACCGCCCGCTATGACGATTCCAAGGACGTCCGCACCTTTTCTTTTAAGCGCGAGGAAGTCTCCACACAGTTGAAGCAGCGTGTCAACAAGTCGGTGACGCTGCTCTACCGCTACACGTACCGCGCGGTCAACGTGAACCAGGCCACGCTGAAGATTTCGCCCGAGCTGATCCCGCTCCTCTCGCAACCGGTCCGGCTGGGCCTCCTTTCTTTCAACGTCATTCAAGACCGGCGCGACGATCCCCTGGACCCGCGCAAGGGCGTCTACAATACGCTCAACGTGGATTTCGCCGAGCACATTTTCGGTTCCGAGCGCGACTTCGTGCGCGTGCTGGCGCGCAATTCCACTTACCATCCGCTGGGCCGGAAGCTGGTGCTGGCGCGCTCGACCGAGATCGGCAACATCGCCGCATTCCACTACAGCGGCGTTAGGGAAGACGCGGTTCCGCTGCCGGAGCGCTTCTTCGGCGGCGGCGGATCGTCCGATCGCGCCTTCCCCGAGGACCAGTCCGGACCCCGCGACTCGGAAACCGGCTTCCCCATCGGCGGCAACACCCTGTTCTTCAATCAGACCGAGCTGCGGTTCCCGCTGATCGGCGAGAATATCGGCGGCATTCTGTTTCACGATTTCGGCAACACCTTCACCGGCGCGAGCGATTTCACCTTCCGCGTGAAGCAGGACGGCCTGGGGGACTTCGATTACATGGTGCACGCCGTCGGCTTTGGCATCCGCTACCGAACGCCCATCGGCCCGTTCCGCGTGGACCTGGCCTACGACCTCAATCCGCCGCGCTTTTATGGCTTCAAGGGAACCGAGCAGGACCTGGTGAACGCCGGCGTCCACCCGTGCCAGGCCGTTGTCAACCAGTGCACTCAGCAGAGCGTGAGCCATTTTCAGTTCTTCTTTTCGATAGGACAGACGTTTTGAGGAGGAAGCTCGAGTTGCGATCCGCCGCGCCCATCCGCCTGGCATTGTTGGCGCTGGCCGCCACATTTGCTTCGGGCGCCATCATCGATCGCATCGCGGTTTCGGTGGGCAACCACGTGATTACCTCGAGCGACATCGAGCGCGAGATTCGCGTGACCGCATTCCTGAACGGGCAGCCGCCGGATCTGAGCCCGGCCAGCAAGCGCGCGGCGGCCGAGCGGATGGTGGAGCAGCGGCTGGTGCGCCACGAGCTCGAAACCAGCCGCTACCCGGTGCCGCAGCCCGCCGAGATTGAGCCCGCGCTGGCCGCTTTCCGGCAGCGCTACTATCCGGCCGAAGCCGATTACGGGCGCGCGCTGGCTCAATATCGGATCGACGACCAGGATGTGAGAGACACTCTGCTCTGGCAGCGCACGTTGTTGCAGTTTGTCGATGTGCGCTTCCGCCCCGCGGTGCAAATCACTTCCGAAGAGATCCGGAACTATTTCGACACCGTGCTGGCGCCGAAGATGCGCGCGGCCGAGCCCGCGAAAACGTTTTCGCTCGACGATTATCGCGACCAGATCGAAGACATTCTGGCGGGCCAGCGCGAGGACCGCGAAATGGACAACTGGATGCGCGAGGCGCGGCGGCAAACGCCGATCGTCTATCACGACGAGGCGCTCCAATGAAACGCCGCCTGCTGTGGATTGCGGCTTTCGTGGCCGCGGCGGCGCTGCTGGCGGCGCTGGCCGGTTTGTTGGTGCTGCGCAGCGGGTGGTTTCGCGGCAAGGCGCGCGGGTGGCTGGTGAGCTCGATCGAAACCGCTACCGGCGGGCGCGCCGAGATCGGCGCGCTTCGATTCGACCTCGCCACCTTGCGAGTGGAGGCCGATTCGTTTGTCCTGCATGGCACCGAGCCCGCCGGCAAGCCGCCGCTCGTTCGCGCCGCCTCTATCGCGGTGGGGGTGAAAATCATTTCACTGGTGAAGCGCGATATCGACATACGCTCGCTCGACGTGGAAGCGCCGCGCATCGCCCTCATCATCGATGCGAATGGCCGCACCAACCTGCCGCAACCGAAGAAAAAAGGCCGGCGGGGCGACACCATGGCGACCATTCTCAAGCTCGCCATCGGCCGTTTCCGCGTCGAGCATGGCGAATTTCAGGTGGAATCGCACGCGAGTGTGCCGTTCGCGGCGCAGGGTCGAAACCTCGAGGCGCTGCTGACTTATGACGCCGCCGGTCCGCGTTACCGGGGCAGTATCGCCATCGAGCCGCTGGAGTTCGCCGCTCCCGGCGTCGCCCAAACGGCGGTCGCTATCCACGCGTCGTTCGCGCTCGAAGCGAACCGCATCGACGTCACGACAGCCAGCCTGGCCACTGGCAAAACGCGGGTGAGCCTGGCCGGGCAAATCGAGAACCTGACCAACCCGCACGGCCGGTTCGACTTTCAAGCGCGCCTCGATAACGGCGATGCCGAACGCATCTTCGAGACCAAGTTGCTCGCTCGCGGCACGGCGGAGGTTGATGGCAGCGCCGTCTGGCGCGGCGGCAGTGATGTTTCGATAGCCGGCCATCTGGTCGGGACCGGCCTGGAATATCGCGATTCGAGCATCCGGCTGTACAATTTCACGGCTTCCGGCCCAATCACTTCCGATTTGCGCACCGTTACCGTGCGCCCGATCCGGCTGACCGGTCAGGCCGTGCTGAGCGGGCAAGTGTTTCCGGTCGAGGCGAACATCGCGGCGGCCGTGCTGCGCGGCGTCGATCTGGAGCTGCGCGAGGTCTTGATCGACGCGTTGGGCGGCAACTACACCGGCGCCATCGGGCTGCGCGCCTTCAATCGCTACACGGTGAACGGCGCCGTAGCCGGTCTTGATGTGCGCCGCGTGGCGGGACTCGCCATCTCCGCGCCGCTACCCTGGGACGGCACGGCCGGCGGCTCGCTGCAAATGGAAGGCTCGTTCAACAACCCGCGGGCACTGCATTTGATTACCGCGCTCGAAATCGGGCCGGCGGCGGCGAGCGCGCCGGTCGAAGGCGAAGTTACCGCGGATTGGGATTCGCCGAGCGAGATTCTCGATCTCGGGCATTCGCGGCTCAGCCTGCCGCACTCGCGCGTTGCATTCTCCGGCGCCGCCGGCCGCGAGCTGAGCGTCCACCTGGAGACGCGCGACTTGAGCGAGCTCCTGCCGGCTCTGGGCGAGCGCGCCGCGGCGCTTCCGGTGAAGCTCCACGGCAGCATGGCGGTGTTCGATGGCAAAGCGATCGGCAGCCTGGATCGTCCGCAGATCCAGGGCCGTGTGCGGGCGGGCGCTTTCACCTATGCGGACCACGCGTTCGATTCGTTCGATACCACGGTCACCGCCTCGCCGGATAACGTGCGGCTCGATCATGCGACGCTCAGCCGTGGCGGCGTACGCGCGCAGTTTTCGCTCGCCGTGGCGCTGCGCGATTGGGATGCGGGAGACCGAGCCGATATCTTCGGTAACGCCACGATTCACGGCGCGCCGCTCGCCGAGCTGGTCGCCATGGCCGGCGGCGCTCCGGCATTGGCCACCGGCACGCTCAACGCCGCGGTCGCGATCACCGGCGTCGCGGGCGATCCGATTGTCGAGGCCGATCTCGATGCCGCCAACGGCGACATAGAAGGAGAGCCTTTCGACCGCATCACCGGCCATGCGCGATATCGCGCCGGTACGCTGGAGCTTTCCGCAGGCGAGATTTCCGCCGGTGCCAGACAGATCCACGTAGACGCCAGTTTCGCTCATTCGACTGGCCGCTTCGATACCGGCGCGCTGCGGTTTCAGATCTCGACCAACGCCATGCCGGTCAAGCAGGTTCATCTTCTCGAGGCCGCGCGGCCCGGCGAGAAGGGCACAGCCCAGGTGCAGGCACGCGGCGCTATCGACATCGTCCCGCCGCAAAACGGACGGCCCGGATTTCGCATTCGGGATTTGCACGCTGAAGTTACCGGCCAAAAGCTGCAACTGGCGGGCGGCGATTTGGGCGACGTGCGTCTCACGGCGGAGACCGGGGGCGGTGCGTTGCGGGCGCACGTGGAATCAAATTTCGCCGATTCGGTCATCGTCGGCGACGGCCAGTGGCGGCTGGCGGACGATTACCCCGGC
>Ga0208820_1000261_pt1 | contig 48395 bp, 35 predicted proteins | sample June2015DPH_16_5_FD_184713 | JGI IMG/M metagenome (GOLD analysis project Ga0208820, IMG submission 184713) | Peatland microbial communities from SPRUCE experiment site at the Marcell Experimental Forest, Minnesota, USA - June2015DPH_16_40... | ecosystem: Environmental > Terrestrial > Soil >...
CCGGCGCTCAGGCTTGCTGCCGTACAGCGCTCTAGAAAACAGATCGAGCAAATATCCGCTGAAACGCTTCCCGTGGTCCGAGGTCCGCGAGGCTCTGTTGGCTGTTGTCGCCAATTGCGGGCGGGATCAGACGGCGCACCTCGCCTATGTGAACCCCGAAACCGGTCGCGAATGCCTCCCGACATTGGGCGTTTCGGCGCTCGCACTCCGCCCTGGTGAAACTTTCGCCCCCCGCCGGCGCTCCGCATCATCGGTGTTTCACGTCATTGAAGGCGGCGGCGATACTATTGTCGACGGCGTCGAAATGACGTGGGGCGAAGCGGACACCATGGCCGTTCCTACCCACGCGAACATTCAAATCCGCAACAATTCTTCTAAAATGTCCTTTTTGTTCATGGTCGACGATGCGCCGATGCAGCGTAAGCTTGGTTTCTACGAGCAGTTTTAGACGCGGGCTGCCTGAGTCGTCATAGGCACCCGCTGCGCTCGATCTCTGGCGCTAAAAAAGCTTTTAACTGCGTGCCCCGCCAGCCAAGTCCGACGATGCCGGCTTTGATCAGTTTCTACGCTCACTGTAAACGCGGAATGCCTCGACTCCATCACATCCAGGTGAAGTCGGCGCGATAGTGCATTGCGACGATCAAACAGCAGATCGCCCAGAAAAGGCAATACTCGTAACCGCCGATGTTCCACAGCCACTTGCCCTTGGTGACTCTCCAAATCGCGGCGGACGCGACGAGAAGGTGAACGAAGCCAAGAACGCCTGCAATGAACGTATAGATTGCGAAGATAAGTCCGATCGTGATGAAAACTTCGATGACGCAGGAGATGTACATCCACGTCTTCGGCGGATTGAACTTTGCAGCCTTGAAGAATCCCAGCGCCTCTGGAACGTAGAATTTCGCGTAGATGTGCGGGATGAAGAACAGCCCACAAATCAATCGCAGGATATTGAATTCATTGGTGAGATCGAAGTTTTGCATGTAGCCCGACATGGCGCCCCCCATTTTCCCGGCTGCTAGGTTAGTCCAAGACCGCCATCATTGCGAGGAGTAAGGTGACGAAGCAATCCAGGCATGCGACGAAACCTGGTTCGGCTGCTGCGTTGCACCAAGTTTCGCAGCAAACGTTCGAGATGGGTCATTCTCGACTGAGATGGTCAAGCCCCAGGCTCGTACATGTCCGCTTCAACCCCAATAGCGACCATCAGAGCTGACGTAGCGGCACTTCGTATGAGTGCCAGTAGCGCAGCCGTCGATTGACACGCGCGAGCAGGACCTCAATGAATCTCAAAGAATTGTGCTAGTTGGAGGTATCCGGGAAATTCCGGCCCAAGACCACTCATGGCTTTTTCGCACCCCATCAACGATCGCTACTTCGAGGACTATGTCGAAGGCGACGTTCATACCTTCGGCAGCATCGCGGTCGAAGCGGATGAGATCATTGCCTTCGCGAAGCGGTTTGATCCGCAGCGCTTTCACATGGACCCAGAGGCAGCCAAACAGACGTCGTTCGGCGGCCTCATCGCTAGCGGCTGGCATACCGCTGGGCTGACGATGCGGCTTTGTGTCGAGCACTATCTGACCCACGTCGCGAGCCTTGGCTCCCCTGGTCTCGACGAGTTGCGCTGGATTAAGCCCGTGCGACCGGGCGACCGCCTGTCAGTACGCGTGACCGTTCTCAAAGCTACGCCGTCAAAATCCAAGCCGGATCGCGGCGTAGTTACTTCATTTATCGAAGTTTTCAATCAGGCCGAGGAGGTTGTGATGACGTTAAAGACCGTAAATATGATCGCCCGGCGGTAGCAATACTGACCGGCTGTCTCAAATGGGTCATTTACGATCGAATGAGGCCATCGATTTCGAGTCCGCTTTGACCCCAACTGCGGACATATCGCTGCATCGCATTAAGTGACGCACGGGCCATTTTCGACTATATGCGCCGCAACAAAAGCCGGACTTATTCAACCACCTCGTCGGCGCGCTCGACCTATTGCGATCGCCTTGATGACGCTGCTGGCGGCTGCCTTACTTCAGCGTCTTCACCACTGGGCCTGAAACCGGGTCGGTGACGCCGAGCTCGCCGCCAAGGTCTTCAAGGGTGTCACGGAACGAGTCGAGCGTCGCGATCATTCTGTCACGTGCGTTGACAATCGCATCCATGTCGGTCCATTCAGCGATGACGCAGAAGGTATGCTCGCCGGTTTTAATGACATTGACGTGCCTAAGCCCAGGCCACGCGAATGCAACCTTGTTGTGAGCGTCGAGGAATTGCTGTTCGCGCCCCGCCTTCACCTTGAAACGCACGGCATTGAACGCAGTCATGATCTGCCCCTTTTCGCTGATGCGGCGCGAACGCCCGCTGATTGCTCCGCTATCGTCCGCGAAGGCTCGGAAAGCTCGGAAAGCTCGGTGTACCCGGAAAGCTGATCCCGGCCAAAATGACGCCACCGCACGAGAAGAAAGCGCCTTTCAGGCGCCTTCAACAGACATCCGGCCGGACGACGCCTAGGCCGCCCGCCGCGGTGCCTCGACCGGCGGCGTTCCATCCCTCATCGCAGTTCGGATCATGGTACGTAAATCCGGCGTGTCCTCGTGCCCATGCACAGTGATCGCGTGTTGCACCGCCGTCTCCAAGAGTTCGTCTTCGTTATCGGCACTCAGCGCGAGTGTACAATTCATTTCGCTCGGGTATTCACGACAATCGATGAACTTACGTCCCATCTTTTCCTCCCTGCCTTGCGGACCAAAACGTTCCATCACCGGAACGCACAGTGCATCACAGCAAAATCGACCTGTCGAGGTCCGGTTTGGGTCATCAACTGCCGCGCCGGCCATCGACCCAGCGCGGCAGCTAGACACCTAATAACGGACACGAACGCAGGCGATCGGCGCGGCAGAGATGGGCCAAAGGCCGACATCGTGAACGTTCCAAAGAAGGTTTTGCGGCGCAGCCCGAAGTCGTCTGACGTTTGAGGTCACCCGCATCGACGTAGTCACACACAACGGCGCGATGAATCGGGCTATCAGACCTTCGATGTTCGCCTGTCTAAGTTAATCAGCGTGGGAATCAGCGTCACGCGCAGATCGCGTTTCTGAGTGAGGCGCTTTTCGTAGTCGGAATAGTCTGCCTCCGATATGCCGAGTGAACCGTCTTCGCAGGCCAGCACAAAGACTGCGGCATCAATCCCATGTGGCCCTAGTTTCAGACATTGGTCGACAAGGGCCTGAAGAAGTCCACGACGTTCTTGTCGCTCGCTTATTCCTTGAAGGGCTACCAATCTAGCCCCGAGCGCACGGTAGAACGCCTCTCGGCCTTCTGATCTGATGCGCTTCGGGTCGGGTTTCTCGTTTGTGCCGTGCACTTGGGTCGATTGCAAGGTGGTCGGCATCCCTGTGTTGCATGCCGCAGATCGCCGTTATTCGCCTCGAATTGCACGAGGCATCGGAGGCAATGCCCGCAATGCTCCCGATGCGCTCTGGTTCAAATTTTTCGCCCGGCAGCACGCTCAATTGTGTCGCTGCTGATATCGACGAAAGGCACGTTCCGGTTTTTGCAGTCGCTCTTAATCCACTCGCTCACCTTCGCGCACAGTAGGGCGTTGGGCAGTGCGGCCTCCGCAGGAATACCGCGCGGCCATAACGCGGCGATGGCCGCCTTGGCGCGATCGCGCTTATTTTGCCTGCGAGAGTTCGCCGCAGTGGTCGTCTTTCGCCGTATTAGATCAATCGAGCCTTTCTGCTCATGTAGCCACGCCTGATAGTCGTTTTCCTCGAGATCGACGCGGCCCATGCGTTCGCCACTGGCCAGGATTACGACATTACTCGCTACGTCGATGTCGGCGCCTTCCCATTGCGCACGCGTCATCGGCCGCCACGGTTGGGAGTAATGTCCGCGCCAGCATGCTCGGATGCAGCCGGCGTGAAGCGGATCGAGCAGTTTGACCTTGGCGGCTCCGATACTGATGCCCAGGCGCTTTGCAACTTCTTCAACCGCATCGGCGATCGGCTTGCTCGTCATTTCGTCACCGCCTTCTGCATGGGGACGACTTCGGCGCCCGGCTTCCCCGCTCCGGTGATGACGCTGCCGATCTTCTCGGTGGCCTCGCGGAGCGGGTCATCGGCAAAGTGCGCGTATCGCTGAGTCGTCCGCGACTGGGTGTGACCGAGCAGCCGGCCAATGATCGGTAAGCCAAGGCCCCCGCCGGCGCCGACCGATGCGAACGTGTGCCGCAGATCATAGAGCCGGGCATCCTTGCCGAGCCCGGTCTCCTTCCTAACGAAGTGCCAGATGTGCCACAGCGCCGCCAAATGTTCGCCCGGCTTATCCCCTGGGAAAATCCAATTGCCTTTGCGCTTTTTGCGCAGTCGATCGATCAATTCGATTGCCGGCGGATTCAACGGCAGCCGGTGCACCTTGCGTTGCTTGGTGTGGGCGCTGGGCTTGATCCAGTAGCCGGGCTCCTTGTCGAACTCGTCCCAACTAGCCTTCAATGCCTCTGCTGGCCGGCACCCGGTCAGCATGATCAGCCGCGCGCAATCGGCCGCGACGCCGGGATATTCCGCCAACGCGTCCGTGATTGCGGCCAACTCCGCTTGGCTAAAAAACCGTTCGCGCCCTTCCTCGTGATTGCGCTCGATGCCCTTGCAGGGATTGCCCTGCGCGGCATTTCGCCAAGGCGTGTTCTCGCCGGGCATCGGAACGAGCGAAAGCGAGAACATCTTTGAGCCGATGGCCAGGATGCGGTTGGCCCGGACGGGTCGCCCGGACTCGGTGACCTTGCGGTGCATCGCGCGAATGTCACCGCCATGCACGTCCGCGATCGTGGTGTGCGGCCCGAGGAGTTTGCCGATCTCTTCAAGCATCCTCTTTTCGTCCTGGATGCGATGCTCGGCGGCGGACTTCCGCGGCAGATGCTCCTCGATGTAGCGGTCGATCAGGTTTTGGACGGTCGGCGCCTCGCGGCGCTCGCGCTTCTGGCCGGCAGGATCGTGTCCCTGGTCGATCAGCGTGCGCAATTCCTTGGCCCGCTCGCGGGCCGCGGTGACCGACCATCGCGGGAATGAGCCGATCGTGTAGCGGCGCTCGCGCCCGTCGATTCGGTAATTGAGGAAAAAGGACTTCGAGCCGCCCGCATAGACGCGCACGCCGAAGCCGGTCACCTTGGGGTCGTTATCCCAATAGGTTGCCGTTCCGGTCTTGGGAGCCGGAACGTCGCGGACAAACTCATGCGTGAGCCTATCCGGTTTCTCTGTCCGCTTACCCATGAGCCCTCCCCGCGATCGGCCAAGTCAGAGATTCGTCAGTGTCGCGACGTGCCGCGACGTGCCGTTAAACTGTCACAGCATTCCGCTTACGTCAACATATAACCGCGATTTTCATGGGCTTATTTTGGCGATCTGTGGAAAATTCGTCAGTATCAGAGGCTTGCGTCAGTGCCCTCGAGCCGACTGCAAAACCGTTTACCCCGGTTCAATTCCGGGCGTGGCCTCCAGCCTTCACTGCTCCGCAGCTTCGGCTCGGCAAGCCCTGATACGAAGGCTGCCGCGCCGTAGCATTAGCGAAGGCGGGCGTAACAGGATTTATTGGGGCCTCATGCTTTCAAAGCCGGCGCGGCTTTGTTATAGGCAACCGCGCTTACGCCGAGTGGGCATCATCGTTCCCCGGTAGCTCAGCGGTAGAGCAACCGGCTGTTAACCGGTTGGTCGCTGGTTCGAATCCGGCCCGGGGAGCCAAACATTTCAATGGCTTAGCGTCGCAGAAGATGGTCTTAAAATTGATCGGGGTACGATCGGGGTACAGCCGGGTAAGGGGTACAGCCGGGTAAAGTGGATCTCACCGCCTTCAATGACGGATCTGAGATCGAGGCCGGTTCGATGCTGAAATTTCTCGCCGAGACCCATTCAATGGCGTTGCATTTTGATACGCCGCGGCGGTTTCGTGTGCCAAAGCCAATTGCCGAGCGCGTGGAATGCGAGACCGAAAGCTCTCAGCAATTCAGTGCTTAGGCTGCTTGAAACTCGCCTGAAACCCGCGAAGAAACAACCGAAAGTTGAGTCACCATGCGTCGCCCGCCCATCGCGAACGCGCACAATTTTGGTTCGGCCACTGGCAAGGTTCAGGGAATCGACCAATACGGAAGCGGTCGCGCACTTTTAGCATGGTAAGTCTACTTACTTGCTGAGGACTCGCCGCATGCGCTCCGCGCGCATGTCGTCGGCGAAATTGTGGTCTTTAGAGGCTACGGCGGTATCATCGGCCCATGCCCTCCCCTCGCCGCTTCCCGCCGCCCTGATCGATCGAGGAGCAAAATGCGTGCTTCATCCGCGCGACAGCATCCGCCGAGCGCGCGCGCAAGGCCGACATGAGCGCCGCGGCAGTCCTAGGCGCGCCCTGTCGCGCGGTATCCTTGGCGTCGGCTAACTGAATGGCGAGACCGTAGAGGTGGCCTCTTTTCGCTATTCCTTGGAGAATGTCGATCTGCCAGTCTGTTCGTTGAAAGAGAATTTGCACTTGTGATCTAATGCAAATTTACCGGCAGCGACCCACGTTTCGTCGTCAATTATGCCGGCTTCGCCGGGCGGGAACAACATTCCCAAGGCGTCCCCGTCTATATCAACGGTCTGCCCTGATCTTAGGTCCTTAAGCGCCTGTGAAAGCATGCCGAGTGAGAAAACGGTTCGCATTTTCAGCCGTCCTGATACCCCGCTATTTTAGTTCGTACTATGCCGCATTGGAATCACCTTGACCTAGCTGCTCGCAAACTTGTCGAGTCCGCCGGGCTAGCGCCAAGGAGAAACTTCGGTCAAGTTCATTCCGGGGGATTTTAAGGCAACTTCTGCGCCTCGGACCAAGTACTAGATGGTGGCCCGTTTCTGGCCACGCTCGTTCCTCGCCGTCGCTGCGGTTCAGATCAAGGATAGCCTTCGGCGAAAGAGGCTCGGAAAGGTGAGTTTGCGACCGAACTCGGCGCCATAGTTCCCATTCCGATGGATAATGGCCGCGGGGGCGTATGTCGACGCGAACGGCAGAACAACGGCGCGGGGATGATAATGGACGAAGAGCTTGACCTCCTCGAACACCCCTTCCATCCCACCAATTACCACCGCGGCCGCGAAGCGCCGGCACGAATAATCGCGCGACGCTCTGCGGTGATTAAATCCCCCTAGACACGCAAGGATTGTCGGCGAAACGATTACATGCGATCCGATGCCGCCGCGGCACCACCACAAACCTGGATGGACGAGCGATGACCTACGCCAATCCTCTGCTGCACAAACCGTCGCGTGCTATGCCCAAGCGCGTGGTGGTAGTCGGGGCGGGCACCATCGGCCCCGACATCGGCTATTACCTTAAGAGCGCCATCCCCGAGCTGACGCTGCATCTCGTCGACGTCGCCCAGGCGCCGCTCGACCGGGCGGTCGAACGCTTCAAAAGCTATGCGCGCAAGGGGGTCGAGCGCGGCAAGATGAGCAAGGCCCGGGCGCAGCAGGTCACCGAGAACCTGCACACCTCGTTGGAGTACGCGGTCGCGCGCGAGGCCGACTGGGTGCTCGAGGCGGCGACCGAGGATCTCGCGCTCAAGCGCAAGATTTTCGCGCAGATCGAGGAACTGGTGCCGCCGGACACGATCATCACCTCAAACACTAGTTCGCTACCCGCCGAGCGCATCTTCGCCGAACTGCGGCACAAGGAACGGGCGACGGTGACCCACTTCTTCGCCCCGGCCTGGCGCAACCCGATCGTCGAAGTGATCCGCTGGGCGGGCGCCAGTCCACGCCTCGTCAACGACCTCAACTGGATTTTCTGCATGACCGGCAAGGTGCCGTTGGTCACCGCCGACGTCGCCTGCTTCATGCTCGACCGCGTGTTCGACAACTGGTGCAACGACGCGGCGTTGCTGTTGAACGAGGCAAGCGCCGCCGAGGTCGACACGACCACGCTCGAGTTCGTGCATGCCGGCCCGTTCTTCGTGCTCAATCTCGCCAACGGCAACCCGATCATCGTTGAAACCAACACGCTGCAGGCGGCCGAGGAAGGCGAGCACTACCGGCCGGCACCGATCTTCCGCTCGGTGCAGAACTGGCGCACGACCCCGCCGGGTAAGCTGGTCGCGGTTGCGCCCGCGGTCCAGGCCGATGTGCGCGCCCGCATGCTCGGCGTTTTGATCTCGCAAACCGTCGACATCCTCGACCGCAACATCGGCGCCCCGGCCGACCTCGAGCTCGGCTGCCGTTTGGCGCTGGGTTTCAAGGCGGGGCCGCTCGATACCATGCGGCGGATCGGCGACGCCGAGGTCGAGCGCATCATCGCCCGCACACAGCGCAAACGGCCAGGCCTGCCGCAACCACGCCGGCCCCTTGGCGATTACCAGAATTTTTATCGACACGTGCTGTTCGACGACGTCGGAGGCGTCAAGGTGATCACCATCCGCCGTCCCGATGCCCTCAACGCGATCAATGACGAAGTGACCGACGAGATCCTGGCGGCGATCCGTCGCTTTGAGGACGACGAAACGGTGCACGGCTTTGTGCTGACCGGCTATGGTCCGCGCGCCTTCTCGGCTGGCGCCGACATCGGCCGGTTTCCCGGCGTGCTCGGTAACGCCGAGGCGGCCGCTCAATACGCCCGCGATTGCGCCCGGCTACTGGTGCACATCGACGCCATGCACAAACCGGTGGTCGCCGCCTTGAACGGCATGGCGCTCGGCGGCGGCCTGGAAATCGCGCTGCGCTGTCACTGCATAGTCGCCATGCGCAGCGCTTCGCTACAACTGCCGGAGATCACTCTCGGGATCGTTCCCGGGCTGGGCGGCATGGTAGTGCCCTATCGGCGCTGGCCAAAGGGCGCGGCCGCCTTCCACGACATGATGAGGCGGGCGGCGCACATGTCGGCGACGGTCGCGCACGAAATCGGCATGATCGACGCGCTCGCCGACGACTATGCCGGGTTGATGACCGAGGCGGTCGCACGCGTGCGTGCGTTTGCCGGTCGGCCGGCGTGGTCGGACGACGGCGCCGTCCATGTTGAGCCGCCGGCGCCGATCGAACCGGTGGCGGCGAACGGCCAACGCCTCAGTCCTGAGGCGATTGGCATCCTTGAGGCGGCCATTCGCGATGCTGCGGCGGCGCCGTCCTTCGCCGCCGCGCTCGAGATCGGCTATCGCGCCTTTGCGGCGAGTGCCTGCACGGCCGCCGCGCGCGAGGGCATCGACGCCTTCCTGCAGCGGCGGCCGCCGGACTTCAGCAAGACCGGCTAAGGCGCCGCGCGGACCGCCTATTTATTCTGCGCGCGCCGCCAGACCGAGATAAGTCTCGACCACGCGCGGATTGACGGCGAGCTCGGCGGCCGGGCCCTCAAGCACGAACTCGCCCATTTCCAACACATAGCCGTAGTCGGCGACCTGCAGCGCTGCCCGCGCGTTCTGCTCGACCAGGAGTATCGACACGCCGGTCTGTCTCAGGCCGGCGATGACGTGGAGGATGTCGCGCGCGATTCGTGGCGCCAGGCCGAGGCTCGGCTCGTCGAGCATGAGGAGCTTCGGGCGCGCCATCAAGGCACGGCCGAGCGCCAGCATCTGTCGCTCGCCGCCGGACAGCGTGTCCGCGAGCTGCGCGCGGCGCTCTTGCAGGCGCGGGAAGCGTGCGTAGACCGCCGCCAGATCGTCCTCCGCCTCGCGGTTACGCAGCAGCCGGGAAAAGGCGCCGAGCCGCAGATTGTCTTCGACCGGCATTTCGCCAAACAGCTCGCGCCGCTCGGGGACCAGGCACATGCCGCGCCTCACGCGCGCCTCGACCGAAAGATCGGCGAGATCCTCACCATCGTAGCGAACGCTGCCGCGTGCTGGCAGGAGCCCCATCAGAGCCGCGAGCAGCGTGGTCTTGCCGGCGCCGTTGGGGCCGATCACAGTGACGATGCGCCCGCTGCCGACGTCGAGGCGCGCGTCCCGCAGTACCGCCACCTTGCCGTAGCCCACCGCCAGGCCGCGCACCTCAAGCATGCTCATACTGCACTCCCGAGATAGGCCTCGACCACTGCCGGATTGGTCTGGATCTCCCGCGGCGAGCCCTCGGCGAGCTTTTCACCAAAGTTCATCACCACGATGCGGTCGACCAGCCCCATGACGAATTCCATGTCGTGCTCGACCAGGAGGATGCTGACACCGCGCTGCCGCAACGCGCGCAAGAGCTGCGCCAGTGCCTGTTTTTCTTGGTAGCGCTGGCCAGCCGCCGGCTCGTCAAGCAGCAGCAGCAGTGGATCAGCGCACAGCGCCCGCGCGATCTCGACCATGCGCTGCGAGCCGAGTGGCAGCGTGCCGGCGGCGTCGAACAGCCGGCCGCCAAGTCCGATCCACTCGACTTGGTTGGCTGCCTCGCACCGCAGCCGCGCCTCCTCGGCCCGATCAAGCCGCAGGCTCGCCGACCACACACCTTCGCGGCCACGCAGATAGGCGCCGATCGCTGCGTTTTCCAGCACACTCATCGACTGCAGAAGGTGGACGTGCTGGTAGGTGCGGGCGAGACCGCAGCGGGCGATCTCACGGCCGGTGCGATCGTCGATGCGCTCACCGCCGAAGTGGATTTCACCGTCGTCGGCGGCAAGCACGCCGGTCATCAGGTTGAACACAGTGCTCTTGCCGGCGCCGTTCGGACCGATCAGGCCGAGGATTTCGCCGGCCCGCATCTCGAAAGACAGATCCTTCACCGCCGCCATCGCACCGAAGCGCTTGCTCACGCCCTTGAGCTGCAATAGCGGCTCCCCCGCCCGAGGCTGGGCGCGCTGCGGCAGCGGCGGCGCTTCCGCCGGCCGCAGCCGCAGCGTATCTGCCGGAATGAGCCGAGCGAAATAGGGCACGAGGCCGTCGCGCGTCCTGTGCAGCAGGGCGATGACCAGTAAGCCGAAGGCGATGATTTCGAAATTGCCACTCTGTTCCATGACCTTCGGTAGCAGGTCCTTCAGCCATTCCTGGAGCAGCGTGAGCAACGCAGCGCCGATCACCGCACCCCAAAGTTCGCTTGAGCCGCCAATCACCGCCATGAACTGGTAGTCGATGCTGCTATTGAGGCCGAATGGCTGCGGGCTCACGAAGCGCAGGAAATGTGCGTAGAACCAGCCGGACGTGGCGGCGAGCAGCGCCGCATAGACGAAGATGACGATCTTGAGCCGCGCGGTATCGACGCCAAAATTTTCCGCCATCAAGCTGCGGCTGCGCAACGCGCGAATGGCGCGTCCGGAACGCGAATCGAGCAGATTGCGCATGGCCAGCAACGCCAGCAGCGTGACTGCCCAGATCAAATAGTAAAAGGCGCGACTGTCGCCGAACGTCCAGCCAAGCACCCTCAGCGGCGGAATCTCGGCGAGGCCGGAATACTTGCCGAGCATGTCGAGATTGCCGAAGAGGAAATAGATGGCGATACCCCAGGCAATCGTGCCAAGCGGCAGGTAGTGCCCCGATAACCGCAGCGTGATGAAGCCGAGGCACAGTGCGACAACAAACGTCAGCGCCAGCCCCGCCGGCAGCGTCAGCCAAGGTGACACGCCGTATTGAGTCGTTAGCACGGCGGTCGTGTAAGCGCCGAGGCCGACGAACGCCGCCTGCCCGAACGAGGTAAGACCGCCGATGCCGGTAAGCAGCACCAGGCCGAGCGTGACGATGCTGGCGAGGCCGATATAGTTCAGCAGCGTGACTTGGAACTCCGGCAGAATCAGCGGCGCCACTGCCAGCAGCGCGAGCACCGTGAGCATCAGTGCGCGCCGCATCATGAGTCGTCTTCCTCCTCGACGCGATGCGTGGTCAATGAGCGCCACAGCAGCACCGGAATGATGAGGCTGAAGACGATCGAGTCCTTGAACGCGCTGGCCCAGAAAGAGGAATAAGATTCAAGAAAGCTGACGGCGAGGGAGCCGATGACGGCGATCGGATAGCTGGTCATGCCGCCGATGATCGCGCCGATGAAACCCTTCAGGCTGATCATCAAACCGGTATCATAATAAATGGTTGTGATCGGCGAGACGAGGATGCCGGACACAGCGCCGATCAGGGCAGCGAGCGCGAAGCTGAGCCGGCCGGAGAATTCGTAGGAAATGCCGACCAGCCGTGCGCCGACGCGATTGATGGCAGTGGCGCGAAGCGCCTTGCCGTAGGTGGTGCGGCCGAACAGGAGCGCGAGCAATACCATCAGCGCCAGGCTGGTGACGATCACGCCGATGCTTTGGCCGCTGATGTTGAAGATTCCCACACGGAACTGCAGATTGGGGAACATGTGCGTGCGCACGCCCTCACCGCCGAAGAATGCCAAGCCGAACCCGGTGAGCACGTAGTGCACCGCTACGGCGATGATCAACAGCACCAGCACAGAGGCGTTCGCGACCGGCTGGAACGCCAAGCGGTACAGCATCGGTCCGAGCGGCGTCACGATCGCGAGCGTCACCACCACCTGCAGCAACAGGTCGTCCGGGCGCGACGCCGACCACCAGGAGGTGGCGGCAATCGCCAGCGGCAGGACAATGTTAGCCAGGAGGCTGCCCGGCAGGGACTTCAAGGATTTCTTGCGCAGCGCCGCCACACCATCGAGCGCGGCGACCAGAATGCCGCCGCCGATCAGCACGTAGATCGTGCCCGGCACTTTGCCGGCCTGCAGCGTGGCTAGTGAAAGGGCCGCGTAGGAGATAAACTCTCCCTGCGGCACGAAAATCACGCGGGTGACGGTGAAGACGACGACGAGCGCCAAGGCGATCAGCCCGTAGATCGCCCCGTTGGTCACCGCGTCCTGCGACAGCCAGAGCGCGATCGCGAGATTCATCGGCTGATCCGCGAGCTAAAGGAAAAAGGAAACGGAGCCGTTCTCCTTCCCGACTTGGCCAAGTGTCCGGCCTACTTCAACAGCCTCCACTCGGCATTTTCGACACGGACCAGCACGCGCGCGCGCTGGTCGAGGCCGTTATGGTCTTTCGGCGTCATATTGTAGACGCCGTGCGTGCCGACGACGTTCTTCACGTTCTCCAGCGCATCGCGGAGTGCCTGGCGAAATTCCGGCGTGCCGGGCTTCGCAATCTTTGCGGCGACGGGAACGGCGGCGTCCAGCAACAGGAAGCCGTCGTAGCTGTAGCCGGCAAATCCGTTGCGGGTGCCGGGGCCGAAGGTCTGCTCGTAGCGCGTGATGAAATCCAAGGCGACCTTCTTGACCGAATTGTCGGACGGCAGGTCCTCGGCAACAATCAGCGGACCGGTCGGTGCGATGGCTCCCTCGACGTTCTTGCCGCCTACCCTGATGAACTCGCGGTTCACCGTGCCGTGGTTGTGGTAGATCTGCTTCTGATAGCCGCGCTCGACCAGGCCGATATGCGGCAGCGCGCCGCCGGTTCCCGATCCGCCGACCACGACCGCGTCGGGGTCGCCCGCCATCACCTTGAGCACCTGGCCGGTGACGCTGGTGTCGGCGCGTGCATAGCGCTCGTTGCTGACGATCTTGATTCCAGCCGGTCCGGCCGCCTGATCGAGCGACTTCAGAACGATGTCGCCCCAAGAGTCGGAGAACCCGATATAGCCGACGGTCTTCACGCCCTTCGCCTTCATGTGGTCGACCACGGCGCTCATCATCAGCGTGGTCAACTGCGGCACCACGAAAGTCCATTCGAGCTTCTCCGGCGGCAAAGCAACCGGCGACAGCGCCATTAGCGGTGTCTTCAGCTCGGCGGCGATCTGCGCGATCTGGGTCGTAGAAGGCGTCGCCACCGAGCCCATCAGCGCGTCCACTTTATCCTCGGTGATCAGCTGGCGCGCGTTCTTCGCCGCCTCGGTCGCGTCGGACTTGTCCTCAAGCATGATGAACTTGACCGGATAGCCGCCGATCGTCTTCGGCATCAGCTGGAAGGCATTTTTGTAGTGAACGCCGAGCGAGGCGCCCGGACCGGTCGTGCCCATGGTGAGGCCGATGGTGACCTCCTGCGCCACCGCAGCCCCGGCGAGACCGACCGTCAGCGCCGTCGCCAACAACAAGGTTCGATACATGACATTCCCTCCCCCGTGCTGAACTTACGCTCTGCTTCCGCAACCCCCGCCGTGATCAAGATCGGCCACGCAGGGTGTCAACTCAAAACCACCACACTATCCGCGGCCATCGCCGTGATTTCGCCCTGAGTATAGCCGGCTTGCGCGAGCACCCGGCGCGTGTCGGCCCCATATTTCGGCGGGAAACACATCTCAGTCGCTGCGTCTTCAACATCGACGGCCATCGGCTGCATACGAATGGTCTTACCATTCGGCATCACTGTACGCGTGAGCTTGGCCTGGAGCTGCGGCAGCGCGCTCACTTGGCGAATGTCGAAGATGCGCGTCGACGGGACGGTGGCCGAGCGCAGGTCGGCGAGAACCTCATCGACGCTGTGACGGCTCGTTACTGCCGCGATGTCGCGATGGATCTCCTTCCGCTCCTTGTGTCGACCCTCGTTGGTCACCCGCACGTCGTTCGCAACAGGCGCGAATTTCGGCACCGCAGTCAGCCGCCGCCACTGCACGTCGCTGCCGATCGCCAGGTAAATGAAGCCGTCCTTGGTCGGATAGACGTTGGTCGGGATGAACTTGCGATGTTCGTTGCCGGCGCGCGTGATCTCGCTCGGTTCGCAATCGCAATCGATTAGCGGCAGCACGGTGATCAGCCATGACGCCGCCGCCTGCAGCATGGAGACGTTGATCTGCTTGCCGTGCCCGGTCTCACTGCGCTCGAGCAACGCCAGCATGACGTTGGCGTAGACCTCGTCGCCGGCTTTGAGGTCGATCACCGGGAGGCCCATCTGGGTCGGTGGACCCTTCGAATCGCCGGTGACTTCCATGTAGCCGCACATCGCCTGGATCACGGGGTCGTAGCCGGGGACGTCGGGATAGTCTGGTCCCATCGCCGAAATGCCGGCCCAGATCAGGTCCGGCTTGACCCCCGACAAGGTTGGATAGTCGATGCCGAGCGACGTGTAGCGTGACGGCACAGTGTTGCAGCAAAACACATCGACATTGAGAGCGGTGATCAGCCGCCGGAGAATCTCCCGTCCGCGCGGATGTTTGAGGTTGAGCGCGATTGCTTCCTTGCCGACATTAGGGGCGATGAAATAGCTGCGCCGGTCATCATCGGCCACGCGGCCGCCAATGTACCGGTTCGGATCGCCCGGCAAGCCGCCGTCCGCCTTGGTCGCCTCGATGCGGACGACGCGCCAGCCGAGCTGGGCGAAGCGCAGCGTCGCCGATGGCAACGACAGCGCCTGCTCCAAACTGAGTACTGTACGCGGCGTCATGCGGAGGCGATCCAGGTCGGCGGCTGCGAATTCGAGTGCAGGGCGCGGTAGACGTTCTCGGGCGTGAACGGCAGCGCCGTGATGCGCACGCCGGTCCCGTTGTAGATGGCGTTAGCGACAGCGGCGGCGATGCAGATCGCCGGCGCCTCACCGACGCCCTTCGCGCCCTGCGGCCCTTCCCCGTCCATTGTCTCGATGAACGAGACGTCCATGTCCGGGATTTCTGGCGCGGTCACCAGCTTGTAGTCGCGGAAGTTCGGGTTGCGAATGACTCCATTCTCGACGATCAGGTTCTCGGTCAGCGCATAGCCCTGGCCCATGACCACGCCGCCCTCGATCTGACCTTCGATGCCGAGGCGGTTGATCACCCGGCCGACATCGTGCGCACCGGTGACCTTCAACAGCTTGACGATGCCGGTCTCGGTGTCTACCTCGACCTCGACCACCTGCGTCGCCCAGGCGTAGGCGGCGGATACGTCGCCGCGGAACTCCTTGTCCTGCTTCTCGCTCGGCGGCTCGTAGTAGAACGTCGTCATTACCAGATCGGCCTTATCGGAGAAGTGCAGGGATCGGATCAGCTTGTCGATTTCGATCAGCTTCTTGCCGCTAGCCTTGTCCACCACGCAGCTCTCGCGCAGATCTAGCGTCTCGGCCGGCCGGTCGAACTTGGCCGCGGCAGCGCCGAGAATCTTGGCCTTGGCCTTGCGCGCGGCGCCGACCACCGAGTTGCCGGCGATGAAAGTGGTGCGGGAAGCGTGCACGCCGACGTCCCACGGCTTGATGTCGGTGTCGCTGTTGACGACCGACACCGCCGACATCGGCAATGCGAGTTCCTCGCAGGCGAGCTGGGCGAGCACCGTCTCCGAGCCCTGGCCGATCTCGGAGGAGCCGGTGATCAGTGTGACATGCGCGAAATCGTCGATCTTGATGATCGTGCCGCAGCCGTCGGAGGGATAGATCTTCGCCCCGCCACCAACATGCAGCATCGACGCCATGCCGACGCCGCGCTTGATCGGATTACCGTCCTCCCATTTCGCGCGCGCCGCTCGGAACTTCGCCTGGTAGTCGCTGCGAGAAGCGGCGGTGCGCAGGCAGTCCCTGAAGCCGCAGGACTTGAAATGCATGCCCTGCGGTGTGACCTCGCCGGGTGCCTGGGCATTGAGCAGCCGAAATTCGAGCGGATCCATGCCGATCGCCTCCGCCAGCTTGTCCATATGCGCCTCGACCGCGAAGGTAGCCTGGAGGTTGCCGTAGCCGCGGAAGGAGCCGGCATAGGGATTGTTGGTGTAGATGGCGCGCGTCCGGTAGTTGCAGTTGGGCACACGGTAGAGCGAAGAGATGGTCTGCATCATGACAAAGGGCGTGGTCGCGCCCCACGAAGTGTAAGCGCCGTTGTCGTGCACGGTCTCGACGTCACGGAAGGTCAACTTGCCGTCCTTGCTGCAGCCGGAACGCATCTTCAGCAGCACCGGCTGGCGGGTCGGCGAGGCTATGAATTCCTCCTCGCGCGTGAAGATCAGCTTGATTGGTCGGCGGGTGATCTTGGCGAGGTAGATGGCGATCGGTTCGAACGGATAGATATCGAGCTTGGAGCCGAAGCCGCCGCCGATCGGCGGCTGGATAATGCGGATACGGCCAGGGTCCATACCCAGCAGTTCCGCGAATTCGCGTTTGTGCAGAAACGGAACCTGGGTGTTGGAATAGAGCAGCAGATTCTCGCTGGCATCGAATTCGGCGATGACGCCCGAAACGCCCATGCAGCAGTGGGTGACGTAGTGCAGCCAGAACACGTCCTCGACGACGACGTCGGATGCGGCCTCACCCTCGGCAATGTCGCCCTGGTCGTAGTTGAAGGTCATCGCCACGTTGTCGCGCGAGGCCTTATGCACCACATGCGGTTCGCCGTTCGGCCCCGGAACGATCAGATCCTCGCCGTGCACCAAAGTTGCGCCCGGCTTGAGCGATTCCTCGGCCGTGACCACGACCGGCAGTGGCTCATAAGCGACCTTGATCAGCTTGAGCGCCGCGCTGGCGATCTCCTCGCTCTCGGCCGCCACCGCAGCGATCTCATCGCGTGGGCTACGCACGCGGTCAGCCTTGAGCGGCAGGTGATCTTTGGCGACGCCAATCGGCCGTTGCCAGGGCACGTCGGCCGCGGTGATGACGGCGTGGACCCCGGGCAACGCGCGTGCCGCGCTGGTGTCAATCGACAAGATCTTGGCATGTACCTCGCTCGAGCGCAGGATCTTGGCGTGCAGCTGGCCGGGCAAATCGATGTCGTGGATGTAACGGGTCTTGCCGCCTGCCTTCTCCGGCGCATCCATCTTGGGGATGCGCTTGCCGATGAGCGAACTGCCGGCCGCGGTTTTCTCCATCGTTCCCATGGGAATCCTCCTAAGGTGACGCCGCACTCGCCTCGATGATCGCCTCGATGATCTTCTTATAGCCTGTGCAACGGCAGAGATTGCCCTCAATGCCGCGTCGGATCTGCTCCGGTGTGGGGTGTGCCGTTTTCTCTAGCAGGTTCCGGGCCTGCATGATAATGCCGGGCGTGCAGAAGCCGCATTGCACGGCGCCGTAGGCGACGAAACTCTTCTTCAGCGCCTCGGTGCGCGGATCGGACGCCAGCCCCTCGATGGTCACGATCTCCCGACCATCGCAATCGGCAGCGAACATCAGGCAGGAATTAATTGACAGGCCGTCGACATTGATGGTGCAGGCGCCGCATTCGCCCTCTCCGCAGCCGTATTTGGAGCCGGTAAGGTGCAACTCGTCGCGCAGCATCTCCAGCGTGCTCATGCCGGGCGAAACCTTGGCGCGCATGTCAATGCCGTTGAGCTTGAAAGCGATCTCAATGTTTACCGACATGGTCCAGCATCCTTCGCAAGACATTGTGCACGAGCTCGCGCCGGTACCAGGCCGAGGCGCGAATGTCGGAGATCGGCTGGATGTCGGCGTCGGCCGCCGCCAGGGCCGGTTCGATCGCGGTCGACAGCACCTTTCCGTCGAGAGCGGCTTCGGTCTTCGGCGCGCGGATCGGCGTCGGCGCCACCGCACCGAACGCGACCCGCACGTCGCGCAGCCGGTCGCCATCGCGCACCGCGCCGAGGCCGATGGCAATGGTGGCAACGTCCAGCGCCGGACGGGTGCCAAACTTATGGAACTCGCTGACGAAGCCCTCCGGCGGCACCGGCACGTTGACAGCGGTCAAGAGCTCAGTCGGCCGGCGCTGCGTGCGGCCAGGCCCGACGAAGAACGCGGCGAGCGGCAAGGTGCGCGTCGTAACGGCGCCGTTCGCCTCGCTCGCCAGCACGACGCGAGCGTTGAACACGAGCAGCGGCACCAGGGTGTCGCCCGCCGGCGAGGCATTGCAGATATTGCCGCCTATGGTGGCCGCGTTGCGCAGCTGATCGCTGGCGAAGTGATCGGCGGCCTGCCAAAGCGCATTGAAACGCGTCTTGACCATTACGTTGTTGAGCAGCTCGGTTACCGTGGTCAGCGCGCCGAACCGCACGCAACCGTCCGTCTCGCCGATCCCGCGCAGCTCGGGAATCCGCTGGATGTTCATCAACACCGGCTGAAAGCGCGCGCGCCCGGTCTTGCTCTGCGGCATCAGGTCGGTGCCGCCGGCGACAACGGTTACGTTGCCGGCGCGCAGCAAGGCAACCGCCTCGGCAAGCGAGCGCGGCACCTCATAGGTCTGGACCACTGTGATGTCCTCTCCCGGAGGCGCCAGCGGCCGTCCTGTCGATGCGAGTTGCGCGTCCACCTTATGCTCCATACAGCTTGGCCGCAGCCGCGGCCGAGATCAGTCCGTCGCGCACTTCTTCCTTGAGCTTGGCGCGGCTGCGCAGCTTCGGATCGCCGTAGCCGCCGCCGCCGCCTGCCTGCTGATGATAAATGGTACCGCGCGGCACGTCGTTGATCAGGTCCTTGTTGCGCGGTGTGACCGTCGTGCCGTCCGGATAGGTGAGTCGGATGAAATTGAGCGTGCCGGCGCCACCGCCGAACAGGCCGAAGGCCGGCTCGAAATCGCCGTCGCCGAAAATGACAACCTGGGTATCTTCGGATCCGATCTCGAATATAGTTTCGACGCCGAGACCGCCCCGCCACTGGCCGGCGCCGGCAGAGTCGGTCAGATATTCGTGGTGGATCAGCCGGTGCGGAGTCTGCTGCTCGAACATCTCATAGTCCTGGTCGAGCACCCCACCGGAAGCATCGATCATGCCGATATGGTCGTAGCCGTCGGTGCCGCGCAGCGCGCCCGATCCACCCTTCAGCCCCATGAAGCCGATGTCGACATATTTCTCGTTTTTCTGAGGATCGAGGCCCGTCGTCAGCGAACACAGCAGATTGTTCCAGCCGGCGGTAACGCGATCCGGCATGGCCGGCGCCAGCGCCCGCTGAATCGCCTCCGCGTTGGGCGGACACAGGTGATTGCCGAAGGTCGTCGCCTTAGGATAGGCGGCGTTGAGAATAGTGCCCTCCGGGATCACGATTTCAATCGGCGCAACCATCCCTTCATTGTGCGGGATGTCCGGATTGACCATCTGCAGCAACGTCAGGATGGTCGCCGAGGCGCTGGAGGTGAAGGTACCGTTGACGAAACCGTTTGTCTGCCGATCGGTCGCCGAATAATCGAACTTGATGCGCTTGCCATCGACGCTGATGGTCACGCGGATGGTGAAGGTCGATCCGACGTGCCGACCATCGTAATAGACGCGGCCCTCCCCATGGTAGACGCCGTCGGGAATAGCGGCGATCTCGCTCTCCATCATCCGCTGCGTTGCCTCGAACAGCGCCTGCTTGTGGGCCTCGAAACTGGCACGACCGTATTTCTCCAGCAGCGACAGCAACCGCCGCTCGCCGACGCGGCAGGCCCCGATCTCCGCTTTCATATCGTGCTGGACGATGTCGAAACGGATATTGGCGAAAATCAAATCCCAGACATCCTTGCGCAGCCTACCACGGTCGTAGACCTTCACCGGCGGGATGCGCAGCGCCTCCTGCCACACCTCGACGGCGTTGGGATTGTAGCCGCCGGCGACGGCGCCGCCGATGTCCGCTTGGTGACCTTTGACCGCCGTCCACGCCACCAGCTCGTCCTTGAAGAAAATCGGCTTATAGACGGCGACATCGTTGTTCTGGTTGCCGAACGAGAACACGTCATTGTGGAAGATCACGTCGCCAGGATGGATGTCGTCGCCGAAATAGCTGCGGATGTACTTGCATACCGGCGCCAGTGAGAAGGCGAGGATCGGCAGATTCTCGGTCTGCTCGAGCATCCGGCCCTCAGCGTCGTACAGGCCGGTGACGTAGTCCTTCGCTTCACACAGGATCGGCGAGCGCGTCGTCTGTTGCATCGAAATCGACATTTCATCGGTGATCGAGCGGAACGTGCGCGCGTAGACCGACAACAGAATGGGATCGATTTTCATGCCGGCACCCGCTCGCCTTGGACGCAGGCCTTCACCAGATCGTAGCGGCCCTTGGGGTAGAGCACCAGCGAGCGATGGCCGTCCATCAGGCAGTCGAAGTTCTCTGAAACGAATACCGCCGCGGTCACCGTCTCGACCATGGCCGGGCCTTCGATCAGGTTACCGCAGCGCAACCGATGACCGTCGTAGATGGCGGCGGTCTTAAACGATCGGCTTTCCGGCACGTAGACGGTGCGCCGACCCTTCAGCGCATGCTGCGCATCTTCGCCACTATAACGCTCGAGTGCGTAATCCGGCCGCTCGGTGGCGCCGATCGCCTGCAACCGCACATTAATGATCTCGATCGGCGTCTTTTCCGCTTCAAGAGCGTAACCGTACAGCCGATTATGCTCGGTGTGAAAGGCGCGAGCGATCGCGGCGGGATCGCGGTCGTCGATCGCCTTGGCGGGAACATCGAACGAGACCTCGTGGTACTGTTTGATGTAGCGGCAGTCGAACCGGATGCGGTAGCGCCGCTGCGCCGGGCCGACGCGCTCCTCTTCCAGCAAGCGGTCGCCTTCGCGCCGCATCTCGTCAAGGATGCCGGTCAGGCGCGTCCAGTCCAGTGCATCCAACCGGGCGACGAAGGTACGCACGAAATCGTGCTGCAGCGCCGACAGCAGCATGCCGAAGGCGCACAACACCGAGGCCGACGGCGGCACGATCTGCAGCGGGATTTCCAGCTCATTGCAGATCAGGCAGGAATGCATCGGCCCGGCCCCGCCGCCGGCGACAAAAACGAATTCGCGCGGATCCAGACCGCGTTTGATGGTCACCTCGCGCACACCATGGGCCATGTTGTTACAGGCGATGCGATACATGCCGGCGGCCGCCTCCTCGACCGTCAAGCCCATCGGCTTGGCGATCTGACCCATGATCGCGTCGCGCGCGGCGTCCGGATCGAGCCGCATCCTGCCGCCGGCGAAATATTCCGGATCGAGATATCCCAGCACCAGGTTGGCGTCGGTGGTGGTCGGCAGCGTGCCGCCCTTGCCGTAGCAGGCCGGGCCCGGATCGGCCCCGGCGCTCTGCGGACCGACGCGCAGCAAGCCGCCCTCGTCGAGCCAGCTAATCGAGCCGCCGCCGGCGCCGATGGTATGAATGTCGAGCATCGGCAGCGCCATCTTGTGGCGAGCGATCTCGCCTTCGTTGATGGTGATCGGCATGCCGATCGCGACCGATGCTTCGAAACTGGTGCCGCCCATATCGGTGGTGATGCAGCGGTCGACGTTTAACGCGCGGGCAAAATATAGACCGGCTGCCGGGCCGCCAGCCGGCCCCGAGAGTAGCGTCAACGCCGCCTTTTCGCGGGCAAGCTGCGGCGAGATTACGCCACCGTTCGACTGCATGATCAAAAGCACGCCGCGGAAGCCGGCCATGCGCAGCCGACTGACCAACTGGTCGAGATAACGGTTGAGCGTCGGCCCGACATAAGAATTGAGTGCCGTCGTGCTCACGCGCTCGTAGAAGCGGATCGACGGCAGCAGATCGGTCGACACCGTCAGATAGGCTTCGGGCAGTTCGCGCCGCACCAATTCAGCCGCGGCCTGCTCATGCGCCGGATTGGCGAAGGCGTTCATGAAGCAGATCGACACCGCCTCCACCTTCTCCTCCCGGTAGAGCGCGATCGCCTGGCGGATGTCGTCGAGCGCGAGCGGCGCAACTTCAACTCCGTTGCGGTCGAGACGACCACCGACGCCGTGGCGCAAATAGCGCGGCACCAGCGGCGTCACGTTGGTGTAGTGGTTGTCGTATTGACGCTCGCGGATGCCGCGCCGCATTTCCAGCGCGTCGCGCACACCCTTGGTGGTAAGCAGTGCCGAGCGGGCGCCAGTGTGGGTGAGCGTGGCATTGGTCGTCACCGTCGTGCCGTGCACGATGGCATCGACCGCGCGGATGAATTCGGCGAAGTCGGCACGCGGCTGCACGCGCTGCGCAATCTCTAGCAGGCCGGCCAGCACTGCGATTGAGGGATCCTTTGGCGTCGACAATACTTTGTGGATCAACGCGCCGGCTCCGTGCCCGGCCACGATGAAGTCCGTGAAAGTTCCGCCGACGTCGACGCCGATCTTGAGGTTCATGAACGTTTTACTCGTGTTTCACCACTGCAGGGTTCACGCGGCCACCACCGCGCGCAATTGCTCGCGTTGCACTTTGCCAAGTGCGGTTCGTGGCAGGCTGTCCATGAAACGCACCGCGCGGGGCTGCTTGTAGCGGGCGATGCGGCCGTCCAGCATCGCCATCACATCGGTCGCGCTCAGGCGTACGCCCGGCTTGAGCACCACCGCCGCCACCACGGCCTCGCCCCAGCGCTCGTCCGGGCAACCGACCACGCAAGCCTCGACGATCGCCGGATGTTCGAGCAGGACGTTCTCGATCTCCGCGGGGTAGATGTTCTCGCCGCCGGAAATGATCAGGTCGTACTTGCGCGCGACAACGTGCAAATAGCCTTCGACATCGACGTGACCGATGTCGCCGGAATGATACCACCCACCGCGCAAGGCCGTGGCGGTCGCTGCTGGCGCATTCCAATAGCCCTGCATCACATTCGGGCCCCGCACCAGGATCTCGCCGTCCGCGCCGGCAGGAACATCGTTGTCGTTTTCATCGACGATGCGCAAGGCGCAGTAGAGCGCCGGCAGGCCGGCGGCGCCGGCCTTGCGTCGCGCGTCTTCAATACGCAGATAGGTTGCGATCGGGCAGGTCTCCGTCGTGCCATAGACCTGGATGAGCGGCACGCCGCGCTCGTGTACCCGCTGCACGAAAGCTTGCGACACGATGGTTGAGCCGGTGGTCAGCACGCGAAGGCTTGACAGATCGGCCGTGGTCCAGCGCGCAAGCTTCATCATCGCGGTGAGCTGCGCCGGCACCAGTACTGCGAGTGTAACGCGCTCGCGCTCGATCGCATCGAGGGCGGCGTCGGGATCAAACTTGGCGTGCAGGATGACGGTAGCGCCGGCATGCAGCGCCGGAACGGTCTGGATGTTGAGCCCGCCGACGTGGAACATGGGCAATGTCGTGAGCACGCGGTCGGCGCTCGTGAGATCGTGCATGTGCACGCTGTTGACCACGTTGAAAAACAGCGCGCCCTGGGTGAGCACCACGCCCTTGGCGACGCCGGTCGATCCGGACGTATAGCAGAGCAGGACCGGCGCCTCGTGCGCCGGCGCGAGCGCAGGCTTTGCCGCCGATCCCGGCGCGACACTCGTCCAGTCGCTCCAGCCGGCCGGCGCGCTCGCTAGCGCCAGCCAGCGTGCCGTGGGCAAGCCGCCGCGTAGCGCCTGCGCGAGGCCTAGGAAGTCAGCCGTCACTAGCACCAGACGCGGCTTGGCGTCGGCAAGGACCCGCGCCTGTTCGGCTGCGGTCAGCCGCCAGTTGAGCGGCAGCAGGATCGCCCTGAGCCGCGCGCAGGCAAATAGCAGCGCCAGCATCTCCGGATGATTGAAGCCGAGAAAGGCCACCACGTCGCCTTTACCGATATCGAACGCCGCCAGTTTGCCGCACGCGTGGCGGATGCGCGCGGCGAGCGTGGCGTAGTCGACGTCCGCGTCGGCGAAGCGGATTGCCGCTTTATGCGGCGCGAAGGCCGCATTCCGTTCGATCGGGACAGCGAGATCCATAGGCCTATCCGCGATCAGTGACCTGCAGCACCACCGACATGGCTGTATCGCCGGCGGCACAGCCGGTGAATAGGCCATAGCCGCCGCCACGCAGCACCAGTTCCTCGATCAGTTCGATAACCGCGCGGGTGCCCATCGGCGCCTGCGGATGGCCCCAGACCAACGAACAGCCGTAATTATTCATGCGTTCGAGCGGCACGCCGGTCTGACGCGAGAACAGCACGTCGTTAAGGGCGAACGGATTGTGCGTCTTGATCGCGTCCATGCGCTCGACCGGCAGATCGGCTTGCGCGAGCGCGCCGCGCGCCGCCGGGATTGGCGCCTCCGGCATATAGGCAAGCTCCGCCCGTGCCGCGCCGAAACCGAGCAGGCGGATGCGGATCTTCGGATCACGGCTCATTTGTTTGGCGTTCTCGGGCGTGGCGACGATGATGGCGGCGTTGCCGTCGGCGGGATGAGTCTGCCCGCCGAAGGTAACGCTGCCGCCTTCCATCACCGGCTTGAGCTTGGCCAAACCCTCCGCGGTCGAGAAGTTGATACCCTCGTCGCTGGCGAGCGTCGCCACCGTCTTGCGGAACGACGGGTCCGGTACCGCGAACGGCAAGCTCATGTAGCGTTTCTGAAAACTGCAGTCGTTGGCAAGCGCGTCGCGATATTGGGCCTCGCGCCGGAGCACAACGTCGTGCTGCTCGGCGGTGGTGATTTGATGTTTGGCTGCCACGTTTTCTGCAGTCTTGATCATCGCGTGGTTGCCGAGCGGGTCGTTGCCGAAATTGTCCATCACCCAGTCCTCGCTCGTGCCGGTACCTCCGGAGCCTCTCGGATTGGGGTAATAGATGTGCGGCCCGTTCGATGTGCGGTCGCAGGTGATCGCCACCGCGGCCCGGCACGTCCCGACCTCGACCTCCTGTGCGGCGGCGAGCAACGCGCGCGCACCGGTGGCGCAAGCCTGCATCACCGTCGGGCCGCCGACGTTGGCAAGGCCGGCCATTCCGGTCACCCAGGGTAATCCAAAAAAAGAATGCTTCTGCGGCACAGTGAAACCAAGCACGCCGTGATCGATCGCATCGACAGGAATTTTGCGGTTGGCGAGCTCTTGGCGCAGCGTTTGCGCGGCGAATTGCAGCGAATTGAGATTGGAGAAAGCGCCCTGCCAGCGGGCGAAGGGCGTGCTCCAATAGCCGCCGTAGGGAATCTCAGCCTCGTACGCCATGTCCATTTCCTCGCCCCTTTTGCCGATCAAGGGCTTTCTGCAGGATGCGTTTGGCCGCGTGGAGATGGTCGCGCATGGCTGCGGCTGCGTCCGCCGGCTTGCCTGCGGCGAAGGCCGCAGCAAGCCGCTTGAGGCCCTTGAGCACTACCACCCGCGTGCCAGCTTCACCGAGCGTTAGCACCCGAAGATAACGGACGTGATCGGCATAGAGCTCGATCGCGCGCAGCAGCCGCCGATTTGGAATTAGCTCGAGCCAAGCGGCGCGGTAGCGGTAGTTGGCATTGCTGAACGCGTCGATGTCGCCCGCCGCGTGTGCCGTCACCATGGCCGCGAGCTGGTCGCGGATCGGCCGTAGCTGCTTGCGGCCGTTGAGCCGCTGTGTCACCTGGCGGATCGCTTCCGGCTCAAGCAGCAGGCGCAGCTCGTAGATGTCGTCGATGTCCCGGCGCGAAAGGGCAGGAAGGAGATAGCTGCGGCCGGAGGATTCGATCAGACCCTCGCTGGCGAGCCGGGCAAGCGCCTCGCGCACCGGCGTGCGTGACACGCCGAATCGGGTCGCTAGTGCCTCTTCCTGCATCGGCGCACCGCCGACGAAGCCGCCTGAGAGAAGATGATCCCGCAGCGCAAGATAGGTGCGCTCACCGAGCGAGTCCGGTCGATCGAGCGCCTTTAAGGATGCCATGTTGAGCTTGCTGGTTTGCCGAAACGCCCAAGGTTTGTATCCTGTATACAAAGGGCCGCGCCGTCAATGGCCTAATCGCTGGAAAGCCCGTCCATGACCATTGTTTGCGAAATCGCTTTTGTTGTCCCGGCCAAAACCGCTGCATCCGCCACAGCCACGGGGCTGCAGCGGAGCTTTGCAACACTGCCCGGCTTAGCTTGGCTCGATCTCTACGCACCGGCCGCCGAGGCGAGCTACGATCCTTATGTGCAAGAAGGGTCTGCACCGGCGCATCTAGCGATGCTCGCCTTCGCCTCGCCCGAGGCGCTTGCGCAGGCCGCGAGCGCGCCGGCCTTTGTCGCCGGCTTGTCGCGTCTGAGCGCTGCAAGCTGTACGGCGATGCTCTGCGTGCCCCATCCCGTTGTCGGTGAAAGTACCGCGGCACCGCTTTTGGCGCGGTTTTCCTACGTCGTGCGCTATCACCGCCCGGCCGACGACGAGGCGGCGTTCGTCAGACACTATCTGCACGGCCATCCGCCGCTGCTCGGCCGGCTGCCGGGCGTCCGCAACGTGATGAACTACATTCCGCTGCCTTGGCACCATGCCGAGGGACCGCCGGCGGCCGACTACATGCTTGGCAACGAGGTCGTGTTCGCTAACGCCGCTGCCTTCGCCGCGGCGATGGCTTCGCCGGTGCGGCACGAGTTGCGCACTCACTATCGCGCGCTGCCGCGCTTCACTGGCCGCAACACGCATTTCGCCATGGATCGGACGCGCCTGGTGGGCTGACCGGCATCGCGTGCCGATGCGCCACAGGGCAAGCGTGACCATTAACCAGGCCGCCAATCGCGCGAATAGTGCATTGTCAGTTTTCGCATGACGCCGCGGCGGGCGAGCCGCTCAGGCGACCTTGCGCCACAGTCGTGTCGGCTCGCGGAAATACCCATAAACATCGACCAGCGCGCGGGTCATTTCGCCCACCGTGGCATAGGCTTTGACCGCCTGCATCACCGCCGGCATGACGTTGCGGCCGGCGTTGGCGTCAGCGCGGAGTGTGTCCAGCGTCCGTTCGACCGCGTCATTATCGCGCTCGGCCTTGAGAAGGCGTAGACTCTGGACCTGCGCGATCGCCCCCAGTTCGTCATAGGGGTGCAACTCGACGTTCGGGTTTTCCTCCTCGCTCTCGTTGTAGCAGTTGACGCCGACCTTGCGCAGCGCGCCGGTCTCCAGCGCGCGTTGGCGTCGATAGGCGTATTCCGACACCCGGCCCTGGATCACGCCTTCGGCCACCGCTTTGACGATGCCGCCGTGATCATCGACCCATTTCATCGCCTCGACGATCTTCTCCTCCATCTGATTGGTGAGCGTCTCGACGTAGTAAGAGCCGCCGAGCGGATCGACCGTATCGGTCAGGCCGACCTCCTCGATCAACAGCTGCATCGTGCGCAGTGACAGGCGCTGCGCCTTCGGCGTCGGGATCGTGTAGGCCTCGTCGTAGCAGCACAGCGCCATGGTTTGCGCTCCACCCAGCGCAGCGATCAGCGCGTAATAGGCGCCGCGCACGATGTTGTTCTCAGGCTGCTCGATGGTCAGCCCGAAGCCGCCCCCGCCGGCAATCATGCGCAGCCAGCCGGACGACGGGTTCTTCGCTCCGTACTCATCGCGGATGATCTTCGCCCAGCGGCGGCGGCCGGCGCGGAATTTCGCCACCTGCTCGAACAGGTTGCCGAAGATGTTGAAATTGAATGACAGGCGGCCGGCGAACTCGTCGATGTCGAGGCCACGCGCCAGCGCCGCGTCGGTGTAGGCCTTGGCGATGCAGAAGGCATAGCCCATCTCCTCGGCAGGCGTAGCACCCGACTCGCGGATGTGATAGCCGCAGACACTGACGGGGCCGTATTTCGGCGCCACCTTGGCGCAGTACTCAATGGTGTCAGCTACCAGCTTGACCGACGGATCGACTGGGAAGATCCAGGTGCCGCGGCCGATGAACTCCTTCAAGATGTCATTCTGCGCGGTCCCGCGCAGCTTGGCGATGTCGTAGCCGCGCCTCTCGGCCATGGCGAGATACATGGCAATGAGAATGGCGGCGCTGCCGTTGACGGTCAGCGACACGGTAATGGCATCGAGATCGATGCCGTCAAAAGCGATCTCAAAGTCGCGCAGGGTGTCGACGGCCATGCCGACGCGGCCGACCTCGCCCATCGCCTCCGGTGCATCGGAATCGTAGCCGCACTGCGTCGCCAGATCGAAGGCGACGTTGAGACCAGTCTGGCCGTTGGCAATGAGATATTTGAAGCGCTGGTTGGTGTCGGCGGCATTGGCGAAGCCGGTGTATTGCCGCATCGTAAACGGCCGATGCCGATACATCAGCGGATGGATGCCGCGCGTAAATGGTGACTCGCCCGGACGGCTTAAGTCCGGCACCCCGCTGGCAGCAACATCTTCTGCGGTGTACAGCGGCTTAACCTCGATGCCGCTTTCGTTGACGACGCGGCGCACGGGTTCGCGGACGGCGCGCGGTTTGTTTGGTGCTTCTCTGGTCGGAGCGCTGCTCATCGCACATTCTCCCGGATGAAGGAAACGATATCGTCGGTGCGGCTTCCGGTTGGAAAAACGCCGCGATAGCCGAGCTGTTTAAGAACCATGCGATCGGCTTCCGGAATGTTGCCGCCAACGATCCATAGCTTGTCGTGCAAGGCCTGGTCAAACATCAGGTCGCGCAGTCGCCGACATAACGGTATGTGGGAACCGGAGAGGATCGACAGGCCGATCACGTCGACATCGGCCTCGCGCGCCGCCCGGACGATCGCTTCCGGTGTTTGCCGCAGACCGGTATAGATGACGTCGAAGCCGGCTTGCAGGAGCGCCTGCACCACGACCTTGGCGCCGACGTCGTGGCCGTCGAGGCCGGGCTTGGCCAGCAGCACCCTTATCTGGCGTTGGCTCACTCGGATAACTCCTTGGCGATGATCAGCTTGAGAATCTCGCTGGTGCCGCCGCCGATCAGCGTGAAGCGGATGTCCCGCAAGTGGCGCTGCACCGGATATTCCATGCTGTAACCGTAAGACGCCATAACGCGGGCGGCCTTGTCGCAAATCTGTGCCGCCACTTCCGAGGCGAAAAGCTTGGCCATCGCCGCCTCCTTGTGATGCGGCCGGTCATGGTCCTTGAGCCAGGCGGCGTAGTGAACCAGCCGCCTGGCAGCTTCGAGGTCAGTCGCCATCTCGGCGAGCTTGAACTGGATCGCTTGATGGCGATTGATCGGCTTGCCGAACTGCTCCCGCTCGCCCGCGTAGCGGATCGCCTCCTCCAGGGCCCCGCGCGCGCCGCCGAGCGCCAGCGCCCCGGTGACGATGCGGATCTCCGCCAGCAGCTTGCGCACAAGCGCCTCGCCGTCGCCTTCCTCGCGGCTCAGGCGATGGCTGTCCGGCACGAAGCAGTCGTCCAAAGCAAGCTCCGAAGTCGGCAACGCCCAGACGCCCATCTTTGGGATTGCCTTGCCGATGTGCAGGCCGGGGAAGTTCCGCTCGACTAAGAAGATCGTTAGTTTGCGGGCCTCCCCGGCGCGGGCGAACACGGTGAAGAAGTCAGCTACCGTCGCGGAGGTGACCCATGTCTTCTGGCCCTTGAGCGTGTAGCCGCCGTCGACCTTCCGCGCAGAGGTCGTTATGCCGCTGAGGTCACTGCCGGCATTCGGCTCGGTCATGCAGATCGCGCCGATCTTCTCACCGCGCAGCGCCGGGATCAGCAGCCGCGCATGAATGTCGGCATTGCCCAGCATTTCCAGGAACTTGGTTCCCATCAGCGACTGCATGGTGACGCAGCCGGCGAGCGACATCGAGCCGCGCGCGATCTCCTCGAGTGCCAGGCAGAGCGTCAGCAGATCAACGTCGAGGCCGCCGACCGTCGTTGGGTAACGCATAGCGAAGAAACCGAGCTTGCCCAGCTCGTCAAACAAAGCGCGCGGATAGGCGTGCGCCTCGTCGATCGCCGACGCTTGCGGAATGATTTTGTCATCGCAAAAGCGCGAGAAAGTTTCCTGGACCTGCCGCTGTTCCTCGCTGAGCTCAAAATCCATCGTCGTTTACTGTCTGTTTGCGCCTGGCGGCGACCGTCTAACTAAATGAGCGTTCCTGCATTGGCCATACCGCCGTCGATGGTCGCAACAGTACCGGTGGTATAGGCGGAGCGGTCGGAGGCTAGGAGTGCCGCCATGCCAGCAATCTCCTCCGGCGTGGCGGCACGTTAGAACGGAAAAGGCCGGGTCAGATCGCTCCAGTGGGCTACTGACGGGCGGGCCGTTGAACAAATTTCGAAAAATATTTTAGACTCAAACTATTCTACGGGCAATAAGCACACGAAGGCGATGGCGCCCAGACGAGGACTTGGTCGATGCAAATCGCGGTGCTCGGCGGCGGCAACGGCTCGTTCGCGGCTGCGGGCGACTTCGCACTTGCCGGCCATGCGGTATGGCTGTGGCGGCGCGATCAGGCGGCGGTCGCTGCGCAGCAGGCGGGCGGCAATACGATAGTCGTCAAGGATTTCCAGGGCCGCCGCCCCGCCAAGCTTGCCGCTGTGACGAACGACATCGGAGCGGCGGTGCGCGGCGCGGACTTGATTCTTTGTCCGGTGCCGGCGACGGCACACCACGACATCGCCAGGCTGCTGGCGCCGCATCTCAGCGACGGTCAGGTGGTGTATCTGCCGCCCGGCACTTTCGGTGCGGTGCTGTTCGCCAAGGCCACGCATGATGCCGGCAACCGTGCCAAGGCCGCCTTCGCCGAGACCGGCACCCTACCCTGGCTCACGCGAAAGCATGCACCGTTCGAGGCAGCGATCACGGCGCGAGCGAAGCGCCTGCCCACCGGCGTCTTCCCGCTCATCCGCAAGGACCATGCGCTGTCCGTACTGCGCCGCGCCTTTCCCAACGTCATCGAAGATTGCGGCGACGCCCTCTCCGGCGCCCTGATGAATGCCGGTCCGATCATCCATCCGCCACTGATCATCATGAATGCCGGGCCGCTTCAGCATTTCCATCGCTGGGACATCCATAAGGAGGGCACGCAGCCGGCGATCCGGCGCGTCACCGACGCTCTCGACGCGGAGCGCATCGCCCTACGCGAGGCGCTCGACTACGGGCCGCCGCATTTTCCGCTTGCCCACCATTACGCCAAGGATGGCGAGGAGTGGATGTACGGCCGCGGCTCACACGACCGGCTGACCGATTCCGGCGATTGGCGCGAGCACGTCGTGCTGACCGAACACCGCTACATGCTGGAGGACGTACGCATCGGCCTGTCCTTCCTGCTGTCGGTGGCGGCACTCGCCGGCGTCGCCATGCCGCTAGTGCGGGCCTTTCTCAGCATCGGCGCGGCGATCTGTGGGCAGGACTTCATGGCCACTGGCCGCACGCTCGCTGGCCTCGGTCTGGGTGCGCTGGATCGTGCCGGCTTACGGAGCTTGCTGCGGGAGGGCTTTGCGTGACGGCGGGCCAGCCGATCGCCTGCCTCGGCGCCGGCCGGATGGGGCGTGGCATCGCCGTCGTCTTTGCATATGCCGGACACGATGTAACTGTCGTCGATTTCCGGCCGCGCCTGCCGGAGGATTTTCAGCGCTGTTGTGGGCAGGTGCTCGACGAAGTGCGTCAGACGCTCGCAAGCCTCGCCTCGCTCGGGCTCTTTCCGCTGACGGCAGTCGACGCCATCGTCGCCCGCGTCAGCGTCGTGCCGCAAGCGGAGGCGCCGGCCGCTCTTTCGGCGGCAGCGGTGATTGTCGAGGCCGTGCCCGAGGTGCTCGAGATCAAGCGCGATGCCTTGGCGCGCGCTTCGGCGCTCGCCGGGTCGCAGCCGATCATCGCTTCTACCACTTCGACCATTCTCGCCGACGACCTTTCCGGCGCAATCAACGAGCCGCGCCGCTTCCTCAACGCGCATTGGCTCAACCCCGCATACCTCGTGCCTCTGGTGGAGCTTTCTCCGTCCGCAACCACCGATCCCACGGTGACGGAGCGGCTGAAGCAACTACTCGAATCGATCGGCAAGGTGCCGGTCGTCTGCGCTGCCCGGCCGGGCTACATCGTGCCACGCATCCAGGCGCTGGCGATGAACGAGGCCGCCCGCATGGTCGAGGAGGGCGTCGCAAGCGCCGCTGACATCGACAAGGCAATCAAATACGGTTTTGGTTTTCGCTTCGCCGTGCTCGGCATGCTCGAATTCATAGACTGGGGCGGCGGCGACATCCTCTATTACGCTAGCCGCTATCTAACACGGGCGCTCAACGACCCGCGCTACGCCGCACCGAAGATCATCGAGCGCAATATGCGCGAGGGCCATATTGGCCTGACCACCGGCAAGGGCTTCCTCGACTACTCCTCGCTCGATCGCGAGGCCTACCGCGCTGAACGGTTGAAGGCCTTCATCGACATGCTGAAATTTCTCAAACTCGTTCGCCCGCCGATGCTGCCGAAGTGACCGATGAATCAAACGCGAGTCGGCATCTCCACAGTCGGACGCCAATCGGGGTGCAAAATTTGAACGCCGATTAACAAAAAACCGCGAGGACGAGAGTACCGAGCCGGAACGCGGGGGCAGAGTGGCTCGTAGTAGGGATGAAGATGGCCGAAAATCAAACCCGCTTTGACGACGGGGCCGCCTACGAGCGGATGATGGGAAACTGGAGCCGGCTCGCGGGCGAAATCTTCCTCGACTGGCTGGCGCCACTCTCGGGCTTACGATGGATCGACATCGGCTGCGGTGGCGGCGCCTTCACCGAGCTGCTCGTCGAGAGGTGCGCGGTAGCCGAGGTTCAGGGAATTGATCCGTCCGAGGGACAGCTCGCCTTTGCGCGCGCACGACCCGCAGCGCGCGTGGCAGAGTTCCGCCAGGGCGACGCTATGGCGCTTCCGTTCTCCGAAGACAGGTTCGATGTAGCCGTTATGGCGCTGGTGATTTTCTTCGTTCCCGATCCGGCCAAAGGCGTCGCCGAAATGGTGCGCGTGGTTTGTCCGGGCGGCACGGTCGCCACCTATGCGTGGGACGTGTTCGGCGGCGGACTTCCTCTTGAACCGATCCAGGCAGAGATGCGTGCGCTGGGCGTTACGCCCCCGCTCCCGCCGAGCCCCGGCGCGTCTCGGATGGAAGCGCTGCGGGATTTGTGGGCGGGTGCGGGCCTCGATGCGGTCGAGACGCGGGAGATCACGGTGCAACGGACATTTGCTGATTTCGACGACTTCTGGACGACCAGCCTGATGGGGGCCAGTACTGGCTCGACGATTGCCGCCATGATGGCTTCTGACGATGCCGAGTTGCTTAAAACGCGGCTGCGTGCGCGCCTGCGGGCGGACGCGGCGGGCCGCATCACCTACGGTGCGCGCGCCAACGCGGTAAAGGGTCGCGTGCCAAAGTAATTGCGCAAGCCGAAATGTTGAGTGTGGTTTCGAAAAACTCGGCTTAGTCTTGGCTGTGTGAAAACTCCGAAAATGATCCAGCAGCTACGCATTACAATACACCCTCCAGCAGGCACATGATGAAGGGCTGGTATCCTATTTTGGCGGACCGTCGCAATGAACCGCCGGTTCGGGCAAGCTGCTCTTCGCGAAGCCACCAGTTGACCTACATCAAGACAGCCTCAGAGCAACGCTCCTAAAGTAGGCTTAAAAGGCCATGAGCCGGCAACGATGATAGGGGGGTGTGACGTGAATAATCAAATCAAATTCGTTCTCGACGAAACGCAAATTCCGAAAGCTTGGTACAACCTCGCGGCCGATCTGCCGAAGCCGCTGCCGGCGGTTCTACATCCCGGCACCAAGCAGCCGGTCGGCCCTGCCGATCTAGAACCGTTGTTCCCGATGGCGCTGATCCTGCAAGAAGTGTCGGCGGAGCGCACCATCGACATCCCGGAGCCGATCCGCGACGTCTATCGCATGTGGCGGCCATCGCCACTGATGCGGGCGCGCCGTCTGGAACAGGCGCTGCAAACGCCGGCCAAGATCTATTTCAAGTACGAAGGCGTCTCGCCGGCGGGCTCGCACAAGCCCAACACCGCGGTGCCGCAGGCCTGGTACAACAAGGAGCAAGGCATCAAGCGGCTCTCCACCGAGACCGGCGCCGGCCAGTGGGGCTCGGCGCTGGCGTTTGCCGGCGCGTTGTTCGGCATCGACGTGACCGTGTTCCAGGTCCGTGTGTCGTACGATCAAAAACCCTATCGCCGGGCGCTGATGGATACCTATGGCGCGCGTTGTATCGCCTCGCCGTCGAACGAGACGGATTCCGGCCGCGCCATCCTGGCTAAATACCCGAACAGTCCGGGCTCGCTCGGTATCGCCATTTCCGAGGCGGTGGAGGTGGCCGCCAAGGATCCGGCGGTGAAATATTCCCTCGGCTCCGTGCTCAACCACGTGCTGCTGCACCAGACCGTCAACGGCCAGGAAGCGATCAAGCAGTTCGAGATGGCGGGCGACGACCCCGACATCGTGATCGGCTGCACCGGCGGCGGCTCGAACTTCGCGGGGCTTGCCTTCCCGTTTCTCGGGCTGCAACTGCGCGGCGGTCGCAAGCGCCGCTTCATCGCGGTCGAGCCGGCGGCGTGCCCGTCGCTCACCCGCGGCAAATACGCCTATGATTTCGGCGACACCGCGCACCTGACGCCGTTGGTCAAGATGCACACGCTGGGATCGACGTTCATTCCGCCCGGGTTCCACGCCGGCGGGCTGCGTTATCACGGCATGGCGCCCATGGTGTCGCACATCTACGAGCTCGGACTGATCGAGGCGCGCGCCTATCATCAAAAGACCTGCTTCGATGCCGGTGTGCAATTCGCGCGCTGCGAGGGCATCGTGCCGGCGCCGGAGGCGACGCACGCGGTGCGCTGCGCCGTCGACGAAGCGCTGCGCTGCAAGCAGGAAGGAAAGGCCGAGACCATTCTGTTCAACATGTCGGGCCACGGCCACTTCGACATGGGGGCCTACATCGCCTACTTCGAGGGCAAGCTGGTCGACCAGAAGTACGACGAAGGCGAGCTCGCGATGGCACTGGCGGGGCTGCCCAGCGTTGCCGCCTGATTGTCGTGACCGGAGCCTGATAACGCTTAATCACCCTTGCGTCCGACGCGATAAGGAGGAACGCGAGCCATAAGCACACCAACTCCACGTCCGGGAATCCTCGACGTTACGCTATACGTGGCCGGCGAAAGCGCAATTCCCGGAGCGACTCGCATTGTCAAGCTGGCGTCCAATGAAGGCGCGTTGGGGCCCAGCCCCAAGGCGATCGCCGCTTCGCACGGCAGCGTCGAAAATCTCTGCCGGTATCCCGACGGCGGTTGTAGCGAACTGCGTGCGGCGCTGGGACTCCGCAACGGCGTTGATTCCGCCCGGATCGTCTGCGGCGCCGGATCGGATGAGCTGATCGGCATTCTCACCCGCGCCTACGCCGGGCCCGGCGACGAGGTGTTGCACAGCCGTTACGGGTTTCTGATGTGCCCCATCATCGCCACAGCCAACGGAGCGACGCCGGTGCCTGCCGCGGAGCGCGACATCACCGCCGACGTGGACGCGCTGCTGGCGAAGGTGACACCCAGGACCCGCATTGTTTATCTCGCTAATCCCAACAACCCTACCGGAACCTATCTGCCTTACAGCGAGATCAGACGGTTACACGCCCGCCTGCCGGGGAATGTCCTGCTGGTTCTCGACGCCGCCTACGCCGAGTACATGATCGCCGCTGACTATCACGACGGTCTAGAGCTGGCGCGCGAAGCGGAAAATGTCGTGGTCCTTCGCACTTTTTCGAAGATCTACGCGCTGGCTGGGCTTCGTCTGGGATGGGGCTTTGGATCTTCCCGCGTCATCGACGTCGTCAACAGAGTGCGCGGCACTTTTAACGTCACCACCACCGCCCAGCTGGCCGGATTGGCAGCGCTGGATGATCAGGCGTGGATCGACAGGGTGCGCGAACACACGATCACTTGGCGGCGGTGGACCACCGATGCTCTGCGCAAAGTCGGCCTTGATGTGCCAGACAGCGTAGGCAACTTCGTTCTTTGCCGGTTCGCTGGTGCCGCCGATGCCGACGCCGCCGATGCCTTCTTGCGGCGTCGCGGACTCATCGCCCGCAAGATGGGGGCTTACGGTTTTGGTGGGTCGCTGCGCATCACCATCGGTACCGCGGAAGAGATGCGGCTGCTGGTGGACGGCTTGACCGACTATCAGAGTAAGCAACGGCGGCAGCGAGCGCATTAGCCCTTGATTTGCTGTCGCCGAGTGTTTGCGGCGAAAGAACTTCGGTCTGCAGACGGCGTCAAGGCGCTGGACTCGAAGCGCAAGCGAAGCGGCTTGTTGCGGGAGGAACAGAAAGTGGACACGAAAGCACCTGACCATCGCGTCCTGCTGGGAAACGAAGCGATTTCCCGGGGCTTGGTGGAGGCCGGATGCCAGTTCATAACCGCCTACCCGGGGACGCCGAGTTCGGAAATTTTGCCTGCCGTGGTCAAGTTCAAGACAGAGCTTGGCGTCGATCTTTATGCTGAGTGGTCGACTAACGAAAAGGTGGCGCTGGAGACCGCCTTGGCGGCTGCGTACTCGGGTAAGCGCGCCGCCGTGGCGATGAAACAGGTCGGCTTAAACGTGGCGGCCGATCCGGCCCTGTCCTCGGCCTATATCGGCGTAGTCGGCGGCTTGGTCCTGATCGTGGCGGATGATCCCGGGCTGCATTCGTCGCAGACGGAGCAGGATTCCAGACTGTTCGCGCTGTTCGCAAAAATCCCGGCGCTTGACCCCTCAATGCCGCAGGAAGCGAAGGAGATGGTGGCCCAGGCCTTCGAGCTTTCTGAGCGTTATCAAATCCCCGTGCTGCTGCGGCCGACGGTGCGGGTCTGTCACTCCGAACAATTGATCGACTGCAAGCCAGTGGCTGCGCCGTTTCGGACTGCAGATTTTGAGAAAAATCCACGGCGCTGGGCGGCGACGCCGCGCGCCAGAATGCAATTGCACCAGCAACTTGTCGAGAAACTGGCGGCGATTGAAAAGGAGTTTGAGACGTGGCCTGGCAATCATGCCTCCTTCCCGAAAAACGGCTCGCTGCAGCGGGCGCCGCTGGGAATCGTCGCCGCCGGCGTCTGCTACGCTTATCTCAACGATCTGCTGCATTCCCTCGACTTGGCCGACCGGCTTCCGGTCCTGAAAATCGCCACCGCCTACCCGCTGCCCCGGGCTCTGGTCGAGGATTTTGCCAGCCGTTGTGAACGTCTTCTCGTGCTTGAAGAAACCGACGCAACGGTCGAACTGCAGATCAGATTGTCGATACCGGTTTGGGGGCGACTCTCGGCTCATGTGCCGTCGCATGGCGAACTCACGCCGGAAGTGCTGGAGAAGCTGCTGGTCGCGGCAGCCGGCGAGGCCGGCGTGGCGGTCAACGCACGAGCCACCAATGGGCTGCGCGCGGCAGTAACCGCGCTTGAATTGCCGGTCCGCCGTCCGACATTGTGCCCCGGCTGCGGCCACCGCGCGGCCTTCTATGCATTGCGACGCGCATTTCCGGCGGCGATCTTTCCCGGCGACATCGGGTGCTACACGCTGGGCCTGAATCAAGGCGCGGTTGACACCGTGCAGGACATGGGTGCTTCCATTTCGATGGCGTCGGGCTTTTATCATGCCTACGCTCAAGACGGAAAATTTCCGGAGATTTTTGCCACAATCGGTGACGGCACGTTCTTTCATTCCGGCGCTCCCGGAATGCAGAATGCGGTCCACAACGGCGCGCGTTTCGTCCTTCTGGTTCTGGACAACGGCACCATTGGAATGACGGGCATGCAGCCGACTCCCGAACTCGGCGAAACAGCCGACGGTCACAGCGGCGGCATCGTCCATCTCGAGACCCTGATCAGAGGCTGCGGCATCGACTACCTCGTCCATGCGGACCCGCATGATCTGGCAAGCTTCCAGCGCACCCTTTTGGACGCGCTCAGCTACACCCGGGCCGAGGACGGGGGGATTGCCGTAGTCCTCGTCTGCTACCCCTGTGTCACCCAGCTGAAAGGATTAGGTCCCGGGCGCACCACCACGCCCGTGGAGGTCCACCACGGACCACGTCCGCGCTCGCCGGGAACTGCAACGGCACTCGATCCGCAGTGGATGCCCCGATACGTGGACCGGTTGTCGCCCTGTTCCGAGGCATGCCCGGCCGGCAACGACATCGAGCGGTTGATGACCCTGGCGGCCCAGGGCAATTGGACGGAAGCGGCCAAGACTCTGTACGAAGAGCACCCTTTCCCGTCGACCTTGGGGCGGGTCTGCCCGCATCCCTGTGAAAGCAAATGCAACCGAGGAGCTTATGACGGCGCTGTGGCCATCAACGCCATCGAGCGCCTGGCCGGTGACCGCGGCCGTTCAGCCGCCGGCTTTATCGCCAAGGCGGCTGCGACGTCCAAGACCGTGGCGGTGATTGGCAGCGGCCCATCCGGATTGACGGCCGCCTACCATCTGGCCCGCCTGGGATACGGTGTCGAGATTTATGAAGCGCTGCCGGAAATCGGCGGCATGTTGCGCTGGGCGATCGCCGACTACCGTTTACCGCCTGCAGTGCTGCAAAGAGAGCTTGAGGTATTCGCCTCGCTCGGCGTCACGGTCCACACCGGCGTACGGCTTGGCAAGACCATGGCCTGGTCGGAACTGGACCGCTTCGACGCGGTCTACTTGGCCACCGGTGCCTGGAAGCAGAGGCGCCTCAACATTGCCGGCGAGGATCGCGATGGTGTTCTCAGTGGGCTCGATTATCTTTACCAAGTGCGGGCTGGCCAAGCCCCTGAGCTTGGTGACCGCGTCGCGGTGATCGGCGGCGGCAATACGGCCATCGACGCCGCCCGGACAGCCAAGCGTAAGCGAGCAGAGGTCGATGTTTACTACGACATGCTGCTGGCGATTCCGGAAGAAGTGGCCGCCGCGCGCGACGAGGGCATCGTCTTTCATCACCAGGTCGTGCCCGTCATGTTTGAAGGCGGCGAGTCACGAAAACTGAAACTGTGGCTTCGTGATGTTGCGATGAAAGAGCCCCAGGGTGCTGAGAACACCCCGATCTTTCATACTGAGACCAGCGAGGCCGACAGCATCCTCGTTTGCATCGGCGGCGACGCCGACTTGGCTTTCCTCGATGTGCACGACCTGAGCGAGAACGGCAAACTGACGGTCGACCCCTGGGGCCGGACTCGGGATCATCGTATTTTCGCCGGTGGCGACGCTTCCAGCGTCGGAGCGGGCACCGTGGTCGGGGCCATCAATGCCGGCAAACGTGCCGCCCTGGCGATCGACGAACGGCTAAGCGGCAAAAGGCTCGACGCTGCGGCGATCCAACTCGCGGCCGGTCCTGGTATCGCCGCGGCGATCGCCGCCGGCAACATCGCAATTTGTCCATCAACCCGCCCCGGTCAGGCAAGATCGGTACCCGGTCCGCAGTCCATCAATATGCAGTTCTTTCGAAAAGCACCGCGCGCAGAGAGCCGGCATCGCATCCCGAACGACTCAATTTGGAATTTCGATGAGGTCAATCTCGGCCTCGGATCCGACGCCGCCGCTGCGGAGGCCCGGGAGCGCTGTTTTCATTGCGGCGTCTGCACCCACTGCGACATCTGCCTCAACGTTTGTCCAACCGCCGCCATCACCCAGGTCGACGGTGACTACAGGATTGACAGCGGCAAATGCACGGCCTGCCGGGTATGTGAAGCAGAATGTCCCCGAGGGGCCATCAGCATGCCGCAGATCGGTGTTTGTATCGGCTGCGGCTACTGCACCACCTGGTTTGAATGTCCTTCGCTCAAGGCGGGATCTGATGGCTTGGTGGATATCGACCGGCGGACCTGCATCGATTGCGGTGTTTGCATTCAAGTCTGCGCACAAGGCGCCATACGCCCTCGGCAAGCCCAAACCGCGGAGCTACATCAGTGAAATGCCAAGCGATCATTGCCGGGGTCGGCGGCCAAGGCGTGCTCTTCGCCGCCAAGATTTTTACTGAAATGGCTAGGCGGAAAAACCTGTCGGTTCTTAGCTCACAGACATTCGGCATGGCCCAGCGCGGCGGTTCGGTTATGAGCCATATAAAAATTGGCGGATTCAATGGCCCATTGGTCTGCGAAGGCGATGCCGACCTGCTAATTGGGCTAGACTGCGTGGAGGCTCATCGCACGTTGCCCTATCTTCGCCCCAAGCAAGACGGCAAGAACGCCATCTGCGTGGTCAACGCCCCAAGTGCGCTGGCATTTCCCGACCAACGAGTGGCCGGCTTGCTCCGCGAAATGGGCGTCGCCATCCACACCTGCGAAGCAGATGGTGAGGCGCTGAAGATGAATAATCCTTTGGTGGCTAACCTTGTGCTGCTCGGATTTGCGTCGAGCCAGGAAGACTTTCCGTTTTCTTACGATGAGGTTCGTGACGCCACCAAAACCTTAAGCGGTACAGCACATCGGCAAGTCAATCTCGAGGCACTGGAGCGGGGTCGGTCGCTGTAGTGCCAGAGCTGCTGATCTTTTCGCGAATTAATCTTCGCGACGTAACTGTTGGGTCTGGTAGCAGAGTATCAGTGCGATCAATCCCACTCGCTGCAAATCGGTTTTCTCAATATAGTCCGTGAAGAACCCGTCTATGCTGCTGCGCTTTCATCGCGGCGATGCGAACCACACCGAGCCATACGTATCTTTTGGGCAGGCCGCTTTGACACTAATCAAATTGTAATTTCTCTCCGCTCCGTTTCAGCAGAGAAGTGGGACCCCGACGAAATACCAATTCCGCGAATGAGTATTACCGAGGGTTACGTGCGGCGTCAAAGGTAACCCGGTCCGGTGCTGATTCACAAGCACGGCGCGCCTCGCGAGCCGCACTCGCGGCCACGCCGATTTCGGCAGGCCGTCGGGACGCGCGCTGATGTAAATCGTCGGACCACAAGCGGCCCGCTGCCCCGGAAAATTTAAGTGCCGAGTACCATTGATCCACGTCAAAGCATTCGAGGCTGTGTCGGTTATAGTCGTGGTCAGCTCAGTGAAGGTTGGGCTTCGCGAAGCTAGGCGGCCATGACCGAACCAACCCTTCCCGCGGTTCCGGTCTTGGCCGCTTTACGTTTAGCCCAACGGCCGAAACCCGCACTGTCACGCCGCTCAGCATCTAGCTCCACTCAGCCGCGCATTCTGTGAGCCGGCATCGGAGCCTGCACGGACCTGAGTTCTCGCACTCCAACGAAACTTGACTGCGGAAAATATTCAAAACGATGTGGTCCCGTGTGACATCCGCGCGTACCCCGAGGCATGTCGGATTCGGAGGATTGCTTGGCCAGGGCAATCGTGCTGCGGCGCGGTACTGGCTACATGCTCGCCGTCCTGCCAGCGTCGCATCATCGTCGCATCTCGGATTTGAGGAACCAGCTTGGCCGACCGGGAGGTCGAGCGCGAAAACGATGACGCGGGCCGCCGAGCAGATATTGCTTCGCTATCAACGATGCGAATAGCGGCAGCAGTGCGAACGCCAAAAAGATCGGCGCCGGTAGCGCCACTTCGCGGCTCGGACGCAACCGGAGCGCTCTACTCGCGGCGGCAAGTGCGGTGCCGGCTATTTCAACGTCCCTTTACCGCAAGCAGGCCGGCAGGCCGTACGTAGAGCACGATCGCCACCAGCACGCGATCGCCAGACCCGCCATGCAGGCCAGGGAGGGTTGGCCAATGCGTCAGGCATCAATCGTGCACATCGCCGCGCCTCAAAGGAATGTGCGTACTTCCCAGAGTTCTGGGAAAAAAGAGCGCTCAAGCGCGGTTTTCAAGTACCCAACGCCCGAGGACCCGCCGGTGCCGGGCTTGTAGCCGATGATGCGTTCGACCGTTTTCATGTGACGAAATCGCCATTGCTGAAACCAATCTTCCACGTCGACCAGTTCCTCGGCCAATTCGTAGAGGTCAAAGTGCTCCTGCGATTTGCGATAAATCGAGAGCCAGATATCGCGCACCCTCGGGTTCGACAGGTAGGGTTGAGAAAAGTCGCGATCGAGCACTTCCTTCGGAACCGGATGACCGCGGCGGGCGAGGAGGCGTAGGGCCTCATCATAGAGGCTGGGCTCGTTGAGGGCTGTCATCAGCTTGCCATGGATGAGCGTATCGTGGCGATGCGGTAGCAGCATGTTGGCGTCCTTCACTCCCAGCCGGAACTCGACGAGGCGATATTGGTAGGATTGAAAGCCGGATGCCGGCCCGAGCGCGCTGCGGAAGGCGAGGTAATCCGTGGGTGTCATCGTCGACAGCACGTCCCATGCCGCGATGAGCTGCTCCTGGATGCGGGTGACGCGGGCGAGCGATTTGAAGGCGGGAGGGAGATGGTCCGCACGAATGGAGACGATGGCCGCCTCGATCTCATGCGCGACGAGCTTGAGCCAAAGCTCCTGTACGTGATGGATGATGATGAAGGCAACTTCGTCATGCTCCAGCGAGACCGGTTGCTGTGCGGAGAGGAGGAGATCGAGCTTGAGGTATTCGCCATAGGTGTGCTGCCCGGCGAGGTCGACATGCATGCCAGCCTCGACCCGACTCTCGGGGATCTTGTTGCCATCCATTCTAAAGGCTCCGCATGTCGCGTCGCCGAGTGACGACGATCGTCGTGATTGGAACATGGGCCATGCTACTGTACTTTTTTGAAGATTTCGCCTTCGGACTTGGTCCAGATGAATGACTTTGGATCGGCATTGTGGCGTTCTAGGCATGTCGTGATAGCCCACTTGAGTTGGGCGACGCTCTTGAAGACGCCACGGCGTTCCCGCGGGAATGAGCGTAAATTGGATCCCCCTGGCGGTGAGTGAAACATGCTCTAAGCTCAATACGTCCTCTGTGAACGACGCGATGATTACGCCTGCCCGTCCAGTGCCGCTCGATCTGTCCGCCGCGTTTGCGCGCTTTCGCAATGCCGATCCGAAGCGACTGCATTTTGCCGCCCACAGTCATCACTTCTGGCCGGACGTCGCGCGGGACGCCCATATCAAGGCCTGGGATGACGCCGCACGCTTGGCCGACGACAAGTGGATCAACGTGCTCGATACGGTCTGGCGCGAAGTCAGTGCCGCCATCGCGCGCCACCTTGGGCTCGCCGATCCCGCAACGCTGGTGCCAGCGCCGAACACGCATGAATTCGTCAGTCGTCTGCTTTCATGCTGCCCGACCGAGCGCTCCCCACGTATCCTGACCACGGACGGCGAATTCCACTCCTTTCGCCGCCAGAGCGAGCGGCTTGCGGAAGAAGGGCTCATCGTGCTCTGCGCCGTGCCGGCCGAACCGTTTGCGATGCTGGCGGACAGACTGACCGCGGCCGCCCGCGAGTTGGCGCCGGACCTTGTCTATGTGAGCCAGGTGCTGTTCAGCTCAGGCTTTGCGCTCGCTGATCTCTCCGAACTGGTCGCGAACCTTGCGGCGCCGGGTCGCCTCATCGTCATCGACGGATATCACGGCTTTCTGGCGCGCCACACCGACCTTGCTGCGATCGCGGACCGCGCCTTTTACATCGCCGGCGGCTACAAATATGCCATGGCGGGCGAGGGCGCCTGCTTCATGCATTGTCCACCCAATATCGCTCCGCGGCCACGCAACACCGGGTGGTTTGCTAGCTTCGGCAATCTTTCCACCAGCGGCAAGGGCGTGTCCTATCCAGCCGATGGATGGCGTTTCGCGGGCGCGACCTTTGACCCAACAGCACTCTATCGGTTACGCGCCGTGCTCGAATGGCTCGCGGCCGAAGGCATCGATGCCGCCGTCGCACATGCCCATGCCGTTGCGCTGCAGGCGCAATTCATGACCGCAATGGCGAACCACGTGGTGGGGCCGTTCGCGACCGAGCGCCTGGTCGTGCCGCTGAGCGAGCCGGCGCGCGGCAATTTCCTCGCCTTCGAACACCCGGAGGCCACGCAATGGTACCGGCGCCTGCACGCAGCAGGGATCGTAACCGACGTGCGCGGAACGCGGCTGCGGCTGGGCTTCGGCCTCTATCATACGTCGAGAGATGTTGAGCGGCTGGTGGGGAGGCTTCGCCGCCTCGCCTCAGCAGGGTGAAATCAAGTGCCATTGCGACAGCGGTCGGGCTTCCAATCCAATTCGCTTGAAGTGGTAGGCGGGGTTGGTCAGACCTGTCCTTCCCGAGAATCATATCTGCGTGTACCGATGATGCAGCCCCGACATAACGGGCGTAGCAGCAATGTTTCCTTATCGTTGGACCGCTCGACCCCGCCGCGTATCCTTACGCAGGTAAGTTTGAGCGCGATTCATCACAACAGGAGGCGTACAAGGTTGACGCCCGCAGATGGAAATCAGGACAATCGCGGCGCCGATCGCGCCGACGCGTGGATGGGATTTTTCGCGAACGACAGGTCTGCACCATCAATACGTCCGAATTTGATTTCCGGTAGTGACAGGGCCGCTTCCATTTACTCAGTTCCGAGTGACCGCGTCGAACGCGGAGCGCACTTTTGGAAAAGAGCTCCGACGCCGATCTGTTGCGCGAGATGATCGGCTTCTCTTGGAAACAGTGCAGAAGATACTTGGTCCACACAACGTCGAAGCAGCGAACGGCAGAGCGCGCCTTCCTCTACGCCGCATCCGTCACGCTGCTCGCGTATGGATCGTTCGTGCTTCGTGACTTTCGAAACCGACTCTAAGCACTTGAAAGGTCCGTGCCGAGTTTCTTAGTTGTTCAGCGCCGGCCCATAATAAACAGGCCCCTTGCGCCGATGCGGATAAAGTCATTTACTTTTAAACCATGTCCTTGTCAGCCCAACTTATCACCGCGCTAAGATACGGTGCCGCTTACTGGTTCGCTAATTGGCCTAATTCGGCAGTTCCCACATTCGGTGCTGGGGTCTACACGGTCTGGGATAACGATGGCCATTTTATCTACGTCGGCATGTCTGGACGAGGGATAACTGCAGAGACAAACCGCCGGAATAAGCCCCAAGGCATATACGCGCGCCTCCAAAGCCACGCCAGCGGACGTCGCGGTGGCGACCAGTTCTGCGTTTGCGTGGCCGACCGACTTGTCCTGCCGACCTTATCTCAGAAGGACATCGCGGTTATCGCCTCTGGACGTCACCAAATGGATACGTTCGTGCGCAGATACATCCATGAGAACCTCTGTTATCGGTTCGTGATGCTGCCTGATGGAGCGGCGGCTTCCGCGGCTGAAGCAACGATCAAAAGTGGCGGATGGGAGTATGGCCGCCCTCTCCTGAACCCGAGAAGGTGACAGTGGCGTCAGGCAACTGTGCTGCTCAGGCGTCTTGGTTACGACGAACCTCATGTTGGCCCTTGTGACCGCTTCGCAGATGGCCTCGAGCATCAACGGATCGTTCTTGTGCCGCTTCACGCAGGCCGACGGCGTCAGGCGCACAGTGTGGCCAAGCGCCTGGAGCTCGCGTGACCAATGATGCGCGGAGCCGCAGGCTTCGATGCCGGCATCATTCCGCTCCGGTGGCGAGTATTCGAGCTTCGGTCGCGGCTGGAAAGGTGCCATGACTTTTGGATCCATTTGTTCTGTGCCTGCGCTTCCGGATCGGCAGCACACAGAGTTTATCCTACCCGCTGCTAGATTGAAGGGCAGCTTCCTGCCGGGCTCAATGTTCCTGCCAGGCCTTCTGGCGATCGCCCACGAGGTGATCAAACAAAGCTTTCGCAATGCATCAATTGACGGCGGTGAAGTGACGTAATTGGGGAGCAAACCGCAGTTATCGAAATTATGTGGATAAATAAGTTATTTCAGAGACTTGTCTTGCGCACGGTTTCGCAGCCATTCGCGGCCAAACGCATTCGAAGCTGCTGTTAACCGGTTGGTCGCTGGTTCGAATCCGGCCCGGGGAGCCAAACCTTCTCAAATTCAAAGGCGCAGGCCTCGGCGCCCACAGCGCCGCTGCGCGATCGGATAAGAGGGGGACCATCAGGTCGCCCCCAAATCCGATCTTGGCATTGCAAGCGTAGAACTCGCTACCGCGCCAACGACGCCAGCGCGCGGCAGACCTCCAGTTGGCTCTGGTCGGCCGCCGCCGGTCGGGCCAGGACGGTGCCCGCAACCCCGCTGCCTGTTCCACACTGGCGCCCGTCCCAACGCCTCCGACGCCGCCAACACCGGCGCCCACACCCCCCACTCCCGGGCCAACACCGCCCCGACACCGGCACCTCCTACCCCGCCTCCGACCCCCGCGCCCGCACCGCCGGTCCCGGCCCCGTCAGTATTGCCAACCATTCGGATGCGGTGCGATGTTCGCCGCGCCCTGCTCTTGCTGAAGTCCTCAAAATGAGCGTTGAAGACGTATCCGGCTTCCGGCCGGGCGAGTGGAAAGACCGATGGCTGCGCACGGCGACGATTTGAAGGTGACGCAGGGCGTAAAGGATTGGGTCGGCCGCTCCATACCGCGATTTGAAGACGCGGCACTGCTGACCGGCCGCGGCCACTATCTCGACGATCTCGGCGTACCTCCCGGCACGCTCGAGGCGGCGATCCTGCGGTCGCCGCACGCGCACGCGGAAATCGAGGCGATCGATTGCACCGCGGCGAAAGCCGCGGATGGAGTCTTCGCGGTCGTCACCGGCGCCGACGTCAAAGCGCTGACGTCGAGCCTGGTGGTGGGCGTAAAGGCCGGCATCGAATGTTGGCCGATAGCAACCGATCGCGTGCGTTATGTCGGCGAGCCAGTCGCCATCGTGGTCGCCTCCGACCGCTATCGTGCCGAGGACGCGCTCGATCTCATCGAAGTCCGCTATCGACCATTGCCGGCGGTGGTCGATCCGCTCGCGGCGGCAGCGCCGGACGCTCCCGTGCTCCATCCGGAAGCGAACGGTAATGTCATCGGCGAGCGCGTCTTTCGTTACGGCGATCCCGAGGGCGCCTTTGCTGCCGCCGCGCACCGCGTCCGCGTCGATGTCCGCTATCCGCGCAATTCCTGCACGCCGATCGAAACCTACGGCGTCGTCGCCGAATACGATCCCGCAGAGGGCGCCTACGACGTGCTGGCCAATTTCCAAGGACCGTTCAGCCTGCATCCGGTCATGGCGCGGGCGCTGAAGGTCCCGGGCAACCGATTCCGGCTGCGGACGCCTCGGGACTCCGGCGGCAGCTTCGGCGTCAAGCAAGCGATATTTCCCTATATCGTGCTGATCGCCGTAGCGGCGCGGATCGCCGGGCGGCCGGTGAAATGGATCGAAGATCGCTTGGAGCATTTGGCCGGATCGGTCTCAGCCGCCAACCGCGTCACGACGCTCGAGGCCGCGGTCGATTCCGACGGCCGCATTGCCGCGCTGGCCTGGGATCAGCTTGAAGATTGCGGCGCACATCTGCGCGCGCCGGAGCCCGCCACCCTCTATCGCATGCACGGCAACCTGACCGGCGCCTACGACATCCGTCACGTCAAGGTGCGCAACCGGATCGTTCTCACCAACAAGACACCGACCGGGCTCAATCGCGGGTTCGGCGGCCCGCAAGTCTATTATCCGCTCGAGCGGCTCGTGCAACGCATCGCGATCGAGCTCAAGCTCGATCCGCTCGAGGTCATTCGCCGCAACCTCGTTCCCGCCAAAGCCATGCCTTACCGCACGGCGACCGGCGCGTTGCTCGATTCCGGAGATTTCGCAGGGACGCTGGAGGCGGCGGTATCCGAGGGCCAGCTCGAGGCCCTGCAAGAGCGCCGGGACGTGGCGCGCGCCGCAGGCAAGCATTACGGCATCGGCTTCGCAGCCGTGGTCGAGCCGAGCGTCTCCAACATGGGATACATCACGACACCGTTGACGCCGGAGGAACGGCGCCGTGCCGGCCCGAAGAATGGCGCACAATCGACCGCAACGGTCAGCCTCGATCCGCTCGGGGCCGTCTCGGTGCAGGTGGCCTCGGCCCCGCAGGGACAGGGCCACCGCACGGTGCTGGCGCAGGTGATCGCCGACGCGCTCGGATTGAAGCCCCAGGATGTGCGCGTCACCACCGAAGTGGACACCGCCAAGGACGGCTGGTCGATCGCCTCGGGCAATTATTCCAGCCGCTTTGCCCCGGCGGTCGCCGGCGCCGCGCAAATCGCAGCGTCGCAATTGCGCGAACGGCTGGCGCGGATCGCCGCCGTCCAGCTTAACGTTCCCGCAGCGGAGATCGTCTTCGCCGA
>Ga0208820_1000267_pt1 | contig 47666 bp, 38 predicted proteins | sample June2015DPH_16_5_FD_184713 | JGI IMG/M metagenome (GOLD analysis project Ga0208820, IMG submission 184713) | Peatland microbial communities from SPRUCE experiment site at the Marcell Experimental Forest, Minnesota, USA - June2015DPH_16_40... | ecosystem: Environmental > Terrestrial > Soil >...
GCCAGCGGCACGCCGGTAGCCTTGCTGACGTAAGGCACGGTGCGCGACGCGCGCGGGTTGACCTCGAGTACGTATACCGTGCCGTTTTGAATCGCGTACTGCACGTTCATCAGGCCGATCACGTTGAGCGCCTTGGCCAGCCGCACCGTGTAGTCTTCGATGGTGCGGACGCTCTGTTCAGGCAGCGATTGCGGCGGCAGCACGCACGAGCTGTCGCCGGAGTGGACGCCAGCTTCCTCGATGTGCTCCATGATGCCCGCGATCAGAACGCCGCCGTCCGAATCGGCCAGCGCATCCACGTCCACTTCCGTGGCGTCTTCGAGGAACCGGTCGATCAGAACCGGGCGGTCCTGCGAGAACGTCACGGCTTCGCGCATGTACTGGCGCACCATCTCTTCGTCGTAGGCGATCACCATGGCGCGGCCGCCCAGCACATAGCTGGGCCGCACCAGCACCGGATAGCCGAGGCGCCGCGCCACCTCGCAGGCTTCCTCGGCGTTGGTCGCGGTCCCATTGGCGGGGCAAGGAATGCCCAGATCGTCGAGCAGCTTGCCGAACAGCTTGCGGTCTTCCGCCAGGTCGATGTTCTTCGGATCGGTGCCGATGATCGGAATCCCCAATCGCTGGAGCGGCAACGCCAGCGTCAGCGGCGTCTGGCCGCCGAACTGAACGATCACGCCATCCGGTTTTTCCGTGTCGCAGATGTTTAAAACATTTTCGAGCGTCAGAGGTTCGAAGTAGAGCCGGTCGCTGGTGTCATAGTCGGTCGAGACGGTCTCCGGGTTGCAGTTCACCATGATCGACTCGACGCCCATTTCCTGCAACGCGAAGGATGCGTGGCAGCAGCAGTAGTCGAACTCGATGCCTTGCCCGATGCGGTTGGGCCCGCTGCCCAGGATGACGACTTTCTTGCCGCTGGAAGGCTCGGCCTCGCACGCGGTTTCGTAATTCGAATAAAGATACGGCGTGAAGCTTTCGAACTCCGCGGCGCAGGTGTCCACGCGGCTGAACACCGCGGCGACGCCCAGCGTTTTGCGCCGGCTCCGCACCGCCTGCTCATCGACGCTCCAGGTCTTCGCAAGCTGCGCGTCCGAGATGCCGCACCGCTTGGCGCGGCGGAACAAGGCGGCTGGCGCGCCGTCGAGCGTGGTCTCGCGCAGCTCGGCTTCGAAATCCACCACCTCTTTCATCTGCCGCAGGAACCACGGGTCGATGGAGGTCATCTCCTGGATCTCTTCCACGCTGTAGCCATTGGCCAGGGCGAAGCGAATGTAGCCCAGGCGGTCGGGCGTGGGCGTGATCAGCTTTTGCGCCACCAGCGCCGGATCGAATTTCTCCGAGCCGAAAGCCTTGCCGGTCTCCAAACTGCGGATGCCCTTCCACAGCGCTTCTTTGAAGGTGCGCCCGATGGCCATCACCTCGCCGACCGATTTCATCTGCGTGCCCAGCGTCGCATCCGCGCCGGGGAATTTTTCGAAAGCCCACTTGGGAATCTTGGCCACCACGTAGTCGATGGTGGGCTCGAAACAGGCCGGCGTCTTGCGCGTGATGTCGTTCGCGATCTCGTCGAGCCGGTAGCCCACGGCCAGCTTGGCGGCGATTTTGGCGATCGGGAAGCCGGTGGCTTTCGACGCCAGCGCCGAGCTGCGCGAAACGCGCGGGTTCATTTCGATGATCACCATCCGGCCGTTGGCGGGGTTGATGGCGAATTGCACATTGGAACCGCCGGTATCGACGCCGATCTCGCGCAGGCACGCGATGGCCGCGTCGCGCATCATCTGGTACTCGCGGTCGGTCAGCGTTTGCGCCGGGGCCACCGTGATCGAATCGCCGGTGTGGACGCCCATCGCGTCGAAGTTTTCGATCGAGCAGACGATGATGCAATTGTCGGCCAGGTCGCGCATCACCTCCAGCTCGAATTCCTTCCAGCCGAGCGCGCTCTCTTCGATCAGCACCTCGTGGACCGGCGAAAGCGCCAGCCCGCGCTCCAGGATTTCGTCCAGATCTTCCTTGTTGTAGGCGATGCCGCCGCCCGTGCCGCCCAGCGTGAAACTGGGCCGCAGGATGCACGGGAAGCCGATCCGCGCGGCGAACTTCTGCCCGCGGTCCAGGCTGTTGACAAGCTGCGATTCCGGCGTTTCCAGGCCGATCTTGCGCATGGCGTCCTTGAACAGAAGCCGGTCCTCGGCCTTCTTGATGGCGTCGATCTTGGCGCCGATCAGCTCCACGCCGTACTTCTCCAGTATCCCGGCCTCGGCCAGCTCCACCGCCAGGTTCAACCCGGTCTGTCCGCCGACGGTGGAAAGCAGCGCGTCGGGCCGTTCACGGCGGATGATCTCTTCGAGATAGGTCACCGTCAGCGGCTCGACGTAGGTTTTATCGGCCAGCTCCGGGTCGGTCATGATGGTGGCCGGATTCGAATTCACCAGCACCACTTCGAAGCCGTCGGCGCGCAACGCCTTGGCCGCCTGGGTTCCCGAATAGTCGAATTCGCAGGCCTGGCCGATGACGATGGGGCCGGACCCGATGATGAGGATGCGATGGAGATCGTTGCGTCGCGGCATCCGTTATTTCCCCGCCCCCGGCTGGCTCTCGCGCATCAGCTTGATGAATTCGTCGAACAGGTAATGCGAATCGTGCGGGCCGGGCGCAGCCTCCGGGTGATACTGCACGCAGAACGCCGGATGGCGGCGATGGCGGAAGCCCTCCAGCGTCTGGTCGTTGAGATTCCAGTGGGTGATTTCCACGTCGTTCACGTTGAGCGAATCGGGGTCGACCGCGAAGCCGTGATTGTGCGACGTGATCTCCACCTTCTGCGTGAGCTCATTGCGCACCGGGTGGTTGGCGCCGCGATGGCCGAATTTCAGTTTGTACGTTTTGCCGCCACAGGCCAGGCCCAGCAACTGGTGGCCCAGGCAGATGCCGAACACCGGCTTGCGGCCGATCAGCTCGCGGATGTTGGCCACCTGCGCGACCAGCGGTTCGGGATCGCCGGGGCCGTTCGAGAGGAACACGCCGTCTGGCTTGAGTGCGAGCACGTCTTCAGCCGAGGTCAGCGCCGGAACCACCGTGACGCGGCAGCCGGCATGCACCAGCCGGCGCAGAATGTTGTGTTTGATGCCGAAATCGTATGCCACCACGTGGTAACGGACCTCCGCCGGCTTGCCTATCCGTTGCGATGGAGAGCACGGTTCCACCGGCGCGGTCCATTCGTATGGTTCGGGCGTGCTCACCAGGCTGGCCAGATCGAGCCCGGCCATGGTCGGAATCGAGCGGGCTTTTTCGACCAACCGTTGCGCGTCCGATTCCACCGCCGAGAGAACCCCGCGCATCACGCCGCGGCTGCGCAGATGGCGCACCAGCGCGCGCGTATCCAGATCCGAAACGATGGGAACGCCGCCCGCGCCCAGGAACTCGCCGGCCACCGTATCGGAGCGCCAGTTGCTCGCCAGCGCCGAGAATTCGCGCACCACCAGCCCCTCGATGTAAGGCCGCAGGCTTTCGTTATCGTCGCGGCTGGTTCCATAGTTGCCAATCTGCGGGTTGGTGAGGATGACGATCTGGCCGGAGTACGACGGGTCGGTGAATACTTCCTGGTAGCCGGTGAGCGCGGTGTTGAATACGACCTCGCCGGCGCGCTCGGCGGGCGCACCAAAACTCCGGCCCTCGAAGACCGTTCCGTCTTCCAGGGCGAGGATTGCAGTATTCAAGTTAGGCTGTTCCTCCCGGGGAGTGGGTAACGCCTATTTTAGCAGGTTGGGGAAAAACCCGGTCGAGCCGCGACCGTCAGGGAGCGGTTGCTGACGATTGGACTGGCTGTCTCGCGGCAATCCCTTACTTCGGCTTGACCCCGTTACCGCCATTAATGCCGTTTTGCTCCGAATGCCCGTTGCCCAGTTCGCGCAGCACGTCGCCCACTACTTCTTCCTTGCGCTCGGAATGAAACTCGTCGCTCATCCGGCGCAGGGCGACGCCGATCACGTCGCGGTGGTGCAGTTTCGATCCCGGGCCCATGCCGCTCAGTTCGAGCCATAGCTTGTGCGCCAGCGCGACGTCCTCGGGCCAGAGGCGCGGCGGGTGTGGGCCCAAGTTAAAGAACACGACGTCCTTCTCGTTCTCGAGCACGATCTCGAGCGATAGCGACGGCCGCGGTTCCGGCAACTGCTCCCAGAAGGCGCCCACCGCAGCGCCTTGCTCGGGTGGTGTCAGCTTGGGCGACAGGCCCATCACGATGCGCGAGCTTCGCAGCCGCGCCGCCGTCTGCACGATAGCCTCATAGGGGTCCGTGCCCGGTACCACCATCAGTTCCACGTGCTTGCCGGCCTTTTCCCCCAGTGTGACCACGTGGCTGAACACATTGGTCTCGGCTTCGGAGAAAAGCTGTTCGGTATCGAGCGGGTGCTCGCCGGAAGCCGCCTGCGTGACCTGTCGCACCGAAAGCACCACGATGTCCATCCTGCGCGTGTCGGTCTTGTGCAGAATCCGCGCCAGGTGTTGCAGCCGGTTGGGATTTCGCACCGCTACCAGCACGTTGCCCGGCCGCACGCCCACCGAACCCGCGGTCAGATCGTCGCGCGCATCCAGCCGGAATTTTTCCATCTCCTCCCCGTGCGCCGCCCTGCGTTTCCGGTTGTAAATATCGGACAGCTCGAAGACGATGAAGAAGGCGATGGTGAAACTCACGCCGGAGATGGTCGCCACCCTCTTGGTCAGCACGTTGATAATGGCCAGGGCGAAAAGCGCCACCGTGATCGCCATCAGGCCCAATGGAATCTCCGTCTTTCCGATGTGGAAATTCAGCGGCACCTTCCATTCGCGCCCTTCCGGCTGCTTGTAGCGCAGCACCAGCACCGAAAGCGCCTTCATGGCGAAGCTCCACACCACACCGAAGGCGTAAGCTTCACCCAGCATGTAGACATCGCCGCGGCTGATCAGGATGGTGATCAGTTGCAGCCCCACGATCACGTTGATGAGGCGCGACGTGGTGCCGAACTTCTTGTGCGGATGCCGGAACCAGTCGGGCAGCACGCCGTCTTCCGCCACGCGGTTGAGCACGCCGTTGGAACCGATGATGGCTGTGTTTACCGCCCCGGCGAGAATCAGCGTCCCCACCAGCACGACGAAGCCATGAAACAGCAGGCGCACCGAAACGGGCCCCACCAGGAACATCGAAAGGCCGCCGATCAAATTGTCCAGAAACTGCTGCCGTTGCGCGTCCGGGATGATCATCACGGCAAAAAACGAGACCAGCGAAGTGAACAACATGCTGTAGATGAAGATCACGAACCCCGCGCGTTCCAGGTTCTTCAGCTTGGGATGCGCGATCTCGCGGTTCACTTGCGCCAGGCTCTCCTCGCCGCTCATGGCGAGCAGGGAGTGGCCGAGGCCGATCATGATGGCGATCGCCGTGATCGATGGCGCCACCGTCCCCTTCAGCCAGCCCAACGCCTCAGGGCTGAACTTGATGTTGGCGGGTATGGGAAGCGGCACCGGCTGGTAGCCCTTCTTCAAAATGGTGACGATGCACCAGACGATCAGAATCACCACCATCACGGTCGTGATCTGCATGATGCGCAGCGCCTTCTCGCTCGATTCGTGAATGCCGATGATGTTCTTGCGCCAGAAATAAACCGTCACCACCGCCGCAAACACCGCCGCGAAGGTTGGCGGGTTGACGTGCAGGTTGGGCATCCCGAACCGTGGGCCGACTTCATTGATCAGGCCGCCTAGGTACAAGCCCGCGCTGACCGCGCTGATGGGGCCGGTCAGCACGTAATCGAACATCAGCGCCGACACCGAAAACTTGGCCAGCGTGCCGCCCATCGCCTCGTGCACCACTTTGTACACGCCGCCGCGCACGAACATCGAGCAGCTCTCGATATAGATGGCGCGCACCGCGTATGAAAAAAGCATGATCGCCAGGATGAACCATGGCGCCGCTTTTCCGATGGCAGTTTCGGCGATGCCGCCCACGTAGTAGGCCGAGCTGGCCAGATCGCTCAGGACGATGGCCGCCGCCCGCCAGAACGAAATGAAGGACAGCATCACGGTGGTGGCGACCACGACTTTCACCGCCGCCGGACGTTGCTGGTTGGTCACTAGATGGTTCTCCCCCGCTCGGCCGAAGGGGCTGCGCATTACGACTGCGCCTGCGAGGTGCTGACGGGTTGGAACTGGAATGCGATCTGTCCTACGTGGGACTGCGCCCCAAACTGATATCCCCGCCCCCAAGTGGAGCTCGGCCACAACATATTAGCATATGTGAGGGGGTTGAAATGTCGCAGTCCCACGCCGAATCGTTGGCGCGCCAGGTTATCGCACGGCTGCGCTCGGCCGGACACCAGGCCTGGCTCGTCGGCGGCTGCGTGCGCGACCTGCTGCGCGGCGCCGCTCCCGAGGATTTCGATATCTCCACCGATGCGCGCCCGGATCGCATCATGGACCTGTTCCCGCATTCCGGCCTGGTCGGTGCGCACTTCGGAGTGGTTCTGGTGCGTGACGCCTTCGCGCAGGTGGAAGTCGCCACCTTCCGCAGCGACCACGAATATGAGGACGGCCGCCGGCCCAACGCCGTGCACTTCGAAACCGACCCGAGGGCCGACGTGCTGCGCCGCGACTTCACCATCAACGGCCTCATGATGGATCCCATGGAGGGCCGTGCCGACGCCGGAAACGTGGGGCAGGCGCTTCCGCCTGCCAACCTCGCGACGCCCGCCGGTGGCGACGCCGACGCCGGCAATGTGGGGCAGGCGCTTCCGCCTGCCAACTCGCCTGCCGACCTCACCGTGCTGGATTACGTCGGGGGCCGTGCCGATCTCGATGCCCACCTCATCCGCGCCATCGGCGATCCCGACGCACGCTTTCGCGAGGACCATCTGCGCTTGCTGCGCGCCGTGCGCTTCGCCGCCCGCCTGGGATTCACGATTGAGCCCGCCACTTTCGCCGCCATCCGCCGCCATGCCTCCCTGATTACGCGCGTATCGGCCGAGCGCGTACGCGACGAGCTGGCCCGCATCCTCACCGAAGGCGGCGCCGCTCACGGTCTGGACCTGCTCGACGAAAGCGGCCTGCTGCCCGTGCTGCTGCCCGAAATTACCGCCATGCACGGCGTCGAGCAGCCACCCGAGTATCACCCCGAAGGCGACGTCTGGACGCACACGCGCCTGCTGCTCGCTAGTCTCGACCACGCCACGCCGACGCTCGCTCTGGGCGCGCTGCTCCACGACGTGGGCAAGCCGCCCGTGTTCCGCGTGGCGGATCGCATCCGCTTCGACGGGCACGTCGAGAAGGGCGTCGAGATGTCCCGCGCGATTCTCACCCGCCTCCGTTTCTCGCGCGATGACGCCGCGCAGGTGGAGTCGCTGGTGGCGCATCACATGCACTTCAAAGACGTGGGCCGCATGAGAGAGAGCACGCTCAAGCGCCTGATGCGCCTGCCCCGCTTCGACGAGCACCTCGAGTTGCACCGCCTGGACTGCCTGGCGAGCAACGGTCGCCTGGAAACCTACCACCTGGTGAAGCGGAAGTTCGAGGAGATGACCGCCGAAGAGATCAAACCCGCCCCGCTGATCACCGGCGCCGACCTGATCGCCGCCGGCTACCGCCCCGGCCCCCGTTTCGCCGAGATCCTCTCCGCCGTCGAAGACGCCCAGTTGGAGCATCACCTAAGCACGCCAGCCGAAGCGCTGGAGTGGGTGTTGGCGCAGTGGCCCCTGGAGGATGGGGGTTAGCGGGGCTAGCACTCTGACCTCGGAATTCGATGCCGTTGGGGAACAGCTTCCTGACGGTCGGGCTCCGAATTATCCTCGTGATCGCCAGCCCCTAAATCGTCGCCTGCGTTCCCTGTGGCACCGCCGCACCTACCCGCTCGCCGCTCAGCCGCTCCATGTACACGTAGATCACCGGCGTGATATACAGCGTCAGGAACTGGCTGACCAACAGGCCGCCGACAACCGCCAGGCCTAGCGGCTGGCGCGCGTCGCCGCCTTCGCCATAGCCGAGCGCAATCGGCAGCGTGCCGAACAGAGCCGCCACCGTCGTCATCATGATGGGCCGGAAGCGCCGCATGCAGCCCTCCCAGATGGCTTGCTCGGCCGAGAGCCCTTCCTTGCGCTTGCCAATCGCGAAATCGATCATCATGATGGCGTTTTTCTTCACCACGCCGAACAACATGATGATGCCGACAAACGCGTAGAGGTCGAGCTCCTTGTGGAACAGCAGCAGGGTGAGCAGCGCGCCGAATACGGCCGAGGGCAGACCGGAGAGAATCGTGATGGGGTGAATGAAGCTTTCGTACAACACGCCCAGCACGATGTAGATCACCAGAATGGCGACGATCAGCAGCAGCGTCAAATTGCGGAACGAATTCTGAAACTCCTTCACGGTTCCCTGGAAGCCGGTCGAGATGGTGGAGGGCATGTGGAGGTCGAGGATGGCCTGGTCCACCTGGTCCACGGCCTGCCCGAGCGAGAAGCCGGGCCGCAGGTTGAACGACGCGGTGACGGCGGGCAATTGGCCGTAGTGGTTGATGTTGAGCGCGCCGGTCTGGCGGTGGGTGCGGGTGACCGCGTCGAGCGGCACCAGCGACCCCTGCGAGGAGCGGATGTAGAGCTTCGACAGCGCGTCCGGCGTGCGCTGGTATTGCTTGTCGAGCTCGAGGATCACTTCGTACTGGTCGGCCGGCGCGTAGATCACCGACGCCTGGCGCTGGCCGAAGGCGCTGTAGAGCGCATCCTGGATCTGCTGCGCGGTGACGCCGAGCGCCAGCGCGCGGTCGCGGTCGATCTCCACCATCAACTGCGGCGCGGCGATATGCAAGTCGTCGCTGACGCCGACGAAGCCGGGAATCTGCTGCATCTTGGCGGTGAGCTTGGGCGCCCACGCGTAGAGCTCCTTCAGGTCGGGGCTCTGCATGGTGAGCTGGTAATCCGCCGCGCCGAACTGGCCGCTGACGGAGATAGGCGGCGGGTTCTGGAGGATGGGGAACAGCGCCGGCACGGCCATCACCTTAGGCAGCAGGGCTTCGATGGTCTGATCGACGGAAAGGGCCCGCTGGGCGCGCGGCTTCATGTTGGCGAAGAAGAACGCCTCATTGCCGGCGATGACGAAAGAGCCCACGTCCGAGACGCCCGGTTGGGCACGCACGATTTCCGAGATGGCGCGGTGGTGGCGGGCCATATTCTCGAACGAAATATCCTGCGGCCCGAGTGTGATTCCGAAGAAGAAATCCGAATCCTGCGACGGGATGAACCCGGTGGGCATGGTCTTGAACAGATATATGGTGCCCACCAGCATCAGCACCGCGACCCCCAGCGTCACCAGCTTAAACCGCATGGCGATCGCGAGCGTGAATTCGTACCAGCGCTCGGTCAGTTTGTGGCCGCGCTCCAGGGTGCGGTACAGCAGGCCGTGGCGCGCTTCGCGTTCGCTGCGCAGAAACCGGCTGCCCAGCATCGGCGTCAGGCTCAGCGAGACGAAGCCGGAAATCAGAATCGCCACCACAATGGTGACCGAAAACTCGTGCAGCAGCCGGCCCACGATCCCGGCCATGAAAAGCACCGGAATGAACACCGCGACCAGCGAGAAGGTCATCGAGAGAATGGTGAAACCGATCTCGCGCGAAGCGGCAATGGCGGCTTCCATGCGCGACTTTCCCATCTCCATGTGCCGTACGATGTTCTCCAGCATCACGATGGCGTCATCCACCACGAAGCCCACCGACAGAGTGAGCGCCATTAGCGACAGGTTGTTCAGGCTGTACCCCAGCAGGTACATCATGGCGAAAGTGCCGATGATCGAAAACGGCACCGCGGCGCCGGGAATCAGCGTCGCGGAAATGTTGCGCAGAAACAGGAAAATCACCAGCACCACCACGCACACCACCAGGGTGAGAGTGAACTCGACATCGTGAATCGACTGGCGCACGGATTCGGAAGCGTCGAATGCCACCGAAAGCTTCACCGCCGGTGGAACCTCTTTTCCGAGATCCCGCAGCAGGCGCTTGACGTTGTCCACCACTTCCACCGTGTTGGTGCCGGGCTGGCGGTTGACGGCCAGGATCACGCCGCGCTCGTTGTTATACCAGGCGATCAGCTTGTCGTTTTCGACGCCATCCACCACGTTGGCGAGCTGGTCCAGGCGCACCGGGGCGCCGCCGCGCCAGGAGACGATGATGGGCCGGTAGGCCGCGGCATTGAGCAGGCCGCCGCTCGATTCGATGGTGAAGGCCTGCTTGGCGCCGTCCAGCCGCCCGGTCGGCAAATTGGTGTTGCTGGAGGAGATGGCGTTTTGCACTTCGTCAATGCCGATGTTGTGGACGGCGAGCTTATCGGGATCCACCTGCACGCGTACGGCGTACTTCTGCTCCCCATAAACTTGCACGCGCGCCACGCCGCTGACCATGGAAATGCGCTGGGCCAGCAGAACGTCGGCATAATTGGTCACCGTATACAGCGGCAGGGTGTCGGAGACCAGCGACAGGTAGAACACCGGTTGCTCGGCCGGGTTGACCTTCTGATAGGAGGGCGGCCGCGGCATGCTGGCCGGCAATCTTCCACCGGCCGCGGCGATGTGGGCCTGGATATCCTGCGCGGCGGCGTCGATGCTGCGGTCCAGCGTGAACTGCACGGTGATATCGGTGCTGCTCTGCGAATTCACCGAGTTCATCGATTGAATGCCGGCGATAGTGGAGAACTCGCGTTCGAGCGGCGTAGCGACGGAGGATGCCATCGTCTCCGGGCTCGCGCCAGGCAGCGCCGCGCTCACTTCAATGGTCGGGTAATCGACGCTGGGCAGCGCGGCCACCGGCAGCGCGCGAAACGCCACCGTCCCGAACAGCAGGATGGCGAAGCACACCAGCGTCGTCATGATCGGGCGGTCGATGAAGATGCGCGAGAGGTTCACAGCGGCCCCGTTCCCAGCTTGGCTGGATCCACCGGCACGATCTGCGCGCCGGGGAAGATGCGCAGTTGCCCGTCGGTGACCACGGTCTCGCCGGGTGCGAGGCCCTTCGAGATCACCACCTTGGCGCCCCAGGCGCGGCCCATCGTCACCGGGCGGACCTCCACGTGGTTATCCGGTTTGACGGCGTACACAAAATATCCCTGTTGGCCGCTCTGCACGGCTTCGGCCGGCGCCACCACGGCATTCTGAATGGTATCGAGCGTGAGCGTCGCGGTGACGAACTGCCCCGGCCACAACATGCGGTCGGCGTTCTCGAAGGTCGCTTTCAGATGAATCGTCCCGGTGGTCGAATCCACCGTGTTATCCACCACCGAAAGATAGCCGTTGGCGGCGCGGCCGGGGTCGTCCTGCGATTCGACTTTCACGGCCAGCTTGCGGCCCTCGCCGGCCAACCGGCGGATGGCGCCCAGGTACTCTTCCGGCGCCGCGAAGTTGACGAAGATGGGCGACACCTGGTGAATCACCACCAGCGCCACGTCGTTCACCTTGACCAGATTGCCCGGGTGCACCAGCAGGTTGCCGGTGCGGCCGGAAATCGGCGCGCGAATCTGGCAGTAGACCAGATCGAGCTTGGCACGCTCCACCGCGGCCTGGTCGGAATCGAGCGCCGCTTTGGCCGTATCGATGGTCGCCAGTGTGGAGCGCGCCGAAGCGCTGGCCGCATCCGCGCTCGACTGCGCCTGGTCGTAGACCGAGTGCGGCGTCAGCCCGCTCTTGTTCAGCTCCGCCTGCCGCTGGGCGTCGCCCTGGGCGAAGTGCGCGGTGGCTTTGTCGCGCTCCAGCGCGGCTTCGGCCTGCGCAATCTGCGCCTTGTCCCGCTCCACCGCCGCTTGCGCCTGCCGCAGCGCGTCGTCGAATGGCCGCGGATCGATCTCGAACAGAAGATCGCCCTTGGCCACGTTCTGTCCTTCGGTGAAGTGCACGGCCATCAATTCGCCCGCCACCTGCGATTTGATTTGAACAATCGCCGAGGCCTCCACCGTCCCCACCACCTTGAGCTCGGTAGGAACCGATTCCTGCGACACCTTGGCCACCGACACCGGTACCACCGGCATGCCGCCCATCCCAGGCCGCGCCGCTTTCTGCTGGCAGCCCGTCAAAGCCAAACCCACGGCCAATACGACCAAGACGTTTTTCACTGGATTTTTCCCCGAAATTCGCAGTGTATCAGGTACGCACGAGGCCGGCGAGAGGTTCCAACCCTCCGGTCGAATCTTCCTTACAATAGGAACTCGCCGCCATGGACAATCTCACCCACACCGCGATCGGCCTTTTCCTGGCGCGGGCCGGCGCGGGGAAGTGGTCGCCGCGCGCAACCGCGATTCTGCTGGTGGCATCCAACGCACCGGACATCGACGTGGTGACCGGTGCCGCCGGTCCGCTCGCCTACCTGCACTATCACCGGGGCATCACGCACGCGCTTGTCGCCATGCCCGTGCTGGCATTGCTGTCCGTGGTGTTGGTGCGCCTAGCGGGGAGGAAACCGCTCTATTGGCCGGGTGCATTGGCGGCCGCGATGCTCGGCGTGGCCTTCCATCTCTTACTCGATTGGACCAATGTCTACGGCATCCGGCTGCTGCTGCCTTTCTCCGGCCGCTGGCTGCGCCTGGATTCGACCGCCGTGGTGGATTTGTGGATCTGGGCCATCGCGGCGGCTGCCCTGGTGGGACCATTTCTGGCGCGCATGGTCGGCTCCGAGATCGCTTCCGGGGGCGCCAAGCCGCGCCACCATGGCCGCGCCGCCGCCGTGTTCGCTCTGGCTGCCGTGATGGTCTTAGAGTGCGGCAGGCTGATTCTGCACGGGCGCGCCGTGGCGATGCTCGAAGCGCGAGCTTACCAGGGAGATTCGCCCACCCGAGTGGCGGCCTTGCCCAATCCGTTCAACCCGCTGCGCTGGCGCGGCCTGGCCGAAACCCCCGCCTTTTACGCCGTCACCGATCTGGATGTGACCGGCGATTTCGACCCCACCCGCGCGCTGATCCTCTACAAGCCCGACGCCGATCCGGCGCTCGATGCCGCCGCGCGCACGCCCGTCTTTCGCGAATTCCTGCGATTCAATCAGTGCCCGCTGTGGCGTGTCACCCCAGCGCCCGCGCTCGACGGCGGCAGGCTGGTGGAACTGTTCGACCTGCGCTTCGGCACGCCATCGGCTCCCGGCTTCCAAGCCACCGCGCTGGTGGACGCGCAGCTCCGCGTGTTGGACGCCACTTTCCGCTTTGGCGCCCTGCGCCCTCGATGATGCGCTACCTGTCACCGCCCGTAGGGGCCGGGCATGCCCGGCCCGCGGCTGCCTCGACCATCAGTCACAACCAATCCCCTCCCTGTGAAACGGTCGCCTAAGGCATCCTTGGTTCCTATCTAAGCCCTCCGCCCGATTTCCAAAAACTCGTATTTACCCCAGAATGGAATCGTGCATTCCCCCGATACGGACGCGGTCCTTGATAAGAACCAACTCCGCGATATCACCATGGACGATGCGGAGCTGATGCGGGAGATTCTGGCGGCGTTGCTCGCCGATACCTCACAGCAGATGGGCTTGCTCGAGGCCGCCATCCGCGCGCAGAACACGGCTCAGTGCATGCGGCTAGCGCACTATTCCAAAGGCGCGTGTGCCAACGTGGGCGCCAACCGCGCGGCGGGCATGTTCAAGCTAATCGAGAGCAAGGCGGCGGGTGGCGAGTTCTCCGAGTGCGTCGAATCACTGGCTTCGCTGGTACGGGAAATGGACCTGCTGCGCGCCGAAACCGCCGCGTTGTAGCGCTTGCCCCTGTGGGGCATGTTGGCAACCTGCGGCCGATTGCCAATCGGCCTGCACGGCGTTGTCTCGCTGTGGTCGAGCTACTCCGTTCCCGCCGCTGCCCGCAACCGCTTGACCCCGTCTCCGCATAGCACGGCCGCATGTCTCGACTCCGGCTGTAAACCACCCAGCGCAGCTTCGATCGCAGCCGGCTCGAATGCCGCCAGTTCCTCGCGCCGCTTCCCCAGCAGCCATTCCGTCAAGGCCGAGCCGGCGGCGATGGATGCCGTGCAGCCACGCACTTTGTAACGCACTTCCACCACGCACCCCTCCGCGAAACGCGCCGACAACCGCAGGATGTCGCCGCATGCGGGATTGGAAACCTCCACCGTGACCGCCGGCGCCGGCAACTCTCCCACATTGCGCGGATTCTGAAAGTGATCGAGCAACCGCTCCGAATACATGGCCGGTCACCTTATTATCCACGATGGAACGGGAGCGTAGCGCGCGCCGTTACAATGTCTATCGATGCCTGAATTCGACGTGGTGGGCGTGGGCCTCAATGCCACCGACACGCTGCTGATGGTGCCGCATTTCCCGGCCTATGCCGGCAAGGTGCCGTACGACGCGGAAGTGATGAGTCCCGGCGGCCAGGTAGCCAGCGCCATGGTGACGTGCGCGCGGCTGGGGCTGCGGGCGAAATATATAGGCACGGTGGGCGACGACGAGCGCGGCCGCATCCAGATGGAAAGCCTGCGCTCCACCGGCGTGAACCTGGACCACGTGCAACTGCGGAAGGGCTGTTCCAACCAATCCGCCTATATCATCGTCGATCGCTCCACCGGCGAGCGCACGGTGTTGTGGCGGCGCGACGATTGTCTCCGCATCGATCCCGCCGAGATCGCGGATGAGCAGATCACCGGCGCGCGCCTGTTGCACATCGACGGCCATGATACCCCCGCCGTGGCCCACGCCGCCGCCATCGCGCGCCGTCACGGCATTCCAGTCACGGTGGACGTGGACACCATCTACCGAGGCTTTGACCGCGTGCTGCCGAACGTGGATTACCTGGTGGCGAGCTCCGAATTCCCCGCCAACTGGACCGGCAACCGCGACCCGTTCGAGGCGCTGGAGAGCCTGCAAACCGAATATGGGATGAAGGTGGCGGCCATGACGCTGGGTGCGCAGGGGGCGCTGGCGCGCAGCGGGGGCCAATTCATCTACGCGCCGGCATACGTGGTCGATTGCGTGGATACCACCGGCGCCGGAGACGTGTTTCACGGGGCGTTCTGCTATGCTGTTTTGCAAGGGATGACGATGCCTGCCGCTTTGGATTTCTCGAACGCCATGGCCGCTCTCAACTGCACCGCCATGGGCGCCCGCGGCGGGATTTGCGGCCTGGAAGAAATTCGCCTGTTGATGGCGCGCGGCGAACGGCGCTCCGATCCCGATTTTGCCGCGCGCGCTCACGCTTCCGGCGCGCCTCCGGCGGTTTAAATGTTCCCGCTACGCGACACACAGCCGAGCTATTCCAAGCCCCTCGTCACGGTCCTGCTGATCGTAGTCAATATTCTGATTTTCCTGTTCGAGTTCTCGCTCGACCCTTACACTCGCAATGCTTTCATCTTCGCCTACGGCCTGGTTCCGGACCACTTCGCGGTGACCAACGTTTTCACTTCCATGTTTCTGCACGCCGGCTGGCTGCACGTGCTCGGCAATATGTGGTTCCTGTGGATTTTCGGCGACAACATCGAGGACATACTGGGCCACGGCAAGTTTCTGCTGTTTTATTTGATGTGCGGCGTGGCGGCGGCGCTGACGCAGGTTCTCTTCGACCCAACCTCGCGCGTTCCCATGGTGGGAGCCTCGGGCGCCATCGCCGGCGTGATGGGCGCCTACATGATGAAGTTCCCACGCGCCCGCATCGTGACCTTTGTTTTCGTCTTTTTCTTTATCACTACTTTCGATGTTCCCGCCTGGTTGATGCTGATCTACTGGTTCGTGCTGCAATTGTTCGGCGGTTTCGACAGCATCGCGGCCTCGCAGTATTCACACGGCGGCGGCACGGCGTTTCTGGCTCATGTGGGCGGGTTCATCGCCGGCATGATTCTGATTTTTTTGCTCGGCACGCGGCAGCCCTATTACCGCCGCCGCGACCTTTCCTGGTAATGAAGCGGCGAAGCATGCCATTTCGAAATGACGATAGCGCCTTGTCGCGCAGCCCGCGGGCGAGGCGTGCCTCGCCCCAACAAACGACCCGTAGGGGCCGGGCATGCCCGGCCCGGCTCGGGCATCGACTGAGTATCACGGAGGTGCCCCATTCCCGATGAAACCAGCGGCGCGCGCGTGAGCCTGGACGTGCTGGCCATCGCGGCCCATCCCGACGACGTGGAACAAACCTGCGGCGGCACGCTCATCCGCATGGCGGAAATGGGTTACCGCACCGGCGTGCTCGATCTCACCGCCGGCGATATGGGCTCGCGCGGCACGCCCGAGGATCGCATCGCCGAATCGCAAGCCGCCGCCCGTCACCTGTTGCTGGCCTGGCGCGGCAATCAGCTCATGCCCGACGCGCGCCTGGAAAACACGCTCACCGCGCGCATGACGCTGGCGGTGCGAATCCGCGAGCTGAAGCCGCGCGTGGTGATTCTGCCGTATTGGGAAGCGCGACATCCCGACCATTACCGCGCGAGCGAAATCGGTTTCGAAGCCTGCTTTCTGGCCGGCTTGAAGAAGATCGAGGATTACTCCGAGCCGCATCGCCCGCAGAAGATTCTCTATTCGAGCCTCTACGCCGATGTGAAGCCGTCATTCATCGTCGATATCAGCGCTCAATTCGAGCGCCGCATGGAAGCGCTGCTGAGTTACCGTTCGCAATACGGCGCGGCGGATCAAGCCGCCGGCCTGTTCCCCGATGAACCGGAGATCCGCGAGCGCCTGGGCGCGATCGCCCGCTTCTACGGCAACCTGATCGGCGTGCGATACGGCGAACCCTTCGTAGTCAAAGAAGCCATGCGAATCGACGATATAGTAGCCATGCCAGTAAGGTCGATCTAAAAGAAAAGAATCATGGCCACGGATGAACACAGGTCAACCCGGATAGAACCTAAGAACTGAAATCCAAAGTCCTATCTGTGTTCATCCGTGTTCATGCGTGGCCCAAAATGGGTTACCCTCATTTCCGCGGCCGGATCACTTCTTCATTCAGATACGGCCGCAGCGCCGCCGGAATCACCACGGTGCCGTCCCGCTGCTGGTAGTTCTCGATAATGGCGACCCAGGTGCGGCCCACCGCCAGGCCGCTTCCATTGAGCGTGTGAACGAATTCGGCCTTCTTGCCGCCGCGAAAGCGAATGCCCGCGCGGCGCGCCTGGAACGCCTCGAAATTGGAGCAGGAAGAAATCTCCTTGTACCCGTTCTGCCCCGGCAGCCAGACTTCGATGTCATAAGTCTTGGCGGAGGAAAATCCCATGTCGCCGGTCGAAAGCACCACCGTTCGAAACGGCAGATCGAGACGCCGCAGGATGTCCTCGGCATCCGCGGTCAGCTTCTCCAGTTCGTCATAGCTTGTCTCCGGGCGCGTGAACTTCACCATCTCCACTTTCTGGAACTGGTGGACGCGGATGATGCCGCGCACGTCGCGGCCGTAAGAGCCCGCCTCGCTGCGGAAACACGGCGTGTAAGCGCACAGCTTCACCGGCAGCGCGTCGGCCTCCAGCGTTTCGCCGGCATAGATATTGGTCACCGGCACTTCCGCCGTGGGAATCAACCAGAGGTCCTGCCCTTCGCACTTGAAGAGGTCTTCCTGGAACTTGGGCAACTGGCCGGTGCCGAACAGGCTGCGCGAATTCACCATAAACGGCGGCAGCACCTCGGTGTAGCCGTGCTCGCGCGTGTGGACGTCAAGCATGAAGTTGATCAGCGCCCGCTCCAGCTTGGCGCCCATGTCCCAGTAGAGGGCGAACCGCGCGCCGGTGATCTTGGCGGCGCGCTCCAGGTCCAGGATGCCCAGCTCCGGCCCCAGGTCCCAGTGCGCCTTGGGAGCGAAATCGAATTGCCGCGGCTCGCCCACGCGCCGCACCTCGAGGTTGTCGGTTTCGCTCTTGCCCACCGGCACCGATTCATGCGGCAGGTTGGGAATGCCGGCCAGCAGCTCGCGAAATCCGTCCTCGAAAGCCTTCAGCTCTTCGTCGAGCGCGGCCTCGCGCGCCTTGGAAGCCCGCACGGCCTCTTGTTCGGCGGTGGTGTCCAGACCCTCCCGGCGCATCCGCCCGATCTTCTGGCTTTGCGCGTTGCCCTGCGCCTTGAGCTGCTCCGATTCCGTGATGGCCGCCCGCCGTTTGCGGTCCAACTCCCGGAATTGTTCCAGGCCGGCGCTCCCGCCGCGCGTGGCTAGGCGGGCCGCAACCGCATCGAGATTGTTCCGGACGTATCCGAGATCGAGCATTTCCCTCCATGCTAGCGCAGGCAGGGAGAGCTATTCCTCTTCTTCCTCGGTCTTGGCGGGTTCCAGATCTTCGGCCTCGAAAATCTGGCGGCAATCCAGACATTCCACGTAGTCCACGCCGTCTCTTCGGGCCAGGACCTGGGTCCGGGTGTGCTCGCAAGCGGGTTGCATAGGTAGGGGCAGATGAGAAATATTCTAACCGCCCGCGCCCACTTGTCAAGCCCCCCCAAAGGGTAGGGGGACAGACTCCACGGTCCCAAGGCGCCGTTTTTGCGCCGCGTGGACAGTGCTGTCGGTCCCCCGCATCTTTATGTCCCGCACCCGCTCGCAATGTTACAGGTCGGATACCGGCGACTCCGCGTCGGCGGGGTTGCGGAAGCGATAGCCCACCCAGGGTTCAGTGAGAATGTATTCCGGCTGCGACGGGTCGTCTTCGATCTTCTTGCGCAGCATTCTCACATACGACCGGAGATACTCCAGTTCACCGCCGTACTCAGCCCCCCACACGCCCTGCAGCAGCTTGGAATGGGTGATCAACGCTCCCTGATGTTTGAACAAATACGACAGCAGGTCGTACTCTTTGGGCGAAAGATGGATCTCTGCGCCGTCCTTGGTCACCAGGCGCCGCTCCGAATCGAGCGTCAGAGCTCCGGCGCGCAGCACGGTTGCAGAAGCTTCGTCGGGCGGACTTAGCCGGCGCCTGACCGCGTGCAGGCGCGCGATCATCTCCCGCAGGCGGTACGGCTTGGTGACGAAGTCGTCGGCTCCCGCTTCGAGGGCTTGCACCTTATCTTCCTCGGCATCCCGCACGGTCACCATCAGGATGCCAATTCGCGGCGAGAGGTTCCTGATCCTGCGGCACGTCTCGATGCCGCCCATCCCCGGCATATTGATGTCCAGCAACACGATATCGCAGGGCCTATCGCGCAGCACGAGGAGCGCCTCCTCGCCCGTACGCGCTTCCGCGACATCGAATCCGCTTGCGGCAAGCGATGTCAGGAGTGCCCGCCGGAACGCGGGATCGTCGTCGACAATCAGCACCTTGCAGTTATCACTCGGCAACGGACGCCTCACTTTTCGAAAGCGGCAGAGTCAGACGGAAAGCCACGCCGTCCTGTACGGTGTCCAACAACGCCAGGTCGCCTCCATGGGCCAATGCGATCTTGCGCGCGACATATAGCCCGAGGCCCGAGCCCGCGGCGGTTTGCTTGGCATTGGTACCCCGGTAAAACCGGTCGAAGATGTGGCTCCGCTCGTTGGGCGGAATGGGGTCGCCGTCATTCCGGACGTCGATCGCGGCGGCTTTCTCGCCGGCCGAGAGCTCGACCAGGATGCGTGCATCCGGCGGCGAATATTTGCAGGCGTTTTCCAGGAGCTGGCTGAGCGCCAGGCTCATCAGTTCGGGATCCACCCGTACTTCGCCCGGCTCGCCGTTCGCGTGGAACGAAATCTGGCGGTCGGGCCAGAGCTTCGCATACCGGCGGGCCGAGCCCTGGGCGATCTCGGCCGGGTCGGCCGGTTCCAGGCGCGGTTTGACTGCTTCGCGGTCCAGGCGCGCCAGCCGAAGCAGGCGTGAGGTCAGGTCACCCAGGCGCGCGGCCTCGCTCTCGATCATCCCGGCCAGCTCCCGTTGGTCCGGCGACATCGGTCCGGTGGCTTCGAGGCCGCCCGCCGCAGTCACAATGGTGGCTAGCGGAGTCTTGAATTCGTGAGCCAGGGCGTCCAGGATCGCGGAGCGCAGCGTCTCGGCCCGAGCATTGGCGGCCGCGGTCGAAGCCAGGCGAAAGGCTCGCCGCCTCTCCAGCGCGGACGCCGCCAGGCCGGCCAACGCCGGCGCCAACAGCTCCGGGTTGCGCAATCCTTCGAAGCCGATCGCGCCCAGCAGCGTGCCCCGCTCCCGCAGGCTGCGAACCGAAATCCCGAGTTCCGGATACGCCGCGTTGCGGCCCGAGATGTATCCATCGCGGGTCTTCGCGGCCAGATCGCCGCGGGACGTTCCGATCTCGTGCAGCTCCTGCGAGGCCTGGTCAAACAGGCAGACCGCGTCCAGTTCGAAACGCGTCCGGAAGGGCTCGAGCAGCGGCGGTCCCAGTGGGGCGGACGGCGCCTGGGCGAACAGCTCCGCGCCAAGCCGGTAGAGCTTTTCCATATTCTCCCGCTGCCGTTTCGCTTCGCGCGCTTGCGACCGGCTGCGGGCCTGAGTTTCGGTCACTACCAGCGAGACGATCAGCAGGCAGAGCAAGGTGACCGCATCCAGCGGATCGGTCACCGTGAAGGTGAAGAGCGGGTCGATGAAGAACCAGTCCAGGCTTGCGGTGGCCAGCACACAGACGATAGCGGCCTCCCAAAACCTGCTATCCAGGGATTGCAGAACAACCGCGATCAGGAACAGTAAAGCCGCGGACGCCGAATTCAGGTGGATTCGATAACAGACCGCGGTGACGGCGGCGATCAACACAACGCCGCGCACCAGGACCAGGGCAGCACGGCGTACTGAATGGCTGGGTGGCATTCGATGCCGGTTCGGCTTCAGATCTATTGTATCCGCGTCTCAAGGGCTGCCGCTTCGCAACCGGAAACTCGGTACAGGCGACCATCCGGTGCACGACGTGCTTGTCCGCGGAGATCGCGAACTTCCCCGCTACGGCTTCTTGACCGGTTCCGGGGGCTCGTCGTTCTTCTTTTGGTTGGGGCCACGCCCGAACTGGCGCGGGACTGGCTTGGCACTGGCCAGTTCGGCGTAGGTCCGAACGACTTTTTCTTTTTGCGCCGGGTCGATCGCCAGGTACCTGTGCCGGCCATCCGCCGCCGGCGTGAAGCGCGTGCTCCCGTCTTCCTGCACGCCGATCGTGCCTGGCGCGGAGAGCTTGAAGTAACCATCCGGACGGACCGCGTAAAGCACCGCCGCCATGGACGGAACCGCGGCGTCGTACGGCATGGGCTCGAACGCGCGGTAGGCGTCGACGATGGGATGGGCCGGCGCCCAGGCGAAATCCTCCTCGATGCTCGATCCCGGAAACGGCAAGCCATCGCCCACTTCCGAGCCCACGGCCACCATCGGAGTAGGCCACTCAGCCAGCAGCCGTTTGGCCGCGGCCACATCCGTCTTCACGCGGAACTCGGCGCTCCCATCCGGGTAAGCGCCCGCCGCCATCACCAGCAACTTCACCTTGTGCCTGATCAGGTCAAGGGCACCATCCAGATCCATCACCTTCACCAGGTTCGTGGCGGGCCCGGCCAGCACCACCACGCAGTTCGCATCGTATTGTGCTGTGAGGGCATTGCGAATCAGCACCGCCGGGTCGGCGGTGTCGTTCAGCTTATGGATCCCGTGCGGGTAAACGGGCAAACCGTCGGCCGTCTGCTTCTCCAGCACCGCATCCAGAACGGAGGTGTCGCCACGCAGGTTGCTATTCTCGGCCATGCCGATGGGAGGCAGCGGCCGCTGAAAGCCGCGCGCGCCGGCAGGCGGCGGAGGGCCGGAATAGAATCTCGCCAGCACGTCGGCGAACGCCGCCGAGCTCAGATTCGACCACGTGGTGCTGTTCGAAACCAGCCGCGCTTCGCCCTTGCCTTCGAGGCCATAGAGCAGCGCGAGCGCCAGCGCCGCATCCACCCCATTGCCCAAATCGGAATCGAACACGATCCCAACCGCCGGCTTCGCTTGTACTGGAAACGGCATGGCGGCTACGCGAGATCCGCGAAGCGGAGTTGTCCGGTCGCGTCGCCGAAGTGCTCCATGTGGACGCCCATCCGTTCCATCATCGCCAGGTGCAGATTGCACATCGGCGTTTCCCTGCGATACACGATTCGCCGGCCGGTCTTGACGGTGCCTCCGCCGTTGCCGATCAGCATCGTCGGCAGATCCTCGTGCAGGTGCCGGTTGCCGTCGGAAAGCCCGGCGCCGTACACCAGCATCATGTTATCCAGCAGCCGGCCCTCGCCTTCCCGGATCGACTTCAACTTGGCCACCCACGCCGCCATCTGGGTCGCGTGATAGGTATTGATTTGGGTGACCTTCTCGATCAGCTCCGGCTTGCCCTGGTGGTGCGTGCAAGGGTGGTGGCCGTCGGCGATGCCTAGCTCGCGATAGGGCCGCGACGTGCCTTCGCGCGTCATCAGGAAGGTGACTACGCGTGTCAGGTCCGCCTGGAACGCGATCGTGATCATGTCGGTCATCAGCTTGAAGTGCTCGGCGAAATCGGCTGGCACGCCGTAGGGCTTTTCCATGTGCGGATCGAACTGCGCGTTGGTCTTCTCGGCGCGCTCAATCTGGCGCTCCACCTCGCGGATGGAGGAGAGATACTCGTCCAGCTTGCGGCGGTCCGTGGGACCGAGAGTGGCTTCGAGCTGGCGCGTGTCCTCGCCGACAAAATCGAGAATGCTGCGGCGATAGTCCGCCTGCCGCGCGCGAGTCTCCGGGCTGAGGATCGCGCCGTTGCCGAACAGCCGCTCAAACAGCGCCCGCGGATTGAGAATCGGCGGCAGCGGCTGGGTTTCGCTCTTCCAGGCCAGGTTATTGGTGTAGGCGCAGGAGTAGCCGGAATCGCAGTCGCCGGCCTGCCGCGCATCTTCCATGCCCACTTCGAGCGAAGGGAACCGCGCCTGGTCGGCCACGTGTCGCGCCACAATCTGGTCGCAGGAAACGCCGGCCCGGATATCCACCGTGGTTTTCTTGACCTGGATGCCGGTCAGATACGACCCCGAGCAGCGGCCATGATCGCCCGCGCCATCGAGCAATGCGCGCCCGCTGTTGTGGGTCAGGTTGCCCAGCATGAGGATGTCGTCGCGGTGCGGTTCCATGGCCTTCAGGATGCGCGGCAGCTCGCCCAGCCTGCCCTCGTAGCCGGGGTTCCACTGCTCCATGATGATGCCGTTGGGCACGTAGGCGAATACCATGCGCAGCGGCGGCTTGGCAGCCCGCGCGATGGCCATCGCCGGAACCATGGCGTCCAGGAACGGCAGTCCAACCGCCGCGCCCATGCCGCGCAAAAAAGACCTTCGATGAAGCGCCTTCCGCGTGATCGTCATTTCCGGGCCTCCTCCGTGTTCGCCGGTGCCTTGATTTGGATGAGTTCGCCACGCCGCATCTGGAAGGGCGCGCTGCGCACGATTTCGTAAATCGCGGTCTGGAACGGGTATCCCTGGTCCGCCAGCCTGGCGGTGATTTGATCGATCGCGCGCCGGTCATAGGGCGCGATGCCCCGTCCCAGCCCGTACATCATGAGCTTCTCGACCAGCGCGCGCGCAAACTGCGGAACCAGCGAGACCAGCGCCGCGCGCATTTCCTCTGGGTTGGAGAAAGTCTTGCCGTTGGGCAGCGTGCCGCTCGAATCCACCGGGAACTTGCCGTCCAGGGTGCGCCATTTGCCAACCGCGTCGTAGTTCTCCAGGCCGAAGCCGAGCGGGTCCATTTTGGAATGGCACGACGCGCACACCGCGTTGGAACGGTGCTTCTCCATCTGCTGGCGCAGCGAAAGCGAGGTTCCCACGGCGGCCTCGTCGAGCGGCGGAACGTCCGGCGGCGGCGGGGCCGGCGGCGTCCCCAGAATCTCCTGCAAAATGTACTTGCCGCGAATCACCACCGAGGTGCGCGTGGCGTAGCTCGAAACCGTGAGCACGCCCGCCTGGCCCAACACGCCGCCGCGCTCGCCGGTGGTCAAATCGACCTTGCGAAACTCGGGTCCCTGCACGCCTTCGATCCCGTAATGCCGCGCCAGGCGTTCGTTGAGAAACGTGTAGCGGGAATCCAGGAAGTCCTCCATCGGCCGGTTCTCGCGCAGGATGTAGTCGAAGAACAGGCTGGTCTCGGTGCGCATCGCATCGCGCAACTCGGGACTCCATTCGGGAAACTTCTTCGGATCGGGCGTCACCACGTCGAGGTTGCGGGTTTCCAGCCACTGTGCGGCGAAGTTGTCCGCCAGCGCGGACGCGCGCGGATCCACCAGCATGCGCTTCACCTGCGCATCCAGCGCGCCGGGCGTGTGAAGCTTGCCGGCCTCGGCCAGGTCAAGCAACTCGTCGTCCGGCATCGAGCTCCACAGGAAGTAGCTCAGCCGCGAGGCCAGTTCCACGTCGGAGATTCGGTGCACCACCGTCGGGTCGGTCGGGTTGGGGTCGTGCTCGATGCGGAACAGAAAGTTCGGCGACACCAGCATGGCCTGGAGCGCCAGTTGAATCCCCTGCTCCGCCGATTGGCCGTGAGCCTTGGCGATGCCAACGAATCTCACCAGCGAGGCCACCTCGGCCTTGGTTACCGGCCGGCGATAGGCGCGCCGCGCCAGGGCGCCGACGATCTTCTCCACGCACGCAGCGGAGGAATTGGGGTCGCAGATCAGGATCCGGGCGCGGCTGGCCGGCGCAATCTCCGGTTTGAAGGGACCCACGAACGTGATGCCGTCGATGAATTTGTTGCGCTTCCGGTTGTAACGGTCGCGCGGCGCCAGATCCTTTACAAAATCGTCGTCGATGAAGCCCGCCCGGAAAACATGGTCGCCTTCGGGCAGCGCAAGGCGAAGCTCCTCTTCCGAGTAAGGATCGAAAAAAACCAGGCCGGATGGTTTGGTCTCCACCATCTTGCTGCCGATCAGCTTGCCGTCCATCCAGAGACCGAGCTTTACCGGTTTCGCGTCGGCCGGCCGTTCCCCCGGCAGGGCGAAGCGGAGTGTGTACTCGCCATCGAAATCGATCCGGTGGCTGGCTTCTATCGAGCTCGAATCCACGCGGCGGATGCGCTTGTCCTTGGTGGCGTATTCCACCGAGAAGGGCTTGGGCAGCGGATCGGCCGCCACGGCGCGCGAGGCGATCCGCTCGGCAGCCGCCAGGTACTTTTCCATCAGCACCGGCGAGATAGTCAGGATGTCGCTAATGTTGTCGAAGCCCTCGCCGGAATCGTCGGTGGGAAAGTCCTTTTGCGCGCGGAACTCCACGCCCAGCAGGTCGCGAATCGTGTTGGCGTACTCGTTCCGGTTCAGCCGGTGGGCGGTGACGCGGCCCGGGTCGAGCTTCGTGTTGCGGTCCGCCTGCGCGAATTCATCCTGGATGTATTTGACCAGGGTGTCGATCTGCGCCTGCGACCGTGCTACACCCTTGGGCGGCATCTCCCCGGCACGGAGCTTTTGAAGAATCCGTTCCCAGCCTTCCCGTTTGCTTTCGACCGATCCCGGATCGAGGAACGCCGCCGCGTCAAAGCCGCCCGACGCCAATTGGTGGTTGTGACAAAGGGAACAGGTGTTTTCGAGAACCGGAGCGACAGCCGTCGCGAATGTCGCGCCGCCGGACGCCTCAGCCTCCTGCGCGGAAGCCTGCCATGTCGAACTTGTCGCGGCCAAAACTCCAGCCACGGAGACGGTGAAAACCCAGTTGCCCCCTCGACCCATACCCTTCCTCTGATACCCGCGCTATCTAGATGCTACCACGGGAAAAAGGATCGCGAATGTCCAGTTGCAACTCATTTGCCGGTCCCTTATTCCACCGAAACCTTGATGGAAATCCGCGGCCCGATGGGTTTGACGCGCAGTGCGACGACGCCGGAAGCCGCCTGCGGGCCGGCATGTACCGTGAGCACGGCTTTGCCGCCGGCTGGGTAGAATGTGGCGTCCAGCTTGGCTTCCATCCCCGGAATCTGCTGCTCGATTTCCAGGCCAATGATCCCCGGAGTGCCGTTGGAAATGATCACCTGATCGCTGGCTCCGGGCTTGAGACTGAGCGCGGTCTTATCCGCTTTGATCAGCGCGAAGAACTGGTCCACACTGGCGGGAATCATCGGCGGCGCCGGCGGCGGTGTGCCGGGAGGCGGCGGCGTGGCCGGTGGGCCCGTTTGCGGAACCAGACCCATCTTCCCGAATGGCGTCATCAGCAGCGCATCTTTGTCCACGTACCACATCCACTGCCCGTTCTCGATCTTCCAGGTCATCGGCGTAAGCATCTTGACGGTCTTACCCTGAAATCCGGGAGCGGGCAGATAATGCTCGCAAATCACCATCGCCGTGGCTTTGGTGAAATCCTGGTTGTAAGCGATCGATTGAATCTCGTAACTCACATAGTGGGGTTTGCCGGAGTTATAAAAATAATCCTTGGTGTCGTCCGCCACCATCTGCTCGGCCTGGCGGAACTTGCCCTGCTTGTGCAGTTCGCAGAATTCGTTGACGCGCGCGCGCAGCGTCTTATCGACAATCGGCGGCGGATCGGGACCTTTCTGGGGGACATTTTGCGCCCAGAGCGCGGCACCGGCCAGGACGAGAAGAGGGATTCGCAGCATCTTCACCTATTGTAAAACGGCATTAGGTAGGGCATGCTTTAGCTTGCCCAAAAAAATAAAAACCTATCCCAGCAGCGCCTTGACGATGATCCAGGATTTCTCCAACGCCGACAGCCGCACGCGCTTGCGGAAAACATCGTAATTGCCGGCTTCGATGCGGTCGAGCAGGCGGGAATAAATGGTGATCAGCGCCCACAGCGAAGGCCGGCTGCGCGGGTGGATCAGATCCAGCAGCGGCTGCGATTCCCGGTAGTAAGCATGGGCGCGATCCGTCTCGAATTGCATCAGCCGCAGGAACTGCGGAGTACGATTGCCGCCGGCCAGGTCGGCTTTGGAGACGCCAAAGCGGGCCAGGTCCTCTTGCGGCAGGTAGACGCGGCCGCGCGCCGAATCCTCGCGGATGTCGCGCAGAATATTGGTGAGCTGAAAGGCGATTCCGCACTTTTCCGCCAGCGGCGGCGCGCTCGGCGTGTCGAAACCGAAAATGTAAATCACCGTGAGGCCCACCACCGAAGCCACCTGGTAACAATAGTGATAGAGCTCGTCGAACGTTTGGAAACGGCGCGGTTCCAGGTCGGAGACCACGCCATCGATCATTTCGCGCAAATACTCGTGGGGGATGCCGAAGCGGCGCACGGTGTGATGAAACGCGGGCCACAGCGGATGGCCGCTGAAACGGCCGGCCAGCGCCTCTTCCATGGCGGCGCGCCATTGGTCCAGCGCGGCGCGGCTGGCGCCCGGCTCGTCGCTCAAATCGTCGCAAGTGCGCATGAAGGCGTAGATCGCGCACATGGCCTTGCGCTGCTGCGCGGAAAGCAGGAGGAACGAGTAGTAGAAGTTCTTGGCGCGGCTGCGCGCCACATGGCGGCAATAGTCGTACGACTGCTCGATCGCGTTCATCAGGCGGCCCGCGGCAAGGCCAGCCGCGCCAGCGAACCGAGCAGCAGGCGTGCACGCTCGAACTTCGAGACTGCCGGCCGCGCCCGCAGCACGTCGTAATCCTGCCGCTCGATTTTGTCGAGCACCAGGAGCCCGCCGCGGCTGAACAAGTCGAGATCGAGCGCCAGCCTGCGGTCCACCATCCCGATTAGTGGAAGCCCCTCGAGGAACAATTCGCGCGCCTTGGCCACGATCTCGCGCATGGCCTCGCGAAAGCCGGGCGTGAAACGCCGCGCGAACAGATCCTCGATCCGGCAGCCGTGGCGCTCCAGGACATCGCACGGTATGTAGACGCGGTTCTTCAACAAATCGACGGTCACGTCCTGCCAGAAGTTGGCGAGTTGCAGCGCCGTGCAGGTCGCGTCGGCCAGGCGCTGGCGCGTCGCGTCGGAGTAGCCGCACAGGTGCAGCACCAGCCGGCCCACCGGATTCGCCGAGCACCGGCAGTAATCGAACAGATCGTCCCAGCCGGCATAGCGCGTCACGTTCTGGTCCTGCACGAACGCCTGGATCAGGTCGGCGAACGGCCACCGCGGAATCTGGTGGCGGCGGACGGTCTCCGCGAGCGCCACGAACACCGGGTGCGTGGCGCGGCCCTGGTACATCCCGTCCAGTTCGCCCGACCACCATTCCAGCAGCCGCAAACTTTCCGCGCGGTCGCCGATTTCGTCGCCCAGATCGTCCGCCCAACGGCAATACGCGTACACATTGTAGAAATCCTGGTGGAGGCGCCTGGGCAGCAGAAAACTCACCATGTGGAAGTTTTCGTAATGGCGCGTGGCCAGCCAGCGCGTGTAGGCGCGCGCATCGGCCTCGGACCAGGCTCGGCCGAGCAATTCGGGAGCGCGTACGAACTGGGCCGGCGGCAGAAACTCGGGAGTCTCTGCGCGCGGCATTTTAGGGCAGAATCGCCGTCTTCAAGTGGCCGTTGTGGCTCATCAGGTGGCGCATCACTTCCAGCAGGTTGGCCAGCGGTTCCTCGCGGTTGACGAAGAACGAGGCCCGGATGTGGCCCGCCGAAACCAGGTCCAGCGCCTTGCGGACGTGGCCCGGCGTGTGATGGAAACTGGCCTTGCAGGTAATTTCGGAGTAATGCAGCAGGGCGGTGTCCAGATTGACCGTGGTGTCGTTGGGACAGCCGCCAAAGAAGTTCACCATGCCGCCGCGGCGCACCATGTTGACGGCCCATTGCCAGGTCTGCGGCTTGCCCACCGCTTCGATGGCGATATCCACGCCGCGCCCGCCGGTCAGATCGCGAATCGTCTTCACCGGATCGACGCCGTCTTCGCCCACGATCAGCTCGTCGGCGCCCAGCGCGCCCGCGCGGTCGAGTTGCGTCTTGCGGCGGCCCACTGCAATCACCCGGCAGCCATATAGCTTCGCCAGCTTGACGAACATCAGCCCGATGGGACCGAGGCCAATCACGGCCACCTGATCCCCGTGACGCGGAGCGGTTTCTTCCCAGCCGCGCACCACGCAGGCCAGCGGCTCAATCAGCGCGGCGTCCTGGTACCCGACATGCTGCGGAACCAGATAGGTATTGCCTTCCACGATGCGCGCCGGAATGCGGATGTACTCGGCGTACGCCCCGTTGTTGAACAGCAAATCCTCGCATAGATTTTCGAAGCCCCGCTGGCAATAAAAGCAACGTGTACATGGCGCCGAATTGGCCGCCACTACGCGTTGCCCGATCTTGAATTTCGTCACATCCTCGCCAGTCGCGACAACGTCGCCGGCCAGTTCGTGCCCAAACACCGCAGGGGGAACGATCATTCGAGCGTGATATCCCCGGCGGAATACTTTCACGTCGGTGCCGCAAGTCAGGGCCACTCTTACTCGAACGAGGATGTCTCTGCTTTGAATGCTGGGAACGGCCACCGGCTCCACTTGCAAGTTCTCCTTGCCGTAAAGCACGGCAGCCATCATGTGGTTATTCACTATGACCACCTCTGTGGCTGAACGATTATTTTCAATGATTTAGATCCTGGATGCAATGCCAAATCGAATCCTGAACAAATTTTAACCAACGGTAAACGGTGGGAAATCAACTCCTCCACCGGCAGTTCGCCGCCAAACACAAGCCGGGCGGACTCTTTCTGCAAATCCACCGACGCACTATAACAACCGAAAACCGTTCGCTCTCCTACACAGATGTCCGCGCCGGAAGCTTCGATGCGCTCGGCCGACGAAGTTTGCGCGAAAAGAAGAATCCGGGCGCCCGGACGGGAACAGGCAATCGCCTGCTCGACGATTCCCGGAGTCGAAACGGCCACCACCACGAAATCCGCGCCGCGTCCTCCGGTAAGATGTTTGACTTCTGACGCCACGTCCACGTTTCGCGGATTCCACGTCAACTCCGCGCCGCAACGGGCGGCCAGCGCGAGCCGCTCGGCAATCGTATCGGTAGCGGCAACCCGCGCGCCGGTGCGCCGCACCAGCATGGTGAACATGAGGCCTATGGGGCCCTGGCCCAGCACCACCACGAACTCGTCCGGCTGCGGATCGGCTTCGACCACCGCTTTGAGGCAGGTGTTCAGCGGCTCGACCAGCGTGGCGCGCTCGAATGAAATGCCGTCGGGTATCTTCTCTACCCCTCGTTCCACGATCCAATCCATCACGCGGACGTATTGCGCAAAGCCTCCCCCGGCGGGCTCAAACCCAGCCGTGATGCCGACCTTCTTATAGACGGGGCATTGGGCGTAAACCTTGCGCCGGCAGTAAAAACAATTCATGCAGGGTATGTGGTGGAAAGCCACCACGCGGTCACCGGGGCGAAATTGCTGGACCGCGGAACCTACGGCGGCCACCACGCCGGCCGTTTCGTGGCCGAAGATGCGCGGCGGCTCAAGCAGGTTATGCTCGATCTTCTTCAGGTCGGTATGGCAGATGCCGCAGGCTTCCACCCGGATCAGGATTTCGCCAGGCCCGATTTCGGGCGTGGGGACTTCCTCAATCTCCACCAGGCTCTGGCCGCGATACACGGCGGCATGCATGGTTGCAGGTATGGCGTTCAACTCAAAATCGGCAATCTGCAAAAAAATCACCCAACGCACGCGCAGCCCGAGCGGAGCGCCGCCTCAATCGAAGCAGCTCCGGCAACCGGACCCGCGGACGACAAAAAATGGAACCTAAGATCTTCATTGTATCGAAATGTCCGTCCGGACGCATCGCCGCATTCAGATCGTTCGCCATATCTTCGCCTGTCAGGTCTGTGACGGCCTTGATGCAATAGAACGGCAATCCCAGCGCGGCCGAGCGCCCTGCCACGGCGGCGGCTTCCATATCCACTACGGTGGCTCCCGTTTGGCGCAGGCTGCGCTTTTCGGCGGCGGATTGGGCGACGTGATCGATGGTCAACACCACGCCCGCCAGATGCGGCAATGAGGTAACCGGTGCCCGTGCACGGAAGCGGCCGTCGGCGCCCATCACTTCGGTAGCCACGACCACCGAGGCCACGTCCAGCTTTTCATCCAGGGCGCCGCAAAAGCCGGTGCTGACGATTGTCTCCGGCAGAAAGGCCGCTGCCGCACCGTCCACCGCCGCCGCGGCTCTGGCCGGGCCGGCGCCGTTAGCCACCAGCAGCAGTTCGTGCTCTCCCAGCACCGCCCAGCGGGCCCAATCGGCGCCAATTCTCGCAGGTTGACAGACGGAAGCGTCTGTCCCACTTTGCAAGCAAGTGGGGCAGGCGCTTACGCCTGCCAACTCTCCCACCTTCCTCCGCGCATGTTCCAGGATGCCGCGAAACTCCCGTTCCTCCGCCGCCACCACCAGCAGTTTCACGCCTGCCTCTGCCGCCGTGTGAACCACTCCACCGCGCGGGCCAGCGCCTCCGCGGCCGGCCTCGGCTGGTAACCCAGCTCCCCTGCGGCCTTGGCGTGGGTAACCCACACTTTGCTTTTGGCCAGGCGCACCGCTTCCAGGGAGATGTGTGGCGGCGACCCGGAGAGGTTCGCCCAAGCCGTGCTGGACGCGCCGGCGCACCATGCCAGAAAATACGGAAGGCGCACCCGCGGTGGATTCCGATTGCTGATGGCCGCCAACTGGGACAGGATTTCGGCCAGCGTGAGATTCTCCGAACCGAGAATATACCGCTCGCCTCGCCGCCCCCGCTGGCAGGCCAGCCAGTGGCCTTCGGCGGCATCGCGCGCATCCACCACGTTGAGGCCCGCCGTATCGAGGTAGGCCGGCAAGGCGCCGTTCAGAAAGTCGAGCACGATCTGGCCGGTGGGAGTGGGCTTGAAATCGTGATCGCCCATCGGCGCGGTGGGGTTGACGATCACCACGTCCATGCCGCCGCGGGCAAACTCCAGCGCCACCAGCTCGGCGAGGAACTTGGAGCGCTTGTAATCGCCCTCCATGTCCTTGAGCGATACCGGCGTGGCTTCATCTCCCAGGCCTTCGCGCGGGATGCCGATGGCGCCCACCGTGCTTGTGTAGACCACGCGCTCGACGCCGGCCGCGCGCGCCGCGGCGAGCAGGTTGCGCGTGCCTTCGACGTTGGAGTCGTACAGTTCGCGCGGATTCCGCGCCCACAATCGGTAGTCGCCCGCCACGTGAAAGACGATGCCGCAGCCGGCAGCCGCGCGCTCGAGCGAAGCCGGATCGCGCAGATCGCCGGTGACGCTTTCGACCGGCAACTCATCGACACGGCTGCCCGGCCGCACCAGCGCGCGAACCGCGCAACCGCGCTCCATCGCCACGCGCGCCACGTGCCAGCCCACAAACCCGGAAGCGCCGGTGACCAGGACGGGCTTCATGGCATTATGCCTGCGTGGCGCACGCACTCGTGCGTGCCGTGTCGAAACTCTTCTCGACACGTGCTCGCGCATCGGAGGCCGGGCGCCGGCACGAGTGCCGGCGCGGCACGCAATGGTGCGTGCGCCACAGCGCCGCTATCGCAGCATCCATGCCAGCATCTTGAGATTGTCGGCGACCCCGGTGTTGATGCCGTAGGCGACTGAAGGCTCGAAGCCGCAGTGCATCATGCAGTGCTCGCAACGCGGGTCGTTGCCGGGGCCGTAGCTCTCCCACGGCGTGCGCGTCATCAGATCCTCGAACGTCTTGTACTGCCCGTCGGTAATCAGGTAGCACGGACCTTTCCAGCCCTTGATGTTGTAAGTCGGATTGCCCCAGGCGGTGCACGGCAGCTCGCGCCGGCCTTGCAGGAATTCCATGTACAGCGGAGTCTGGCGAACCGGGTATTTCGCCGCGATGCGGTCGAAATCGCGGAACTTCTCGCGTATGTCGTCGCGCGTCAGGAAAATCTCGCGGTCGTCCACCGCCGAGTATCCATACGCTGGCGCGATCTGGTGCCCGTCCACGTGGAACTGCCGCAGATATTCGAACAGCTCCTCGATCTCCCGCATGTCGGTCTCTTTGTAGACCGTGGTGTTGGTGCAGACCTGGAAGCCGGCTTTCTTCGCGATTTGAATGCCCTCGATGGCCAGGTCGAAAACGCCTTCGCGCTCCACCGCGATGTCGTGGTTCTTCCGCATCCCATCCAGGTGGACGTTGAAGTAGAAGCGCTTGTCCGGGGTGAATTCGCGGATCCGCTTCTTGATGAACATGCCGTTGGTGCAGAGGTAAATATGGCGGTTGCGCTCCAGGATGCCCGCCGTCAGCTCGCCGATCTGCGGATACATCATCGGTTCGCCGCCGCAGATGGAAACCACCGGCGCGCCGCACTCATCCACCGCGGCCAGGCACTCCTCGAGCGGCACCCGCTCCGTGATGGTGGATTCGTACTCGCGTATGCGCCCGCAGCCGGTGCAGGTGAGGTTGCAGGCGTGCAGCGGCTCCAGCATCAGCACGATCGGGAAGCGCTTGCCGATCATGGGATGCGGCTGCCGCTTCTCGCCGGCCTTCGGCGGCAGAATGCGGAACGGGTTGGCCGAGCCCGCGTCGCGAACGGCGTTCTTCTGCCACTCCGGCCGCGGCCGCCTCTTGTTCCTGAAAATGTATCCGGCCAGGCCGGCGGTCATCGAGAGTGAGAATTTCATAACCTGTCCTTCGAGTTGGCTCGGGTCTTCACGAACGAAGACAGCGCGAGTAGCGGGAAGTAGTCCTTGTATAGGTGGTAATTCAAGTAGAACACTTTCGGGAAGCCGGTGCCGGTGGCCAGCTTCTCTTCCCAGCTTCCATCGGCGCGCTGGGTTTCCAGGAGATATTCGATGCCGTGGCGCACGCTGAGGCTGGAATCGTCGCCGCCGGCGATCAGCCCGAGAATCGCCCACGCGGTTTGCGAAGGCGTGCTGCGCGCGGCGGTGAAGGCGCCGTTGTCGTAGCTGGCGCAGCTTTCGCCCCACCCGCCATCCGCGTTCTGGATCGAGCGCAGCCATTCGCCGGCGCGCAGGACGTGGGCTTCACGGTCGCTTTCGCCGCTGCCGGCCAGTCCGCGCAGCGCGAAGCAGGTGCCATAAATGTACGCCACTCCCCATCGGCCGTACCAGCTTCCATCGGCTTCCTGGTGGCGCACCAGCCATTCCACGCCGCGGCGCACGGCGCTGTGATCGCGGCCCAACCCGTGCGCCGCCAGCGCCTCCAGTACCCGTCCGGTGATATCGGCGCAGGTGGGGTCGAGCATCGCATTATGATCGGCCACCGGCACCTGGCTCAGAAACTCCCAGTTGTTGTCGGCGTCAAATGCGGCCCAGCCGCCATCGCGCGATTGCATGGCGAGCAGCCAATCGAGCGCGCGCCGGTGCGCCGCCCGCTGCGCCGCCGCGTCCGACCCACGCGCCTGGCTGAGCGCCAGCATCACCATCGCGGTGTCGTCGATATCCGGGTAGAACTCGTTCGCGTATTCGAAGGCCCAGCCGGAGGGTTCGGTGCCGGGACGCTTCCAGCTCCAGTCTCCCTTGCGCCGTACCTCGCGCTCCAGCAGCCAGTCCGCGGCACGCGCCGCCGCGCGAGCCCCGGGCTCGCTCTGCGCCACCGCGTAGGCGCCGATGGCTGTGTCCCACACCGGCGAAAAGCACGGCTGGAAAAAGAAGCGCTCGCCATCGTCCACCATCAAACTGTTGAATTGCCGCAAAGCTTCCACGCGCAACGGATGGTCCGCGTCGTAACCGAGCACATCCAGAGCCATCACCGAGTACATCATCGGCGGATAGATGGCGCCGAAGCCATCGGAGTGCCCGTCTGGTTGATGGAGGCGTTCGATCATCCATTCCGCCGCGCGCTTGACGGCTTTGCGGCGAATCGCATTCACTCCGCTCCGCTCCCACCACTTCAGGAAGCCGTCGGCCGCCAGAAACGTGTTGTGCCAGGAGAACAGCGCTCGGTCGCGATGTAAGGCCGGGCTGACGCCGGCGAGCCACAGCTCATCAAGCTGAAAGCCGGCGGGCACGGGACGCCGCGGGTTGGCGGCGTGCACGATGGAAAGCGAAACCACGATAGCGCGTGTCCACGCCGACATCTGGTAGAGCAAGTGGAACGGCAGCAGCACCAGCTCCGGAGGAATGCTGGGGCAGTACTGCCGCGGATAAAGATTGAACAGGCCGAGGTTGATCTTGACGTAGCTGTTGGCCGCCTGAATGCCGCCCAGTTCGAGAATGCGCCCGCGCAGGCGCGCCATGCGCGCATCGTCGCGAGGCACGCCCGCCAGTTTCAGCGCCACGTAGGCCTTCACCGACGCGCTGACTTCGCTCGGCCCCTCGGCGTAAATATTGAAGCCGCCATCGTCAAGCTGGCGATCGAAGATCGACCGGACGGCCTTGTCGATCAGCGGCCGCGTGGGCGGATCCCAGCGGCCCTCGACGGGAGGATCGAGCCAGAGCTGGAAAAGCACGTAATCGGATTCGAGCGTGGTATCGGCGGTCAGCTCGGCGCACCAGTGGCCGTCGCGCGCCTGCAAATCCACCAGCCTGGCGCACGCGCGGCCGCGGGCGAGCTCGGCGCCCGTCTCGATCGATTTGGCCGTTTCGACTTGTGTATTCATCGAAGACTGACCATCAGCTCGGAGGGCAGCGAGAATCGCACGTCCTCATCCACCATCTCGATTTCTTCCACCTGGCGGAATCCGTCGTTGCGCAGGAAGGCGATCAGTTCCTCCACCAGGTGCTCGGGCGCGGAGGCGCCGGCCGTGACTCCGACGTTGGTGACGCCCGTCAACCACCCGCGATCCACCTCGCCGCGGTCGTTCACCAGGTAGGAGCGGACGCCGAAATTCGTGCCCACCTCCACCAGCCGCTTGGAATTGGAGCTGTTTTCGGAACCCACCACTAGCAGCAGATCCACCACCTCGGCAATCGCCTTCACCGCCATTTGGCGGTTCTCGGTGGCATAGCAGATGTCCTGCGCGGGCGGGCCCTGCACCAGCGGGAAGCGCTGTTTGAGGCGCTCGATGATGTCGCGCGTTTCATCCAGGCTGAGCGTGGTCTGGGTCAGATAGCGGACGCGGCCGGGGTCGGGCAGCTCGAGGCGGTCCACGTCCTCGACGGTTTCCACCAGGTGGCTGGCGTGCGGGACCTCGCCCAGCGTGCCAATCACCTCGTCGTGATCCTTGTGGCCGATGAGGACGATGCTGAAACCGTCGCGCGCGAACCGCGCCGCTTCCAGATGAACCTTGGTGACCAGCGGGCAGGTGGCGTCGATCACGTCCAGGCCCCGCTCCTTGGCCTCTTTGCGAACCGTCGGCGCGACGCCGTGCGCACTGAAAATGGCGCGCCCGCCGGCGGGAACTTCATCCAGCTCTTCGACGAAGATGGCTCCCGCCTGCCGCAGTTCGTCGACCACGTGCTTGTTGTGGACAATTTCCTTGCGGACATAGACCGGCGGGCCGTAGAGGTCGAGAGCAATTTTGACCACATCGATGGCCCTGACGACACCGGCGCAGAAGCCCCGAGGCTTCAGCAGAAAGATCTTCTTCTCCGCGCTAAGATTAGGTGCGAAAGGCTTTAACGGCATAAGGACGCGTGGGTACAATTATAACAAGCGAGTATCAGCTCGCGCAGAAATACATGGCCTGAAACACTTGTGTACTAGCCGTCAAATCGTTCGCCGAGGACTGTTTCCCAACCATGTGTCAGTCAACAGAAGAGATGTTCGCGGGAGACCTGCGGTTGCGTCTGACAGCCGGCGACGCCGGAATTCGGACGATTGAGTTCGAGCCTTTCGCCGAGTCCGGCGCGGCGCCAAACCCCGCCAACCCGCTGCTCACCGAGGCGGTGCGCCAGTTGCACGCCTATTTCGCCGGCCAATTGCGCCGCTTCGAGCTTCCGCTGGACCTGGCGGGTACCGAGTTTCAGAAACGCGTGTGGCAGGAACTGACCCGCATCCCCTATGGCGAAACCCGCACCTACCAGGAAATGGCCCGCGCCATCGGTTCGCCGAAGGCCGTGCGCGCCGTAGGCGCCGCCAATGGCGCCAATCCCGTCGCTATCGTTGTTCCGTGCCACAGAGTGATCGGCGCCAACGGCAAGCTGGTAGGCTACGGCGGCGGCCTTCCCCTCAAACGCCGCCTGCTGACCCTCGAGCGCGGCAGCCCGTGGTAGGGCATGCTTTAGCTTGCCAACGCCCGCTTGCGGGCGCGTTTCTTGCAGAAGACAGGAGTCAGAAGACAGGAGTCAGAAGTCAGGAGTCAGCAGGAATCAGAAGTCAGAATGGCGGCGGCGCGTCGAGCAGTTCCTGCAACCGCCTCCTCTCCTCCGCCTTCCGTCTCCTGTCTTCTGCCTCCTGTCTTCTGACTCCTCCTTCACACCACTTCCAAAATCAGACACTTCAAATAATGCGTTTCCGGCACCGTCAGCAGTATCGGGTGATCCTGGCTCTGCGTTCGCCGCTCCAGCACCCGCAGCGTGCGGCCCGCGTCGAGCGAAGCCGCGGCCACCAGCTCCAGCAGCATGGCTTCGCTGACATGGTGCGAGCACGAACAGGTCGCCAAGATCCCGCCCGGCTCGAGCAGCCGCAGCGCGCGCAGGTTGATTTCCTTGTAGCCTGTGGCCGCCCCATCCAGGCTACGGCGCGACTTGGCGAACGCCGGCGGATCCAGCACCACCGATGAAAACTGGCGCCGCGCCGAAGCGTAACCGGCCAGCAGATCGAACACATCCGCCTGGCGGAACTCGATGTTTCCGATACCGTTGGCTTCCGCGTTGGCGCGTGCCGTCTTGAGCGCGCCCTCCGAGCTGTCCACCGCTTCCACGCTCTCGCAATGCGCGGCCAGATGCAGCGCGAAGCCGCCCGTCGACGTGAAGCAATCGAGCGCCTTGCCTCCCGTCGCATAGCGAGCCGCGGCGCGGTAATTCTCGCGCTGGTCGAGATAAATGCCCGTCTTCTGCCCGTGCATCAAATCGGCGCTCAGCTTCAGGCCGTTCATTTCCACCGCGACCGCCGTGGGAACCGTGCCCGCCAGCACAGCGGTTTCGAGCGGCAGCGCTTCCTTCGCCCGCACCGCGACATCGTTGCGCGCGACCATGCCCAGCGGCGCGAAGATTTCCTCCAGGCAGGAGACAATCAGCGGCTTGGCCGCATCCATCCCCTGGTCGAGCGTCTGCACCACCAGGTATTCGCCGTAGCGGTCGACGATCAGCGCCGGCAGCAGATCGGCTTCGCCATGCACCACGCGGTAGGCATCGCTGTGATGAACCACCCGGCGCCGGTGCGCTTCCGCCGCCCGCAATCGGCGCAGGTAGAAATCGCGGCCAATCTCCTCGGCTTCCCCCGATAGCATCCGCAGGGCGATTTGCGACGTCGAGCTGTAGTGCGCCGTACCCAGCGTCCGCCCGCGTGCATCGGCAACCCGGACGGCCTCGCCCGGCTGCGCGCCATCGCGCTCCGTAACGTCACTCGAGAAGATCCACGGGTGCCCGGAAGCGACCCGGCCGGCCGCCTTCCGGTTCACGCGGACTTCGTTCATCGCATTTCCTGCAATCGCCGGATGCGGTCCTCAGTGGCGGGATGGGTCGACCACATGCTCTGAAACCACGAGCCGGTGCGTGGCTTGATGATGAACAGGTGCGCCGTGGATGGCGTCGCCGCCATCGGCAGCCGCTTGCTCCAGGTCTCCAGTTTCTGCAAGCCGGAGATCAGCTCGTAGGGCGTGCCGGTGTATTTGGCCGAAGCCGCGTCGGCGTCATACTCGCGCGAGCGCGAGATCGCCATCTGGATCAGCAATGCGGCGATGGGCGCGAGAATCAGCATCAGCAGCGCGCCAATGCCGCCGCCTTCGCGGTCGCGATCGTCGCGGCTGCCGCCAAAAAAGAAACCCAGGCGCGACGCGAACATGATGGCTCCGGCCAGCGTGGCCGCCACCGAGCTGATCAGGATGTCGCGGTGCAGCACGTGTCCGAGCTCGTGCGCCACCACCCCTTCCAGCTCCTGATCCGTCATCAATTGCAAAATGCCCGCGGTGAAAGCGACCGAAGCATGCGCCGGATTGCGGCCGGTGGCGAACGCGTTCGGCGACTGCTCGGCGATCAGATACAGCTTCGGCATCGCGAGGCCCATGCGGTGGGTCAGATTCTCGACGATCGGCGCCACGCGGCGGTAGACATCCGGGTTCTGCTCCGGGCTAACCCGCTGCGCGCCGTAAGTCGCCAGCGCGATCTTATCGGAGAAGAAGTAACTCGAGAAGTTCATCGCCACGGCAAACGCCAGGCCTAGATACAACCCGTTCCGGCCCAAGAATAACTCGCCTCCGTAGATGAGGACGCCGGTTAGCAGACCTAGCAACAGGACGGTCTTGATGCTATTGGTCATTTATCGAATCTCCGGTTGGCGGTAACGCCGGCGGTCTTGCCGCCGGTGATTTGCCAGGATTCCCGGAACCTCGGGCGGTTTTTCGACCCTGTCAACCCGCAGGTCAACCCAGTCTTTTCGCACCTTCTCACGGCTGCGCCTCGACGGGCAGTTCCGCCGGGGTCGCTTTGGTGAAGGACAAGCCCTGCGCGCCGGCCGGCGCGTCCGCCACCACGGTGTCGCCGGGACCGTATGCGCCGTTGAGCAGTTCGAGCGCCAGCGGATCCTGCACCAGCCGCTGTATCGCGCGGCGCATCGGCCGGGCGCCGAACTGCGGATCGAAGCCTTCACTTATGATGCGGTCCTTGGCCGCCGGCGTGACTTCGAGCTTCATCTTGCGCGCCTCGAAGAGCCGTGCCACGGCGTTCAACTGGATATCCACGATCTGGCTCAGGTGCTCGCGGCTCAAGGCGTTGAACACGATGATATCGTCGATGCGATTCAGAAACTCCGGGCGGAACTGGTGCTTCAAAGCCTCCATCAGCCGCTTGCGGGTCTCGTCGTTGGCGCCGTCCCTGCCGTGCACCGAGAAGCCGATGGTGTTCTTTTCCACCATCCCCGTCCCCAGGTTTGAGGTCATCACGATCACCGTGTTCCGAAAACTGACCGTGCGCCCCTGTCCGTCCGTGAGCCGGCCGTCGTCCAGGATCTGCAGCAGCGTGTTGAACACGTCGGGGTGCGCCTTTTCAATCTCATCGAACAGGATCACCGAATACGGCCGCCTACGCACTTGCTCGGTCAATTGGCCGCCTTCTTCAAAGCCCACATATCCGGGCGGCGAGCCCAGCATGCGCGACACCGAGTGCCGCTCCTGGTATTCGCTCATATCAACGCGGATCATGGCCTTATCGTCGTCGAACAGGTAACCGGCCAGCGCGCGTACCAACTCGGTCTTGCCGACGCCGGTGGGCCCGAGAAAAATGAAGCTGCCGATCGGCCGGTTGGGATCGCTCAGGCCGGCGCGGTTGCGCAGGATCGCGTTCGAGACCAGGCGCACGGCTTCGTCCTGGCCCACCACGCGATCCTTCAGGCGCTCCGGCATCTGCACCAGCTTCTCCACTTCGCCTTCCATCATCTTCGCCACCGGAATGCCGGTCCACTTGGCCACGATGCGCGCAATATCGTCTTCGCCGATCTCTTCCTTGAGCAGCGCGTTTTCCTTCACCGATTCCAGCTCCTGCTCGGCGGCCTGTATGTCCTTTTCGATTTGCCCCAGTCGGCCGTAGCGCAGTTGCGCGGCCTTTTCCCAATCGCCGGCCGCGGAGGCCTTTTCTTCCTGTTGGCGCAGCGAATCCTTCTCTTCCTTGAGCTGGCGCACGCGGCTGATGGCGGACTTCTCGCGGTTCCAGCGTTCCTTGAGCACGGCGGCCTGGCCGCGCAGCCCTTCGAGCTCGTTTTCCACCACCCGCAGGCGGTCGTGCGAAGCGTGGTCGTCTTCCTTCCCGAGCGCCTGCCGTTCGATTTCGAGATGCGAGATCCGCCGGTCCAGATCGTCGATCTCAATCGGCATCGACCCGATCTGCAAACGCAGCGCGGCGCCGGCTTCATCGATCAGATCGATGGCCTTATCCGGCAGGAAGCGGTCGGCAATGTAGCGGTGCGAAAGCACGGCGGCCGCGATAATAGCGGAATCCTTGATGCGCACGCCGTGGTGGATTTCGAATTTCTCCTTGAGGCCGCGCACAATGGCGACCGTGTCATCCACCGTCGGTTCGCTCACCAGCACGGTCTGGAAGCGCCGCGCCAGCGCGGCGTCCTTCTCGACGTGCTTCTTGTATTCGTTGAGCGTGGTGGCGCCGATGCAGCGCAGCTCGCCTCGCGCCAGCGCGGGCTTCAGCAGGTTGGCGGCGTCGATCGCGCCTTCGGCCGAACCGGCGCCCACCAGCGTGTGCAACTCGTCGATAAAGCAAATGATCTCGCCGTTGGAATCGATGATCTCCTTCACCACCGCCTTGAGGCGGTCTTCGAATTCGCCGCGGAACTTGGTGCCGGCGATCATCGAACCCAAATCGATCGCGGCCAGCCGCTTGTTCTTCAACTGGTCCGGGACGTCGCCGCGCACGATGCGCTGCGCTAGCCCCTCCACGATGGCGGTTTTGCCCACCCCGGGCTCGCCGATCAGCACCGGGTTGTTCTTGGTGCGCCGGCTGAGCACCTGCATCACGCGGCGGATTTCCTCTTCGCGCCCGATCACCGGGTCGAGCTTGCCCTTGCGCGCCGAATCGGTGAGATCGTGCGCGTAGCGCTCCAGCGCCTGGTATTTGGATTCGGGATTCTGATCCGTCACGCGCTGCGTGCCGCGCACCGATACCAGCGCGCGCAGCAGGGCGTCGTGGTTGGCGCCGGCGCGGTCGAGAAGCTGGCCCGCCGGGTCGCTGCGCTGCTCGGTCAGCGAGAGCAACAGGTGCTCGGTGGAAACGAACTCGTCCTTGAAATGGCCGGCTTCGTCGAAGGCGCGCTCCAGCACCTGGTTGAGCGGCTGCGAAATGTAGATGCCGGGCTGGCCGCCCGCGGTCTTGGGCAGATTGCCGAGCAGCCGGCGGGCCTCGGCCACAATCGCGGCCGGCTGCACGCCGCATTTTTCCAGCAGCGGCTTGACGATGCCTTCCTTTTCATCGGCCAGCGAAATCAGCAGGTGCAGCGGAAACATCACCTGGCTGTCGCCCGATTCTGCCAGCGCCTGGGACTGCTGCAAAGCCTCCTGCGCTTTCTGCGTCAGTTTGTCTATCCGAAACATAACTTTGTCCCCAAACTTGTCCCTGAATGCAAAACGGGCAGGCGGCCGCCACGCGGCTCCGCCTGCCCTCAACTTACCATTTTTGGTAGGGCATGCTTTAGCTTGCCAACGCCCGCTTGCGGGCGGGTTCTCTGACAGCTTCGTCTGCCCTGCCCCTTTCGTGTAGCCCTCTTACGCGGTGGCTTCGATCTTGATCTGGCGCGGCTTGGCTGCTTCTTTCTTGGGCAGCGAGACGCTCAGCACGCCGTTCTTGAACGATGCGGCGATTTTTTCGGTGTCGAAACTGTTGGGCACCGCGAAGCTGCGCGTGAAGTTGCCGTAGCTGCGCTCGATGCGGTGATAACCCGCCACGTTGTCCTGTTTTTCGAACTTGCGCTCGCCGGCGATGGTGAGCGTCTGGTTCTCCACCCGGACATCGATATCCTTGAGATCGACATCCGGCAGATCGGCTTTCACCACGAGGTCGTTCTCGGTTTCATATATGTCCACCGCGGGCGTCCAGGGCCGGTTGGTCTGCGGCTCGTTGAACATGCGGGTGAAGGCGTCCTCGAAGAGGCGGATATTCGCCAATGGGTCGAAGTGGGTGAGAGACATGGTTTGTAAGCTCCTCATAAAGCTAATATTTTGGATGGTTTTGAAACCTCATCCAGTTATGATAATAAAATATGCGCGCTATATTGTCAAGTTTTTGTTAGCAAATAATTGTGCAGTTCATTGTGACTCTAGTATAACATTGATTATAAAGGCCTTATTGATAATCTACCGCCGCTTGAGCGCTTCCAGCTCCTCGACCGTGCGCGGCCAATCCTCACGCAGCAGCCGCGACAACGCCCGGTCGGCTAGCAACCGCCCGCCCGTCTGGCATTGCGGGCAGTAGTTGGTCTCGTTGGCGCGGTAGCGAATGCGCTGGATCGTAGCGCCGCAGTCGGGACAAGGTTGGCCGTAGCGGCCATGGACGGCCATGCCTTCGCGGAAGGCGGTCACCTTTTCGGGGAATCCGCCGCGGCTTCGGCGCGAAGCCGGTTGGTCCATTCGGTGAGAACGTCACGGATGGCCTGGTGCAGGCCTCGTACCTCGGCATCGGCGAGCTTGAGCGTCAGCGCCACCGGCGAAAGCCGCGCCCGGTGCAGAATCTCGTCCGAATAGGCGTTGCCAATGCCGCTGAACAGGTGCGGATCGGTGAGCGCGCGCTTGAGCGTGTGATTGGCCGACCGCAGCATCGCGGCGAACGCGGCTTCACTGGCGCCGATCGCATCGATGCCGCCCGCATCGAGCGCCGTCAGTCCCTCCTCGCCCACCGCCACGTGCAAAGCGGCGCGCCGCTCGGAGCCGGCCTCGGTCAGCGTGAGTACGCCGATCGAAAACTGAAACAGCGCCAGCACGTTTCTCGGGACAGTCTTGGGCGCGGCCTTGCGCCAGTGCAGGCGGCCGGCGATCATCAAGTGAAGCACCAGCCACAATTCGCCATCCAGACCGATCGCGATGCGCTTGCCAACCCGCCGCACCTCGCGCACTTCCCTGCCCTCGGCCGCTTCGAGCGGCGGAGCCGCCGATCGCAGCAGGAACGGGTTGCGCACCACCACGCGCTCCAGGCGCTCGCCCATCACGCGCTCGCGCAACGCTTCGACATAAATCGCGACGTCGGGCAGTTCCGGCATGCGGCTACACTATCACGGGCAGCGCCCGCCCTACAATGGTTGTTTGGCGCGCAGAAGATTCTTTGTCGATGCGGTGCGCGGCGGCGTGGCCGAACTGGCCGGCGACGCCGCCCGCCGCCTGACGCGCGTGCTGCGCGTCGAACCGGGCCAGCGGTACGAGATCTCCGACGGCCACGCCGCCTGGCTGGCCGAGATCGCCGAAGCGCGCGGCCCGCGCGTGGTGTTTCGCGTGATCGAGCCGGTGGAAACAGCCGAGCTCGCGGTGCGCATCACGCTTTGCGCGGCGCTCATCAAGTTCGACCGCCTGGAATGGATGATCGAAAAAACCACCGAGCTGGGCGTGGAGCGCATCCAGCCGGTGGAAACCGCGCGCAGCGAAAAAGGCCTGCTCGAAGCTTCCGCCAAGCGCGCCGAACGCTGGGCGCGCATTGCGCGCGAAGCCGCCGAGCAGTCGCGTCGCTTGCGCGCACCCGAAATCCTTCCCGCGGTGCGGCTGCAAACTTGTCTGGCCGCCGGCACGGGCGTCCGCTGCCGTCTGGAGGAAGACGCGGCGCCACCGCTCGCGCGCCTGCTCGCCGAGGCGCCCGAAGCCGGCCGCGAAGTGCGGTTGCTGGTGGGGCCAGAAGGCGGTTGGACCGAAGACGAGCGCGCAGCCGCGGCGCGCGCCGGCTGGCTGCCAGCGTCGCTGGGGCCGCGCGTGCTGCGCGCGGAAACCGCGGCCATTGCGGCCGTTGCGGTGGTGGCCTCGGCGTTCGCCAGCCTCCAATCGCTACAATGAAGCGGGGCAATCCGGATGTCTTTCCAGTGGCGGCGCGCCAGGGTTACCATCTGGTGATGGCGGGACAGGGACCCACGTGCGTTATCTGGTTCTGAGCGATCTTCATTCCAACTGGCAGGCCCTCGAGGCGGTGATCGCCGCTTCCGACGGCCACTATGACCTCGCCCTCTGCTGCGGCGACCTGATCGGTTACGGCGCCGACCCCAACGCCGTGGTGGATTGGGTGCGCACCAACTGCGCGGCGGTCATCCGCGGCAACCACGACCGGGCATGGAAAGCCGAAGAGGATCTGGGATGGTTCAACCCGGTGGCGCGGCACGCCGCCCTGTGGACGGGGCGCGCTCTCACGCCCGAGAACGCAGCCTACGTGACGGCGCTCGCGAAAGGGCCGCTACTGGTGGACGGTTTTCAACTGGTCCACGGCACTCCCTATGACGAGGACGAGTACATGATGTCCGCCGGGGAAGCTGAGTTGGCGTTCGAATACCTGGAAACGCGCCTGGCCTTTTTCGGCCACACCCACCTGCAAGGCGGCTTCGTCTGGAATCACGGACGCGTGGAGACGATTGCCCCTTTTGGGCAGGGATTCTTTTCGGACGCGATGAAGGTTGACGGGGACTGCGGCTACCTGGTCAATCCCGGCTCGGTCGGCCAGCCGCGCGATGGCGACCCACGCGCCGCTTACCTGATCTACGACTCCGCAACGGCCGCAGTCGAATACTGCCGCGCCAAATACGATGTGGCCACCGCGCAACGGCGCATCCGCGAGGCGAACCTGCCGCCCATCCTCGCCGACCGCCTGTCCGAAGGGCGGTAGGACGGACCATCGCTTTTCGTGGTCTGTCAAGCGCTGGCATCTTGACAGACGACATAAATCGATCGTCCGTCCTACCTCGGGCTCGATCAGCGCGGTTTCACGTCTCCGCAATCCGGGCCAAGGTACCTCGTATTGACGGTCATGTTCATCTTCTGTACGCCGTCCTGGCTCATCTGTATGGTCGCCTTGCCGGACTCCGGGCTGAGCGCTTCGAACGTCATGGTGCCCGTCAGTTTGTTGTTATCCGTGGTGCATTCCATTTCAACCTGCTGGGTGGTCGGGGACGAGCTGACCACTTTGACCTGGCAGTTCTTCCGCTGCTGGGCGCCGAAGTCGAGCGCTCTGCTCATCGACTCCTTCGTCAGGCACACCTTCGTCACCGTGGGCTGACCCCGCCCCGCCAGCATGGCTTCCATCTGCGCACGCCGCGCGGGCGGCATGTTTGCCATGGCGGCTTCCATCTGCGCGCGCTGCTCGGGCGGAATGCTGGCCATCGGCGAGCCGAACTTCATAGTCACCGTGGATTCCCACAAACCGGGCTTCAGCCCCAGCGGCGTGAAGTCGGCCGCCGCCGCTACCAGCGGCAGCAGCAACATGGTTCCCATCAAAAACTCTTTTCTCATGAGTCCTCCGTACGGTCCCGCACAGGGACCGGTCAGTCAAAGCATCGCACGCGGAGCCGCGCCGCGCAATGGGGGCGGAACGGGTTCAGTCGTCGACGACCGCTCCCTCTGGTCGCGGCTCTGAAAGGACGCCAACGGAGCCGCGACCGTCAGGGAGCGGTCAGTGCAGCAGGTGATGCGGAAGCGCCTCAGTGCATGGCGCCGCCCTTGGTCTGATAGCGCGGCTTTCTCATTACCAGCAGCAGCGGCAGCATCAGCAGGAAAACCACCGACATCACCAGGAAGGTGTCGACGAAGGAGACCATGGCAGCCTGCCGTTGCACCATGCCCCAGATGGCTCCGTATGCGCGGTGCAGCGCGGTGGCGGGGTCGCTCCCATGCGCGATCATGTTGCTCTGGATGCCCCGCGCCATGGCCCGTACCTGCGGGTTCAGCGCCGTGACGCGCGCCCCCAGCAGTTGCGTATTGTACTGCTCGCGGCGAAACAAATAGGTGGTGGCGCTGGCGATGCCGAAACTGCCGCCCAGGTTGCGCATCAGGTTGAACATGCTGGTGGCGTTGCCCATCTCTTCCCGCGATATGCGATCCATGGTAGCGGTGGTGAGCGGCACGAACAGCATCGCCAGCGCGGCCCCCTGGATGAACTGCGGCCAGAAGATGTCCCAGTAACCGGCGTTCAGATTCAGCCGGCCCAACTCGTAAAGGGTCCAGGCGGCAACCGTCAGCCCGCAGGCCAGCACCTTGCGCGGGTCGAGGCGGCTCAGCACGGTGCCGACCACCGGCATCATCAGGAACGATCCCAGACCGCGCGGCGCCATGGCAATCCCGGCATCCAGCGCCGAGTACCCGAGCAGCGTCTGCAAGAAAACCGGCAGCAACAGCAGGCTGGCATACAGCACGAAGCCGAGCACGGTCATCAGAAACACGCCGGCGGCATACGTCCGCTCCTTGAATACGCGCAGGCGCACCACCGGGTCGCGCGTCGAAAACTCGTGCGCCACGAAAATCACCAGGCCCGCCACCGCGACCACGGCCAGCGCGGTAATCCAGTGGGAGGCGAACCAGTCCGCCTCCTGCCCCTTGTCGAGCACCACCTGGAGCGCGCCCACCCACACCGCCAGCAGACCGATGCCCCAATAGTCGATTCCCAGTCCGCGGCGGCGAATGTAGGGCGGATCGAAGATGAACAGCCGCGTCATCACGATCGACGCCAGTCCCACCGGCAGATTGATGTAGAACACCCACCGCCAGCTCCAGTTATCCGTCAGCCAGCCGCCGATCATCGGGCCGAGCATGGGCGCCACCACGATGCCGAGCCCCCAGAACGCCATCGCCTTGCCGCGATCGCGCGGCGGGAAGGCCTCCAGCATCACCGCCTGCGAGAGCGGCTGCAAGGCTCCGCCGGTGGCCCCTTGCAGCACGCGGAAGAAGATCAACATGCCGAGCGTCGGCGCCAGGCCGCACAGGAACGAAGCCGCCGTGAATCCGAACACGGCTGTCATCAGGATCCGCTTACGCCCGAAGCGGCTGGCCAGCCATCCGGTCATGGGCAGGATCACCGCGTTAGCGACCAGGTAGGAGGTCAGCGCCCACGCCGCTTCGTCCACGCTCACCGAAAGGCTGCCCGCGATGTGCGGCAGCGACACGTTGACCACGGTCGTGTCCAGCACCTCCATGAAGGTGGCGAACATAACCGCGACGGCTACAATCCAGGGATTGACGTGTGGAACCTGCGCGCTCTCAGACGGCATCCGAACCTATGCTTTCTTTTGTATCATGGGCCGGGCGGCGTCCGTCCGCGCGGGGGCCGAAACGCCTTGAACGCCGGCGTGTCTTCCCGCGCTCGGAGGCGCCCGGCAGGACTGCTACAATAAGGTCGGATTACCCGGTCCGGCACGCCGGCATGGCGCGTTGCTCGTCGATCGGCAATACGAAACGGAGAAACGGGGAGGCCTTATCATGCGCAAGA
>Ga0208820_1000269_pt1 | contig 47358 bp, 39 predicted proteins | sample June2015DPH_16_5_FD_184713 | JGI IMG/M metagenome (GOLD analysis project Ga0208820, IMG submission 184713) | Peatland microbial communities from SPRUCE experiment site at the Marcell Experimental Forest, Minnesota, USA - June2015DPH_16_40... | ecosystem: Environmental > Terrestrial > Soil >...
TTTCAGGTTGCGGAGATTGCACTTCCTGTCCTCCTTTTGAGCAGACCGAGATGAGCAACAGCGAGCCGAGCGCAATTGCGCCCCAGGGTATCCCTAGCATCTGTGGATTATACACAAATTTCGATTCAAATGGAGAAAACGGTTCGCCGCGATTCACCCTCTCTAGATCGCGCATGAGGTGTCGAACTGGCTTGGCATCGCCCGTAGAGAACCAGGCTTGCGGGATCGCAAAGTATCCCAGATTGCGTGTTCATCGGCACGCGGCACGGATGACTCCTGCAAACGGCGTAGCGTTTACCGGTGCCTCTGTCCGTATCGCCGGCCACTCGACCACTGACCCACTACCCCGAAGGCCCGCATACAGAACTCTCATGCTCACTTGGCCGAGAAGCTATAGACCGTCGTCGTGTGATACGTCGCGCCGGGCTTCAACTCGGTGGTCGGGAAAGCCGGATGGTTCGGCGAATCCGGGTAATGCTGCGTCTCCATGCAGAATGCGCCGCGGCGCGGGTATACCTTGCCGCCCTTGCCGTGGATGGTGCCATCCAGGAAATTGCCGGTGTAAAACTGCAGAGCCGGCTCGGTGGTCCAAACTTCGAGGACGCGGCCGGTCTTCGGCTCGTACACTTCCGCCGCCTTGGTAAGCCCGGCGCCGGTCTTGTCGAGCACCCAGTTGTGGTCGTAGCCTTTGCCGAACTTGATCTGCTGGTCGTCGGTTTCGATGCGGGCGCCGATGGCGGTGGCCGCGGTGAAATCGAACGGCGTGCCTTTCACGGCCCGCAGCTCGCCGATGGGAATCAGCACCGAATCGACCGGTGTGAAGCGGCTGGCATTGATGGTGACTTCATGGCCCAGGATGTCGCCCTCGCCGGCGCCCTTCAGGTTGAAGTAGGCGTGGTTGGTGAGGTTAACCACGGTGGGCTTATCGCTCACGGCCGTGTAATCGATCTTCAGCTCGTTCTTGTTCGTCAGAGTGTAAACCACCTTGGTGGTCAATGTGCCGGGAAAGCCTTCCTCGCCGTCTTTGCTCAAGTAGCTGAACTCGACCGCCGGTCCTTCCGCGGAAGCCACTTCCCGCGCCTGCCACAACTGCTTGCCGAACCCGAGCGGCCCGCCATGGAGCGTGTTGGGGCCATCGTTGATGGGCAGATGGTAGGTCTTTCCCTCCAGCGTGAACTGCCCGCCGCCGATCCGGTTGCCGTAACGGCCAATCAGGGCGCCAAAGTAGGCGGTTTGGGCGCGGCAGCCGTCCAGCGTGTCCATGCCCAGCACCACGTCGGCAAACGCGCCATGACGGTCGGGCGCCGTCAGCGATACCAGCGTGCCGCCGTACGCCGCCAGGTGGGCTTCCATGCCGTTGGCGTTGGTCAGCAGGTACAAATCTACCGGAGTGCCATCCGGCATCTTTCCGTAGGATTGCTTCTTCACGTTGGGTTGTCCTTTCTTGGCAGGCGCCTGGGCAAAACCAGCGCACACGAGCAGGGCCGCGCACACGGCGGCTATCGGGCGATGTAACATCATGCCCTCCATGGTAAGCGATTGCGCACGCGCCTGGACTGTCGGGCTGCCGGGTTCGGGGGTACTCTGAATAGAGGCGATGCGCACCATCTCAAAACGCACCCAGTACGGTCTGAAGGCGATGCAGGTGCTTGCCCGGCGGTATCGGGAGGGACCGGTGATGATCGGGTCGATAGCCCGCGAAGAGTCGATCCCGCTGAAATTCCTGGAAGCGATTCTGCTGGATCTCAAAAGTCACGGGCTGCTGGAGAGCAAGCTGGGGCGCAAGGGAGGCTATCGTTTGAGCCGGCCGCCGTCGTCGATAACGCTGGGGTCGATCATACGCATGATGGAGGGGCCGCTGGCGCCGATCCCTTGCGCGAGCGAGACAGCCTACCGGCCGTGCGCCGAGTGCAAGGACATCGAAGGCTGCGGTACGCGCATCATCATGCGAGAGGTGCGGGACGCCATTTCGGACGTCCTGGACCGCACGACTCTCGCCGATTTGCTGCGCAAGGCGGACAGCAACCGTCCGCCACGGCAAGGCCCGGAAGTCGCGCACTACGAGATCTGAGGACTCGCGGCGCAGCAACCGTACCGGCCGAGCGTATCTACTGCACAGCGATGGTGGCCGTTGCAGGGCTGGCTGTGCCGCCCACCGCGACGACAACGGATACCGCACTTCCCGGTGTCACTGTCATAGGCACCACGGCATTGACCTGGATCGCACCCTCCACAAAGCCGGGCGCGTTTCCCGCATAGGAAACCGTGGCTGTCTGGCCGCCGATCTCGACCGACACCGCGAGTGGCGGCTGGCCCGTTGAAGCGGCCAAGGCGACCAGCCCATCCACGCCGGCGGGCGATGCGGCGCCCTGACCAGTGGCGTAGATCATGATGGCCTTTCCGCGCGGCGCCGGATTAGTGGCGGAATTCACCGAGTAATCCTGGTTCAAAACCGCGGCCGGCCCCAGGCCCTGACCATTCAAAGTGAAAATGCCCGGCTGCGCCGCGAGCACCGCGACGTTGACGGCGGGCGAAAACGCGCCCAGGTACTCGATCCGCACGCTGGTGCTGGTTTCATCCGCAATCGCATAGGGCGCCACGACGTTGAGCTGACCGGCGCTAGCGTACAGAATGGGCGCGGCAATCCCATCGAACCACACTCGCGTACCGGCCAGCGAATTGGGCACGATACCCGCGCTGACCTGATTGCTCTGACCCGGCGCGGGTCCCAGGTTCTCTCCAAAGATGGTGAGCACCTCTCCGGGTGCAACCCCGCCGCCGGCATAGCTGGCCGCGTTGAGGATGCCGCCCGCTGCAATCTGCGGCTGCGCCTGGGCCAGGCGCACGAACGCCACGCCATAGCCAGCGAACGGAATCTGGATAGTTCCCTGCGCCGTGACCGATTGCGTGGAGGGGCCTGCAGTGGGATCGGTATTGGCGTTGATGGCGGTGACGGTGGCAAGCGGGAACGAGCCCAAAGCGGAGACGTCGAGCGTGACGTTGGCGGCCACGCCAGGGCCGTTATTGTCGCCCGAATTGCGGACGGCGTGGTTGGCCAGCAGGATCGCAACCGAACCGTCGTCGTTGCGCACGGCCAGCGCTTCGAGCGCGCCCGGGTTGGAGTTGGTCACCTTCAAGATGGTTGCGCCGGGCGGCGACGGAAACAGGTGCGCCAGTTCGTAATCGGTCCAGTAGCTCAGGTAGGTGGCGCCGGAAGTGTAATCGACCTCGCCGAATTCCCTATCGGCGTCGAAGTCCCAGTGGTAGAGGGCCTGGTTGCCGCCCTGCGCCAGTTGCGAGAACAAGTAAGGACGCCAGGCCGCGAAGAAGGCGTCGGTGGCGCGCAGATCGGTGACGTAGGTCTCTGTCGGATTGCAAGCGCTCATCCCGTTGTTGCTGTAATCGGCGTTGACGTTGTTCTCCATTACCCAAACCGGCACGCTGCTGAGCGCCGGCTGGGTTTCGAACTGCGCTTCTACGTATTTCAGGTCGGTTAGAAACGTCGGAATGCTGCTCATCACCGTCTGATCTGTGTCCCGCTGGTTGCAGGTCGAGTAATAGTGCAGCGAAACCACATCCACTGGGGCCGTAACTCCCTGGACGAACGTCGGAACGTAAAGCTGCGACTGTGTGCCCCAGTCGGACTCCTCGATGGCCACGAACTTGATGGTGGGATCCACCGCCTGCATGGCCGGCACCACCGTGTTGTAGAGGGTAAGGTACTGCGACGCGGTGAGGTTGTTGATGTTCGGCTCGTTGAAAATGCCCCACCAGGTGATGTGGTATGGGCTGGGAGATTGATAGTGCACCCCGTTCGAGTCGAACCCGCCGGTGTTGTAATAACGCACCACGTTGGCGCAGTAAGCGGCGAAGGCCTGGAAGTTGGCGGGCGTAATCAGGATGTGCCCGCTCGAGTCGCTCATGAACGCCGGCGCGGTGGCGAGTTGCAACTCGGGACTGTGATCGCCGGTCGAGAGCACGGGCTGCAGAATCTCATCGAGCATGGTGAAGTTCCACTGATTCGGCCCAGTCATGGGGACAGCCTGCGAGACCGGCTGCAAGCGTATGTGCTGCGGCGCGAGTTCCCATAGCAAGCCGCTGGCCGCCGGCAGATTGCTGAAGAATGCGTTGTCCCATTCCGCGGGTTGAAACGCCGTGGACATAAAAGACTGAAGCCGGCCGTTCAGCCCGGCGTTGGAGTTGGTCTGGTTCAGAACCTGAACGCTGATGGGCGTCTGCGCCGCGAGCGAAAGCGCAACCGCCAGGCCCGCGCATACCGTTTTGATTCCCATGGATCGGTCACCACCGCTGATGGTAATTCAGCGCGCGCCGCCGGTGGGGGGTGCGGGGCGGGCACAGGCCTGATATGATCTAGTTGAACAGTTCGACTTTCCAAGAGCCATGTCGATCGTCACCGTCAAGAATAAGTACCAGATCGTGATCCCACAGCGGGTCCGGGAGCAGATTGGTGTTGCCGTCGGCGACATCCTGGAGGCGAAAGTGGAGCGAGGAAGAATCACGCTTACGCCGAAGGCGATAGTGGATCGTGCCATCGTCGAAGGGCTGGAGGACGTGCGGAAGGGGCGGGTGCGCGGTCCTTTCAACACCGTTGACGAGATGATCGATTCTCTTAAAGGGCGCAAGCGCCGCACAATCGCGAAAGCCTCCTGACCCGAAATGACCTGGGCACACACCCGGCGCTCCGAGAAAGATTACCGCGCCGCGCCGCAGGCGGTTCAAAAAGCCTTCGAGAAGCAGGTCCGATTACTGGCGAACGACTTCAACCACCCCTCGCTACGCGCCAAAAAGTACGATCAGGCCACGGACCTCTGGCAGGCCCGCGTGAACCGCGATTGGCGTTTCTATTTCCTGATCCAGGGCGGCACGTATTTCATTGTGGCGATCCATCCGCACCCGAAGTGACCGGCAGATTCGCATGCCTGGCTCACCCATCGCCTCGCGTAGCGTGGCTGCGGTAGGATTGGACGAGCGTTTCCACAATGCTAGGACTATTGGTTGAATTAGTTACCTACGGCGCTTACACTTCCGGCGCCACCGTCATCGGGACAGCCTGCGAGACCGGCTGCAAGCGTATGTGCTGCGGCGCGAGCTGCCAGAGCAAGCCATCGGCCGCCGGCAGATTGCTGAAGAATGCGTTGTCCCATTCCGCGGGTTGAAACGCCGTGGACATAAAAGACTGAAGCCGGCCGTTCAGCCCGGCGTTGGGGTTGGTCTGGTTCAGAACCTGAACGCTGATAGGCGTCTGCGCCGCGAGCGAAAGCGCAACCGCCAGGCCCGCGCATCCCGTTTTGATTCCCATGGATCGTTCACCACCGCTGATGGTAATTCAGCGCGCTGTGTATGGGGGAAGGCTCGCCCAGTGAATCGGGGATGTCGATTAGACCGTTGCCGCAGCGGCACGAGCCAGCCGGCCGTAATTGCCGTGGGGATCGGCCCCGGCGGCACGCTCAAAATGACGAACGCTTTCGGCTGTGTTTCCGAGAACGGCGTATGCCTGACCGGCGCAGAAGTTAACCCTCGCCAGGACGGGCTTCGTGTCCTCGCCGCAGAGCGCGAACGCTTCGTTCAGGACATTTTTGACTTCGTCCGGATCGGCCGAATTCCTGGCCAGGGCCCAGGCCAGAAAGGCGAGCGACTCACCCAGGTTGTGGTCGTGAACCTCTTTGGCGAACTTTCCAAGGCCAACCTTTTCAGAACGTTCGGCCGCCACGGCCTTTCGCGCCTCGTCCAGGGCTTCCCCACTCTGCTCGCCCTGCCGGAGTAGCGATTCCGCGATCCCGAGGTGGCCCTCGCTACGGTTGGGAGCTTCCGCGATGCACTTCCGAAAGCAGCCGGCCGCCTGGTCCCAGCGCTCTTGCTCGACGAGCACCAATCCAAGTTGGCACCTATACAGAGTTCTCAGCGCGGGCTTGGTTTCCATCGGCATACTTCTGCGAATCAACTGCTCGGCTTCCTCCAGGCGCCCGAGTTTAAGACAGGCTGCGCCACGGAAGAACAAGAAAATCGGCGGCGCCGATCCCTTGGTTTTGAACCCGTCGATGATCTTCAATTGTTCCAGGTAGTCGCCACGCCGGTAGGCCTCGAGCTGAGCCTGCATTGCACGGAGCTTACGCGCCCTACCCCTACCCACAAACAGCCGGAGGGCAAGACCCACGATCAACAGGCACACGAGCGTCGTCATCGAGTACCAGTATAGGACGCTGCGGGGCAGCGGGCAGCGTGGTACCCTGTCCTGGGAACCGATATGTCTGTCATCCGCGAAAAGGCCCAGCTCATGAGCGCTTCGGAAATCGACCGGACGCTGGTGCGGCTGGCGCACGAAGTACTCGAGAAGACCCAGGACCTCGATCGGCTCGCGTTCATCGGCATCCGCCGCCGGGGCGTTCCGTTGGCGCAACGGCTGGCGCGAAAGATCGAGGCGCTCGAGAGCCGCAAGATTCCGTCCGGCATCCTCGACATCAACCTGTACCGCGACGACCTGACCACCGTCGATATCAAGCCGGTGGTAAGCTCGACCGACATCCCTTTTTCCGTGCAGGGCAAGGACATCATCCTGGTGGACGACGTGCTGTACACCGGCCGCACGGTTCGCGCCGCGCTGGATGCGCTGTTCGATCACGGCCGGCCTTCGCGCGTGCAGCTTCTGGTGCTGATCGATCGCGGCCATCGCGAACTGCCGATTGAAGCGCGCTTCGTGGGCCGCCAGGTGCAAACCAGCGACCTCGAGATCATCGAAGTGAAATTCCAGGAGGTGGACGGCGTCGAGAAGGTCCTCCTGGTGGAACGCGCAGCCGCCCAGGAGGCGTGAGCCATGCCGGCCGGGTTGCTCGGAATCGAAGAGCTCGACCGCGCCGAAATCGAAGCCATTTTGGTGCGTGCCAAGCATTTCCAGCCCATCCAGAGCCAGACGCTCAAGAAACTCGACACGCTGCGCGGCAAGATGATCGTCAACCTCTTTTATGAGGCCTCGACGCGCACGCGCACCAGTTTTGAGATCGCCGCCAAGCGGCTGGGCGGCGATGCGGTGTCGATCACGGCCGCCGGATCGAGCGTTTCCAAGGGCGAATCGCTGGTGGATACGCTGAATACGCTGGCCGCCATGCGGCCGGACGCCATCGTGATGCGGCACGCGGCCTCCGGCGCGCCGCACTTTCTGGCGCGCCACCTGCCGACGCCCATCATCAACGCCGGCGACGGCGCGCACGAGCATCCCACCCAGGCGCTGCTCGACGCGCGCACCATTCTCGACCGCCGCCCGTCGCTCGAAGGCCTCAAGGTGGCCATCATCGGCGACATCGCCCACTCGCGCGTGGCCCGCTCCAACGTTCACCTGCTGGCCAAGTTCGGTTCGCGCATCGTGCTCTGCGGCCCGGCTTCCCTGCTGCCGGTGGAGCTGGCGCAGCTCGCCCCCGGCGTCTCCCTGACCACCGATATTCGCGAGGCCATTCGCGATGCCGACGTCATCATGATGCTGCGCGTGCAACTGGAACGGCAGCACGAAGCATCGTTCCCCGCCAGCGAATACTTCCGGTTTTATGGCCTGCAACTGGAGCACCTGGATCTGGCCCGCCCGGACGCCATCGTGATGCACCCCGGCCCCATCAACCGCGGGCGCGAGCTTTCCTCCGAGGTTGCCGATTTCCAGCGCTCGGTCATCCTCAACCAGGTGGAAAACGGCATCGCCGTCCGCATGGCGGTGCTGGAAAGGGTGATTGGATAGCCCATGCCCCTCGTCATCCGCAATGGCCGTGTGATCGACCCGGCCTCGCAAACCGACTGCATCGCCGACGTGCTGATCTCCGAGGGCCGCATTGTGGCCGTGGCGCCGAATCTCGCCGCTCCTGCGGGCGAGGTCTTCGATGCCACCGGCCTGGTGGTGGCCCCCGGCTTCATCGACATGCATGTCCACCTGCGCGAACCGGGCTTCGAGCACGCCGAGACTATCGAAAGCGGCGCGCGCGCGGCGGCGGCCGGCGGGTTCACTTCCGTCTGCGCCATGCCCAACACCAAGCCGGTGAACGACAGCGCCACCGTCACCAGTTACATCGTGGAACGCGCGCGGCGTCTGGCGCCGGTCAACGTGTTCCCCATCGGCGCCATCACCAAGGGAAGCGCCGGCGAAGAGCTGGCCGCCATCGGCGCCATGAAGGCCGCCGGAGCGGTAGCCATTTCCGACGATGGCCTGCCGGTGATGAACGCCCGCGTCATGCGCCGCGCCATGGAATTCGCCCGCTCCTACGATCTGCCCATCATCCAGCACTGCGAGGACGTGAACCTGGCCGCCGGCGGCGACATGCACGAAGGCGCCCGCTCGGTGCGGTGGGGATTGCGCGGCATCCCCGCCGCCTCCGAAGACGTCATGGTGGCCCGCGACCTGGTGCTGGCACAGTTGACCGGCGCGCGCTACCACGTAGCCCACATCTCGACGCGCAACGCGGTGGCCATGGTGGATTACGCGCGCCGCCACGGCCTGCCGGTCACCTGCGAAGCCACCCCGCACCATTTCTCGCTCACCGACGAAGACATGGCGGCCTATGACAGCGATTACAAAATGAAGCCGCCGCTGCGCTCGGTGTGCGATCGCGCCGCCTTAGTGGAGGGCATCGCCGCCGGCGCCGTGACCGCCATTGCCACCGATCACGCTCCGCACCCGGGCAGCGAAAAAATGCAGGAATTCGAGCGCTGCCCGTTCGGCATCATCGGTCTCGAAACCGCACTGGGCCTCGCGCTCGACCAGCTTGTTCATGCGGGCAAAATCAACGTGGCTCGCCTGGTGGAACTGTTCACCACCGGTCCGGAATCCATCTTGCGTCTGGGCCGCGGCACGCTCGCGCCCGGCGCGCCCGCCGACGTCACCATCTTCAGCACCGAGACGAGCTGGACCTACGACGTCAACCAGTCGTTTTCCCGCAGCCGCAACTCCCCGTTCCACGGACGAACATTTCGTGGCGGCCCGGTAGCCACCATTGTCAACGGCGAGTTCGCCTGGCGCCGGGCGTAGTGAAGCGGCTGGCCATGTGTAAACCGATTGCGCTTGCGAACCTGACCTGGCTGGCGTGCTGCGCTGCGTTCGGCCAGAACGCCCCCGCCGTCACCGCCCCGCCTGAGTTCGAAGTGGCGACGGTGAAGCCGACGCCGCCGTCCAAGGATGGGTCCATGCATCTGGGCGTGGTCCCCGACCCCGCATTCCTGCGCATCACCGGCATGTCGCTGGAGAACCTCATCGAGTGGGCATATGACCTCAGGCCGTTTCAACTCTTGGGGCCCGACTGGATGAAGTACGAACGCTACGACGTCGTCGCCAAGATGCCCGCCGGCGCAACACAGGATCAGGTCCCAGCCATGCTGCAAACGCTGCTGGAGCGGCGCTTCCAGTTGAAGTTCCATCACGAATCCAAAGTGGCGCCTGTCTATGCGCTGGTGGTATCGAGCGGCGGGCTCAAGATCCACCCATCCAGATCCGCGCAAGGCGGAAAGTCGGAATGGCAAGGCGGCCACATGGAAGCGCACGCGTATTCGCTGGCCGAGCTGGCGGCTTCGCTCCAGGGATGGGTGGACCGGCCAGTGGTGGACGAAACCGGCGTGCAGGACGTTTTCGATTTCACGCTCGATTGGGCGGTCGACGAGGAACACGAAGCCGCCGGCCTCCCGTCGATGCGCGTGGCGTTAATGGAAACGCTGGGACTGAAGCTGGAACCGCGCAAGCTGCCGGTCCAGATCCTAGTCATCGATCATACAGAAAAGAAGCCCAGCGAAAACTGATCGCTGGGCCGATTCAGGAGGTTTGGATTATGTGGCAGAAGCTTATTGGGACCAGCAACAGTATTCCGCTGGCGATCGTCCGGCTAATGTTGGGCCTGGTGATGTTTCCGCATGGCGCGCAGAAGATGCTCGGCTGGTTTGGCGGCCATGGCTTCAGCGGGACGATGGGATTCTTCACGCACCAGGGAATCCCGGCGCCGCTTGCTTTTCTGGCAATCGCCGCCGAGTTCTTTGGCGGCCTGGGGCTGATTGTCGGGTTTCTCAGCCGCATCGCGGCGTTCGGCGTGCTGTGCAATATGGCAGTCGCCGTGCTCACCGTGCATTTCCACAACGGCTTCTTCATGAACTGGGCTGGCACAAACAAGGGCGAGGGTTTCGAATACCACTTGCTGGCGATTGCCATGGCCCTGGCCGTGATGATTGGCGGCGCGGGCGCACCGTCCGTGGACCGGGCGTTGCGCGTGCGCCGTTCGCCGGCAGACCGAACTCTGCCATAAGCAGCGCTCGGCGCTCTCGCTCTCACCTCAGCCGATCAGCCCTTCCAGGTAGCGCTTCGCCGCCAGGATATCCGCCGTCTGCTGCGGGCCGGAGATCTCCCGTTCAATCGTGATCGGGCCGCTGTATCCAACTTCCTTGAGGCGCGCCAGGAAACGAGGAAAATCCACTCGTCCCTGCCCGATCGGCGTTTCCACTCCCAGCTTTTCCGGATCGGTCGGGTAGCGGCCATCCTTGGCATGCACGCCCATCACCAGCGGCCCCAGCGTATCCAGCGCGTCCACCGGGTTCCCCTTGCCATAGAGAATCAGGTTGGCGGCATCCAGGTTCACGCCGATGTTGGGGAACCCGGCCGCGCTAATCACGCGCAGCAGCGCGATCGGAGTTTCCTGCCCTGTCTCGCAGCGGAAGGTTTGGCCGTTGTGCTTGCAATAGTCCGCCACGTGCCACAACGCATCCACGCACTGGTTGAACACCGGATCGTCCGGATCCTCGGGCAGGAAACCGAAATGGCGCTGCACGGCGGGAATGCCGGCCGCCTTGGCGAAATCGGAGGCCTTGCGCAGGGCCGTCATCCGTTCCGCGCGGGTTTTCGGCGGCACCAGGCCAACGGTGTGCGGCCCATCGCGAAACGTGTAAACCTCCGGCCCGGGCCCGGTCACAATCAGCGAAGTGCCCTCGATGCCGTAACGGTCCAGAGCCGCCCGCAGGCTCTTCGCGGTAGCCCCATCGTACGATGTCACGGTGACTTGGCAGGTGGGGAAACCAAGTTCCTTTACGCGACGGATTCCCGCGTCCGGGTTTTCGCAGTTCGCGACCACACCCAAGCGTAACGGCTTGGCAGCCTGCTGAGCGCGCGCGGCAACAACGGCCGCCGCCGCCAATTGCAAGAACTTCCTGCGTCCGGGAGCAACCACCGGAAAACCGCGCCCGGTTTCTCCGCCTGTTACCATAAGTTTCATCTCCCCCGAATCAGTACTATTATGTCTGAAAAGCCGTACGATCATCGAGAAATCGAACTGAAATGGTACCAGCGTTGGCAGAACGCCGATTTCTACCGCGCGGAAGAAAACTCCGCCAAGCCTAAGTTCTACGTCCTGGAAATGCTGCCATATCCTAGCGGTACGTTGCACATAGGCCACATTCGCAACTACTCGATCGGCGATGCCCTGGCGCGGTACAAATGGATGCGCGGTTTCAACGTGCTGCATCCCATGGGTTGGGATGCTTTCGGATTGCCCGCCGAAAACGCCGCCATCGCCAATAAGCTCCCGCCGCGCCAATGGACGCTCCAGAATATCGAGGCGATGAAGAAGACTCACCGCCGCTTCGCCTTCAGCTATGATTGGAGCCGCGAAATCTCCACCTGCGAGCCCGAATACTATCGCTGGAATCAGTGGTTTTTCCTCAAGATGCTGGAACGCGGCCTGGCCTACCGCAAGAAAGCCCTGGTCAACTGGTGCCCGAAGTGCGCCACCGTGCTGGCCAATGAACAGGTGGTGGAGGGCTGCTGCTGGCGTCACGAAGACACGCCCGTCGAGCAGCGCGCGCTCGAGCAGTGGTTCCTCAAGATCACCGATTATGCCGACCAGTTGCTGGCTGACATGCGCCAGCTTGAAGACGGTTGGCCGGAGCGCGTGCTCATCATGCAGCGCAACTGGATCGGCCGCTCCGAAGGCGCCGAGATCGATTTCACCCTCGCCGGCACGAACGAGAAGATTCGCGTCTTCACCACCCGCGTCGACACCATCTACGGCGCCACCTGCGTGATCCTGGCGCCCGAGCATCCGCTCAACACGCAACTGCTCGATGCCGCCGGTCAGGCCCGCGCCAAAGCCATGGTGGATGCGCGCGCCGGACGTGATCCCGGCGATATCGAAAAGGAAGGCTTCTTCAGCGGCAGCTACGCAGTGAATCCGTATAGCGACGAAAACGTGCCGATCTGGATCGGCAACTTCGTTCTTATGGGTTATGGCACCGGCGCCATCATGGCCGTGCCCGCGCATGACGAGCGCGATTTCGAATTCTGCCGCAAGTACGGTATCGCCATCCGCCCGGTCATCCGTCCCGTGGATGGCGAGCTGGGCGTCGAGCCGGGTCTGACCGCCGCCTTCACCGAGGATGGCATCGTCGAACACACCGGCGACTGGTCCGGCCTTTCGAGCCAAGAGGCCCGCGACAAAATGGCCGCTCACGCCCGGGAGAATGGCTTCGGCGACGCCGCCGTTACCTTCCGCATCAAGGACTGGGGCATCTCGCGCCAGCGCTATTGGGGCACACCCATCCCTGTGATCTACTGCCCCGCCTGCGGCGTGGTTGGGGTGCCCGAAGACCAGCTTCCCGTGCGCTTGCCCGATCGCGTCGAAATCACCGGCACCGGCCGCTCCCCGCTCGAAAACGTGCCCGAGTTCGTCAACGTCGCCTGCCCGAAATGCGGCGGCGCCGCGCGGCGCGAGACCGATACCATGGACACCTTCATCGATTCGTCCTGGTATTTCTATCGCTACTGCGATCCGCACAACGATAAGGCTCCGTTCGATCCGGCCAAAATCGCCTACTGGTTTGAGATCGATCAATACATCGGCGGCATCGAGCACGCCATCTTGCATCTGATCTACTCGCGCTTCTTCACCAAGGTAATGCGCGATATCGGCCTCATCCGCAACAGCGAGCCCGTCCGCCGCATGTTCAACCAGGGCATGGTGATCGCCGAAGGCGCCAAAATGTCGAAGTCCAGAGGCAACGTGGTGGGCGCCGACATGCTCGCCGAAAAATACGGCGCCGATACCGCGCGCATGTTCGTCCTCTTTGCCGCTCCGCCCGAAAAGGAAGTCGATTGGCGCTGGGAAGGCGCCGACGGCATTTACCGCTTCCTCGGCCGCGTCTACCGCTTCGTCACGAGAACAGCGGTCGCTGGCTGGGAATTCACGCCGCCCGGTGCAGGCGATCGGAAAGTCCTGCGCAAGCTCCACCAGTGCCTGCGCAAGATCACCGAAGATTTCGAGTCGCGCTGGCACTTCAACACCTGCATCGCCAGCATCATGGAACTCGTGAACTTGCTCTACGCCGAAGAGGCCAACCTGAGCGCCAAGGCGCTCGGTGAGGTCAATGAGAAGCTGGCGCTGATGCTCGCCCCGTTCGCGCCGTACCTCGCCCAGGAGATCTGGGAGGAACTTGGCCACGACGGTCCGGTCTTCCGCCAGCCCTGGCCCGCCTACGATCGCGAGCTCGCCAAACCCGAAGAAGCCGAGATCGTTGTCCAGGTCAACGGCAAGCTCCGCAGCCGCGTCTACGCCCCTTTTGGCACACCAAAAGACGAGCTAGAAAAACTCGCCCTGGCCGACCCGAAAGTGCAGCAGTCCATCGCCGGCAAACCGATCGTCCGCATCATCGTCGTCCCCGACAAGCTGGTCAACATCGTCGTCAGGTAAGCCCGAATCGCGTCCAGGCCAGTTCAGCGGTAGGGCGCTATGCGGCCATTCCCGGGCCCACCACTGCCTAGCTGTCAAGCCATTGGTGCTTAGCCCACCATTCGAACGGATTAGCCCCACGGTTTCTTCTGTAGCTTCTGCCAGAATCCGTTTTCGGCGGCGCCGGGTTTGGCGGTCTCCGGTTTGTGCGCCGGCATCGGTAGCTCTTCCAGAACTTCGCCAAGGCTATGGGATCTCTCTTTGACACGACGGTCGTGGGCCCTGCCGACATCCATTTGAACCTGGGACCACTGCTCTGCCCACTGCACCTTATTGTTCCTGACCCAATAGTGCGACCGGCACGGGAAACTCCAGCTTCCGACCGATGGGTAAAGCGAAATGGTCTTACCGTCAAAGATCAGCTTCCAGTCTGTCGGCCGCAGCGGTGTGACCACTTTGCTTTTGCAGCCGCACGCGCACAGGTGCGACACCGTGGCGAAGCGGATAGAGATGTAGAGCGTCTCCTCCTTCAGTTCTTCGGGAACGAATTCGACGAATTCGTGCTTGAAGGCGATTTCCTGTTTCATTGTGGCCTGTCTTCATTGACGATCCCGTTCGTGTCGATGTGGAACTGAGTGTGATGCTCCGATTTCATGTCCCGGTAAAAGCCGAGCAGTTTTTTCCACTTGACGACGGCCATGGCGGCGTTTAGCCCATTGAGATCGGCGATCTGGATATTGCGGTTGTACTCGTTGTTGCTCAGATCCTCGAAGGAGACGCGCTGGCGAAAGTGATCGCGCTTGCTCGCCGTGCTGGTCGTGACCCGCACAATGCCGGCCAGCATCTCGTCATTCAACTGAACGCCCATCCCCACGTCGATGAACGGCACGCCGAACTCTTCGAGTTTCTCGACGATCAGCCTCTTGGATTCGCCGCTGTCCACGCAGACGAAGACGAAGTCCATACCGCGCAGTTCCTCCACGTTTCTCTCCTCGAGATATACCGGGTGATCCACTATCCCCGAATGCATTTTCGAATAAAGATCCTTGAACCACGTCGCCTTCGGCGTCTGGGCCTCCAACTCGGCGAGTGATGGCGCGCCTGGAGACCTAAACGCATTGTGCTGCAGATAGATGTCCCCGTCGTACAGGTGGATCTCCCATACCGGCGTCTTCGCGACGAAATCGAGCACGTAAGATCCCGTGCCGCCCAGGCCCGCGATCGCGATCCGGTTCAGCTTTTTCAGCTTTGCCATCACAACATCGACTTCAGCCCTGCTCGAAGCGGTATCGATGTAGTTGAAGGGCGTTTCCCGATTCTCCCTCGCTGGCTCAACCACACGAAAGGTCTGCGGCCTGGCCTCCGGATCGATGAGCTGGGCCGGTCCGGCAAGGATCGCCGCGTAGGTCGTCATCTTCGCGTGGTAATCCGGATAGAAATCGCTCGGCTTCGGCTTCGCCGAAAACGAATGCTGGATCACCACCCCATCGGCGAGAGTGCGCTCGCCGCTGGTGTGCTTTATCTGCGCGATCTCCGTCCCATCCACGTTACAGGGATGCTCCCCGGCGAAATACGCGACGTGATCATCGGGCCGTGTCGTCCTGTCACCGGCGAGGACCAGCTTCGCGACGAGCGTTCCGCGCTGAACTTCCTTGCGAGAGTTCACGTACGGAACGCCCCTCACGAGTAGAAACGCGGACTTGATCTCCAGTTCATAGCCCTCGTTCTGGAGCTTCTGCAAGTCCCAGCTACGACTTATCAGTGGGTGTGACATTGAATATCATCCCGTCCTTCACCCGGACCTTTCCGCCCGGCATGAGGCTGCCAGAAGGGTTCTGGTGCGGGCCGTCCTCATATCCCACGGTGTAAAGCATGTTTTGCCCAGTGTGCGGATTCGGGAAGGCGAGCGCGACGATCTGCTCGTACGTCACGGTCTTTGTCGCAACCACCTTCGGCTGGCCGTTCACGTATATCGTGTAGGTTTTCCGCTCGCCGGTGTGGAAGTGCTGGTCCTCCTTCAGGTGGATGGTCTCTGGACCGTCCAGGACGTCAGGGTCTTCTTTGTCGCCGGTGACTTCGCGAAATAGCTCAAAGCCCGCCTCCACCTTGCCCAACGCGTACAGCGCCGTGCCCGTCGTCGAGTTCGGCGAATGATGCGGTTCCTGATCGATATGAATGCGCACTACGTGACTACGCTCAGTTTCCGCAGGCATGGCATTCCCTCCCTCCGTTTCGAGGATCTCTGAGTTTTCCATTTGGGAGCCCTCCTTTGTTGGCTCTGAACGCAGTGTACCACAAATAGCCATAAAATAGCCAAAAAATACTTTATGCGCACTGATTTTATGTTGCATTCTCGGCTATTCTCCGTATAATGGGAACAGGGTAGAACTGGATGAACTCGAAGAAAACAATGACACTAAACCTGACGGATCAGGAGATGCGTGTACTCGAAGACCTTTCCAATCAAAAGGATCTGAGCAAGACGGCGATTCTCCGGCAAGCTCTTCGGTTGTATCAACTGGTAGACGTGAAGCTGGCTGAAGGCGGGAAGTTGTTCTTCGAGGATCAGAAGAAGGAGAAGGCGGAGCTGATGGTACTGTGAGATCCCCGATTCAGATCGTTGATGCGGCCACTAAGGAGCTGGTCGAGGCAGAACTGTTCGATGAAGTGACAGTTGAGCATTTTCTGGAGACTCAGACGGAGTGGCGCCCGGTCGTGGTGGAAGCCGCCAAGAGGATGTTAGAGTCTGGGGCGTCCCGGGATGTTCTGCCCCGGCACTTCCACTGGGATTGGACCAGCAAGGAAGCAGATCTGCGAATACTGGCGTTCTCGTTTTTCGGCATCAGCGCCAAAGGCAGACTTCAAGGTCTGATGAAGTTGGAAAGTGCCGCAAGATCCGGGAGGATCGTGTCGCAGAAAGGCAAGCCCTTGATCTACGTGGACTATCTCGAGACGGCTCCGTGGAATATTAAGCCGCTGATGAAGGCGTTAGGAAGGGGTCCAGAATTTTCAGCCGTTGGCACGAGACTTATTGAAGGAGCCGTGCGCAAAAGCCTTGACGAAGGGTTTAAGGGAAGATTGGCGCTCCATTCGCTTTCGACTTCGGAGCGGTTCTACCTCGATGTGTGCGGGATGACGGCCGTCGGTCGTGATCCAGCGAAACAGAACTTGCTTTGGTGTGAATTCACGCCCGAGCAGGCAGAGACATTTCTGAACGAGGGTGCCGCATGATCATGAACAAGAATCGAGATTGGCTGGTCCGAAGAGCGGAACAGGAGGATGGCTGCTTCGTGTCTGTAGGAGGCCTCGTGGAGGCTTTGGAGCAGGCGGAGCAGGCCCCAAGCAACGTAATTCCCTTCAAGCACGCTTTTGTGCGTTTTCTGCAACTTGTCCGTCGGGATCGGAAACTCTCGATGGAGCAGTTCGCGAAGAAGGTTGATATCGATCTGGTGGAATTGCTGAAGATTGAGACCGACGAGCAGTATACGCCGGCAATTCGAACCGTGCACCAGATCGCGGAGTTCCTGAAGATACCGGAGAAGAAGCTTATGGCTCTTGCCGGGTTGCTGCGTGTAAAAGACGCACAGTTTCAAAATGCCGCCCTGAAGTTCGCGGCGCGTTCAAAGCCAGTGGAAAGGCTCTCTCAAGAGGAGCAGTCAGCACTAGAGGAGTATGTGAAGTTCTTGTGCGAACGGTGAGAAACCGCTTCCTGGAAGCGAGGACAGCTCGGGATATCGACGCCCTGGTCACGAAGATTCTTCGTGGCTTGGGTGACCCCACTGGTCCGGTAGATCTGTTCAGGACGCCCAGAGGCGGTTCGGAAACACGCTGACTACGAGCTTCTGGCGGCTGGTGGAGACTCTCGACATCCCCGCGCTAGGGGTCGTTGGGCAACACCCTCACCATGGTAGGCATGAGATCGACATTCAGCAGCCGTTTCGCTATTTCATTCGCTCGCGGAAGTTTATCGAGCGGTTCGCCTCCGTTTCGGAAGCCGATGTATTTGCGATGGTGAAGAGTTATTGCTCCTGGAAAAAACGTGGCCCTCTCGGACAGAAGGAATTGATTCTCACGGATGAAAATGGCGATGAGCACCTTTTCATTTTCGAAACCTTCTCAAACTCGTACGACGTCTTTACTTTGATTACCCATGTTCGGCGGCATGAAGCCGTTGTGTCCGTTCCAACTCGGGTGTCGCGATCTGGCGACGATTAGTCCCAGAAACGCGCTTGCGTCCGGGATCCGCCTTCCACATGAGCGCGTTGCCGCCGCCCCCGGGATCGCCCGCCGTCGTTTCCGCACCGCCAACTCCGCTTCATTCTGCCAATCGAAACCGGCACTCCAGCGCCGCATTTCAGCGCCCACACCCCGTCGGGACATCCGCTCGGAGCCACCTGCCCCGCACCCCATCATCTCCGCCCAGTCCCACCCCCCAAAACCCGGTCACAACCCTCACCAACTATTCCCGCTCCCTCCAAGCCGCCAGTCCCACGAGACTTACCCCCACCTCCCCGCGCTCCACGCCTCCTCCTCTCGCATCCCTCCATGCCACAGTAAATACAGGAAAGCCTCGCGTGGCGCACGCACCCGTGCGTGCCGCGTCGGCACTCGTGCCGACGCCGGGCTGGGCCGCTTCTTGATCGAACGCCTCCAAATGGGGCAACTTCACCCCACGAGTCACCAGCCTGGTTGTTTATTTTCAATAAGTTAACTGGCTGGCCGTGGGGCAATTTGCCCCACTCGGACGCCTGGACAACATGGAAAAGTCGCATTCCAACGCGGATGTCGCCAACCTGCTCAACCTCGGTTCCGTCCTCGGCCAGGGTCTGGCCTTCGGTATCGTTGCCGGCCGCTGTTCAGCCGCCCAGGCCGCCTGCCTCCACCGCCTGCGCCGGACGAACCAGTTTCAGCTCGTCACCTCGCGCTGGCGCGAATTCTGTTCCCGCCACCTCGGCATCGATGGCCGAAACGCCGACAAGATCGTTCGTCTCTGGGAGGAGTTCGGCGCCGCGTACTTCGAGCTCGCGCAGTTGACTCCCATTCCCCCCGACACCTACCGCGCTCTTGCTCCCTCCATCCGCGATGGCGCCCTTCACCTCAACGGCGAAGTGATCGAAGTGGTCCCGGAAAACTCCCGTAGGCTGGCCAATGCCATCGCCGCGTTCCGCCGCGCCGCCCCCAAGCCCGCCCCTCAGCTTTCCCCCCACGAACAACTCGCCGCTCTCGACGAACGTTGCATCGCGCTCACCGCCGAGCTTCAGGAATTCTCCGTCAAGGAACGCTGCGGCGAGAACTGGCTCCAGTTCACCGCTATCCTCCAGCGCCTCTCCGCTGCCCTCAACCGCATCGAACGCGAAAACGGCTTGCGGTAGGGCACGCTTTAGCTTGCCAACGCCCGCTTGCGGGCGTCTGTTTTTCAGATCTTCCACGCCGAAAAGCCCCGGAACGGGGCGACAGAACTTTTCGCCAGCGGATTCCTACGCCCCCATCGAGCCATGTTAAAGCGGATTCGGACCCACTCCGAAAACACCCTGCAGTCCGCCCCCGTTTCAGCCGATAGCTTGCGCATGGACCAATGGCCCGGTGACATCGGCCCGGCGCGCTGCGAAGCGTGCCCGTCGCGATCATGAGAAACCCCGTCAGCCTGAACTGGGCGACCTTCCTGGACCCGAGGAAACCGCCGAAAAGCCCCGTAACGGGGCGAAAGAACTTTTCGCCAGCGGGTTCTTACGTCCCATCGGGCCATGTTCAAGCGGATTCGGACCCACCCCGCAGACACCCTAAGGAGTTCGGAGCCGCGACCCTGAGGGAGCGGTCGCCGTTGCATTGAAACAACGCCGACAGAGCCCCCTACTGCTCCGCCAGCGTGCTGCGTTTCCGCCCGAAGGGGAAGTAAATCGCCAGGCCAATCGCCAGCCACACGAAAAACCGCAGCCACGTCTTCAGCGGCAGGCCCATCATCAAGACCAAGCAACAGACGATCGAAATGATGGGGAACAGTGGCACGAAAGGCACGCGGAAAGAGCGCGGCCTTTCCGGTTGCTTCTTGCGCAGGACGATCACGCCCAGCGATACCAGCACGAACGCGAACAGCGTGCCGATGTTCGATAATTCGGCGAAGGTGTCGATGTCCCAGATGCCGGCGGGAATGCCCACGAAGAAGCCCGCGATCCAGGTGCTGATGTGGGGCGTCTGGAACGTTTTGTGGACTCTCGAAAACAGGGCCGGCAGCAGGCGGTCGCGCGACATCGCAAACCAGATGCGGGCCTGCCCGTACTGATACACCAGCAGCGAAGACAGCATGCCCATCAGGGCGCCGGCGGTGACGATGAGGCGCAGCCGGTCGTAGCCGAGCGCCTTCAGCGCGTCGGCCACCGGCGAATCCGTATTGAGCGTCTGGTAATTGGCGATGCCGGTGAGCACCAGCGATACCGAGCCGTACAAAATGGTGCAGACGATGAGCGTGGCAATGATACCGATGGGCAGGTCGCGCTGCGGGCGGCGGCATTCCTCGGCCGCCGTGGAGACCGAATCGAAACCGATGTAGGTGAAGAAGACGATGGATGCGCCGGTGAGAACGCCGGAAAAACCGTGCGGCGCGAACGGGTGCCAGTTGCCTGGTTTGATGGCGCCGGCCGCGCCCACGCAGAAGATCAGAATGGCGGCGATCTTAATCGCCACCATCACGGTGTTGGTTCCGGCGCTCTCGCGCACGCCGCGCACCAGCACCACGGTCACCAGCATGGTGATCAGCAGCGCGGGGACGTTGAACCAGCCGGCCGGGCCGCCGACTGCTGGAAACGGCGGAAAGGCCCAACGGTCGGGCAAGTGAAAGCCGAATAAGTTCTGAAATAAATCCTGGAGGTACGCGGAAAAACCCACGGCCACCGACATGTTCGAGACGGCGTACTCGAGGATCAGATCCCAGCCGATAATCCAGGCCACGATTTCGCCCAGGATGGCGTAGGCGTAGGTGTAGGCGCTGCCGGCGATCGGTATCATCGACGCCAGTTCCGCATAGCACAGGCCGGCGAACAGGCACGCGATCGCCACCAGTAAGAACGACAGCGTGATGGCCGGACCCGCGCCGGGACGCCCCAACTGCGATCCGGCGTGCGAACCGTGCAGGGCCAGGTCGATCACCGTCGCCTCGAGGATCGATTTGATGGGGATCACTTTCCCCGCGGCCGCCGTGCCGGTGAGCGTGAAGATACCGGAACCGATGACGGCGCCGATGCCCAGCGCGGTCAGGCTCCACGGACCCAAGGTGCGCCGCAGATGATGGCTCGGGTCCTCCGACGCCGCGATCAATGCATCGATGCTCTTGGTTCGAAAAAGGCTCACTTGCGGATCTCCCGGCCTGGGAAGTGGGACGAACCGATATGCTTGAGCTGACCGCCTTGCCGGGCGGCGGAGCCGGGCGTCTCCATCACGAAGGCACCGTCGCTGTCACACGCCCGACCGCTCCCTAACGGTCGCGGCGCAGACCGATGAGCAATCCCGCTAGCGCTTGCGCTGGCCTTGCGCCTGGCGGCGGATCTTCTTCTTGAGCGATCCGCGCGCCACACCGGAGGCGCGCTTGGCCTTGGGAGCCGCTTTCTTGCGGGCCGTCCGCTTCAACTTCTTCCGTTCCAGCTTGTCGGTTACCTTCGTGGTATTCATCCGTTCCTTTTCAATCCCGCGTACTTTTCCACCAGTTTTTTTAAACCGTAGCGAGGGAAATTAACTGTGATCTTAGCATTATCGCCGTCGCCTTCGCGGCGCACCACGGTGCCAGTGCCGTACTTGGGATGCTCGACGACCATGCCCGCGCGAGCCCCCCGGCGAACCGGCGGGGCGGCTGCGGGCAGCGGTTTCGAGGGAACCGGCGGCCGCGGCTGCGGCGGAGCCGCCGCCGACACCGTCTTCGGCGCGCCGAAGGGTATCCCGCGCTGCTCGAAGAATTGCGAGATGTTGGACACCGAGTTGTACGTCTTGCCGGTGAACGTGCCGCGCCGCGCGATCTGTCGCGCGTCGAAGCGCTCGGCGGTCAGGTCCACTTCGCCCGTTTCGTCCTGTGGTCCCAGATTCACCAGCAACTCCTCGGGAACCTCGCTCAGGAACCAGGAAGGGGTGGAGCGCTCCTGTTCGCCGCCGCCGTACCGCCGGCGGTACTTGGCCCAGGTAAGGATCAGCCGCCGCCGCGCCCGCGTCATTCCCACGTAGCAGAGCCGCCGCTCCTCTTCGAGCGCCTGCTCGGAATTCATCGAGCGGCTGTGCGGAAACAGGCCCAGCTCCAGGCCGGTCAGGAACACCAGCGGGAATTCCAGCCCCTTGGCGTTGTGCAGGGTCATCAGTGTCACGGGGGCATGCTCATCGTATGTGTCGGCTTCCGCCACCAGCGCGGCGTGATCCAGAAAATCCGACAGCGATTCGCCGCGCGACTCGGCTTCGGCGGCGGCGGTAGCCAGCTCGTCCAGGTTCTCCAGGCGCGCTTCGGAATCGGGTGTCCGCTCCTGCTCCAGCATTTTGCGGTAGCCGGTGCGTTCCAGCACAAAGCGGATCACCTCCGGCAGCGGCGACGCGCTGGCTACCAGCGAAATATCCTGCATGAGATTGCGAAAGAGCACCAGCGAGGATTGGGAGCGGGTGGAAAGCCCGCGGTCGTCGACCACACCCTGGATGGCGTCCCACAGGCTTAGCCCCTGCTCGCGCGCGTGGCGCTCGATCTGTTCCACCGTGGTCCGCCCAATCCCCCGCGCCGGAGTGTTGACGATGCGCAGCAGGCTGGTGGAATCGGTCGTGGAAATCGCCAGCCGCAGGTACGCCAACGTGTCGCGGATTTCCGCGCGCTGGTAAAAGCTGAATCCCCCGACCACCTTGTAAGCGCGCCCGTAGCGCCGCAGCGCTTCCTCAAGCTGCCGCGATTGGAAATTGGTGCGGTAGAGCACGGCAACGTGGTCGTCGGGATTGGCCAGCAGGTGCTTTTCGATGGTGTCGGCCACGAACAGGGCCTCGTTTTCCGCGTCGAAGCCCGCGTACAGTCCCAGCAGGTCGCCGGCTGCCGCGTCCGTCCACAGCTTCTTGCCTTTGCGCTCCTTGTTGTTCTCCACCACCTTGGAGGCCGCCGCCAGGATGTTCTTCGTCGACCGGTAATTCTGCTCCAGCCGGATCACCCGCGCGTTGGGATAGTCGCGCTCGAAATCGAGAATGTTGCGGATGTCCGCGCCGCGCCAGCTATAGATGGACTGGTCTTCATCGCCAACCACGCACACGTTGCGGTGCTCTTCGGTCAGCAGGCGCATCAGTTCGTACTGGCTGCGATTGGTGTCCTGGTACTCGTCCACCATCATGTAGCTCAGGCGCCGGTTCCAGGTTTGGCGAGTGGCGTCATCATGCTTCAGCAGCCGCACCGCTTCCAGCAGCAGGTCGTCGAAATCCAGGGCGTTGGAATTGCGCAGCGTCTTTTCGTAGTCCTCGAACACCGCTGCCAGCGCCTCGGTCTGTTTGTTCACTGCCTGTTTGTACAGATCGGCCGCGCTCTGGTTAGTGTTCTTCGCGTGGCTGATCGCCGCCAGCGCCGAGCGGTACTGCATGAATTCCTTCTCGGCCAGTCCCAGCGAGCGGTAAGCCGATTTGACGATCGCCAACTGGTCGTCGTCATCGTAGATGCTGAAGCGGCGCGTGAAGCCGGGCCGGATGCGTGCCAGCGGTTCGCCGTCGCCGCGCAGCAGCCGCACGCAGAAGGAATGAAACGTAGATACCCGAGGCTCGGAATCGAGCCGCGTATCGGCCAGCAGCGCCCGAACCCGTTCGCGCATCTCGCCGGCCGCCTTGTTAGTGAAAGTTACGGCCAGGATAGCGGACGGCGGCACATGCCGGGAAACGATAATATGCGCGATGCGGTGCGTGATAACCCGCGTCTTGCCGCTTCCCGCCCCCGCGAGGATCAGCAGCGGCCCTTCCGTGCAACTCACCGCTTCACGCTGCTGCGCGTTGAGCCCTTTGAGATAATCCATCGGTGGGACTGGCTTATTTTATCATGCCGCGCTTAGTAACCCAATTTCTTATCTACTAAATTAATTAGCGGCTGGCCTTTCCGGAAGCGCTCGAAATTGTCGAGGAAGAGTTGCATGGCGCGCTCCAGCCAGTCCGCGGTGTGGTCGGCGGTGTGCGGCGAAACGAGCACGTTGTCCAGGCGGTAGAACGGATGACCCTCCGGCAGCGGTTCGGTATCGAAGACATCCAGCACCGCGCCGCGGATGCGGCGCCGGTCGAGCGCGCTCACCATGGCGGCCTCGTCGATCACCGGCCCGCGTCCCAGGTTGATCACTACCGCCGTTGGCTTCATGGCCGCGAACTCCCGCTCGCCGATCAGCCCGCGCGTTTCGCCGGTGAGCGGCGCCGCCACCAGAATGTAATCCGAAATCGCGATCATCTCGGCAGTGCGCTCCGGCGTGTAAATTCGCTCCGCGTAAGCGTCAGTTGCGCCAGCCGGAAGCGCATGGCGTTTCACCGCGACCACCCGCATCCCCATCGCCCGCGCGCGCGCCGCCACCTGGTGGCCGATATCGCCGTAGCCCACGATCCCCAGCGTCTGGCCAGAGATTTCGTCAACGTCGAACTGCTCCCACCTTCCCGCAGCCTGGTTGCGGATCATCCGCCGCAGGTCTTTAGCGAAAAACAGCATGCCGGCCAGCGCGAACTCACCCAGCGATTCGCTGAAGACGCCCGTTCCGTTGGTGAGCGCCGCCGCGCTTTCCACCAACTCCGGAAACAGCAGCCCATCCAGGCCGGCCCAACGCGTGTGAACCCAGCGCACGCGCGGGCACATCCGAAAAACTTCGCGCAGCAGTTCCCGGCTGCCCGACCAATTGAAGATGACGTCTGCGTCACCGGCCGCCCGCTCGAACGCTCCAGAGCGTTCGCCCACCGCGATGCTGGTTTCCACCGGCAGTTGTTCCAGCATGGCAAGCTGCGGCTCCGTGGGATTCGCCAAGACCAGCACCGTAAGATCGCCCATGTGAAGCAAGCTATCACAGTCTTGGTGGGGCATGCTTTAGCTTGCCCGTTATTTGGTTTGTTTCGGGCAAGCTAAAGCATGCCCCACCAACCGCGCCATGTTAGCATGGTTTTTCCAACTACCTTGATTAAAGCTGTCAAAGGAACCAGGGACTTACTGCCCCCATTCACGGAAAACTGGAATGCCGTGGAGCGCGAGGCGAGAGCCGTGTTCCGCGCTTACAATTATGGCGAGATCCGCACGCCGATTCTCGAAGAGACGCAGTTGTTCGCGCGCGGCGTGGGCGCCGACACCGATATCGTCAACAAGGAGATGTACACCTTCGACGATCACGGATCTTCGCTGACCCTGCGCCCGGAAAGCACGGCCTCGGTGATTCGCGCTTATATCGAGCACCGTCTCGACCAGCGGCCGGGCGTGCAGAAGCTCTATTACATCGGCCCCATGTTCCGGCGCGAGCGTCCGCAAGCGGGCCGTTACCGGCAGTTCTATCAAATCGGCGCCGAAGCCATCGGCTCGGAATCCCCCGCGGTGGATGCGGAAGTAATCGAGATGGTGATCGAAATTCTTACGCGCGCCGGGCTCAACGGCTCCGAATTGCTGATCAACTCGGTGGGCGATCACAATTGCCGGCCGCAATACGTCGAGAAGCTGCGTGCAGCGCTCGAGCCGGTGGCGGCAAGCCTGTGCGGCGATTGCCAGCGCCGCGCCGTGACCAATCCGCTACGCGTGCTCGATTGCAAAGTGGAAGCCGACCAGCCCATCATCGACAAGCTGCCCAATATTCTCGACCACCTGTGCGACCCATGCCGCGGCCATTTCGATTTGGTGAAGCGGTACCTGGACGATCGTGGCCTCGCGTATACCGTCCGCCCGCGCATGGTGCGCGGCCTGGATTACTATATGCGGACGACTTTCGAAGTGGTTCACGGCGCGTTGGGCGCGCAGAATTCGGTGCTCGGCGGCGGCCGCTATGACGGCCTTGCCGAATCGCTCGGCTCGAAGGTGCATTCGCCCGGCATCGGCTTCTCCATCGGCGAAGACCGGCTGGTGATGAGCGTGGCGGAGCACGAATCGAGCACGCTCGATCTCTGCATCGCCCCGCTCGGCGAGCTGGCGCTGCGCCACGCCGCGCTCGTGGCGCGCGATTTGCGGCGCGGCGGCGTGTCGGTGGAAATCGCCGAAGGCAAGCTCAAGCGCATCCTCGAGCTGGCCAACAAACTGGGCGCACGCTTCACCTTGATTGTGGGCGAAAACGAAATTGCCGCCGGGCGATATGCGCTGAAGGAAATGGCCACCGGCCGTCAGGAAGAAGTCACGCGCGACGAGATCGCTCTCAAACTCGGCGCCGCGCGGAATTGAGTCGAATATGGAAACTTCCGTAATACTGGATTTTTTGGGCGAGCTTCGCCGCACGCATTACTGCGGATCGTTGCGCGTCGCCGACGAAGGCAAAACCGTGGTTCTGATGGGCTGGGTACATCGCCGCCGCGATCACGGCGGCGTCATCTTCGTCGATCTGCGCGACCGCGACGGCATCACCCAGGTGGTCTTTCATGAGGACGTCGGACCCGCCGTGCACAGCCGCGCCGAGCAGGTGCGCCCGGAGTACGTGATCGCCGTGGAAGGCAAGGTGAAACTGCGCGGCCCGGGCGCGGTGAACCCGAACCTGCCCACCGGCGAAATCGAAGTGGTGGCTTCCAGCATCTGGCTGCTGAACGAATCCCGCACGCCGCCCTTCCCCATGGAAGAGCAAGTGGACGTCGCCGAGGACGCGCGTCTCAAGTACCGCTACGTCGATTTGCGCCGGCCGCGCATGCAGCGCAACATCATTCTGCGCTCGAAGATCGCCTTCGCCGTCCGCGAGTATTTGAACTCGGCCGGGTTCCTCGAGATCGAGACGCCCTTCATGACCCGTTCCACGCCGGAAGGCGCCCGCGATTACCTGGTGCCCAGCCGCGTGCAGCCCGGCACGTTCTACGCGCTGCCCCAATCGCCGCAAATCTTCAAGCAGCTTCTGATGGTGGGCGGCTACGAAAAATATTTTCAGATCGTGCGCTGCTTCCGCGACGAAGACCTGCGCGCCGACCGGCAGCCGGAGTTCACGCAGATCGACCTGGAAATGTCGTTCCCGCAGCAGGAGCGCATTTTCGAGGTGATCGAGCCCATGCTGAAGTGCGCGTGCGCCGTGGCCGGGTTCGAGATCGCTACGCCGTTCCCGCGCATCACTTACGCGGAAGCCATGCGCAGCTACGGCAGCGACAAGCCCGACTGCCGCATCCCGCCCATGCATCCGGTCGAGGACCTGGCGCCGGAGCTGGCGGCCAACGGCTTGCCTCTGGTCGCCATCCACATTCCCGCGACCGGCGCCGCCAGCCGCAAGGAACGCGACGAGCTGAAGGCCTTCGGTAATCAACTCGGCCTGCGCGTCTATGACGATTTCAAGCGCCTGGAACGCGACTATTCCGGGCCCATGGCGCAAGTCCGCGAACGCACGCGTGCGCAGGAGAACGACCTGCTGGTGCTGGCCACCTGGGCCGGCGAGCCGAAGGGCCAGCTCCCCGAGCGGACCGTTTACCAGGCCTGCGGCCAACTGCGCCTTTATTGCGCGCAGAAATTCAACGACCGTCACAGGCTGCTCGACCCGAAGAATTTCCAATTCCTCTGGGTAGTCGATTTTCCCATGTTCGAGTGGGACGACGAAGAGAATCGCTGGAACGCCGCGCACCATCCCTTCACTTCCGTGCATGATGAAGACCTCGACAAGCTGGTCTCCGATCCGGCGCGCTGTCGCGCCAAGTCCTATGACGTGGTGCTGAACGGCACCGAGCTCGGCTCCGGCTCGGTTCGTATCCACCGCCGCGACGTGCAGTCGAAAGTGTTCGCCGCGCTGGGCTTCAGCGACGAGGAAGCCCGCCGCCGCTTCGGTTTCCTGTTGGACGCGCTGGAATATGGCGCGCCGCCGCACGGCGGCATCGCTCTGGGCCTCGACCGCCTGGTAATGATCTTGGCTGGCGAGAGCTCCATCCGCGATGTCATCCCGTTCCCCAAGACCGCGCGCGGAACGGACCTAATGTGTGAAGCGCCGGCGACGGTGCCCGAGCGTCAGTTACGCGAACTGGGCATTACATTCCGAGGGAGTAAGTAAACCACGTGGCGCGGGCATTCCTGCTTACTGTGTCGAGAGTGGTCTCGACATTTCGGTGCCGCGGCACCTTGCGTCGGCACGAGTGCCGACGCGGCACGCACGAGTGCGTGCGCCACGTCGCCTAACGTGCCTTAAGTGGCCGCCCGTTGCTACGGCCGCGCCGAGGCGGCCGCATCCAGCCGGCTCACTTGCTGCCGCACGGCGGCCGCATCGTTGGCGTTGGGTGCCAGCGCCAGATACTCTCGCAGGTACTTGACCGCCTCGGCATTTTGATTCTTCCCCATCAAAATCAGGGCCAGCACAACGTCGAGCCGCGGAATCTTGTGGTCTTTGTCGATTTGCAATCCCTTGCGCGCGGCGCCTTCGGCGGCGTCCGTGTGATTCAGCCTCGCGTTGGCCACCGCATTATAGAGGTATGCCCCTGGAAAGTCCTCGGGATCGAGCTGGATCCAGGTTCGGGAATACGCTTCGGAAGATACCCAGTCCTGCGCGTGGTCGGCCAGCGCCGTCAGGCTCTCATAGGGCCTGATGTACTTGGGATCGCTCGCCAAAGCCTGCTTCCAGGCGTCGCTCGCGCCGGCGGCGTCGTTGCCCTTCTGGCGCAGCAGGCCGAGCTGATACCAGGCGATGGCAAACGTCGGGTACGCCTTCACCGCTTTGGTGAACTCGTCGGACGCGGCCTGCCATTTCTGTTTCGCCAGCGCGTCGATTCCCCGGTCATAGGCCTTGCGGGCGTTCGCCGGGGCGTCGAGAGTGGTCGCGCTCACGGTCAGGACGCTGGCACGCGACAGCGGATGCAGCGTGATGACGCCGAGGCGGCCATCGTCGGAGCGGCTCTTCACGGCGATGCTGACCAGCTCCGACCGATAGCCGGCCAGCACGGCCTGCAGTTCGCAGTCGCGCAGCTTGGCAAGCACCGGCATCAAATCCTGGGACCCCGCGGCGATGGGCTTCATGAGGCCCGCGGAAGGCGCGCTGTTTTGGGATGCATCGCTTTGCGTCGCGTCGTTCTTCCCGGAGTCCACCTGAAAGCTGAAGTGCCCCTTGGAATCGGTCGAGGTTTCGAACCGCGATTGGCCGTTGCACACGCGATAGATACCAACCGGTTCGGGAGGCGGGGACGCATCATCGAGCCTTACATCGCCCGAGAAAAGAAACATCCTGTCACTCTGAGTTGACTGTTGCGGAAACGACGCCAGTTGCGAAGGCTGGGCCTCCGCTATGCCGGCCAGCATCAGGACCGCCAAAGCACCAATTCGAATAGCCATACTGCCTCCAAGCACAATTGATCCAATTATGCGCCTGCCGGCCGCCAAAAGGAATCGGACCTCGTCAAATGTTACGCCGGCGCTGGCGACCGCTTGCCGGCGCGCGCGGCTCCGCGGGCGCTGACCGCTCCCTACGGTCGCGGCTCCGTTTGCGCGTTCATGTGCGTTTCGGAGCCGCGACCAAAGGGAGCGGTCGAAGAGGTTTCTCACCAAGCCTACCGGACCGCCGCAGCCGCGCTTCACGGGATGAGGCGCAGGCTCTCGCCGGGAAACTCGACCAGCCAGCTCTTGTTGTCGCCGAGCGCCGCGAACTGGCTGAGGGAGAGTTCGGCCACGATGGGGCCGGCGAATTCCAGACGCACCGATTGCGCTCTCGCCGAGACGCGGACCAGCTCCGCCGGGATGACGTTCGGCGCCAGCGGCGAATCGCCGCGGCGCGGGCGCACGGCCGCGGCGCGGATGGCCACCCATACGCGGTCGCCGCGCAAATGGCCGGGCAGATAAGGCACGGTGAGCGCGAAGCCGCCGCATTCCAGACGGCTTAAGTTGGCGGCGCGATCAAGCGTCGAGATGGTGCCTTGCCAGAGATTCTCGTAGCCGGCGAGGCGCGCCGCCTCCGCCGTGGCCGGCTGGTCCAGGACAGTCCGCGGCGCGCCGCGCTGCACAATGCGGCCATGATCGAGCAGCGCCATTTCCGAAGCCGCCGTGCAAGCCAGGTCGAGGTCTCGCGCCGCCATCAGGATGGGGCCGCGGAAGTGGGTGCGGATCAGGCCGAAAAGCGCGCCATCGAAGCCCGCATCGTCGGCCAGCAGCAGCGCGGGCTCGCCGATCAGAGCGCGGGCGATCGAGCAACGCAGCCGTTCGCCGGCGCCGGCATCGGCGGGCCGCAGCGCGGCCGAGTCGGTCAGCGTGAAGTGCTCGATGGCTTCAGCCACGCGGCGGTGGCGCTCCAGACGCGGAGACCGGCGTGCCGCGAACTCCAGGTTCTGCCGCAGCGTTCGATGCGGAAACAGCGAATCGAACTGCGAGATGTAGCCGCAGCCGCGGCGAACCGGGGGCAGGTTGACGCGCGCCTGGCCGTCGAACAGAATCGCATCGTCCAACAGGATGCGGCCTTCGTCGGGCGTGGCCAGGCCGGCCACCGTTTCGAGCAGCAGCGTCTTGCCCCCGCCCGGCGGCCCGATCAGCGCCGTGATTCCCGCGCCGAGGCCGAAATCGACCTCCAGCGCGAACGCTTCCGAGACCCGCTTCTTGACGCGAATGCCGGTCATCGCCCGCCTTGCCCTTCCGCGATGGCTCCGTCCTCGCGCCGCAGCCACAGGGCCAGCGCGTGGCCGGCCAGAGCCGTCAGCAGGATGGCGCCGGCGGGCGGAACGCTCAGCCGGCCGACGATCCACAGCGCCACCGCCATCTCTAGCATGGTCTCCGCAAACACGTCCGCAGCCGCTCGAAGCGTGGACCGGCCGTCCAACGGCAGCGCGAGCGTCCAGAAAATGCGCCAATCGGAAGCGCCGGTCATGCGCGCCGCTTTCACGTAGCCGGGATTGAGGGATTGAAAGGCGGTGCGGGACGCCGCCAGCGTGTAGGGAACGGCTCGCACCAGCCCCGCCGCAACAGCCACCGGCCAGGTGAACGCCGGCGCCGCCAACGACGCGACGATCACCGCCGGAACGCTCGCGAGGAAGCGCACGAGCAGCGTGGCCGCCGGCCAATTCCGGCGCGCCAGCAGCCACGCGGGCCACGGCGCCACCACCAGCGCCAGAACGCTCACCAGCAGCGCCACGCGCAGGCTGAGCCACAACGGCGACCAATCGGCTGTCATGCGGGACCTTCAATTATAGCGGCCGGAAGCGGGCGCTGAAGTGGCGCAGAAACGGCGGTTCCTCGGCGATCTCCAGACCGCGTATGTCCCGCTTGCGGGCGTTGACCTCCAGCACCGCTTCCACCACGTAGTCGATATGGCTTTGCGTGTAGACCCGGCGCGGAATCGCGAGGCGCAGCAACTCATGCCGCGCCGCCGCGCCGAACATCACCGATCCGATTTCCACCGACCGTATCCCCGCGTGCCGGTACAGTTCCACCGCCAGCGCCTGTCCCGGAAACTGATGGGGCGGGATGTGCGGCAGCATGCGGGCGGCATCGATATAGATGGCGTGCCCGCCGGGAGGTTCGACGATCGGCACGCCGCGGTCGGCGATGTGGCGGCCCAGGTAGCCCGTGGAAGCGATCCGGTAGCGCAGGTAGTCGGGATGGAGGATTTCCTCCAGGCCCACCGCGATGGCATCCAGGTCGCGGCCGGCCAGCCCGCCATAAGTCGGGAAGCCTTCGGTGAGAATCAAGAGGTTGGTTTCCTGCTGCGCCAGCCGGCCGTCGTTGGTGCAGAGAAAGCCGCCGATGTTGGCGAATGCGTCCTTCTTGGCGGAAAAAGTGCACCCGTCGGCCAGTGAAAACATTTTCTGCGCGATCTGCTTCGGTGTCCAATCCCCATACCCGGCTTCGCGCTCGCGGATGAACCAGGCATTCTCCGCGAAACGGCAGGCATCCAGATACAGCGGGATGCCATGGCGCGACGAAACCCGCTTCACGGCTTCGATATTCGCCATCGAGACCGGCTGGCCGCCGCCGGAATTGTTGGTGATGGTGAGCATCACCAGCGGAATTTTCTCGGCGCCCTCGCGCGCAATCAGGGCTTCCAGCGCGGCGGCGTCCATGTTGCCCTTGAAATCCAGGCGCGCCTGGGTGTCGGCCGCCTCCGGGATGGGCAGGTCCACGGCGCGGGCGCCGGTGAATTCGATGTTGGCTCGGGTGGTGTCGAAGTGCGTGTTATTAGGAACGATGTGGCCCGGCTTGGTCAGCACGGTGAACAGGATGCGCTCCGCCGCGCGTCCCTGGTGCGTCGGAATGATGTGGCGAAAGCCGGTGAGCGCTTCCACCACTCGCCGCAGCCGGAAGAAGCTCTCGCTGCCCGCGTAGGATTCGTCGCCGCGCATCACCGCCGCCCACTGTTCGGTCGACATGGCCGAAGTGCCGGAATCGGTGAGCAGATCGATCAGGATGTGACGCGCGTCGATCAGGAAGAGATTGTAGCCGGCCGCTTCCAGATAACCTTCGCGCTCTTCCCGGCTGGTGTAAGTGAGCGGTTCCACGCTCTTGATGCGGAACGGTTCGATGATAGTGCGCACGCCAGTATTATTTCACCTGGCGCGGACTCACCGGCCGCGCCCGGCGTCCCGCCGCCACTTTTCTGCACGCTGTCAGTTACTGCTGGTCTGCTGCGGCAGGAAGGGAACCGCGATCTGCTGGCTCCACGACGCTCCGGTCGCATCCTGGCCGGTGAATACCATTGTCACCGTTGACGGCACGGTGATGTTCCCCGCCTTCAAATTCGCGGAAAGAGAGCCGTGCGCCGCGAGCGTGGTGCTGCCGAAGAACTGCGCGATCGAGCTTGCGAAGCTCACCCCGTCGAAAGTGAACCCGGTCACGGTAGTGGGAACCGCGGCGGTATCGCTCAGTCTGACGGTGAAAGAGAACGTAGCGCCATTGGCATCCGGCGCCTGCTGGTAGACCGGATTCGGCGTCACCGACACGGCCACTTGGGAGATCGCAGGATTGTCCACGGTGAGCGTGGCCGCTGCCGACGAGGGACCGAACGTGGGGCTGCCCCCGTAGTTGGCCTGTACCGTGTTGTTTGGCGCTATCAACTGGCCGCCGGAGACCGTGATGGACGCGGTGGCGGTTCCTCCGGAGCCCGCCAGCGTCGCGGTGCCCAGCATATTGCTCCCCAGCGTGAACGAAACCGGTCCGGTGGGCGACCTGGTACCGCTAGCGGCCTTCACGGCAGCGGTTAATACCGCGGACCCGTTCGCCACGACGACGGCCGGGTTCACGGTTAGCGTAGTGGTGGTGGGGATAACCTGAATACCGCCCCATACCGTGATCAGGTTGTACGCGTCCACCGAACCGAGGCCCGTGGCAAGGTCGTAACCCGGGCCGGCGGTGTACCCAAAGCTGCCGCCGCCACAGTTCGGCGTCTGGCACGGAGCGACGGTGACTCCCGTGCCCGCACCGGCCGTATTCCCAGACTGGGCGTTGACACAGTTCGCCGAATTCGCCTGGCACGGAACGATGTTGTTTCCTGTGGTCACGTCGTGAAAAACTCCGGACTTGCCGGACGCCGCCATGCTGTACAGCTTCGGGTTGATGTTACCCAAGCCGGGTTTTGCCTGCACCCCGTTCTGCACCAGGTACTGATTGAGAACGGCTATCATTCCGGCGAAAGCAGGCGCGGAGGCCGACGTGCCGCCGATGCCACCTACCTCGCCTCCCGTAACGATGAGGTAGGGGTCATGGAGGGCCGACGCGGTCAGGGAGACGTCGGGCACGTCGCGCGCGCCATCGTTGGGAACCCCAGGGCCGGTTTGCCACGCGGGCTTCTTGTAAACCGCACTCAGTCCGCCGCCGCCGGACTCGATGGGCCCCTCCTGCGCCACGGCCGCCACCGTATCGTTCCACGCCGTCTCGGGTATGTACGAAAGCGCCGAGCCACCGTAGAGCCCGTTGGTGCCGCTCCAGTAGTTGCCGCTTCCTTCGTTGAATTCCGTCCCGCCCACCGCGGTAACCTCGGGAACGCTCGAGGGGAGGATCACATTCAGACCCTGGGTAGCGATTGGGACCTGATAGTCGCAGCCCGCCGCTCCCGAATCGCCCGACGAAGCCAGCCAGGTAATTCCCAGTGCATTGCCTTTCTGCGCTTCCACCTCATAGTAGTAAAGGCCCAACCGCTCGATTCCCACCAGGTATTCGCAGAGGCCAAAGCTCTCGCTGATCACCGGCGCCAGGTTGTTGTCAATCGCATAGTAAGCCGAGTAGTCCGCGTCGTCGCTGAAAACGAAGATCAGCGTCGCGGACCGAGCCATCGCGCCGGACCATTCCAGGTCCAGATCCGCCTCAACTTCGTTGTCGCTGTCGAAGCCCGGGTACGTGCCAGTGGCAATCAACTGTATGTTGGTCGGTGAAAGGCCCCAACTGCTGCGGAACGTCGCGATGTCGCTGGGGTGGATGTCGCTCTGTCCGACGACCACAATGCTCTGACCCACGCCCGTATATCCGTATTCATACAGCGGGGCGAGATCGTAAATTGTCGCAAGGTCGTCCGGCAGCAGGTAGTGGGTTCCGTCAGACGCCGTGAAGTTCGGCAGGGCCTGGTGCCGCGGCGCCCTTGGGTGAAAGTCGTGCAGCCCCAGGAGCCCCGCCACGATGGGCTCGATGGCTGCCGGCAAGGACACTTCCGTCGCGTTCGCGAAATGAGTCTTGCCGCCCACCTGGTAGCGGTGGATTTCGGTATGCAGGGCCGCCTGCACCTGGCTGGCCGTGCCGCTGAAACTGATGAAGTCGCGGCCGCGCGCCGTATACTGCACGGCGAAGCCTTGCGAACGCAGCCAGGCGGTGACCTTTTCGAGATCCGCCGCACTCGTCCCGAACCGCTCGGCGTAAGCCTCCGGCGTCAACCAGTTATGGTAGTTCGGCGACGCGGGATCCTGCTGCTCCGTCAGCAATTGCTCGAGCGCGGCTTGCTGGGCGGCCGATGGCCGCAACATCAGCGTGATGTTGCCGAGCCGGAAATCCGGTTCCACCGCCCCCCGATCGAACTCCGGCCGCGCCTGAGGAGAAACGCTGCCTCTGACGACCACCGACCGGCGGGCATCGATTGCGGTAGTGATGCGGTCCTGCTGGGCCGGCAATACCGAGGCAAACAAAGAGAGGAAGAGTACGGAGCGGACACTACGGCACAATAGCATGACTCGTTGTACCGCTCAGGGCAAGGTGGTGTCCATTACCAAAAGGTTCACACGCGGATATACCCGGAAGGTAAGAGGGAGCGCGCTGTCCGGAGCGAAGAAAGAGGATATAAGAGCTGTGGGGGCAATGAGTTAGGGGAATTCTGGGAGAGCGGTGATTGAACGGTGGGTGGTAAGGTGAGCGTGGCACGAATTGAAGGCTACAGGTGGCATGCCGGGCAAGCTAAAGCATGCCCTACCAATGGCTGCCTGTGGTACGCTGAATTTCTCTGTCGGAATCTCTATGCGGAATGTTGTCATCATCGGCTCGGGGTGTGCGGGGAATACAGCGGCTATTTATGCGGCGCGCGCCAGTTTGAAACCAATCGTGGTGAGCGGGCACGAAGCGGGCGGGCAGCTCTCGATGACCACGTTGGTGGAGAATTTTCCGGGTTTTCCGGAGGGCGTCAACGGTCCGGAGCTGGTCGAAAACATGAAGCGGCAGGCGGAGAACTTCGGCGCGGAGTATGTCCACGGCGCGGTCCTCGATACGGATTTCTCGGCGCGTCCGTTCCGCCTCAACATCGAAGGCGAGTGGACGGAAACGCGGACCGTGATCATCGCCTCGGGCGCCTCGGCGCGGTGGCTGGGCCTGGAATCGGAGCACAAGCTGATTGGGCACGGCGTCAGCTCCTGCGCCACCTGCGACGGCTTTTTTTACCGCGGCAAGAAAATCATGGTGGTGGGCGGCGGCGATTCGGCGATGGAGGAGGCCAACTTCCTCACGCGGTTCGGCAGCGAAGTCGCGCTGGTGCACCGGCGCGGCGAATTCCGCGCGTCCAAGATCATGCTGGATCGCGCGCAGCACAATCCCAAGATCAAATTCCTTCTCAATACGGTGGTGGAGGAAGTGCACGACGCGTCGAAACACATGGTCACCGGCGTGCGCCTGCGCAACGTCAAAAACGGCGAGGTGTGGGAGCAGGACGTGGATGGCTTTTTCGTCGCCATAGGGCACATCCCCAACACCAAAATCTTCAAGGGGCAAATCGAAACCGACGCCGAGGGGTACATCCTCTCGCACGGCGGCGCGCGCACCAATATTCCGGGCGTTTTCCACGCCGGCGACGTGCAGGACCGAAGTTACCGGCAGGCCATCACGGCTTCCGGGGCAGGATGCATGGCGGCGATCGAAGTCGAGCGATTTCTGGAAGCGGAAGGACTCTGAAGATGATCGAGCGCATACACCCCGCGGGCGCACCCGCGCCGCGTGGCCCCTATTCGCCGGCGGTGCGCGCCGGCGACACCATCTACGTTTCGGGCCAGGTCCCCATCGACCCGATCACCGGGCAGATCGTGACGGGCGATGTGCAGGTGGAGACGCGACAGGTGCTGACCAACATCCGCAACATTCTGGCGGGCTGCGGAGCGTCGCTGGCGGACGTGGTGCGGTGCTCCGTTTACCTCACCGACGCGGCCGATTTCAAGCCCATGAACGAGGTGTACGCGGAATTCTTCGGCGAGGCGAAGCCGGCGCGCACCACCGTGGTGGTCGCCGCTTTGCCGCTGCCGGGCGCCAAGGTGGAGATTGACGCGATCGCTTATCAGCCGAGCGCAGCACGGCGAGGCTGATCTGTGCAGAGCGTTGGCAAGCTTAAAGAGGCTGCTGAAAAAGTCCGAAAAAACATTTTTTAGGCCACGGATGAACACGGATAAACCAGTTCTTTTCAATCTGTGTTCATCTGTGGCCCATCATGCTTTTGGCGTTATTCAGCAAGCTCATAAAGCAGGCCCCACCACTTTACCGCAGGAGAAACTCCGTCACCTTGGGCGCGATCAAATCCAGGACGTTCAGCATTTCGTGGCCCGAATCGACGATCTCCAGCACGGCGTTGGGGTGGGCCGCCACAAAGCGGCGCGACAGCTCCGCCGGAACCACATCGTCTTGCGCGCCGTGAAAGACCAAAGCCGGCTGTTGGAAATCCGGGTAGTCCTCATATTGCGCGCCGTCTTCCAACAGCGCATAGGAGATAGCGTGGTGGCGGCCTTCGGCGTAGTGGAACACCTCCATCCAGCCGGTGCGGCGCCAGCTTTCCACGGCTTCGTGTCCCAGGCGTTCCGGCCAGCGGCGGGCAAAACCGAAAGCCGGAGCCAGCAGCACCAGCCGCGTCACTTCGGCGTGGCGCGCGGCATAAAGCGCAGCCACGTAGCCTCCCATGCTGGATCCCATCAAGGCCACCGGTTCGCCGGCCGCCGCCTCATCGACCGCTTGCAATTGGCCGGTGATGGTGAGGTGGTCGAAATCGCCGCGCGCCAGATCGAGCGCCGCCACACGCGCTCCGGCGGCTTCCAAGCGCCGCGAAAAAAAGCGGGCCTTGTGCGATCCCGGACCGGAGGCGAACCCGTGCAGGTACAGTATGCGCGTCATGGCTTCGACGGTGCGGGTGGCGGCTCCGGCGCTTCGGTGAATTTGATGTCCGCCTCGGCGCTGAACATTTTGAAGGGCGCATACCGGTAGAGGTTTTCCGTCATCAACTGCTTGTCCACCGAATGGCGATGCACCACCGAAGCCGGCGTCAAAAAGCCGTGGGGCGACATCACGTAATCCACGCTGGCCTGGTCGCGCACGCTGCGGCCGCCGTCCTCGACCTCCGCCCAGGCTTCCACTCGCAGCGGCAATCCATCGGACTTGCGCATCCAGAGCCGGCCTTGGAGCGATTGGCGCACCGCCCGCCGTCCATGGAATTCCAACTCGCCGCCGGCCGCCGAGAGTTGCTTCCATCCAAGCACGACGGCCGCATAAGTTCCCAGGCGCGCGTTCTCGGAGGGGCCGAATTGCAGGTTCTCCCAACCGCGCCGCGTGAATTCGAGCAAAATGAGACCGTAGTCGGTGGCGATATCCACCAGGCCGTGTTGGGCGAACTGCTCCAGCATCCGCTTGCGGATACGATCGCTCGGCGACTGCATGCCGAGCGACAAGGCGCGCCGCGCGCTCTCCTCGGACTGCACCGGCTGTCCATCCACCTCGATCACCTGGCGAAACTCATGCAGGTCCCCGGGATCGGTTTCCTTGAACGTGCCGACGCTGTATTCGGAGACGATTTGCCGCACCGTGGAGCGCACCGCGGGCGCAGTGGCGGCGGCTCCAGCGCGCGGCCGGAAGCGCGCCGGAGGGCGGAGGCTGCGCTGTTCCAGCGTTTCGAGCGTCAGCGTCCTGGGGATGTTGTGCGCCATCGCATCGGCCTCTTCCGCCACCCGCGCCAGCAGGGGAGCGGCGGCTTCCAGACCCGCTTTTGCGGGAGCGGCGGCCGAGGGAGAGACTTGGCCGGCGAGCGCCAGCGGCGCCAGGAATGCCACGAAAGCCAGCCGCATGGCTCTCATTGTAACAAGCGAGGGGGCCGGATGCCGATTTATAAGTAGCCTGTTTTCAGATGATTACGCAATAGTTGTCATTTTCTTGAAAATATGTTGCACATGGTCTTGAAACTCTGATATTCTAACAAAGCCGCCCAATTTGAGGTCTTCCGGTTAGCGGACGGTGTTTGCAACCGCTGGGCGAAGAGTGGTACAAAGAGAGAGACCTCTGTAAGGAATGGTAACAAAGCTTTCCCGGGCCACCGGGGAAGTGGAATACGGCCTTCCTGTTTGGATCTTTTTGAAATTCCGATTTCTTCGGTGGTGTCCATCTTTGTGGGCGCTGCCGATATCAAGTTTCGAGGCCTGCAGTCAGCTCCGGTATTATCGATGCCGGGCGCCGGCTGCGCAGATCTTTGACAATCTGGTTGGATGCAGTAAGGAAAACTCGTCAGAGAACTCTGAGTAAATAGCGGAGCGAATTAGGTCGGGCTAGTCCCGGCCATTCTCATTAATTTCAATGAGAGTTTGATCCCGGCTCAGAATCAACGCTGGCGGCGCGCCTAACACATGCAAGTCGAACGAGAAAGCTGGAGCAATCCAGTGAGTAAAGTGGCGTACGGGTGAGTAACACGTGGATGATCTACCTCTTAGTGTGGAATAACCATGGGAAACCGTGGCTAATACCGCATAAGTCCGTGAGGAGAAAGCAGCAATGCGCTGAGAGAGGAGTCCGCGGCCGATTAGCTAGTTGGCAGGGTAAAAGCCTACCAAGGCAAAGATCGGTAGCCGGCCTGAGAGGGCACACGGCCACACTGGCACTGAAACACGGGCCAGACTCCTACGGGAGGCAGCAGTGGGGAATCTTGCACAATGGGGGAAACCCTGATGCAGCGACGCCGCGTGAGCGATGAAGCCCTTCGGGGTGTAAAGCTCTTTCGGCAGGGAAGATGATGACGGTACCTGCAGAAGCAGCTGCGGCTAACTACGTGCCAGCAGCCGCGGTAATACGTAGGCAGCGAGCGTTGTTCGGAGTTACTGGGCGTAAAGGGTGTGTAGGCGGTCGCCTAAGTTTGGTGTGAAATCTCCCGGCTCAACCGGGAGGGTGCGCCGAATACTGAGTGACTAGAGTGCGGGAGAGGAAAGTGGAATTCCTGGTGTAGCGGTGAAATGCGTAGATATCAGGAGGAACACCGGCGGTGTAGACGGCTTTCTGGACCGTAACTGACGCTGAAACACGAAAGCGTGGGTAGCAAACAGGATTAGATACCCTGGTAGTCCACGCCCTAAACGATGCATATTTGGTGTGGGTCATTCAGTTGATCCGTGCCGGAGCTAACGCGTTAAATATGCCGCCTGGGGAGTACAGTCGCAAGGCTGAAACTCAAAGGAATTGACGGGGGCCCGCACAAGCGGTGGAGCATGTGGTTCAATTCGACGCAACGCGAAGAACCTTACCTGGGCTCGAACGGCTGGTCAACGGTGGTGGAAACATTACTACCCCGCAAGGGGGTCCAGTCGAGGTGCTGCATGGCTGTCGTCAGCTCGTGTCGTGAGATGTTGGGTTAAGTCCCGCAACGAGCGCAACCCTTGTCCTGTGTTGCCATGTTCGCAAGAACGGAACTCGCAGGAGACCGCCAGCGATAAGCTGGAGGAAGGTGGGGATGACGTCAAGTCCTCATGGCCTTTATGTCCAGGGCTACACACGTGCTACAATGGACGGTACAAAGCGCTGCAAACCCGCAAGGGGGAGCCAATCGCAGAAAACCGTTCTCAGTTCGGATTGCAGGCTGCAACTCGCCTGCATGAAGCTGGAATCGCTAGTAATGGCAGATCAGCACGCTGCCGTGAATACGTTCCCGGGCCTTGTACACACCGCCCGTCACATCACGAAAGTGGATTGTACTAGAAGTCTGCAGGCTGACCCGCAAGGGAGGCAGCGGCCCAAGGTATGATCCATGATTGGGGTGAAGTCGTAACAAGGTAGCCGTAGGAGAACCTGCGGCTGGATCACCTCCTTTCTAAGAGAGAACGTGGGTGGAGTTTCCGAAATACGATTTCTGTTAATGTACGCAGGATCAAGTAAGAAACAGCCGTTCCACTCCAAGCACCGGTCAGGTTAGTCCCATCCAAGACTTCGGTTTTGGGCAAGGCGCGCCTTTCCGGGAGCCCGCTCCCAATCTCCACTTGGAGTTCCTCGAGTTTTCTGAAAAGGCCGTGGGCTTGTCTCATGGTTTCTGTATCCAACTGGCCTCGATTAGATTTCCGGCCGCTCTTGCGCGGCTGAAATGGGGCTGTAGCTCAGCTGGGAGAGCGCCTGATTTGCATTCAGGAGGTCGCCGGTTCGATCCCGACCAGCTCCACCAGTGTTGTGGAGCCGGATCGGCGGCATTCCCGCTCGACGGTGGTTGTAACCCTCGGGCCTGTAGCTCAGCTGGTAGAGCGCACCCCTGATAAGGGTGAGGTCGGTAGTTCGACTCTACCCAGGCCCACCAAAGGAAAGAAGCCAGAAGTAAGAAGTCAGGAGACAGAATGCGGATTGCATTGTGACTGCTTGACTCCCGACTCCTGGATTCTTGAAATCCAATCGATCTTTGACAACTGAATATTGACGGGCATTAATTAAACACAAGTATGTAGCGCGAAGAAGTAGCGTTCATGAGCGGCGTGTTGGCCCAAATTCGTTCCCGGCAGGATTGGGAACGGAGAAAGCCGGGCGCTGGCTTAGTGTGTGTGAAGTAGATTTTATGGTCAAGCTACTAAGGGCGTGTGTGTGGATGCCTTGGCGCAAGTAGGCGATGAAGGACGTGGTCAGCTGCGATAAGCCTCGGGAAGCCGCTAACAGGCTGTGATCCGGGGATTTCCGAATGGGGAAACCCAGTGGGTGCGAACACCCGCTACGTTCCGCTGAATACATAGGCGGATCGGGCGAACTCGGGGAAGTGAACCATCTCAGTACCCGAAGGAAGAGAAAACAACCGTGATTCCGATAGTAGTGGCGAGCGAAATCGGAAAAGCCTAAACCAGGCGATTCGAAAGGAGAGCCTGGGGTTGCAGGACCACAATAATCTGCGGATCGCTTCGGCAACGAAGCGATCGGCAGGTTAAAAGAGGGATAGGAAAGTGTTAATCGAACGGTCTGGAAAGGCCGGCCATAGAGCGTGACAGCCGCGTAGGTGAAAATGCAATCCTCCTTCCAGTGGCTCCTAAGTACCGCGGGACACGTGGAACCCTGCGGGAATCTACCGGGACCATCCGGTAAGGCTAAATACTCACTTGCGACCGATAGTGAACTAGTACCGTGAGGGAAAGGTGAAAAGAACCCCTGCGAGGGGAGTGAAATAGTACCTGAAACCACACGCCTACAAGCAGTGGGAGGGCTATGCCGGGCAACCGGAATGCCTGACCTCGTGCCTATTGCATAATGAGCTGGCTAGTTATTCTCAGTGGCAAGGTTAAGCGTAAGCGAGCCGTAGCGAAAGCGAGTCTGAATAGGGCGATGCAGTCGCTGGGAATAGACGCGAAGCGGGATGATCTACCCTTGGCCAGGATGAAGTCCGTGTAACAGCGGATGGAGGTCCGAACCAGTGTTGGTTGAAAACAGCTTGGATGAGCTGAGGGTAGGGGTGAAAGGCTAATCAAATTCCGTGATAGCTCGTTCTCTCCGAAATAGCTTTAGGGCTAGCCTCTCGTGGTCCGTCGCGGTGGTAGAGAACTGATTGGACTAGGGGCCTTCCCAGGTTACCGAATCCAACCAAACTGCGAATGCCGTGAATGTGTAGCGAGGGAGTCAGACAGTGGGGGCTAAGCTTCATTGTCGAAAGGGAAACAGCCCAGACCGTCAACTAAGGTCCCCAAATCCATGCTCAGTGGGAAAGGAAGTCGGGACGCTCAGACAGCCAGGAGGTTGGCTTAGAAGCAGCCATCCTTTAAAGAAAGCGTAACAGCTCACTGGTCGAGCGGCCCGGTGCCGACAATATAACGGGGCTTAAGCATGGTACCGAAGTTACGGATTCGTCTGGCTTGCCAGGCGAATGGTAGGAGAGCGTTCTCAACCGCTGTGAAGGTCGAGCGAAAGCACGGCTGGAGCGTTGGGAAGTGACTCTGCCAGCATAAGTAGCGAGAAACCAGGTGTGAACCCTGGTCGCCGTAAGTCTAAGGATTCCTGAGAAAGGTTAATCCGCTCAGGGTTAGTCGGAGCCTAACGCGAGGCCGAAAGGCGTAGCGGATGGACAGCAGGTTAATATTCCTGCACTACCTTGTTTCGATCAAGACCGATGGGGGGACGCAGACTCAAGCTCGGCCGGGGTAATGGTTTCTCCGGTTGGGGGAGAGGAGATCCGGACAGGCAAATCCGCCGGGTCGTCTGCCAGGAAAAGCCCCTAAGGAGAAGTAAGGTATCCGTACCACAAACCGACACAGGTGGACGTGAAGAATATTCTAAGGCGCTCGGGTGATGGTAGGTTCAGGAACTAGGCACATTAGCTCCGTAACTTCGGGAGAAGGAGTGCTCTTGGCAACAAGAGCCGCAGTGAATGGTCTCAGGCGACTGTTTAACAAAAACACAGGTCTCTGCAAAGTCGAAAACGACGTATAGGGGCTGACGCCTGCCCGGTGCCGGAAGGTTAAAGGGAGAGGTTAGCCGCAAGGCGAAGCTTTGAACTGAAGCCCCGGTGAACGGCGGCCGTAACTATAACGGTCCTAAGGTAGCGAAATTCCTTGTCGGGTAAGTTCCGACCTGCACGAATGGCGTAACGATCTGAGAACTGTCTTAACCTGCCGCCCGGCGAACTTGTGGTCCCGGTGAAGACGCCGGGTGCCCGCCACTAGACGGAAAGACCCCGTGCACCTTTACTATACCCTTTCATGGAACTATGGGGCCATCTGCGCAGGATAGGTGGGAGGCTTTGAAGTTGGGTTCTCGGACTCAGCTGAGCCAACGGTGAGATACCACCCTGATGGTTCTGTGGTTCTAACCTACTCGAGTGAATCCTCGAGAGGGACAGTGGAAGGCGGGTAGTTTGACTGGGGCGGTCGCCTCCTAAATTGTAACGGAGGCGCGCGAAGCTTGGTTCAGGCGGCTTGGAAATCCGCCGACGAGTGCAAAAGCATAAACCAGGTTAACTGCGAGACCAACAAGTCGAGCAGATACGAAAGTAGGCTTTAGTGATCCGGTGGTTCTGTATGGAAGGGCCATCGCTCAACGGATAAAAGGTACGCCGGGGATAACAGGCTGATCGGAGTCAAGAGTTCACATCGACGCTCCGGTTTGGCACCTCGATGTCGGCTCATCGCATCCTGGGGGTGTAGAAGCTCCCAAGGGTTAGGCTGTTCGCCTATTAAAGCGGTACGTGAGCTGGGTTCAGAACGTCGCGAGACAGTTCGGTCCCTATCTGTGGTGGGCGTAGGAGATTTGAGGGGGCCTGCCCTTAGTACGAGAGGACCGGGGTGGACGAACCTCTTGTGATCCAGTTGTCCCGCCAGGGGCATCGCTGGGTAGCGAAGTTCGGTCAGGATAAACGCTGAAGGCATATAAGCGTGAAACCTTCCCCAAGATGAGATCTCCCAAGCGTAAGCTTTGAAGGGCACAGGTAGACTACCTGTTTGATAGGACGGATGTGTAAGCCGGGTGACCGGTTGAGCTTACCGTTACTAATCGCCCGTTCGGCTTGACCATAAAATTTACTGCGCACACACGGCAGCAAGCCCGAAAGACTTGTTCCGTTAACGCTGCTTTTTCCGCTAGCCCGTCAATATTCGGCAAGAAGAAGAACAGGAGACAGAAGTCAGGAGTCAGAATCAGGAGCGCCGTTTCGCGGCGACCGAGTTTTGAATCCTGTCTTCTGGCTCCTGACTTCAACGACTTCTGGGTGACCTTAGCGAGAGGGACCCACCCGTTCCCATCCCGAACACGGCAGTTAAGCCTCTCAGCCCCGATGGTACTGCACGCGCAAGTGTGTGGGAGAGTAGGAAGTCGCCCGGTTTAATTCAAAAGCCTCCGCTAACTACGGAGGCTTTTTTTGTTTTGGAGCCCAGCCCGGTCGGCTCGCACGTACGCAGGAAGTTTTTCGATATTCATCAAGCGCACGCCTCGCCGCTGGCGGCCGAGGCGATAGCGCGGATCGGGCAACTGTACGCGATCGAGACTGAGATCCGCGGACGAGCGCCCGACGAGAGGCGTAAGATACGGCAGAGTCGCTCGCGGCCGCTGCTGGAGTCACTCCATGAGTGGTTCGAATCCAACCTGGCTAGACTGTCGGCGAAGTCCGAGACCGCGTCGGCGATTCGCTACGCGCTAGCGCGGTGGAGTGCGCTCATGCGCTTCTGCGATGACGGCCGTTTGGAGATCGACAATAATTCAGCCGAACGCGCGTTGCGTGCCGTCGCACTTGGCCGTAAGAATTACCTGTTTGCCGGTTCCGATGCCGGCGGTGAGCGCGCCGCCGCAATGTACAGCCTGGGCAAGCTCGCCAACTCGGGTTCCAACAATTTCGCATCCTGTGCCGTCCCATCGCCACGCGTCACGGAATTCTCCCACGGCGCCTCGCTGTCCCCCAAATGCGTCTTTTAGCGCCTTATCTCGTCGTCTCCCGCCATCAACAACACAATTCAAAACGCATAACGCCGCAGTGCCAAACCGGCTCACTTCAAGTCGCTCTATCGAAAACGCTCCGGCGCTCAGATTTCGCGCCCTTACCCGAACCTCATCCCGCCGGAGCGTTTCCGATACCGCCCTAGGACTTAACGGGGCCGCAGCCGACCAGAGCCAGGTTGCCGCGGGTGGCCGAACTTCCGGCGGCTGTCGCGAGATCGATTGGCGGGCGCGCGGCGGAAAGCCGCGAAAGACCGCGACGCAGCGTCGCGCCATCGTGCGCGTCTTATTAATAGAGGGACGGCCTCGGGGGTTGAGACGACGGACTTCCCCCACGGCCAAGGCGTACACTTGGATTTGGAAGCCAGAAGCCGGCGTCGCCAGGGTGAAGCAAAAGGTGATGACGAAACAAGAATGCGACTTTACCATTGCTCACCTTGACGAACTGTGGAGGCTGATTCAGGCTTTGAAAGTGCTGCATGGTTTGGAGTTTCCGGGGGTTTTGGAGCGATGCCGTGAACTGTTGTCTCGCCTGGCTGATGATTCCAGGTCCATTGAATTTCTGGAGGTCCATCAGTTCCTTGATTGGGCTGAAGGCATCATCAAGCCCAGCTTGCGGGAGCTCCCCGAATACCAGCACGCCCTGCGAGATTTTCTTGTCGCTTGGCGTGTCACCGGACCGATAGCCTAGGGGCGAAGCATTACATTCTCCTGGCACCAACTGCTGGTGCAAGCGCAGAGAAAATCGAAAGATGATTCGAGTGTTCCGTCGTGAATTCGGTTCTTGGCCCGCATCCGATGCCAAGTCCTCTTTGGCGCTCCACGTCTGAGGTCCATCTCAACCGAACACAGAAATTCCATTTGGGGACCAGCTATCGGTAAACGCTGGGCGACTAGGCAGGAGCTACTTCGAGCAAAGGGCGTTTCGGACAACTTCCGGGTGGGCGACGATCCGGCCGGAACTGCCGCGGCGGCGCGTCCAAGTGAACAGATGATCCTCTGGTCACTCCGCTTCATCCATAGGCCGCACGATCCCACCATTTTTCCTCTTCTTGGCGTTAGTTCGTCTCTGGCCGACAATCGCTCTTCATCCCTTGCACCGGCGATTCAGCCTCCTTCGATGCGTTTTCCTAAGGTGTTACGCTAAATGTCATTGTTCGGAAGTCAATGACATAGCTTGAAAAGCGCCGCAGAAGGTCCTGCCCGATCACGCCGAAGAAGTGCTCCGCCTCGCCGCCTTGCGGTTGCCTAAGAATATGCTGCCCGTTACAGAGCACGACCGTTGATCCGAACCACAACGGCAACTGATGCGCAACGTAGGCGGGGATCTCGTGAACGCCTCCAGCGCCGGCAAGGCGTGCCATCTCCGGAGGCGGGCCGAAGAAGACGTTTGTGTGTTCCGCGCGGTAGTGATCGGTCAGGTATGTGCTGCCTGAGCCCGTATCCAGTACGAAGAGGCGTGCCCCGGTGCTGCCCACTATCTTGCCCCCGTCCAGGACGGGCATCGTATTCACTCCGATCAGCAGGGACGAGTCGCCGACCCACATGGCAGCACCGTTGTCCCGGCCGGAAGCAGGAGATTGCGCTGAAACCGTCAGAGTTCCATCTCTCGAAAATGTCAGGTGTCCGAGGGCGGAGGTCACCGGATAGCCGAGCAGCGCATGCGTCTGCTGCCCGATCTCGGAGATGTAGAGGTTGTGATCAGCCGTCACCAGAACCACGACGTCGTGCAGCTCTGCCTTGCCCACCCAGAGAACCGGGATGACAGCGGGATGAGCTTCAAAGGCGCCGCTTCCGTATCCGTGCAACGTCACCGTCCCTTCCAGCGCAGCGACTCCCCAGCTCTTCGCTGTGCTCTCGGAAAGCAGCGAAAAGGTTGCGCCAGTATCCAGCTCCGCCGAGAAGGTCGTGCCGCCGATCCTGATGGGGTATTCCTTGCCCGTTCTCTTCAGAGAGAAGTCGCCTGCAATCCGCACGGTCTGCGGCGGCACATGCTGCAGCACGGCCCCGACGTGCCGCCTCTCCCGGATCTGCTTGGCGGTGTCGCCCATCGCCTTGCCGAATATCTTCTCAGCGTCATCGTACATCTGGGCCGAAGCACCATATTGATACGTCATGGCGGCAGTGCGTCCCAGGACTTCGAGCCCATTCTCCACCTGATTCGGCGTGAGGGACGTATCGTTTGCATTGACGGCGGCAATGAGTGGTTTGACCGCCTCTTCGAAGCGCCCCTGTCGATACGCAAGGATGCCCTTGAAATAAGACTCCTGCTCAGGCTTCAGACCGGTTGCATGCGGTAGTTCCTGGGCGAACTCGATGTAATCATCACGGTCAAGAATCTCCTGCAGGTGGGAGGCTGAGAAAGATGTCCCCGTGGCAACTGCTGGCGGCACTGGTTGAGAGACAGCCACACCGAACGGCAGCAGGGCTAGACGGAGGATCGACATCGGCAGCATGATGACTCCTTGCACACGAGATTACATCTTTTGGGCAAAGGGCATGACGGTCGCATATGAAGCCGAGCAATCG
>Ga0208820_1000272_pt1 | contig 47145 bp, 50 predicted proteins | sample June2015DPH_16_5_FD_184713 | JGI IMG/M metagenome (GOLD analysis project Ga0208820, IMG submission 184713) | Peatland microbial communities from SPRUCE experiment site at the Marcell Experimental Forest, Minnesota, USA - June2015DPH_16_40... | ecosystem: Environmental > Terrestrial > Soil >...
AACCGGATGGATCGTCAAACCCTTTAAGCCCGAGCAACTTCTGGCAGTAGTCAAGAAGGTACTGGGATGATGGAACCTCAAAGAGAAACCTACAGGGCTGAAGCGCACGATCTGCTGGCCGAACTCGAAACCTCCCTGCTCGCTTTGGAGGAAGACCCCGGCGACATGGAACTGATCGGTCGCGTGTTTCGCGCGCTGCATACGATCAAAGGTTCGGGAGCGATGTTCGGGTTTGATGACATTGCAGCATTCACGCACGACGTCGAGACCGTTTTTGACCTGGTCCGGAATGAAAAACTGGGCGTGACCAAAACGCTCGTTGATTTGACTCTCAGCGCGGGGGACCAGATACGCGCAATGCTCGATGGCTCAGACAGCGGGGCAATTGCCTGCACAGCCAGGTCCGGCGAGATTACGAGCGCACTCAGGGGACTCATTCCCAAACCCGACAATCATGTCTGCCGGGTCCCTCAAGCTTCATTGCCGGCAACCGAAGATGAACAAGTCGTGAAGACCTACCGCATCACTTTTCGTCCGGATCGAGAAATTTTTTCACGAGGCGCCAATCCGGCCCTTCTGCTGAACGAACTCCGAGAACTGGGGGAATGCAGTGTGATTGCCCACACGGAAGCCATCCCGGAACTGGAGGAAATTGACCCGGAGGAGTGTCACACCTCGTGGGACGTGATCCTCACCACCCGGCGCGGGCTCGATGCCATCAAGGATGTTTTTATCTTCGTCGAAGATGAGTGCGAGTTGGCGATTGAAGTCGTCGATGAGTTGGGTCTCGGGGACGATGACGCTCGTCCGAAAAGGATCGGGGAGATATTGATCGAGCGCGGTCTGGTGTCGCAGGAAGATCTGCAGGAAGCTTTGGGCGCCCAAAAGCGCATTGGGGAGATGCTTGTCGATAAGGGGCTGGTGGAACCAAGCAGGGTCGAGTCCGCCCTGGCTGAACAGGAACATATCAAGGCCGTTCGCAGCAGGTATCGGAAAGAGGAACAAACCTCGAGCGTAAAGGTGCCTGCAGAAAGACTCGACGCCCTGGTCAATCTGGTGGGGGAAATGGTCACGGTACAGGCTCGTCTCAGCCAGACGGTTTCTTCTATGGATCATTCGGAATTGCTCTCCATATCCGAGGAAGTGGAACGCCTCACCGCCGAGTTGCGCGACAACACTATGAGTATTCGGATGCTGCCCATCGGGACGACTTTCAGCAAATTCAAACGACTGGTTCGCGATCTGTCCGGTGAACTCGGGAAAGATATTTTGCTGGCTACGGATGGAGGGGAGACCGAGCTTGACAAGACCGTGATCGAGCGCCTGAACGATCCTCTCGTGCATCTCATAAGAAACTGCATCGATCACGGCATCGAGCCGCCGGGGGTTAGAGAGGCTGCCGGTAAACCACGGCAGGGTACCATCCAACTGTCCGCAATGCATTCAGGCGCCAACGTGCTGATCCGCATAACGGACGACGGCGCCGGCCTGGATACGGATGCAATCAGATCCAGGGCTTTGGAAAAAGGGTTGATGGCAGCCGAAACGGAACTCTCTGAAACGGAACTCTTTTCGCTGATCTTCGCCCCTGGTTTTTCCACTGCCCGGCAGGTTACCAGCGTCTCGGGCCGCGGCGTCGGAATGGATGTGGTGAAGAGGAGCATTGAGGCTTTGCGCGGTTCCATAGACGTCAGCAGCCAAAGGGGAATGGGTACAACCATCACTCTCAAGCTGCCTCTCACTCTGGCGATCATAGATGGGCTGCTGGTCAAAGTCGGGGAAGGCCACTACGTCTTGCCGCTCTCCATTGTGGAGGAGTGCGTGGAATTGACGCGCGAAGATGTGGCAAGAGCGCACGGGCGGCACATTACTTACGTGCGGGGTGAAATTGTCCCCTACATTCGGCTCCGTGATCGTTTTGCGGTCAACGGCAATGCGCCGGAAATCGAACAGATCGTAATCACCGAATGCCCGGGCGGCAACGTTGGCTTTGTGGTGGATAGTGTCATAGGGGAGCACCAAACGGTCATCAAAAATATGGGCAGAATCTACCGCAACGTGGATGTGATCGCGGGCGCCACAATTCTGGGTGATGGGAAGGTGGCGCTCATCATGGACATTCCTCAACTGGTGCGGGGCGCTGAGATTGATAGCCGGAACCTGCAGTAGGAAACAATCAAGCCCTTGCAGCCCGAAAGGAGAATCAATGCTGAAGCCTTCGGAGGGATGTTAACCCTTTTCTGCCGGGTCACTTTTGTCGAAGCCAAAGATTGCGGACAGCATCTGTTGCCTTCTTTCCGGGCAAGGACAAAACACATGGAACAAAGAAAAGTTTGAGCGATAAGACAAAGGCAGAAGCCTTGAAGTTAACGTACGTCAGACAAAAGGAGCAAGGTGATGAACTGGTTCTATAATTTAGACATCGGCAAGAAGCTCATTATCTCTTTTCTTGTGCTCAGCGCCGTCACTTTAGTGGTGGGTTACCTTGGTGTGGCAAACATGGGTAAAATAAATGACATGGTTGAGAGTATTTACAAAAGAGAAGCATTGGGAATAACCTACCTAAAGGAAGCAAATATCAACTTGATGAGTTTTGTAAGAGCGGAAAAAGACGCAATGCTCTCTTCAATTGCGGTGGATCGAGAGAAAGATATAAAAAGCCTGGATGAGTATGAAAAGAAGATGAAAGAGAATTTGGGGAAAGCAAAACCCTTGATTCATACTGAAAAGGGTAAAGATCTCATCGCAAAATATGAGAAGGCATGGGAAGAATACCGGGAGATCGACAAGAAAGTGATTGATTTAGCAGTAAAAGAGGGGCTTTCCAATGAGAGGGATTCCCGTACGTTGTCTGCGATTGTGGGGAGAGAAAAGGTAGATGTCGCAGGCAATCTTTTAGACCAACTCTCCAAAGTCAAGGAGGAGAATGGTCAAAAACTGTTTGAGGAGAGTGCTGCCATCTATTCACAGAGCCGTATCTTCATGCTGATCGCCATTCTGGCGGGTGTTCTGCTGGGTGTGGGGCTTGGCGTTTTCATATCCCGCCTCATAAGCAAACCCATTGCCGAGTGTGTGAAGGTATCGAACCTGCTTGCGGAAGGCCATCTTGATATTAAAATCGAGGCGACGAGCAAAGATGAAACCGGGCAACTGCTTACCGCCATGCAAAACATGGTGGGAAAGCTTCGCAAGATCGTCGGCGATGTGCGGACGGCGTCTGACAATGTAGCTGCGGGAAGCCAGGAATTGAGCGCCACGGCCGAACAGCTAGCCCAGGGTGCGACGGAACAATCGGCCTCGGCCGAGGAAGTGTCATCGTCAATGGAAGAGATGGGCTCCAACATAAAACAAAATGCCGACAATGCTCTTCAGACCGAAAAGATGGCCATCAAGTCCGCTGAGGATGCCAAAGAAGGAGGGAAATCCGTGCTAGGGACCGTAACTGCCATGAAAGAGATTGCCGGCAAGATCACAATCATTGAAGAGATTGCCCGACAGACAAACCTGCTGGCGCTGAATGCCGCTATTGAGGCCGCACGGGCAGGAGAACACGGAAAGGGATTTGCGGTGGTCGCCTCTGAAGTGCGAAAACTTGCCGAGCGAAGCCAGACGGCCGCCGCTGAGATCAGCAAGCTCTCCATATCCAGCGTTGATGTTGCTGAAAAGGCAGGAGAGATGTTGCAAAGAATCGTTCCGGACATTCAGAAAACAGCGGACCTGGTGCAGGAGATCAGCTCTGCATGCAATGAACAGAATACGGGCGCGGATCAAATCAACAAGGCGCTCCAGCAACTGGACCAGGTCATTCAGCAGAATGCTTCGGCATCCGAGGAGATGGCTACGACCTCTGAGGAACTGCAAAGTCAGGCAGCCCAACTCCAGAACTCAATTGCCTTCTTCAAGGTTGATAATGGCGATGGCGCAATGGCTACAAGTATGGTCGCAACCGGCACTCGCCAAAGTTCAGGGCGGAACGGAAAGACCCTCGCACACGCGAAAGGCGCAAAAAAAACCCATATCGCACATTCGACATCCGGAGCAATCCACAAACAACTCGAGGGGTCCAGATCGGCCGGTGATAACACCGCTGCTTTGATGGGCTCGGAGAATACCGGCAAGGCCAAAGGCATTGCCCTTAATTTGGGGATCGATGCGAAAGGCAATGGGTCTGACGATGAGTTCGAGAGATATTAGGGAGGAGTTGATATGAGTGTATCGTCGATAACCGAGACAAGTCAGTACCTTACATTCAAGCTCGAAGACGAGGTTTTTGCATTGGAGATCGCAAAGGTCCGGGAAGTTCTGGACTTCACATTGATTGCAAAAGTGCCTCAGACTCCTGAGTTCATGTTGGGAGTGATCAATCTTCGGGGAACCGTGGTGCCGGTCGTAGATATGCGTTTAAAGTTCGCAATGACCCGGACGGAAACGACGGTCCATACCTGCATCATAATTGTCGAGATCGAGATCGACGGGGAGAACACCGTGCTAGGCGCTCTGGTCGATTCGGTGCAGGAAGTGATGGACCTCGATCCCGAACAGATTGAACCGGCCCCGCGCATCGGGACCCGCTTGAATACAAAGTTCATCAAGGGAATGGGTAAACGGGACAATCAATTCATAATCATCCTGGATATCGACAAGGTATTCTCTTCAGACGAGCTTTCCATGGCGCGCGGCATGGATGAGGAATCCGCCGCGTAAGCCGGAGCATAAGGGTCAATCGCGGAGGGCGCAGAGCGGGCAAATAGAAAGATAGAATTCATGCTTGCACGTTTTTCCTCCGTTATCTTTGTTAACCCCGAGGCAATTTACAGAAGAACTGGAGGCGATCGCACATAAATGGGGGCTGAGACCAGGAGCATAGAGCACAATGTGCAGTTGCCAAAAGAAATGTGGAGCGGATCGTCTGCTTCCAGGGGAAATGCGAGTGGGCCTTCAGAGGGCGGAATCTTCTCGGTGCGGATGTCGGATAAGGTCTTTGTGCGCCTGAGCGAATCTATTCGAGATTCATGCGGCATCAGATTGCCTCCCGCCAAAAAGACGATGCTCGAAGGACGACTCCGCAAGCGGCTGCGCGCTCTTGGTATCGAGTCGTTTGAGAGGTACTGCGAGTTTCTCTTCAGCCCCGGCGGGTCGCAGTCGGAATATATACGCATGATCGATGCGGTAACCACCAATAAGACCGATTTCTTTCGGGAACCCGATCACTTTGATTGCCTTTTAGAAAGGATTCTTCCGGAGATGGTCCGCCTGCACACGTTTGGCGCCCGGAAAAAGCTCAATGTGTGGAGCGCCGCATGTTCAACCGGAGAGGAACCTTACACGCTGGCAATGGTTTTGAGTGAGTTCGCCGAAGGCTGTCCGGGGTTTGACTTTTCGATCCTTGCAACGGACATCTCCACGGCAGTATTGGAAAAAGCAAGGTCGGGCATATACGAGCATGACAGGGTGAGCCAGATTCCCATGATGCTTCGAAAGAAGTATCTTCTTAAAAGCAAGGAAAAAGACAAGGGACTCGTCCGGATCGCACCGGAATTGCGCAATGCAGTGCGATTTGAAAGACTTAATTTTCTGGAAGAAGAATATGGAATAGACAAACCGATGGCGATCGTATTTTGCCGCAACGTCCTCATCTATTTTGACCGGCCGATACAAGAAAAGCTCGTTAATCGACTCTCGCAACATCTGATGCACGGGGGATATCTGTTTGTGGGGCATTCGGAGAACCTCCATGGCATGGATTTGCCCCTGGTCCAAACGGCAACAACCATCTACAGGAAGCAGTGATGGATTCAGACTGCCCAAGGCCGATGAAATGAAGAAGAATGTCAGCATTCATATCGGTGGATTTCATGCGAGCAAGACGCCAACGGTCATCGCGACCCTTCTTGGCTCATGTGTGGCCGTCTGCCTGTATGACTCCGTAACGCGAATTGGAGGCATGAACCACATCCTACTGCCTGGAAAGGCCGATCTGAAACACTTCGACAACGTTGCCCGGTTCGCCGTAAATGCCATGGAGCTTTTGATCAACAGGATCATGACCCTCGGTGGCAAAAGACAGCATTTGATCGCAAAAGTTTTTGGCGGGGCACATGTTCTTCCGGCTGTCTCTCTGGAGAACGGCATGGGCGCCAGGAACTCCGAGTTTGTCCTCGAATTCCTTCACATGGAGGCCATATCCATCGTCAGCCGGGACCTGGGGGGGCATGACGCCCGAAAGATCCACTTCCACACAGATAGCGGCGAAGTATTCCTGAAACGTATCCCTCCCACCCTCTACCCGAATATCAGTTTTGAAGAAAGAAGCCTTCTGGAGTTGGCGCGAAGGAAAGCCGAAGAATCGGGAAATGTAGTTCTGTTCGACTGAAAAGGAGCGAGGATGCCTCAAATTCTTGTAATCGATGATGATCTCCAGACACTGTTCCTGTTGCGAGAGATGCTCGATCAAGCCGGGTACGGGGTGTTGGTGGCTCCGGATGGTAAGGAGGGGATAAGAGTCTGCGAAAGTACGCGGGTGGATCTTGTAATCACGGATGTCTTCATGCCTGAAATGGAAGGGCTGGCTGTGATCATGGCTCTCAGGCGGGAATTCCCGGACATCAAGATCATTGCTGTATCGGGCGGTGGCAGAATTGGGCCGAAGGATTATCTGATCGTGGCCGGCAAACTCGGGGCAAATCGAACCTTTACTAAGCCTTTTGGCTGCAATGAGTTGCTGGATGCCGTCAAAGAGCTGGTGGGATGACCCTGCTGCCATGGAGAACCCGGATGAGCAAGAAAATCAGGGTATTGATTGTTGATGATTCGGCGGTGGTCCGCCAAACACTTGCTGAGATACTTTGCTCCGATCCCCGGATCGAAGTAATGGCGACAGCTTCGGATCCTTTCGTAGCGGCAGACAAGATATACCATGAGGTCCCTGACGTGATCACGCTGGACGTCGAAATGCCGCGTATGGACGGCATCACCTTCCTTGAGAAGCTGATGATTCAGCATCCCATCCCTGTGGTGATATGTTCGAGTCTGACGGAAAGTAGTTCCGAGACCACGTTGAAGGCACTGGAATATGGAGCGGTGGAGATCATCCAAAAGCCCAAGCTTGGCACTAAACAGTTCCTTGAAGAATCCAGGGTGCGCATCTGCGATGCCGTGAAAGCCGCCTCCCAGGCCAGGATCAGACGCATTTGCGAACGGCACAAAGTTGAGCCTAAACTAACCGCTGACGCCGTCATTGCAAAGCCTAAGACAAGAGCTATGATCGAAACGACCGAAAAGGTCGTTGTCGTAGGAGCATCCACCGGAGGGACAGAGGCATTGCGGGTTTTATTGGAATCACTTCCTCACGACGCCCCCGCGATAGCGATCGTGCAGCATATGCCAGAACACTTTACCGCCGCATTTGCAAAACGCCTTGACGGAATCTGCCGAGTCTCGGTGAAGGAAGCGGAAAACAATGATACGGTCCTCAGGGGCCGCGCGCTGATCGCCCCTGGAAACTCTCATCTGCTGCTCAAGCGAAGCGGCGCCCAATACTATGTGGAAGTCAAAGACGGCCCCCTTGTTTGCCGGCACCGCCCCTCAGTCGATGTGCTGTTTCGCTCGGCCGCGCGTTATGCGGGCAAGAACGCACTCGGCGTAATCATGACCGGCATGGGCGATGACGGCGCCACGGGTATGCATGAGCTAAAGCAGGCCGGGGCCTTCACTATAGCTCAAGATGAAAAATCATGCATCGTCTTCGGCATGCCCAACGAAGCTATCAAACTCGGGGCGGTCGACAAGATACTGTCTCTTGGGGAAATTGCTCCGGAGATTCTTAGGGTCTGCAATCGTTGGTGATGAGCGATGCCTTCTTTGCGCTCTCTGTCCTCCGTTCTCCATCCCCGAGTTGGATCAACTAACCATTAGTAAATTTCCTTAAAGTTTTCCTGCCGGATGCCGATCTCTACTAAAAGTATAGGGATTATGCGAATCAAATTCACATTCTCTTTGATTTCACCAGGTGCCCGTTTCTTCTGAAGACCCAATGCACGGCCATACGCCGGATCCCCCTGTGGGCTGCGGTACTTTCACGAGTGAATTCTCTTCTATTTCCGATTCGTCAGGGTTGGGGTTGGAAAAATCATCGATTCGCAAAAAACGAACGGGCGGGCAGATGAAGAACTACACGTATCTTCCAAGGGTCTTCCGCAAATCGTATGCATCCGTTGTGAACCTCGTGAAAATGCTTGCGCTCGGGTGTGGAAGAGTTTTTCCAAAATGGGGTTTCGGTGGCTCAAGGTCCCATAAACCTGGCTGGCGTGGCGTTCTTAAAGACCTGGCCGTAAAGATCGAGGACCTCAATAGCTCAACCGAGAGGGAATTTCTCGAAATCGGGGAAATACTTCAGGGTTTTTATCGAAGCGCCAAAGAAATATCGAGGGAATCCGAGGCCGTAGCGGGACTGATGTCCGGAGAGCGTATCAGTGACGCGATAGAAAGGCTTCACACCATTTTCGGCCGCATCGAGGGCATGGAAAGCGAGTCGCAACAGCATGCGGAAGCACTCGATGGAATTCTTCAAACACTTGGCGGCGTAAGCCGTTCACTTGCCGGTTTCAACAGGTTTATCCATACACTGGAGGTCTTTTGCACCTCGATCAGGGTCGAGAGCGCGAGGCTTGGCAGCAGCGACATCGGGTACGACACCCTGGCCGATTCAGTCCAGGAAGTGATGGACCTGGACCCCGACCAGGTCGAACCGCCCCCGAGGATCGGCACGCGCCTGAAATCGAAGTTCATCAAGGGAATGGGCAAGCGGGACAATCAGTTCATCATCATCCTGGATATAAACCGGGTTTTTTCAGCCGATGAGCTGGCAATAACGCTGGAAGTGGATGCGGAAATGGCCGAAGCCTCCTAGCGTTTTTGATGGAGACCTGGCGGAGGATTGTTACTGCGCCTCCGCCCGGCCCTCCATCCGGGCGGGACTTGACTGCGCCGGGACTTGCATGAATCAGGACCGTTCCAATTGGGGCTAGGGACCACTCCAGGGACCCTGCATCTAACGATTGGCTTTCATTGCGGATGTGTGTCGTCATGCAGCAGCAAACCGTATGCAACCTGAACGCGCCCGCTCCCTTCATGTCCGACAGGGTGTTCAAGCACCTGAGCGGGTTCATCCACGACCACTGCGGGATCAAGATGCCTCCCGTGAAGAAGCAGATGCTCGAGGGCCGGCTGCGAAAACGCCTTCGCGCACTGAATGTGAGTTCCTTCGAGAACTATTGCGAATATGTCTTCAAAACAGGGCCTGAAACCGAACTTATTCACATGATCGACGCGGTTACAACGAACAAGACCGACTTCTTCCGCGAGTCCGCCCATTTCGATTACCTGATCGAAAAAATCCTGCCGGAACTCAGCCGCTTCAGGGGATCGATTTCGGCCTGGAGCGCAGGGTGCTCCAGCGGCGAAGAACCCTATATTATCGCAATGATATTAAGCGAGTTTGCGCTGGAGAACAAAATCAACTTTTCAGTGCTGGCCACAGACATTTGCGTGAAGGTCCTGGAAAAGGCACGGCGTGCGGTTTACGATCACGAGAAGATTGAACCTGTCCCGATGTCGTTTAGGAAGAAATATTTTCTTCGCGGCAAAGACAACAAGGGACTGGTCCGAATCAAGCCGGAGCTGAGGGCGCAAGTTCGTTTCCGCAGGCTCAACCTTATGGATGCCGGGTTCGGGATGCACGAGAAGATGTGCCTGATATTCTGCCGTAACGTTATGATCTATTTCGACCGAAACACCCAGGAAGAATTGGTGGGGAAATTCTGCCGGCAGCTCATGCCGGGCGGCTACCTTTTTACGGGACATTCCGAGACACTCCAGGGATTGGACCTTCATCTGGTCCAAACAGCAACAACCATTTACAGGAAGCAGTGATGGATTCAGACTGCCCAAGGCCGATGAAATGAAGAAGAATGTCAGCATTCATATCGGTGGATTTCATGCGAGCAAGATGCCAACGGTCATCGCGACCCTTCTTGGCTCATGTGTGGCCGTCTGCCTGTATGACTCCGTAACGCGAATTGGAGGCATGAACCACATCCTACTGCCTGGAAAGGCCGATCTGAAACACTTCGACAACGTTGCCCGGTTCGCCGTAAATGCCATGGAGCTTTTGATCAACAGGATCATGACCCTCGGTGGCAAAAGACAGCATTTGATCGCAAAAGTTTTTGGCGGGGCACATGTTCTTCCGGCTGTCTCTCTGGAGAACGGCATGGGCGCCAGGAACTCCGAGTTTGTCCTCGAATTCCTTCAAATGGAGACCATATCCATCGTCAGCCGGGACCTGGGTGGGCATGACGCCCGGAAGATCCACTTCCACACGGATAGCGGCGAAGTATTCCTGAAACGTATCCCTCCCACCCTCTACCCAAATATCAGGTATGAAGAAAGAACCCTTCAGGAGTTGGCGCGCAGGAAAGCCGAAGAATCGGGAAATGTAGCTCTGTTCGCCTGAAAAGGAGCGAGGATGCCTCACATTCTTGTAATCGATGATGATGTCCAGATACTGGTCATGCTGCGAGAGATGCTCGATGAAGCCGGGTACGGGGTGCTGGTGGCTCCGGATGGTAAGAAGGGGATAAGAGTCTGCGAAAGTACGCGGGTGGATCTTGTAATCACGGATGTCTTAATGCCTGAAATGGAAGGGCTGGCTGTGATCATGGCTCTCAGGCGGGAATTCACGGGCATCAAGATCATTGCTGTATCGGGCGGTGGCAGAATTGGGCCGGATGATTATCTGAAAATGGCCGGCAAACTCGGGGCAAATCGAACCTTTACTAAGCCTCTTGGCCGCAACGTGTTGCTGGATGCCGTCAAAGAGCTGGTGGGATGACCCTGCTGCCATGGAGAACCCGGATGAGCAAGAAAATCAGGGTATTGATTGTCGATGATTCGGCCCTGGTGCGCCAGACGCTCGAAGCCGTCCTTTCCATGGACCCGGGCATCGAGGTCATGGGGACCGCCACGGACCCGTACTCGGCGGCGGCGAAGCTGCGCTGCGGCATTCCCGATGTCATCACCCTGGACATTGAAATGCCGCGCATGGACGGCCTCACTTTTTTACAGAAGCTGATGAGCCAGTATCCCATTCCGGTCGTGATATGTTCAAGCCTTACGGAAAAAGGCTCAGAGACGGCATTTAAGGCGCTGGAATACGGTGCGGTGGAGATCATCCAAAAGCCCAGGCTTGGCACTAAACAATTCATTGAAGAATCCAGGGTCCGCATCTGCGACGCCGTGAAGGCGGCAGCGCTCGCTCGTGGGAAAAAGCGCCCCAAAATTCCAGCGGTCGAGCCGAAACTCACTGCTGACGCCGTTCTTCCCATGCCAGGCAGCAGGGCCATGATACGGACCACGGAAAAAGTCGTTGTGGTAGGCGCATCAACGGGCGGAACCGAAGCGCTGAGGACCCTTCTGGAAGCGCTCCCTCCGGATGTGCCCGGGCTTGCCATCGTACAGCACATGCCCGAACATTTTACCGCTGCATTTGCAAAACGCCTTGACGGAATCTGCCGGATCTCGGTCAAGGAAGCGGAAAACAATGATACGGTCTTAAGGGGCCGCGCGCTGATCGCCCCCGGAAACTCTCATCTGCTGCTCAAGCGAAGCGGCGCCCAATATTATGTGGAAGTCAAAGACGGCCCTCTTGTTTGCCGGCACCGCCCTTCAGTCGATGTGCTGTTTCGCTCGGCCGCGCGTTATGCGGGCAAAAACGCTCTCGGCGTAATCATGACCGGCATGGGCGATGACGGCGCCAGGGGTATGCATGAGCTGAAGCAGGCCGGGGCCTTCACTATAGCTCAAGATGAAAAATCATGCATCGTCTTCGGCATGCCCAACGAAGCCATAAAGCTCGGGGCGGTCGACAGGATACTGTCTCTTGGGGAAATTGCTCCGGAGATTCTCAGGGTCTGCAATCATTGGTGATGAGCGATGTCTTCTTTGCATCTTCCGTCCTCCGTCTTCCGTCCTCGTATGATAGACTTATATGATACCCCTCACGAAAAAAACGCGCCTGACATGATAATAGCGGCGACCGTGCGCGCAGCCATGCATAGAAACAGGACTGAGGGCCTCCGGCCCGGCGCTGGGCAATCTTGAAGTGGTGTTTCGCCGGGTTGTACGCGCCGCTGAGGACTGAGCAAAAGCGACGACCGAACGCACAGACATTAAACGTTGTGCGTTTGAAGGCAAGCCAAATGTTAAGCGCATCAGAAAGTGGAGTTAATCCGGTGTCAAGGCCTCGCTTCGCGGGGCTTCGCCCAACTTCACTTTGTGAAGTGGGCTTGCCCGGCCTCCCTTAACGAGGTGTGAGCGCGTAGCGCCGAGGCCGGTCGCAAAATAGGTCTACCAAACGCTACGGGCGGGAGCGGGAGGCCTCCGTCCTCCGTTCGACCGTCAAGCCGCCTGCACTACGAAGCATTTCAAATATCTGGTCTCGGGCATGGCTAAAAGGGCCGGATGGTCGAGGGACTGGCCGCTGACCTGGAGCAAGCGGAGCTTTCTTCCGCTTGCCTGTGCGGCGGAGATCAGGGCTTCCCGGAAAAGCTCTTCGCTCATGTGGTAGGAGCAGGAACAGGTAATAAGGATCCCGCCGGGTTTTAGGGCAAGAAGCGCCCTCCGGTTTATATCGGTGTAACCCTTCGCGGCTTCCGTGACGGCCGGCCTGGTCTTGGCGAATGCCGGCGGGTCCAGGACTATTACGTCGAAAGAGGCCCGCTCAATGCGTTTGAGGTAATCGAAAACATCTGCGGCAATAAAAGACGAGCGATCGCCGAATCCATTGATCTCCGCGTTCCGGCGGGCCTGGTCGACAGCGTCTGCAGACTGATCGACCCCAATCACTTCGGCTGCCCCTCCCGCAGCAGCCGAAAGGCCCCATGCCCCGTTGTAGCAGAAAAGATCGAGGACCCTCTTGCCCTTCATCCAATGTTTGGCGGCGTTTCTATTATCGCGCTGGTCGAGATACATGCCGGTTTTCTGCCCGCCGAGCACGTCAACCAGGTAACGGATCCCGTCAATGCAAATGGGGACATCGCCGGTCAGACTTCCGCAGGCTACCCCTTTTTCCGGCGCAAGGCCTTCGAGGGCGCGAGAGGGCGAGTCATTTCGGAACACCAGCGCAGCAGGCCTGAAAAGATCGAGCAGCAGTTGCCTGATTAACTCCTCCATGCCGGCCATCCCAACCGTTCCGGCCTGGTAGACGACAACGTCGCCGTACCGGTCGACCACAAGGCCCGGAAGGCGGTCCGATTCGCCAAAGACGACCCGATAGCTTTCGGCGCCGGGGTAAAGGAATTGGCGAAGATTTGCCGCCTCAAGCAGTGTCTGGCGAAAGAATTTCTCATCGGGCTTTTTGCCGGGGGGGCAAACGAGGCGCACTGCGATAAGCGATGCAGGGTTGACATAGCCGGCCCCGAGCGAGAGGCCCTTTGCAGTGAGCACCTCCACCCAGCTTCCGGGCTCAAAATCATGGACCGGATCGGCTATCTCGTTGCTGAATACCCATCGATGCCCACGGAGAATGCGCCGCTCGCGCCCGAGATGAAGGGTCAAGGTTTTCATGGCTGGTTTTCCATAAACGTTCACTGCCGAAAATGCGAATGGGAGGATCGCGGTATTACCCGCTCGCCCGTTTACCCGCCCTGGTAAATAAAAAAGCGCTCCGCGAAGAGCGCCCGGCTGCGGCAGGACCGCTTTTGAACATTACGCCCCGGCTTTTACGGAGTCCAGCAGTATGTAATAATCCTCATAAGTATCGGCCGCACTTTGGATTAATTCATAGAGGTCGTCGAGGTCCATATTCAAGACAGCGTCCTTGTCAGGCGACTCCTCCTTCAACTCGATCCAGATCCAGTCGAGAAGCATTTCTTCCGGATCGCTGTAGCCTTCTTCGCGTCTGTCGAGGCTGCCGTCGCGAATTTTTTGTGAAACCTTCTTAAGGGCCGCCCTGACAAATTCTTTCATATCCATTCAACACCCCCCTCTATGCAGACGTCCTGTTCCCAGCAGGAAAGCAAACGGTTGAAAACTTTTTAAAAATGCATTTCAGCCGGGACAAAATAGCTCATTAGCGCCATGCGTTCAACTCTATTTATCCGTTCATGAACAGGCCACCCGCCACCGGGGCCCCAACTCTTTTCTTGTACAATTTACAACTACTTAATATAATTCCGGGCTAAAATGGAAAAAGATGTTTTGAACGATAATTCATCATTTTTGTACAAATCCACTTCTTTGGACAGGAGACCGTTTTTATGGCCGAGAAGCAGTACCTGATAGATTCCATCAATGTCGACAACTCCTGGCGCCTTTTCAAAATTCTGGCGGAGTTCGTCGATGGTTTCGAAACCCTGGGCGATCTTTACCCGGCTGTCACTATTTTCGGATCGGCTCGAGCAACGCCCGGCGATGAGACTTATGAAAAAACATACGAGATCGCCAAAAAACTCTCCCTGCACGGATACAATGTTATCACGGGCGGGGGCCCCGGGGTGATGGAGGCAGGCAACAAGGGCGCAAAGGAAGGGGGCGCCAAATCGGTTGGGCTCAATATCCAACTTCCGCTCGAGCAATCCCCGAACCCTTATTCCACGCTAAAGCTAAATTTCCAGTACTTTTTCGTCCGCAAGGTGATGTTTGTCAAATACGCCCAGGCCTATATCGGGATGCCGGGCGGCTTCGGGACAATGGATGAAATCTTCGAGGCGCTCACTCTGATCCAAACCCATCGCATAAAGCCTTTTCCAGTGGTCCTGGTTGGAACTCAATACTGGACGGGCCTCCTGGAATGGGTTCGCAACACCCTTCTTGGCGGCAAATACATTTCGCCGGAGGATCTCGATTTGGTTACGGTTCTGGATGATCCTGACGAAGTGGTCCACACGATCAAAAAATATGTAATCGTTTGATTGAGGGGGGTCTTTTTTAAATGCCGATTTACGAATACCGGTGCAGGAAATGCCAGCGAAAATTCGAGAAAATAACCTTTCGGGTGTCCGAGGAGGTCCCGGTCGAGTGCAGCCACTGCGGCAGCATCGAGGTAGCGCGGGTCCCATCTCGAGTCAGGGTCCGGCTGTCCGAAGAGACCAGAATGGAGCGGTTGGCCGATCCATCCCGTTTCTCAGGTCTTGATGAAGACGATCCGAAGAGCATGGCGAAATGGATGAAGTCCATGAGCAAGGAGATGGGAGACGACATGGAGGAGGACTTCGACGTGGACGCCATGATGGATGAGGCAATGGCGGAAAAAGATGGCGCAGAGGACGGGGGCGATGAATGAAGATGACCGAAGCCCGGGTTTTTCCCACGGGCCGGTTTCCTCTTTCAGGTGGCGGACTGGTGCGGAGCACAGGGGTCTGAGCCTGGGCGAGGCTGTTTCCGATTATCTCAGGGTCTCAAAAGAAGAGGCGGCCGGCCTGATCGACTTCGGATCGGTTTATGTCGGGGGCCGGATAGAGCGCAATCCTTCGATGATACTCTCCGGGGAAGAGGAGATTTCTGCCGCCATTGCTGCTTACGGGACCCGCAGGTTCTACGAAATCGATCCGGCCCGCGTAATCTTGCGCGACCGCTTTATTCTGGGATATGACAAGGAAGCCGGTATCCCAAGCCAGCAGACCCCATACGACGCCTACAACAATGTTTTCGCGGCCTTGTTGCGCCACCTCGCAAGGCAGGAAAACACGGACCGCTACGCGGCCCTGCACAACAGGCTCGACAGGGAAACGAGCGGCGTTTTGCTCTTTGCGCTCGAAAAGAAGGTAAATGAGCCCCTGGGCAGGGCTTTCCAGCAAAGGCGCGTAACAAAGGAATATCTAGTATGGGTCGAGGGCGTCCCGAAAAATGATTCGTGGACATCTGACCGGGAAATTGGAAAAATCGGCGGCAAATACACGGCGGTAAGCAAAGGTGAAGGCAGGAAAGCCGAAACCCATTTCAGTGTATTGCGCCGGGAAGCGGGCCGCGCGCTCGTACTGGCCAGCCCCCTCACCGGCAGGACCCACCAGATAAGGATTCACCTGGCCGAAGCCGGCCATCCGGCAGCGGGCGACCGGGCCTACGGCGCAAAACCGGACAGGCGTCTATACCTGCACGCCTGGCGGCTCATGTTGAAACATCCCGTCTCAGGGGAACATCTTTGCCTTGAAGCTCCTGTCCCCGCCGATTGGCCGGCTGTCTAGCAGGGTGCTGAAAAATGATTGGAATTCCCACTTTACAGTAAAAACCCCGTGGGGCCGTCACCCCGGCGAAGGTCGGGGTCCAGTGTTTTGCCTTAAAAATCAAATAGTTCAAAAAAGCTCTGGATTCCGGCCTTCGCCGGAATGACGAAATGACGAGTCTTTTTAAGGTCCTTTTCCCACCATCAGACCTTTTTTCAGCAACCTGCTAGTGTCCTGAGTCAAAGATCCACTACATAAGTCCCGAGTACTTAGGCCGTCATTCCGGCGGAGCCTGCCCCCTGAAGTGTCTAGTCAGGGGGCCGGGGTGACGAAGGCGTTGGCTCAATTCCCAAGCTTGAATTATGTTATAAACTGAGCCTCTTGCAGAACTCAACAAAACCGTCACTCCGGTGACATCCGCGGTCCGGTGGACCTTGAAAAACCTGGATTCCGGCCTTCGCCGGAATGACGTTGAAGGACTTTTGCAAGAGGCTCAACTTTAAACTCAGGACACTAAATGAAGGTAGCGCCGCCTTCCACGGCGGCGTCTGTGTTCCTCCGTGTCTGGAAAATCTCTGGCCTCACACAAGACGCGCTCGTGCTCGTGCCTTAAAAACGTTACGCCAGAATTCACCGTCTGCGGGATCTTCAATCATTTCGGCGGTGATCGGATCTCCTGCGGCCACACGCCGGCGGGCTTCCCGCAGCATATCGGCGAAACTGCGGCAGGCAGGACCGTTTTGGGAATGCTCCAGGGTCTTGACGCGTGTTCCGAATGATTTTGCCATGTTATGCCTTTAAGAAAGAGTTAATTGAGGTCAAGGTTTGACCGCAGTCCATTTTTTTCAATGAGCCGGTGAATGATTTCGTCTCTTGCTTCCGGTGAAACACTTCCGATTATCTCCAATACTTCAGTCTCAAATTGCCGGACCGCCTGCATGGAATAAAGGGTTTGGAAGATTTCGAGCTGCAACTTCAATTGTCCGTGGATCTCCTGCATGGCTTTGAAAGCGAGTTCGCGGGGGTCCCTGAACCTGTACTCGGTTATTTCCTCGGCTTTTTCGCCTTTCCCGGTCCGAACTTTCCGAACCTGAGATTCGAGTATCTGCAGCGCTTCGTCATCGCCCCGATTCCACCGCATAAGAATGTCAAGCATCTCATTGGCGGCAAGGTTGATTTTCTGTAGTTGATCGACGACGTTAATCTCGCAGCCTGCAATCTTATGGTCGGTGAATTTGAATGTGTCCATCCGATAAACCTCCTCAAAATTCGTGAATCGTGACTGCCCATTACCTATTACCTTGACCAATATTGTGCAGCAGAGCGAATCAACTTCGCCAAACGGCAACGGCTTTGCAGTGAACAGTGATCAGTGAACAGAGAAAAGCCGAATTTTCCAAACTCCACTAGACAACTGCGATTAGCCGGTAATATCGTACCACCAGGAGATTTTACTCCGCCAAACTGCAACCAGAAACGTTTCATTTTTACTGTAATTCCTGTAAATACAGGGCAAATACAGGGGCTGATCGCACAACAAACTGATTTAATTGACAATTTTGGATTAGATTCTCCGCAATAACGGGTGATAACAGGAGCGGGAAACAGGAAGGGTGAAGACACAGGACTGAGGACTGAGGACTGAGGACTGAGGGGTGAGGAGCGGAAGGTGAATGATGAATGATGAGTGATGAATGATGAGTGATGAAGAGCAGGGAGCGTGAAGCGTGAAGCGGGAAGCGGGAAGCAAAGGGCAGTGAATAGTGAATAGTGAGGAGTGAGGAGCGAGGAGCGTGAAGCGGGAAGCAAGAAGGGGGGAGCAGGAAGCAAAGGGCAGTGAATAGTGAATAGTGAGGAGTGAGGAGCGTGAAGCGGGAAGCAGTGAAGAGTGAAGAGTGAAGAGTGAAGAGTGAAGAACAGCTTTAGCGTCATTTTGTCAGCTTCTCCCCGGTTTCGCCCTTTCTTCCAAAGCGCCGATACGCTGTTCCAGTTCGACCACCTCCAGCGACTTGCGGATGGTTTCGGCCAGATCGATTAAGGTTTTGATCTCTGATGGGGTAATCTCTCCCCGGCCGAGTTTTGCGGTCAAAGCCGCAAATAGCTTTGGCATGTCGGAAATGCCGGCGATCTCCGGGAACTGAAAGTCGATAGGAGCATCCTTTTTCAGGGGGACCAGGCGTTCGAGGCAAATCCTGAGGCAGGTCAGGTCGCCTTCAAGGGCCAACTGGACGACTTTCCTGACAAGAGCTTCCGCCTCTCCTTCAAGGAGGGTCTGTGCAATGACCGTGGTTTTGTTTCGCGACCCTTTGGGCCTGCCGTCAGGGTTACCCGATCGCCCTTTTTGAAACCGTCCGCCCTGCGAATCCAGGTCAGATTCTGGTGACATGGCTCATTACCTCAGTGAATAGTGAATAGTGAATAGTGAATAGTGAGTACTGAATACTGAGCAGTGAACAGCAGTGAGAAACCAATTTCAACTCCCCGATTCCTTCGACATCTGCAATTTGGATGGCGGTATTGTACCGCGCAGTGATTTTGTTTTGCCAAGCGGCAACCAGAAGCGGCATCCAGAAGCGGCAATAGAAACGGCAACCGGAAGCGGCAAAAAGACGGTAGCGAGGAGCGGGGTTAGGACACAGGACTGAGGGCCTCCGGCCCGGCGCTGGGCAATCTTGGAGTGATGTTTCGCCGGGTTGTACGCGGGCCTGCGGCCCGGCGCTGGGCAATCTTGGAGTGGTGTTTCGCCGGGTTGTACGCGCCACGGAGGACTGAGGGGAGCAAGAAGCGAGAAGATAGAAGCAGGGAGCGGGAAGCGGGAAGGCAAGCGTCACCGCAGAGGCTGGTCATAGACAGGATTAACAGGAGAGCCTCTTGCAGAACTCAACAAAACCGTCACTCCGGTGACATCCGCGGTCCAGTGGACCTTGAAAAACCTGGATTCCGGCTCCCGGACTGGACACTTCCGGGACAGGCCCCGCCGGAATGACGAGATTAGGGTGTTCCGTTGAATCAAGCACGCCAATTTATGCAAGTAAGTACTAGGGTGAATATCGAAGAAACCGCCCCGATAGCCGTTGCCTTAGAAATCGTTGCCCGTGAGGAACTTTCCTTTTCCAAATGGACTAAATTTCTACCCATCTCAATTTCTATGTACTCAAGCTGTTCAGGTTTTGCTGGAGCAAGGACAAGTTCAATTCTATTCCGGGTTCCAGGCTCCAAATGCTCCGTAAAGTTCTCTTCCTTCGACTTTAAGATGCATTATTCCGGTTAGTAACGGTACCGATCATAAAAGTGCATAACTGTCTTAACATAAATTTGGGTTTCGTCAAAAGGCGGAATTCCCGCGTGTTTTGTCACCGCCTCCGGACCAGCATTGTAGGCGGCCAGCGCCAGGGCCGTGTCGTTGCCGAACCGGTCGAGCATCATCCTGAGATACCTTGCTCCACCGTCGATATTCTGCCGCGGATCGAAAGGATTGAGCACGCCGAGGTCCCGCGATGTGTCGGGCATTAGCCCCATCAAGCCCATTGCGCCTTTTGGGGATACGGCCTGCGGATTGAAGCCCGATTCAGCCAGGATCATCGCCTTGACCAGGTTGCAATCCAGGCCGTAAAGCTTGCAGGTTAGCTTTATGTGCGGATCATAAGCAACCTGATTGGACAGATTTGACAGGCGGGGAAAAAATCCCGGCTGAAATCCCTTGGATGCCCAGTATTTTGGGAAATATTTCTGGAAGGCCTCGGTCAAAGGCGGCAGACTCACATCGGTTGAATTCGCATAGGTGTGGATATTGGTGTAATGAACTACCCCGTCATTATCGATATACTTGAAAACTTCCGCACGGGAGATTATCGGGCAGGCAACCGTCAAAGCAATGCCAAGCAAAGCGAAGAGGAGATACCGGGTCCCCGTTGCAATTCGCTTCATATTGCTTCCTCACCCAACAAAGCTCAGGTCTTTAGCCGGAATAATGCTCCAACTTCAGTGCCAACCATCCCAACCGCTTCTTCCGGTGGGGTCTTTGCCCGAAAAAACTTTAGTTGCGCGCCTGAGGTTGCAAAAAGTATACAATCTCCGGCTGGAATATGCAAGTTATACGCCGATGGGACTGGTTTTTGCGTTTTCAAGGTATACCTCCATCCCCGGAGTCTTGTATAACCTGGTTCCCGCCTGGCCGCCTCGAATTGTAGGCAAGCGTCACCGCAGAGGCGCAGAGGGCGCAGAGAAAAGCTTTGCTGGACAGGATTAACAGGATTAACGGAAAGGGCTATGGGTTAAGGGATTAGCCCCTGAATCCTTCAATCCATAATCCCCTAATTTTGGTTTTCTCTGCGCCTCAGCTTCGAAAAGATCCAGGCAGAACCACGGATGGAGGAGCGGAGCGGGGTGGATGGAGGAGCGGAGCGGGGTTAGGAGACAGGACTGAGGGCCTGCGGCCTGGCGCTGGGCAATCTTGGAGTGGTGTTTCGCCGGGTTGTACGCGCCACGGAGGACTGAGGACTGAGGGGAGCGGGAAGGCAAGCGTCACCGCAGAGGCGCAAAGGGCGCAGAGAAAAGCTTTGCTGGACAGGATTAACAGGATTGACGGAAAGGGCTATGGGTTAAGGAATTAGCCCCTGAATCCTTCAATCCATAATCCCCTAATTTTGGTTTTCTCTGCGCCTCTGCGGTGAATGCATTTCAGGCTTCTCACAGCGATGTTTTCGATGCCAAAAATGCACCTCTAAGGCCCACATAAGCCATGAGTTGGGCCTATTGTCATATAAATTCAATTTGTTGGCGTGGTCCGTTGCTTACCATCCAACTTAAAGTCGAGATAGCCACTACTTCACGCTGTGACTGCGGTTATGCCTTAAAGTCGCCAGGTACGCGAGCTACCCCGATGAATGCAATGTGGAGATTTGCGGCATTCTGTTTTTAGACGGAAAATATTTCTTATACTGTCGTTGTTACTGATCACTCCCTGTTAGCCCCGATAAACAGGCATGGGATTAGCTTCATGGAATCAGGGATCGCATCGACGCCGGTCACCATATTGTTGACATGGGGGGACCTTCTTGCGATACTCTTCCCTGCATAGCAAGACCCCATTTTCACAGCACCTAACATCTGGTTGCAGGGGCTAACGTTGGGAATTAAGTGGACTCATTCCAGGTTTTTCGTGGGATAAAGAAACCCTTTTCGGCACCCCTTTCAGGTCATTGTTGGTAACGAACTTGCCCGACAAGGGGCGTTGCGCACCATTCGAAAGCATGCTGAAATCAACGTTTCAACATTTGAGAGGTGTGGGCAAAAAATCCGAGAGAGCTCTCTGGGAAAAAGGCTTCACGACCTGGGAGCGCTACGTCGCATCTTTTCAAAAGCAGTATTGCCTATTCGGCCCCACTACCTCAGACTCCCCACTCCGTGAGTCCCTGGCTGCTTACGAACGTGGGGATATGGCTTTTTTTGCCAAAACTCTGCCTACAGCCGAGTATTATAGGATTGCGTTGGAATTTCCCAACGACATCCTTTTTTTTGACATCGAAACGACCGGCCTCAGCCTCCACTACGACATAATCACAATGGTTGGGTGGTCTCTTGGCAAAAGCTACGGCGTTTACATCAACGGGCAAGACGATATCAGGTTGAGAGCGGCTTTGGCCAAAGCCAAAGCAATTGTTACCTTCAATGGCACTCTGTTTGACCTGAAATTCATCGAGAAGCATTTTCACGCGCTTACGATACCTAGCGTGCACATCGATCTCCGTTTCTTTGCAAAACGAGTAGGCCTTTCTGGCGGGCAAAAGGCCATTGAGGTGGAAATTGGATTTAAGAGAGACTCAGACATCAGAAACATGCTCGGAGAGGCAGCCCCGATCCTTTGGCATAAATACAGACGAGGCGACCTGGATGCCATGAAAAGGCTTATAGAGTACAATCATGCGGACATCGAGGGCATGAAGTGGATTCTTGATATTTGCACGAAACGGTACTTTGAGAAGGAATCTATTCCGAAGAAGATCCAGAAGAAGCCGAGGTTCATCGAACAGCCAAGCCGGATCGAATGGGCAAACGGAGGTTCTAACAGCCCATCATCTTACGAGGTCTCTATCCCCGCCTTTTCAGGAACCAACAAGCCTCTCATAACATATGCCGAATTGACCCGAATCCTTCCTCTGGAAGATTTTTGCACCGTTGGTATCGACCTTGTTTCGTCTGAGGACAGAGATTCCGGTTTCTGTGCGCTTAAGGGTAACAATGCTACAACTTGCCGAGTCAAGACCGACGACGAAATGATTCGCCTTGCTATCGAGGCGGGGGCGGATCTTATTTCCATCGATTCCCCCCTTAGTATCCCAAAAGGACGAACAACCTTCTTTGATGACGACCCCTATAGAGACGAATTCGGGATTACCCGCGAGTGCGAAAGAATCCTAAAAAGGCGTGGCATTTCCAGCTACCCCTGTCTCATCAACAGCATGCAGAAACTCACCCAACGTGGAATGTTGCTGGCGCAAAAATTCAGAAAGTTGGGGGTCCCTGTCATTGAGAGCTATCCGGGTGCGGCTCAGGATATTATGTCCATTCCCAGAAAGCAGGCAGGACTTGATTATCTCGTTGAGGGGCTGAAAGAGTTCGGGTTAGCGGGAGAATTCTTGCGAACGTCGGTTAGTCACGATGAACTCGATGCCATAACTTCTGCGGTCGTGGGGCATTTCTTCTGGGTCGGCATGTTTGAAGCTCTTGGAAATCCAGATGAAGAGTATTTGATTATTCCAGACCTTAAAGCGGACTATCGGACTTGGCTTTCACGGAATGTCATAGGTTTGAGCGGTCCCATCGCTGCAGGAAAGACCACTATTGCCGAATACTTCGCGGGGCGGGGATATGCTTATGCACGATACAGCCAAATCTTGGCCGACATGTTGGAGGAAACGGGGAGCGAGCCTTCCAGATCAACTCTGCAAGAACTCGGCTGGTCTGTCCATCAGGAGAGAGGCCAAAGATGGCTTGGCAAAAAGCTCCTTGATATGATTACAGGTAAGAAGTTCGCTGTCGTCGACGGCTTACGTTTCCTTGAGGATCATGCCTTGATGGTGGAATCCTACGGCCCCGCCTTTGTGCATCTCCACATAACTGCTCCCACTGATAATCGCAAGAAGAGACTTTCCAAATCGCCGCAGCAAGAGATCACCCTCAACTGTGCTATGCAGCACCAAGTTGAAAAAGAGGTCAGTGAGATCGAAAGTGTAGCGCATCATGCCATTTCAAATGATGAGACAATCGAAGCTTTGTTTGAGCGACTCGACAAACTCTTCAAGCGTAAGGACAAAGAATGCCGGTAAGCATAGTTGTCGGCGGCCAGTATGGTTCTGAGGGCAAGGGTAAGGTTGCCCATTATTTTGCTCGTGAAATGAACGCCAGTTTTGTTGTACGTTGTGGCGGTCCTAACTCGGGTCATACTGTTATCGATGAGCAGGGCAATGCTCGAATTTTCCGACAACTTCCCACTGCCGCTATTCTGCCGGATGTTAAGCTGGCTATTTGTTCTGGGAGCTATATTGATCTTGGCGTGCTGTTCAGAGAAATCAACGAGACGAATTTAGACGCCGGACGCCTGTTCATTGATCCTGACGCAGTAATAATCACCCAGGAATTGAAGGCCCGTGAAGCGGAAAGTGGACTTGTCGGCCGAATAGGTTCCACAGGCAGTGGCACAGGAGCCGCCGTTGCTGCGCGCAGCAACAGGGAAGACTCACTAGTCTTTGTTAAAGACATCCGAGAGCTGAAGCCCTTTGTGAGAGATGTCACTGAAATCCTGCGGAATGCGCTCGATTATCAGCAACGAATTATCATAGAGGGAACACAGGGCTTTGGCCTCTCTCCTATTCACGCCAAACACTATCCTTATACAACAAGCCGGGATACGACGGCAGCGGCTTTCTTAGCCGAAACAGGTTTAAGCCCCATCGATGTTGATGACGTGGTAATGATTATCAGGGCCTTTCCAATTCGGGTAGCTGGTAATTCTGGGCCTCTAGAAGATGAAATTAACTGGGAAACAGTTACTATGGAGGGTATGCATCCCCAGCCCATTGAAGAGAGGACAAGCGTAACCAAGCAGGTGCGTAGGGTGGCACGATTTCATCCGGAAATCGTTAGGATGGCTATCAAAGTAAATAATCCCACCAGAGTTGTAATGAATCATCTAGACTATTTATGCAGTGCCCATCAGAAATTTTGTTCCCACAGAGTCATTGCTTTCATTGACAGAGTTCAAGGAGCTATAAATGTAAATATTGATTACTTAGGCTTTGGGCCTAACAGTATCGAACGCAACTACAACAGACCTACTTCCTTAGAGGTGGCCAATGCGTGATAATCATGCATTAAACACACATAAAGATAAAAAGGTTTCTCCAGGAATGTTATCATCGCCACATATTCGATATTATGTTGAGAAGTATGAAATACTTGACATTGATAGCTACGAAGAGACATGTCTTGAATCTGCTTCATACAACATGCGCATAGGTGGCAACATACTGACTTGGTACGAAGGTGCAAGAAGTGAATTCACACTGGGACCAGCCGATAATGTAAATGCAAATGTGCGTAAGAGTGTTGAACTTACGCCAAATTCTTTAACATTCGTGACAACCATTGAGAAATTTCAACTACCAAAGGACATTATTGCGAGATTCAATCTGAAATCAAAGTGGGTTCATCAGGGTTTACTTTTAGGAACTGGCCCTATAGTAGATCCACAATTACATGGGCACCTGCTGATACCTGTCCATAACTTCAGTACCCAGACTGTAACGATGAGTTATGGGGACGAGTTAATCAGTGTCGAATTTACGAAGACCCTTGATCCAGATGGTCCTGTACCGTTAGACAGTGGAAAGGAAAATAAATATCGGGAAAATGATCACTGGGATCCTGGTTATTCCAAATATAGAGAAAAAATTATAAATCTAACTGTTGAGAGTTCTGTTCAGAGTCAATTTCTGGAGAATAAGAAGCAAATTGAACTATGGAGAAATGCAATTGAGAAAACGTTAGATCAATTCAAGAAATGGGGGGGGTTCGGCATAGCTGGTGCTATTTTTGCGTTTTTGGCGCTATTTATTACAACGTGTACACTATTATATTCGAATTACGAAAAAGCTGATACAGCTTATAATCTTGTAAAGCAGTACGATAAGAGCAGCAGTGATTTTCAATCTTTAAAATCAGATTACGAAAAACTACAGAAGGAGTTAAGAGATATAAAGCAATACACCGAGCGAATCGCTAATGAATCGGATTTGAAATATGCGGAGAGATCTAGAAACCTTATTGAGTTACGAGCCAAACTAACTGAAATGGAATCACAAATAAAAATGCTTCAGAACAATTCAAAAAAAATAGAGTCCAGGGGAAATCAGAAATGAACCGCATCGAAATATGCGGGAATATCGCATCGGGAAAAACCACGCTATGCCGGGGCTTAATTAGCAAAGAATTTCAGCCCATTTTTGAAGATTTTCAAAAGAACCCTTTCTTCGAAGAATTCTATAAGGACCCCCCAGCATTTTCATTTGAGACCGAAGTTACATTCTTGCTCCAGCACTATCATTCGATTAAGATACAAAAAAACAACGCGCAGCTTGTATGTGACTATTCATTACTTCTGGATTTGGCATACGCCGATGTGAATCTTGCAGGCGATAGACACAAGATTTTCTGTGAAATGGTTGCAGAGCTCCAAAATGAAATCGGCTTCCCCTCGCAAATTATAAACCTCATGTGTCCTGAGGAGGTTTTGCTCCAAAGGATCAGAGCAAGAAACAGGGAGGAAGAGACATCCATCACCTTCGACTACCTAAGAGCACTTAGCAAAGCAATCTCACTGCGGATAAAGGGCATCTTGAGTCAAATTTCAGTGATTACTATAGACAGTAACGCTATTGATTTCACACCCGGCATTGAAGGGATTCAGGAACTTGAGCCTATAAAATCTATTGTCACCAGCTAATCGATCCGCACCCGCCCTGTAAGCCCAAGGTCTTCAAGTATTTGTCTGATGTCCATTTCGAAGCTGTTTGCGAGTTGGCCATCAACGGTCACTGAGAAATCGATCCCTACCTTGAGATCAGAGCCGCTCCGGAGCTTCGGCAATACCTTTGTCCCAAGACGATTCCAGATTTCGGGTGGTACATCTCCCGAAACATGGAAGGTTCTCGCAGCAGGGCCTGGCGATGGTATCGGCTCAGGCTCGGGACTAAGTTCCGGTTCAGGTACGGGGATGGAGGTGAGCAAGGTGCGGACTCCCGGATCTCCAGGCGGCAGAGGCCATGGCGCCGCCCTTAAAAATGCGGCTTTGGCCTTCAGCATTAGAAAAACGCCCGAATCGAAAGTGACGTCCGCCGGATCGGTGAACTCATTATATACTACTCGCTCGAATCCGCCGTCCGGCTTTTGGCCGGAGGCCAGTCCAAAATCGCCTCTGGTCACGAATTCGACTATTTTGCTGCGCAAGATGGTGTCCGGGTCGAGAAGGCGCGTTAAAGATCCATTCAAAAAACTCTGCCTGAGACTTGCAAGGGGCCAGTAGCCTGAGTCCTTGAGCGCTGGGGGCCAGTTGCGTTCAATATAGCCTGCCCCGACCGATTCGTTTAGCAAGGCCTGAGATTTCAGCGCAGTGATAACGCGCCCGCAAAGAGTTTCACTGCCGCTGGAATGCCCAGCGCCGAGATCGATCACCTTGAGTCCATCGGGCTCCGGGTTATCGGAAATGATTGCAAAGCGATAGCCTCCCCACACCTCATCTTTAACGACTTCTTCGGCGTCCTTTACCTGTGAATGAATATCGACACGGTCAGTACGGTCGAAATCCCCCCCGAGCGTTCCTTCGATGATTTCCTTGGCTACGCGCTTCCATGCAAGCCAGAGTTCGACCTTCGCGCGAAAGTCACGGCCAGGCTTCTTGAGACACCATACCAGCGACCCAGGATAGAGTCTTGGAGACTTGCCACGGAGCTTCGTCCATTCAGATATCTGTTGGCGAAGCGTACCCGCTTCTTCCCACTCATCATCCGGATCGATTAGAACGAGGGTAAGCTTGGGAGTATCCTGCACTGCGGTACTATCAGCAGGGAACGGTACCACCGGGATACTGGCCCCACGGTCAAACTCGTTCTGCACGAACTTTCGCATGGTGGGTTTGATCTCTGATGTTTCATCGAGAGAGGCCCTGCGGTCGCTGACAACTTTTTTCAAAGTGGGCTGATGGCTAATCCTGAAACCATCTGTACCCACTCGTCGGATGAAATAGGACTTATCCTCCAGAGCAAACGCTGCATTGTCGACGGAAGTCGTATCTACCTCAGGTTCTCCAAGGGCAAATCGCAGTTCAGGAAGGTGTGCCACCTTGTCAATCTGCCCGCCGGATGACTCGAAGAGAATCGTTGTCCCCACGCGTCGGTGGATGTTCCTCAACGGGCCTTTAGTATCCGCATCAAGCGCCCGGGCGTGGGCTTGTGCTCCAGAGATATCTGAGTCAATAGCAGCCACGAGGCGAGATTCCCCAAGTTGCCCAAGCATAACGCTCCGGAATTCCGGCACATCGAGGGGTGCCGACCCCAGGGTGATGAGCGGTTCGCGGCGAGCCTCAGTGAACCCTGTCCGGTAAGCCCATGAAATCCACTGAGCTAGCATGGCGAGGGTGCCACGAGTTTGCTGATACTGGGAAAGAGCCTGCCATTTTCTTTGAAATACTGATAGAGTAGCAGGATGAAAGGGGTAACAGACCTCGAATCTTCCGCGCAGGTATTCCTTGGCCTTAGTCTCTGTTGCGGCACTATCTACAACAGTCCATTCAGCCGGAAGCTGAGCGCGCCGCTCGAAGCACCAGTCCGCATAGTTCTTGGCAACGGCCTTGCGAATGCGTTCGTTGCCGATATCTTCGAACAACCGGCGGCGAACTACCTCGCTAATCTCACTTTCATCATTTGCGATGAGGTCTTTGGCCACGCGGCGGACTACCTTTGTGATCTTATCTTGCCATTGCATGTCCCAGTCAGTCATCTCGACTTGGCTTCGGGGCAAACTGATGACAGCCGCTCCCTGCGTGGTACCGGTGGTAGCAACGGTCAGGTTCTGGATAAAAGCATAGAACTGGTCGGCCATGCCTCGGTGGCGATTAAGGAAGTTCAGCACCTCATCGAAGAGCAGAAGAACAGGCCCACCCGCTGCCTTGAAAACGCGGTTGAGAGCGTCGGTACCCGGTGGCGTGGTTTTTGCGGCCGCACCAAGCTCCCTTACGCCATTCTCCCCAGCAAGCCGCCAGGCCATATCAATCCACGGCGTTTCCCTTCCTTCTTGAGGGTCCCATGCATTGCCTACGAAAGCGGCAACCTTCGCCTGAGGGATTGTACCCAAACCCGCTTCTTTAATGAGTTCGCTGGCCCCTGGATACTCGACGGCCTTCGCCCCATTAGAGGCGAGGTGGTATAGCGCGGTGAGTGTATGAGTCTTGCCGCCGCCGAACTGTGTGATAAGAGTCAGCACTGGTGCTGTATTTGCAGTTTCGCCGGAGAGTCTTCGAAGAACCATCCCTGCATGTTCGCGTAATGCCCGAGTGAAACATGTTCGCGCAAAAAATTTATCCGGCTCACGGTAGTCTTCAGGAGCAGTCTTGGCGATGACCTGCTCCAGGTGAATTGCGAATTCATCCGGGTTAAATGAACGCCCCTCGCGGACTTCCTTGCGTGGTGTCGCGACTTTATACCAGGGTTCCATAAGGCGTCTCCCCTCTAAGGTCTTTTTATCCTTTCGAAAAGATCGGCTGCAGACTGCTTCAACCGGCTCAAGTTTGCATAAGCAACAGGCGCAAAGCCGTTTTCGCGCGAGTACATGCGGTATCGGAAGCCGTCTGTAAGGACGATATCACAAGATGTGGCTAGGGACTCGACGTACCCTTTGGCCTGCTCCAGCGCATCTTCCGCTTCCATGTCTTCACTGAATCGTTTGGCCTCGATTACAAAAAGGCAGTTCTCGGGAACACGTGGCAAGGTCGAGAAAACCGCTATGTCTATATCTCGCCATTTTATGGCGATCTTTTCGGGTGGCCAGCCCATAGCGTACAGGAATGGAATTATAAAATGCGCGACAAGTTCATCTTCTTTCGGATGTTCACCGAATTTTTCATCGTCCCAGAATAGACTGCCTAAATCCTGCACTTGCGCTACGATTGCTTCCAGTTGCGGAGGGACTGAGACTAGTTCAGGTTCCGGCTGTGGCAGGGCCGGCAGTGGCGCATCTTGCCACTGAGTAGGGGGAGAGCATATAAATCTTTCGGCAAAATCTCTGACTTCCTCACTCCATGTTCGCGAGCAACGTACCGGATTCCCCCCGAAGACCGCAGTTTCAAATGTGTAATCCTGCGGTAATTTGCACCAGCGGATACGCCTGGCATGTGAAAGGTCCCATACTTTTACCTCATCGAATTGATCCAGATACAGATAGGGGCTTGCTACTATCCCGATGGCGGTGATTGTGCTCAGGCCCTTGCGCAGAATGACTATGTCTCCTTCTTCCATTTCGCAAGCAAATTGGCGCACAAAGCGTCCCTCGAACTCGTCATCTTCGCGCCCACGCTCCCATGCACCAGAACCACCGGGGCCGATGAGCCCTACCCCGTACTTTAGAAACACGTCGGCATACGACCAGGATGCCGGGCCACCCGCCAGTTGCCAGACTGTACGCGGACTCATAGCATTACCTCCATTGATTCGGGTACACATTTGAAGTGGAGCATGGTTTTACCTCGGCACTGCCAAAAGCATTGCATCGAGCAGGCGCTTTTCCTCGCTGCCAGTCGGGTACAGGGCAGATAGCGCGTTAGCCAGCCGCAGGAAGTCAGGCCCGCGATCCTGCTCCGACTTGATAAGTGCTCGGAGGGCGTTAGCCTGCCCTCCGGCCTGGAGCAACATTGCAGCGTGAACGCGGTCTAGCGTGGTCACTCCAGCCTGGGAAGCCGTATCAGCTGGCAAATCTCGAATGATCCTGCCGCTTTTCCGGCCATGAATCTTCGGTATTCGGTTCTTTTCCAACTCGGGGAAAAGCAGCATCTGGTAGTTTCCGCGCGGCTCTCGCTCGATCCAGTCGGCAACGGCATCGGCTCCCTCATTTCCGAAAAGCTGCTTTGCCCGCTCGGAAACCGCCATAAGGCGAACCACGCCCTTCTTCGTTTCGATGACTCGGCCCTCCCACTTGGGGAGGTCTATTCCCAATGGTTGGGCGAAGCGGCGTACAACATCGAAGACGAGGCTGAAGCCTTTGGCCTTGCCATTCCGGGTGGCCTCCTCTTCGTCATCATCACCCGCATCCTCTGATTCCTCATGCGGCTCTTTCCCGGAGCCGTTCTGGCCATTGGTGGACTGGAGCGTCCAGAGGAAAAGGGCAGTAAGCCTAGCGTCTTCTTCAAGAGCGCCTGCCGCACCGTTCCTGGTTTGGGCTTCTGCGGTTCCGAGCACTTGTTCGAGCGCGGTGCGTCCAACGACTTCCCAGACCTTCACTAAGTACTCATCGAGCTTTACCTCACGTCCCTCGGCTGTCTCGACCATTCTGTAGCGACTGAAAATTTCCAGAGCTGGGCCGATACAGGCGAAAACGAGGTCAGCTCCTCGAACACCCTCGCTCTGGAGGCGCTCCATCCAATCGCCCACCCGGTTTGGCAGCTCCCGAAGAACATCCGCCCAATCGCCTACAAGCGCATTATCAGGGCGTGGGCGGCAGACAAGATGGACACTCGTGGCTAGAGCAGCGGATTCGCGAGCACGCAAACGAGAACCCATCTCAGTGGCAATTGGCCACGAGCCTGTAATGGTCCACCCGCCCTTTATCATACCTGACAGCAAAGCTTCCCATCCTTCGGTAGTTTTATGAGCAAATACAACACAACCAATCCCATTGTCCTTTAATGAACGTCTGCCCTCTCTGAAAGCCCTTGCCATGCGCTCCTCAAAGAAAGCACGATCCTTGGGCCTGGTATCCACGGTTTTTGCTGCATCTTGTACAATCTCTTGGAGTTTGGGTGTGAGTGGATTCATTGAGTCAAATGGGTCCTGCATCAAGGGATCACCATTCAGTATCCGTTTGAGCCAAACGAAGAAGAAATCAGACAAGTCCGCGTATGGCACGGCATCGTAATATGGTGGGTCAGTGAACCAAACATCTCCGCTTTCTGAAATCAAAGGCGAATTGACAGCATCAGCAAGCTCCACCTGCCCTATTTCACTGCCGGGAGGCCATTTTGCGGCAACTTCTTTGATTAGTTCGTATCCGCTAGTCCAGTTCCCCGGAGCCTCAGCAGTTGGGACCACCTCTGCAAAGTCCCAGACGATGGGCAGTGCTTGCCGTCCAAATGTATGTTGCATTTTCTCCGCTGAAGCATTCCATCGAGTACAGGACATATTGCTCATGGCAACGCGACTGAAAGCGCAAGCGAGTAACCGTTTCAGGTCTTTTCGATCCTGCTGTAAGGATCGGATCGCCTTATGTAGGACAAGTAAGGTAAGTTTTTGACGGTCCGAGAAAAGGTCCCCCCATTGGAGAATCCCGTACCTTTGGACCCTGAAACCAAGTGTTCCGATTGGAGGTAAAGGTTCGTCAGGAACAGGGCTCCATGTTATATTCAAATCACCGTGCAGCTCTTTAATCAGCTCCTCCAAATACCCCTTAGCACGAAAAAGTGCGTCATAATCTCGATTGGTTGGAAGCCGAAAAGTACGGCCAGATTCATTAGGCTTCATGGTTACAACCGCGATCAGTCGAGCCCCACCAACACGGTTCCCTCTTTCATCGAAAATCACGCGTGCCCCCCCACTCTGCGCAGAAAGCTGCAAAGGGGTCCTCGGGTTTTTCGTATTCCCAGGCAGAATAGTCCCACAACAGGGACAAATCACATCGGCATTATTTCCAGGTGCTTTTGTGCCGGAAAGCTTGACGTATCCCTCTTTTGGGGCTTCGCTACCGTGTCCTCTTGAGATTCTAAAGGAAATGGGGCCACCCTTGGGTGCTTCTTTTACGAGTAGGACAACACAAGCACCTGCCGGGGATTCATGGAAGTACCTCGCTCTGCTGGCAGCTCTTTTTGAGAGCCAAGGTGATCTGAAAATCGGAATTTCAGCGCCGCAATGTGGTGATTCACAATGGACTGTTCTAGCCCACAAGTAGGCAATGGGGAGCGATCCATCCTCGTCACTTGGGAAGTACTCATGCAGCTCATCCTCGGCAATCTTATGCACAGATTCCCCGAGAGATACTACTTCAGAAGCGAGTTGTTTCCCATGCCGTGGAATATCTTCCAACAAAACCTTAAGTATCAGGCATGCAACTGGATTCAGATCGCTTGCAAAAGCGCCACACCCGAGTCTTAGCGCTTCCAGGGGTATTGAACCGCCTCCACTAAATGGATCAATGACCATAGGAAGCTCATTTTCATGTGCTATATGGATAAGTTCCCGAGCAATCCCTAGGTAAATTCGGTTTGAGGCCATGTCCCAGGAGGCACAATCACCAATGAACTTGAGCAATGCTCTTTGGAGGCTTGCTTCGGTTGAACCTATGCTGCTCTGAACGGTTCTTAAGAGCCGTAGAGCTTCATTTCGAAAGCGATCCGGGCAATACGGATCGCATGGGTCCGGCAAGAGAAGGCTAAGGATCATAGCCCTACATGCGGCGAGCGGCCGCCTCGCCCACCAAAGGTGCAGAGTATTCGGATGACCTTTGCCAGAGTATTTCTCTTTAGCAGAAGAGAATGACACTTTTGAAATCGGGAAATCCACCTCGGCGAGGCGCTTACATTCTTTTGGTATCACAGCTTTCATTTCCCTTCCCAAGACCAAGGTGTATTTGGGTATTGCATCTTACCAATATCCATAGGAGCGTCCATGGGAAACACCGGTTGAGCCAATCGTGCCAGCCTTTCCAGCTCGATCTTCAAGCTGATGTGCTTCTGGAGTATCCGGATCAATCACCGTCAAGAGATAGGACAAGACATTTCCTCTCCTGATCCGTTCAAACGTAAGAATTCGACCCGGATATTCAGGCCCCCCCATTTCAGAGGTGGGAAGGTGAAGTCGCCATTGTTCAGTCCATTGCCCGTAATCGGTGCCCCGGTATACAAAGGGTCGGCTGATAATTTCGCCGGAAGGTATTTGAAACGTGATTTGCTCGGTATCGCGTGAGTGTTGGTCAAAAAATTCTGCGAGATGATTTGGCAACTCCACCTGGTGGCGAGATGCACTGCTCATCGCTCCTGCTTCAATCCAAAAGACTGTTGCATTTCTTATGTCCATTTGCATCTCCTAGAGTCTTTGGCGACGCTACCCCAATGCCATATCCCAGCCGACATACTTCAGGGTCTACATCGAGGATCACCGAAACAGCCTCAGTCCTCAGCCGCCTCCATGCATCCGACAAAGCATCCACAACCCTTTCGGTTATTCCGGGTACCATGTAAACAATTCGGCGAGAGGCCAGTTCTATGAGTTGTACCAGGTTCCTTTCATCGGCATTGGTAACACTCGGTCCTTCGCTCATGAATATGTTTCTCCTCAGGTGCTATATGGCGAGCCGTCTTCCCGAACCATCATTGGACTTGTCATCGCATCCACAGCAAGCCAGTAGTGGGCTATCTTGGTAACTTCGTGCCATGGAAACTGGGCAGGGTCTTTTATCGGCTCCTGCATCACAGGGTCACTCGCGCAGTTCGTGACTACGTACAGCCAATAGCAATCACGCCGATCCTCGGCTACCCGGCGCTCATTGGGCGTGAGCATGATAGTACCCTTAGCGCCGCCCAAGCCCTTAACTTCTATGAGCCGCAGTTCGCCGGAGTTGATGTCCAGGCTCGTGATATCATAGCCCAGATTCTTTTCGTGAACGTCATAGACCTGACGACCCTGCGCAGCCTCGTATTCCATAACGACCCGCATGGCGATTGCTTCCGTTTCCGGATTGGGACGCATGTGCCGAATCTCCGGAGCTTCACGTTCCGGATGAGGCAGGACAGCAACGCTTGCAATCCTTTCAACAGCCTGAAGCGAAAGAGACCGCTGGCGTTCCAGTTCCATCCGGCGCCTTTCACGGCGGCCCAATAGCTCGGCATGGCGGTTCTCCGCCTGCGCCAGGCGGCCATCCGCGCCGGCTATTCCTTTTTCTTTGTCATCGTAGGCTTTCCCTATCTCCTCATCCGCCCTCTGGAGCAGCTCAGTAAGAGAAAGTTCAACGTGCTGGGCGATACGCTCGACCTCGGTCCAGCATTCATGCCGAGTTTCTTCGAGGAAGCCCTGTAGGGCATTGGTATTCAGCCAAGCGGAAGGTTCCGGTGCAAAAGCGACAGCCGGCAGTTCATGGGCCGGGTTGGCGGGTGAAAAATTCCCGAGTACATTCGGCTCGCGCAAACTCGGAGGGGAGCCATTGGAGAGTTCTACAGCGAAAAGGCGCTCGTGAACCACATTACCCAAGCCATCCACAACACGAGCACGGTAGAAATCTATCCGTGCAGGTTCCTCATGCTGAAGTGAAAAGAAACAGGCGCCTTTGGCAAAAGCTTCGCCTGCTTTATCATGGGTATGTCTACGAATAGATTCGAAGAGCGGATGGCCCGGCGTGACCCACTCAAGGGAGTTCTTTTCGGCTGTATCCCGATCCGTTGAGCATCGTGGATATTTAACGGCTACAGCGGGAAGTTTCCAGTTCAGCTCACGCCCATACCGCTGGAGCACATTCGGCGTGCGGGCAGGCTCAAAGGTATGAGGTAAATTCTCTATGGTCTTAAGCTTCAGTGGTACGTATTCGGAGGCCTCGAAAAGAAATCGTGCGATGGTCTCCGGGACTACGCGCCGTTCCTGCGCCCGAGCACGTCGCTCGATCAGCATCTCAAGGTTGAGCTTCTTCGATGCCAAACCCTCAAGCGCGTTCTGGCAGATAGCCCGGAAACGCCCCTCGTCTACATCCTCCAGCAGACGCTCTTCGAGGTCCGCATCACCAAGCTTGCCGGCATAGTAATCTCGAAGCGTGCGTTCCACATGTGCGGCTGGAAGCAGCTCACCGACGACATTGAAAACCGCATCGTCATCAAGAGCATCGCGTATCTCCTGGAGCTTCTCCATGAGTCTCTGCAGAACGCGGCCTTCAATTGTATTCGTGGCCACGAAGTTGAAAATCAGGCAGTCATTGCGCTGGCCGTAGCGATGGATACGCCCCATGCGCTGCTCAAGGCGATTAGGGTTCCAGGGAATGTCATAATTGAAAAGGATATTGCAGACCTGGAGATTGATACCTTCTCCTGCCGCTTCCGTTGCAACGAGCACCTGGATTGCACCATCGCGGAACTGCTGCTCCGAATAAAGCCGCGTGCCGGGTTCATCACGGGAGCCAGGTCTCATGCCGCCATGGATTGTGCCGACTTTAAAGCCCCAGGCTTTCAGCTTTCCGATCAGATAATCGAGTGTGTCCTTGAACTCGGTAAAAAGCAGAAGACGCTGATCTGAATGATCGAAGAAACCCTCCCTATGGAGCAAATCCTTCAGTTTTGAAAGCTTGGCTTCTGAATCGGAGTCTTCAACGGCTTGGGCCTGTTTAGCAAGTTGGCGAAGTTCAGCAATTTCTTCCCGTACCAGGTCTGCGTTTCCGGTAAGCGTGATAGCTTCAAGAATTGCTTCAAGCCGCTCGCGTTCGTTCTCCTCCATTTCCTCGATTTCTTCCGGGTCGGACAGGTCGGGTGGGGCAAGCCTGGCAAGTTCGTGTGCTTTCTTTAGACCGTCGTCCAATCGGCGAGTACGGTTTTCCAGGCTGTGCCGCACAGCGTAGGTACTTGACGCCAGCCTGCGCTGGTATAGGGACATCAAAAAGCCCACTGCGCGGGCGCGTGGATCATCCCCCTGCGCTGCGGCTTTTGCGCTCTGGCGTTTTACAAAACGCGTAATTTCTTTATAGAGATCGAACTCCGGGCCATCGATCTGGAAATCGACCGTGTGTGGAATACGTTTAGTAAAAATCTTTTCGGCTGCCCATGTTCCATCTGGCCGCCTCTCAGGGAAATATACCATCGCCTCCTTGGTGCGGCGCAGATAGAATGGAGCTTGGCGACGGTCCATGGCTTCCCGGATGGAACGCACATCCGCGTAGACATCGGAGTCGAGCAGTTGTAGGAACAAAGAGAAATTAACCGGATCACCCTTATGAGGTGTAGCTGTGAGCAATAAAATGTGGTCCGAGATATCCCTGAGTAATTCCCCGAGGGCGTATCGTGCGGTTTTGCGGGCAGGTGGGCTCCATGACATCCGATGGGCTTCGTCAATAATGATAAGGTCCCAGTTGACCTGCCTCAAACCTGGAAGTATCTCGGTCCGCTTCGCAAGGTCAAGCGAGGTGATAACCTTCTTCTGCTCTAACCACTGATTGACGCCGAACTGCTCGCGGATGTCGCCCCCCTTCAGGACAAGGAACTTCTCATCGAATTTCTCCTTGAGTTCCCGTTGCCATTGGAAGGCAAGATTCGCTGGGCATACGATAAGAATCCGCTCGGCAAGTCCCCGAAGTTGTAGTTCTCGGATGAGGAGCCCAGCCATGATAGTCTTTCCTGCTCCGGCATCATCTGCGAGCAGGAATCGAACGCGAGCCAGCTTCAGCAAGTAATCGTATACGGCCTCAAGCTGGTGCGGAAGAGGATCGACGCGGGATATCGAAAGGCCGAAGTAGGGGTCGAATTCCCAGGCTATACCCAGAGAGTACGCTTGAAGGCCCAATAGGAGAAGGCGCCCATCGCCATCGTAGGTGAAACTGGCGTCAAGAATCGTAAGATTTTCAAAGTCTCGGGCGTTTAGCGTGACTTTGCGGAAGCGCTCGGACTGGGTGCCGACAAGGCCCAGGCTCCAGGTCCCATCTCCATCGGAGCGTGCAGTCTCCACACGCATAGGCTCATTGAAAAGCGGGCCGACTAATATACAGCCCTCGCATATGAGCTTCCCTGGCGTATTCATCGTCCCACAATCGTTTAGACTATGACTGTTATTACTCCTTGGATGATCTTAAATAAAACACAATTAGGTACACTGGCACAAAAATTATCTTAGAGCAAGTGCGGAGGAGAAGATGAGGAAAGTAACGAGGCCGAAATCTCTGCGAAAGTGCTGGGGAGATGGGAAAGAAAGAATGCTTCAATCTGTCTTCGTGCACACCATATGCGCACCAAATAAAATTGGCTACAGCGCAATCACTGTCGCCGATTGATTTTACTGGAGCCAACGATGGGATTTGAAGCCGGGGAGGCGGGAGCAGGAAGCAAAGGGCAGTGAATAGTGAATAGTGAGTAGTGAGAAGCAGGAAGCAGGCCATTGAGGCAAGAAGGCAAGCGAAGGCCAAAGCGTCAAAACCGGCGGCAACAAAGACTGTGACGGCGAGCAAACCGAAGCGGACGAAAATTCGGAAGAAGAAGGCATGATTGCTGGTGATCAAGTTCAAAAACAGCGATCAGGGAAAGTGAGGCGGCACCATGTTCCAGCAGTTGAGCGGTAGTTCTGGAAACGTCCTTGGATTTAAGATCGGCGAAGATATCACCGCGAAGACATACGCGATATGAGCAGGATAATGTCTGAGACGATCGCTGCATCTGGAAAGATACGGCTTCTGATCGAGATTGAAGGCTTCCGACACATGGAACCGGACGTCCTTTTGGAGAAATTGAGATTTGCCAGGGACCATGCGAGGGAAATAGAACGAATGGCGGTCCTCAGCAATAGGGTGTGGATCAAATCATGGGTGAAGATTGGCGGACTGTTAACTCACACAGAGGTGGAGCATTTCGACCGTTCTGAAATGGAAGCTGCTTGGAAATGGGTACGTACATAAGGAATTGGGGACAATCTCATTACATAAAAACCTATGCCCCTCTGGCACGCTCATTGGCTTCCTGCTTACGCTTGCACTCTATGCATAAAGTCGTCACAGGCCTGGCGTTCATACGTTCTGTTCCGATATCGTCACCACATTGCTCGCACTGCCCGAAATTACCTGCCTCAATCCTTTGCAGCGCCTCGCGAATCTTGGGGATCAGCTTTCGTTCCCGGTCCCGTATGTTGAGCATGAAATTTCTGTCGGATTCAAGGGTCGCCCGATCTGCGGGATCAGGCAAGTTTTCCACGTTATCGGTCATGCGCCCCACTGTTTTCTCAGCTTCTGAATAGAGCTCATCGAGTCTCTTAAGAAGCAGATCCTTAAAATATACCTGAGTTTCCTTATCCATATTAAAACTCCGATGCCAAGTTTGAAGCCATGTCAGCTATCATTATCGCCATCGAGAGTAAAGGGAATTCGCCCGTTGTAAATCCCATCTCGATGATGCTGACCTTGTAATCGCTTTGCTCGATAGCTCTCAGGTGGATGACGGTACCGCATGGGAGATCGGGTATTTCTACGCCAAGAAATCAGCCGAACAGAAAATTATCGGGATCAGGACTGATTTCAGGCGAGCGGGTGAGAGTGCAGGTGGGGTAGTGAATTCGATGATTGAGTGTTCGTGTGATTGGATTGTGAGGAGCAGGGAGGAGTTGATGGAAACGATTTTGAAGTTTTTCTGATCAGGATGTATGGTCTCGCCGGAAAATTCTAGGCCGAAAAAAAGTTGGACCCCAAGTGACCATTTCAGTTGCCCAGCTTTATCCCTTTTGATTCATCTCGGCTTTATCTATCAACTTCCCCAAAGAAGCTTTGCGCTTCTTCTTTCCGGTGAGAATTTCCGCCGAGCATTTTCACTGGGCCTCTTGCTTCGACCTCTCGGGGTCCAATTGGAATTTAAACACAATAAAAGGACTGTCAAGAAGATGAGTTGCCTCCGGAAGCTGATCTTTCATCCCTGCCGGATTGCTTCAAATACCGCATTCCTTATCATCTCTTCTGTAGGCATTCCCGATACCCCATAGTTTCGTCATCCAAGGCCGAAGGCCACACTGCCACGGGAAAAAGGATCAATATCAAGCCCGTTGATTTGGACCGTTGGACTGCCAAGAAAGCGAAACTCAACCGCCTTCTCCTGCGAAGTTACCAGCACTGTCTCAATGGCAACACCATGCCCGATTTCCTTTCCCAGTCTTTCGATGAGATCGATCACAGGGGAAGCATTGAGACATCCCTGCGTGTATAGGACACGTACATGAACCGTTTTATTCATCTTTTCACCGCCCATTATATCTGAATCGGTGTTAGATCAATTGGAGGATTCGGCAGAAATGCTGTGAAGCTGACGCCCCTTTATGGTGTAGCGAAGCGATCCAGCATCATTTTCCACCTAAAACCATGACTCGCCTTTCCCGATCTTCCGCACTGCGGCTCGTAATTTTCTATTCTCAGTCACCCTTCCCATTCATTGCGGCCCGCAGAATACCGGAGCACTTGAATGTTACCACCATCCTCGACGGCAGAGTAACAGGTTCCCCAGTCCGGGGATTCCTACCCCTAAGCGCCTGCTTTTCTTTCACCGAAAATTTTCCAAATCCGCTGCTGAGAGCCTCTTCACCGGTTTGCAGGGACTGTTTTATCAGCTCAAAAAGGGTGTCGATGACTTGGGCTGACTCGGGTTTGGTGAAAATGTTCTGTGCGAAGAGTGCTTCAGCGAGATGAGCTTTGGTGAGGGTCATCGATTGCTCCAAAACTTGAATATGGGCGGTTTGTAGGATAGCATGAGTGATGATTTACTTAATAATTATTTATGGAGGTTCCCCATGCGTGATTTTAACGATAAAGACCGTACAAAGAAGTCTTCAAGGATACAGCTGGGAAAAAATCCAGCCAATCTCCCCCCAGAAACGCTTGAGCGGCTGGAATCCGCCGTTAAAACCGCACTAAAAGACGGTTACCTGCCCTGCGCTGTCGGCTGGAAAATAGCCAAGGAAATTGCTATCCCCAGGATTGCCGTCGGGGCGGTCATGGACAAACTCGGCGTGCGCATCACGGACTGTCAGCTCGGGTTTTTCAAAGTTGAGAGTATCGCTCACGTGGGTACTGCCTCGCGGGAACCGTCGCCGGAAATCACAACCGGTCTGCGTGAACTTGATGCCGCTAACAACCTGACATGCTTGGCGACATTTGAGCTTGCCAGACGCCTCAAGACAACCCCCATGAGAGTATCAGAAGCAGCAAATATCCTTGGGTTAAGAATACGGGCCTGCCAACTTGGCTGTTTTTAACCGTTTCCAGTGGAACTCTATTTTGGGGCGGGGCCTCACCTTCAATGTGGTTATTCCCCTCCCTTGGCCCGGCCTTGCTTCTCTCTCACCAAAAATTTCCCGAACCCGCTGATGAGAACATCTTCGCCGTTTTGCAGGGACTGTTTTATCAGCTCAAAAAGGGTGTCGATGATCTGGGCCGACTCGGGTTTGGTGAAAATGTTCTGCGCGAAGAGTGCTTTGATGAGATGGGCTTTGGTGAGAGTCATGGATTGCTCCAGAACTTGGCGCGTACGGAGAAAGACTGTAATCTACGTTCGTAATAGGTACGTAAAAGAAAAATGGGAAAAAGGTATAACCTGTAACTATTTGATTTTATTGGAGCCGGCGATGGGATTTGAACCCGCGGAGGCGGGAGCAGGAAGCGGGGAGGAAGAGTGATGAGTGATGAATGATGAATGATGAGTGATGAATCGTGAATAGTGAGTAGTGAGGGCGGGAAGCGGGAAGTGAAAAAGCCGGGCCCATGGACGAGACACTTCCGGGGCAGGGTTGGCCGGTAGAAACAATGTAAAGAAAACGGGCAGAGAATTCAAAACCTGCCACAAAGGGGCACGACATACCGGCGCCTTTTAGTGGATAAGACCCCACGCGGCGGCCCTTATCGAAATAGAACGATGACGGATGATTCCCGGATCGAGATCGGTGATCCTGGGGCATCCTGGCGTGCGAAAATAGAAATTTATGGCAATAAGCTAATTGGCCGATATTCTCTATTGAAATTGAATCAATTGTGAATTATCTTTCTACTGATCGATCAGTTAGCACCCCTCAAGGTTTCGTCCTTGAGGTGCAGGCCCCCGCAGATGGGGGCCTTGCTTATTTTCAGGGGGAGGAATGAGGACCTTCGTTTACATCGATGGGTTCAACTTTTACTACAATGCCGTAAAAAACACGCCGTATAAGTGGCTTGATTTCAAAGCACTTTCTGTAGCCCTCCTAAAGCCTTACAATGTCATCGAAAAAATAAAGTACTTCACGGCCTTGGTTTCGAACAATCCGAGAGACCCTGACAAGTTAAACCGGCAAAAAATTTATATAAAGGCTTTGGAGAAGTATATACCGGAACTGGAAGTCTTTTACGGGCACTTTCTAAGCCATCCAGTAAGGGCGCCCCTGGCAAATCCTTCCCCGCCAAAATATTTCGAGCAGGTAATAAAGACCGAAGAAAAAGGCTCAGACGTGAATCTGGCTGTGCATTTGCTCTTCGATGCCTCGCAGGATTTCTATGATTGCGCAATGGTGATTTCCAACGATGGGGATTTAGCTGAGGCCATGCGGCTGGTAAGACATCATTTTAAAAAGCCAATTGTCCTCGTCAACCCTGGTGCGTTCCCACCCTCGAATAAACTACGGCAGTATGCGGATTCTTTTAAAACAGTCCGGAAATGGATGCTCAAAAACTGTCAACTCCCAAGCCCAATACCCGGAACGTCTCTCTACAAACCTGCCAGATGGGAACTACCATCTCCGCCGGTATCCCCGCAACCATAGAAAAGTTACTCCCCCATTGTTAGAATCGATTTGAGCCGGAAGTGCTCGCCGAAATTGGACAGAGCGAGGGCGAAAAAAACCTTTCGCCCTATATGAATGGACAGGACGCGGACAGGCACTTTAAGGGGGCTGACCGCTATCCGGATACCCCATTGAGTTACTTGGAGCCGGCGATGGGATTTGAACCCGGGGTGGCGGGGAGGGAAAGTGATGAATGATGAGTGATGAATGATGAATCGTGAATAGTGAGGAGTGAGGAGCAGGGAGCGGGAAGCAGGCGATTGAGGCAAGAAGGCAAGCGAAGGCGAAAACGTCAAAACCGGCGGTAACAGAGAAAGTGACGGCGAGCAAACCGAAACGGACGAGACTTCGGAAGAAGAGGGCATAATTGCTGGTGATCAAGTTCAAAAACAGCGATCAGGGAAAGTGAGGCGGCACCATGTTCCAGCAGTTGAGCGGTAGTTCTGGGAACGTTCTTGGATTCAAGATCGGCGAAGATATCACTGGCGAAGACGTACGCGATATGAGCAGGATAATGTCTGAGACCATCGCCGCATCGGGAAAGATACGGCTTCTGATCGAAATTGAAGGCTTCCGCCACATGGAACCGGACGTCCTCTTGGAGAAATTGAGATTTGCCAGGGACCATGCGAGGGAAATAGAACGAATGGCGGTCCTCAGTAATAGGGTGTGGATCAAATCATGGGTGAAGATTGGCGGACTGTTAACTCACACAGAGGTGGAGCATTTCGACCGTTCTGAAATGGAAGCTGCATGGAAATGGGTACGTACATAAGGAATTGGGGACAATCTCATTACATAAAAACCTATGCCCCTCCGGCACGCTCATTGGCTTCCTGCTTACGCTTGCACTCTATGCATAAAGTCGTCACAGGCCTAGCGTTCATGCGTTCTGTTCCGATATCGTCACCACATTGCTCGCACTGCCCGAAATTACCTGCCTCAATCCTTTGCAGCGCCTCGCGAATCTTGGGGATCAGCTTTCGTTCCCGGTCCCGTATGTTGAGCATTAAATTTCTGTCGGATTCAAGAGTCGCCCGATCTGTGGGATCAGGCAAGTTCTCCACGTTATCGGTCATGCGACCCACTGTTTTCTCAGCTTCTGAATAGAGCTCATCGAGTCTCTTAAGAAGCAGATCCTTAAAATAAACCTGAGTTTCCTTATCCATATTAAAACTCCGATGCCAAGTTTGAAGCCATGTCAGCTATCATTATCGCCATCGAGAGTAAAGGGAATTCGCCCGTTGTAAATCTCATCTCGATGATGCTGACCTTGTAATCGCTTTGCCCGATGGCTCTCAGGTGGATGACGGTACCGCATGGGAGATCGGGTATTTCTACGCCAAGAAATCAGCCGAACAGAAAATTATCGGGATCAGAACTTCATTAACTGCGAGAATCGCGAATTTCCCGATGGACAGCACAGCCCTTTTGTTTCATACTTCAGAATAGCAACGCTTGACCACAAAGATAATGTGAGGAGGGGATTATGATCAGGTTCGCTCTCGTAGTCGTTTTGATCACAGCTTTTCTTGGGTCCACAGTCATTCCCGTTACGGCCGACAACGTTATCAATGCCTGCGTCAACAAGAAAACAGGTACGGTGCGCATTGTCAGTGAACCCGGGAAATGCCGACGCGCCGAAGAGCCACTCTCATGGACTCAGACAGGGCCACCGGGTGAGCAGGGACCTGCGGGACTGCCTGGACCAAAGGGTGAGCAGGGATCCGTGGGACCGGCTGGACCTCAGGGTGAGCAAGGCCCCGTTGGGCCTCAGGGTCCGCAAGGACCACCTGGATCAAAATAGAATCGGTATTCGCCATCGGAACCTGGAGGCACCTTTTTTGTGATGCAAACGGAGGATTATTTATATCAATAACCCACCACGGGCATCAGTATGTCATTTCCCGACCAAAGTTCCCTTCCGGACTGCTCGGGATGCGCGCTCCTTGGTCAACCTCCCCATTTATTGCAGCCCGCAGAACGCCAGGACTAAAGGTATGGGCATAGACAAGGGGGTAAATTAAGCCTTGAAATTTTCCTTGGAGTGTTTGGCCGAAATGACCGATTCATTGGTGAAAGAGCCCCATGTAACATCAGTATAGGTCCTCCTCTTTCCAGAAGACGCCGGCCTCCACCCAACCCGGCGCCTTCGTCTTTGGATCCTTCAAGTATTTCCTAAAGGCTACGGAGGCCCGATCATCATTGATCGGTTTGTGTGGGCATCGAAATTCCATCACACTTGGTTCTGAGCTTTTCTTCCTTGAATTTATCCTGTTTGGCCGCTATTTTGTGGTCAACTTTTACGGAAGGTCCTAAACACAAACTCCTACAGAAGGAATAAAAAAAGATGGCTCAAGGTACGGTAAAGTGGTTCAACGATCAGAAGGGTTACGGATTCATTACGGTTGAGGGCGGAAAAGATGTCTTTGTCCATCATAGCGCCATCGAAGGTGAGGGTTTTAAGAGCCTTGCGGAAGGTGATAGTGTCAGCTTCGAAATCGAGCAGGGCGCCAAAGGACCATCGGCAGTCAAAGTAAAGAAACTTTAATCTAATTGCTCATTCCCACAGGAATCCGAAGAGCTTGAGAAGCAATTTCCGGCCCTTCTGTTTTTGGCTCAAACAAATCCGAGCCGATGTCGGTCGGGCTGATCCGCACCGGCATAAACCAATTCTTTCTGAAATAACAGAGCAGGTGTAAATGCTGGCGGATTTAGTCCTGAAAAATAGAAGTTATAGGCGGTTTTATCAGAAACACGTTGTGGAGCTGGAGACTCTGGAAGATTTCGTGAATTTGGCCAGACTATCAGCGTCTGGAGGCAATGTTCAGCCACTCAAGTACATTCTCTCCTGTGATCCTCAAAAGAATGCCTTAATTTTTCCCCACCTCACATGGGCTGCTTTCTTAAAGGATTGGCCAGGGCCAAACGATGGGGAGAGACCTTCCGCCTACATCATCATCCTGGGGGACAGGGAGATAAGTCAGTCGTTTGGCTGCGATCACGGGATAGCCGCTCAAACCTTGCTTCTCAGTGCTGCTGAAAGAGGTCTTGGTGGGTGCATCATCGGGACAATACAGAGAGAAAATTTAAGAACAGCTTTAGAAATACCGCCCCGCTTCGATATTTTGCTTGTTTTGGCTCTGGGCAAACCCAAGGAGAGAGTAATGATAGAAAGGGTCGACGCCTCCGGCAACACCAAATATTGGCGTGATGATAAAGAGGTACATCACGTCCCCAAGCGATCCTTGGAGGACATTATTATCGGTTAACTGCAAGCATCTCCTTATACCAGTTTGCGTTCAAGATTGAATTAATCGAAAAGAGCGGGGAAGTGACTTCCCCGCACCCCGCAAGATTTGGCCGCGCGCGCAGACGCGCGCAGCCAAACGCTCGGCGCCGGCGGCGGTTGCCCAGCACTTGCTGGGCGGCCGCCGCAGCGCCATTCTTAAATAGCAGCGAAGCTGCGAGAGCGTTTGGGGGGCAAAGTTCACCAAGCTTTTCAGCTTCTTTTGGTACACACTTGAACGCAACTTGGTATTACATCCCCTCAGTCTCCCTTCCCATTCACCCCCGCCCGCAGAACATTGGAGCACTTGAATGTCACTACCTTTCTCGGCGGCAGAGTAATTGCCTCTCCAGTGTGGGGGTTCCTGCCTTCTGTTCCTCCATATTTCACCTTCTTCCTTAGATATTGATCCGGTTCTTTGCCTGTAGGGGTACTCTGGTTTTTGCGGTTGTAATGGGACTGATTTCAGACGAGCGGGTGAGAGTGAAGGCGCCGTAGTGAATGCGATGATTGAAGGAGCGTGTGATTGGGTTGTGAGGTCCAGGGATGAGTTGGCGGAAACGATCTCTCAGCTTCTTTGATGCCAGGACCCTAAAGTGGAGATTTTCCTTTAGGGAGAAATCAAGAAGGGGCGCAGTGATGGCGAATTTCGGAATAAACAAGCATGCACACGTTGAAGCTGGTCTTCTCTCCATCCTGCTTACACTTTTGGTATATGGAATCAAGTGGCTATTCCGACTGAAATTTCCTGAATTAATTCTTGTATTTCCCACGTTCATAGGGGTTTTTATTGGCTTTTATCTGATCCTGTACGTAGTATTTATTTTACTGTGGAGCAAAAAATAACACGCTGCCTCACTGCGCTCCCCAATAAACTCATCACCGAGACTGTGGGGAAAGTGATCCTAGTTTCGCCTTCAAAAGCGAAATCAGCTGCTCGACCTCTGCAATCCGGTCCTTCGTCTCCTTGATTTTCTGTTTGGCTAGCGCTGGATTTTTAAGCCATTCATCGAGACTTTCCCTTCCAACAAGCCGATACAAAAGCGGATATACAATTTCGCATCCACCCTTCTTTCTGACTTGGAGGGCCAGATGGATTGATTCCAGGTCCAGTCGGTAACTTCTTTTGATCTTCTTAAGTAATTTCAATTGAACTTGCATTTCTTCTTGACTGAGCGATTTTAAACACTCCCGGAGGACCCGGCTGACTGGTTCCAATTCCCATTTAACGGCTTCATCACTGGGGCTTTTTGAGTTCATAATTCTGTATCCATCAGTCCCTATCACCATTCACTCCCGCCCGCAGAACTCCGGAGCACTTGAATGTCACTACCTTCCTGGGTGGCAGCGTCATAGGTTACCCAGTCTGGGGATTTCTCCCCTGCGCGCCCGCTTTTCTTGCACTGAAAATTTCCCGAACCCGCTGATGAGAACCTCTTCGCCGTTTTGCAGGGACTGTTTAATCAGCTCGAAGAGGGTGTCGATGATCTGGGCTGATTGGGGCTTGGTGAAGATGTTCTGCGCGAAGAGTGCTTCCACGATATGGGCTTTGGTGAGAGTCATTGATTGCTCCTCAATAATGGGCGTAAAATCCTAGTAAATTCAATCAGGGGCTTGCGGGGAAGAGAAAATATACCGCACAGGATCTCCGGGGCAAGGATAGAGCAGTCAGGGATGGAGTGAATGCTTCCATGCCTCCCTGGGAGTCTTGCTCAATGAGTGCGGTGTACATTCCGGATTTTATCCATTGAGCCTCTTGCAGAACTCAACAAAACCGTCACTCCGGTGACATCCGCGGTCCAGTGGACCTTGAAAAACCTGGATTCCGGCTCCCGGACTGGACACTTCCGGGACAGGCCCC
>Ga0208820_1000273_pt1 | contig 47057 bp, 28 predicted proteins | sample June2015DPH_16_5_FD_184713 | JGI IMG/M metagenome (GOLD analysis project Ga0208820, IMG submission 184713) | Peatland microbial communities from SPRUCE experiment site at the Marcell Experimental Forest, Minnesota, USA - June2015DPH_16_40... | ecosystem: Environmental > Terrestrial > Soil >...
AGACCGTGTATGCGCGAGGTCACCGCAATGAGGTCCACGATGCACCAACGGCCATCCCGCTGCTGAATGTGCTCCATCGTCAGCGCCGCCACCTCGGATCGCCGCAATCCGCACCCCAGAAGCACAGCGAGAATCGCGCGGTCCCGAAGCCCCTTGGTGGTGGTGATGTCCGGGGCGTTAAGCAGGGTCTGGGCTTGGCGGACGGTGAGCCAGTTCCCCAGGCGGACGCCTTTGGATGCGACGCCCTTCACCCGCGTGATCCCATTGGCCAACTCCGGCGCCAGCAACCCGTTGTCGGCCGCCTCCACCGCCAGCTTCCGCACTGCGGTGATCCGCACGTTGATCGAAACCGCGCCAAGGCCGCGGGCCTCGAGCGCCACCCGCCAGGCGCTCACCGTCGCCTTGGTGAATCCGGGGCGAGGTTCCTGGACGGACAGCCACGCGAAGAACTCGTCGAGCCCGAGATTGTACACGCGGCGCGTAATCGGGGAGGAGACGCTGTTCAGCACCAGCGCCTTCAGCTTCTGCCACTGGTTCGTTTGCGGAACTACAATCAAATCATTCATTTAGGGTCCTCATAATGGGCGATATCGGTAGCCATTTGGACCTTACCTCGGGGCGAGGCGAGACATCAAGCAAAGCGCACAAGTGGACAGACCATTCCGGAAGCTCACGACCGCGGATCGCCGCCGGACGGTCCTACTGGATCGTGATATTCACGGGATTCGCTGCCATCCCGTTGGCCGTGAGTTGCACGGTGACACTGCCTTTTCCGGCCAGCGATGCGGGCAGCAGCGCGTTGGCTTGATCGAGGCCGGTAAATGTCCCCTGCGGACCGGCATAGGCCACGGTGGCGGCGACGCCGTCCACCGTCACCTTGACGCCGGCCGTTCCGGCGGCTTGGAAGCCTGTACCGTAAAGAGCCAGATACGCCTGGGTCGTCCCCGAACCGAGGCTGACGGGATTCGCCACCACCAGTCCGGCACTGTTCACGCTGTAGACATTCTCCAATGTCACATTGGTGCCCAAATAAAGAAACACATCGGCGGCGGCCAGGCCCGCGCCGTTGAGTTCGAACACGCCAGGAGCCACCGGCGCAATTTGCACCGTGGCGGCGGATTGCGTCCCATCGCCGCTGGTAATAGTCACCGTGGCCGAGCCGGTAGCGACGCCCGGAGGCACGTAAAAGTTGACCTGGCTCGGCGAAACGTACACCAGTGGCGCCGCGGTCGTCTTTCCGGAGGCATCCAGAATCGACACCGAAGTTCCCGCATCGGTCACCGGTAGAGGTACCGAAGTGGAGCCTGGCGTACTGGTAGCGAGGTCGGCGCCGTACGCGCTGGCGAGCGAGCCCGGCGCGATCGCCCCGGCATTGGCGTTCGCCGACGAGATCACCGCCGCGGTAGCGGTCGCCGCCGCAGGAGCCTTTGCAAAAGCGCCATACAGCACGGTAAGCGTCCCCCGATCGGGCGACTGCATTTGCCCTATGATCGCCAAATCGAGTGCTCCGTCTCCATTGAAATCGGCCACTGCTACGCCGAGCGGATTGGGGCCGGACGGAAACTGCAGTTCCGGCTGGAAAGTGCCGTCTCCATTGCCGGCGAGAAAGCTGGCTTCACTCAGGCCGCAGCAGTCGCCGAGGACCAGGTCCGGTTTGCCATCGCCGTTCAGGTCCGCGACCGCGATTTGAGGCGGCGCGGTGTTGGTATTGGTCAGGATCGGCGCACCGAACGTTCCGTTGCCTTGCCCCAGCAGGACGGCGACCTGGTGCGGAAAGCCGTCCAGTGCGGTCACGATATCGGGCTTCGAATCGTTGTTTACATCGCTCAGGGCCAGCGCCACCACCGTGGTGCCGCCTACACCCTGCTGTAGCAACGGTGCCGGCAGTTGAATGTACGCCGGATTCTGAAATGTGCCATCGCCGTTGCCCAGCAACACCGCGATGCTGCCATTCTGCGTCGGATCGCTGGGGCTCAGCGCGACGACCAGGTCGGCCTTCCCGTCGCCGTTCACGTCGGCCGCGGCCGTGGCGAGCGGAATCAGCCCGGAAGTGAAGGAAATCTGTTTGGGCGATTGCAGGGTGCCATCGCCGTTGCCTAGGAAAACCGATACCGTGCCGCTGCCCGCGGCCGATGCGACGTCCGGCTTGCCATCGCCGTTGAAGTCCGCGACGGTCACCGAATTGAAACTTGCGCCGCTCGCGAAAGTGAGCGCCGCGCTCATCGAACCGCTCGCAGAGCCCAGCAGGACAGCCAGGCCGGAGCTGGTGGCGACGATCGCGTCGGCATACCCATCCTTATTGAGATCGGCCATTGCCAACGGTCCTGGCGTGGCGGGCAGCGGGTAGGCCGCGGGACTCGCAAATGTCCGCTGTGCGTTCGATATTTCCACGTACAAGTTATTGGTTTCCGAATCCGTGAAGACGATGTCGGGCAATTTGTCGCCATTCACATCTCCCGCCGCGACGCCGGCGGGCGACGCGCCGGCGGTCTCGACGGCGGGACTCCCCATCACACCGGTACTGCTGACGAAATAACCGTCCATGAAGCCGCTGGCATTATCGGGCGCAAGAATCGCCGTGGTTCCATCGCCTAGCGGAATAACGCCGAGCGAGACGCCATTAGCGGCGGAGAGATATCGCTGCGGGGCCTGGAAAGCGCCGCCGCCTTTCCCCGACATCAGCACCATGGTGCTCGAAAGCTGATCCGCGATGAGGAGGTCGAGATTGCCGTCGTGATTGAAATCGGCATATTGAAGATAGCCCGCGTTGGTGCCGGTGGGGGTGGTGACCGGAGTGAGAAAGGTGCCGTCTCCCTTGCCAGGCAGCACCCAGACCTTGTTGGTAATGCCGGTTTCGGCATCGAGTACGACGAGGTCGGGGATTCCGTCGCCGGTGAAATCGGCGGTGACAATGGTGGCCGGCGCCAGTCCCACTGTGTAAGGGACGGCGGCGGCGAAGGTGCCATCGCCTTTGCCGATCAGCACGTCTACCGTCCCCGGCGCCTTGTCCTGGGAAGCCAATACCGAGACGGCCAGATCAGGCTTGCCATCGCCGTTGAAGTCGCCCACGGTCAGATAAAACGGGAAAGCGCCGGCGGGAAAACTAGCGCCGGTTCCGAACGTGCCATCGCCATGGCCGAGATACACCACTACGCTCCCTCCTCCGGATGGCGGATCGGAGACCACCGCCAGGTCGGTGTAGCCATCCCCGTTGAAATCGGCGGCCACAATACTGGCTCCAATGTTGGCGACCGGGTAAAAGCTGGTCGAAGTGGGTTGGCCGTTGGCGCCATAAATGATCACCGTAAACCCGCTGGAACCGATCACGGCGCTACCCGACATGTCATCGCCATTGAAGGCTGCCATTGCCACCGAACCGGCGTATGCGCCCGAGACACCGGCGGTCGCGGCGGGACTGGAACGTGGGCGGACTTTTACCTGGGCACCCGAGCCAGGCGGGTGTCCATAACAAATCTGGCTGAAGATCGCGTTGGCGTCCTCGAAACTATACTCCCCGTCGGGGTTATTGGTTGGACCGAGGGTATAGGGCTGGCCATTGACTTCAACAAAGACGTCATTGGGGGACCATCTGAACGTATAGGTGTTGATGACGTCATACGGGCTCCCGTCCTCGTCAAACATTATCCCCGGAATCTTATACGTGTCGATAACGAAGTCCGTCATAGCGTTTTGTGTTGAAAACAATTTACACTGGGCGGCGGCAAACGAGGCGTTCAGAACCAGTAGCGCCGCCACCACCAGCAATCGCAATCGACGTCGAAAACTAAAAGTCATGTTACTCACTCCCGATCAGGTCTGAATTCTTCGGATGAACTAGTGGATGGACGCGGGACCGTAGTCCCCCGCGGATCGCCGCCGCCGCCCTTGGCCTTCCAACGCCCGTAAAGGATCTGCCCCAGAAGGCTGCTGCCGCCCGGCCCGTGGGGAAGGGAAGCCTGCGCCTTGGCCCACGAAGCGGCAAACTCCGCGTTTCGGAGGCTGGGGAGATAGGTACCTTCACCGTTGCCGAACAAGAAGCTGGTGTAGGTGCTGCCTCCGTAGTGGGCGATGACCAGATCCTGCTTGCCGTTGAGATCCGCCACGCAGCATCCCACAGCCAGAACCCAGCGCAGCGGTTTCATCGCACCCTCTTGGATCTACAGTAGCGGTTTATTGCCGAATGTTCAATCCTTCGCTGGCCCGTTCAGTACTTTCAGGCCGATGGCATCAATAACGAAATCAGCGCCCGTGATAAGCTTCTATCTCATGGCAGTCCCGGTCCCACGCGAAATGATCCGTTTTCGATTCTTGATCGGTCTGGCGACGGCGTTATTTCGGGTTGTCGGCAGCCATCCCTAGGCACGGCTCGCAGCGCCGCGATAGTGACGCGGGCAGGAGGTTGCGAGCGCATCCAGATCAGCTCTTCACCAGTACGATCTTGGCGTAAGGGGCTTCCCTTGTGCGGGTGGGAGGGATACGATTGTGGCACGGACAGACGCGAATGAAGTGCCGGGAGGCTGAAGATCTCCTTGAAGCGTGCGGTGCCTCCGCCGAGGCATATGCTTTGGCAGTTGGTGTCCTGGTTGAAGTCCTTAGCGGGCCGCGGGCTGAATTTTGGGGCGCGCTCAAAATTGCCGAATCCGCGAAGGACAATTGCGATGGGGCGCTTAGAGCGATTTATCTGCATATCATTAAACACGAGTGCCAGACGAACTGGGGCCCCTAAAATACGGCATTTCTTCGTTCAACGCACACTTGGGGCTCAACGGGTTGGCCCTGGGATGCACCGAAGCGAATGAGGCAGATTGGTTTCTGGATGGCAGACGCGAAGATCGAGGCTCGTTTCATCGACCCCATGCTCCTGCTGAGCGCGGAGAAACTGCCGGAGGGCGGCTCATGGGCGTACGAATTGAAGCTCGACGTGTTCCGCGCCGTGGCGATAAAGACAGGCGGCCGCGTGCACTTGCGGTCACGGAACGACAAGGATCTCGCCCCAAGGTTCTCGACCATCGCTCAGGCTCTGGCTGCGATGCCGGATGAAACCGCTATCGACGGTGAGATCGTAGCCCTAGACGAATCGGGCCGGCCGTCATTCAGCGCCCTCCAGCACCAGGGCGCGAGCACGGCTGCGCTGTTCTATTACGTCTTCGATGTGATGATCCTTGCTGGCACGGACGTGATGAGCGAGCCGCTGACCGTTCGCCGGGCGCTGCTGCAAGAACGAGTGCTGGCGGACCGTTGTTCAAGCGTTTTTCGACACTGGCGGCAGAGGAGTGTCTATTCGCCAACCTGCCCGAAGCAAAAGGCGGGCGCTGGGGCGAGGGGCTGACTGCCGAGAAGATGAAGCAATGCCGGTGGCTAAAGCCGGCGCTGGTCGGGCAGCTCGAGTTCGTTGAATGGACGCCTGACGGCCATCTGCGGCACGCCCGTTTCATGGGCTTACGCGACGACAAGAAGCCGGGCGAGGTTGTGCGGGAGCCTGACCACTATGGCGAATAAAAGGAGAAATATGATAAGCTGCCATCGTGAAGTGCTGCCGGGTCTCGTTTTTGGATTCTGATGGTATTGATCCCGCGGTGGAGCTGGAGGCGCGGACGCTGTATGAAGCCGTGGGGCTGGCGATTGATCGTTTCCGCCGCTGCGAGCACGTGAAATAGGAACCGACGGGCGGTGCGAGTTTATCGTGGAATCGCGCGAGCCCGGCACTCAACATCGGCTGACCAGGAACGTGTTTGACGCCTGGCTCCAACGACCAGCAAGGTCGCCTGCTGATGTGGCATTGAAAAGTAAGTTGAAAGGGCTCCTGGGCGACGCGGGATAGGCCGCTCCTGGCACCTAAGGCTCTCAGCTATGCGAGAGGCAAAATCAGTCGCGGCGTTCGGCTTGAGGGCCCATTCGGGCTGGGCGGTGATGATTGCCGTGTCCGGTGGGTCAGCGGTCTTGCGGCGGCGGATCGAGATGAGCAAGGGCTCGGGTTACCGGGCGCGCCAGCCCTACCACGCAGCGGAGGAGATGCAACTGCAGCAGGCCGAAGCCTTTCTCCAACGCACAGAGAAGACCGCTACGGAGATGGCGGCTGCAGCGATAAGGGACGCCGTTGCCCTCCTCGCCAGCGAAGGCTACCGCGTGGCGGGCGCCGCCGTCCTGCTCGGATCGGGCAGGCCGCTGCCCGAACTCGGCAAGATTCTGGCCGCACATCCGTTGATCCACACCGCCGAAGGCGTGTTCTTTCGGGATGTGCTACGGAGCGCGTGTGAGGCGTGCGGTGTGGCTGTGGTTGGCATCAAGGAGCGCGAGGTGCTGGCACAGTGCGCAGCGGCGTTGCGTATGCCAGCCGATGAGTTACCGGCCCGACTTTCCGCGATGGGGAAGATGATTGGGCCGCCGTGGACCCAGGACGAGAAGCTCTCGGTCGCAGCGGCCCTCACCATTCTGCATACAGCCTGATGGCGTTGCCGCGCGGGCGTTATCGCGTCATATCGGTAGCCTTTCCGCGGCTGCCACGGCGGGCCGGAACCGGCGTCGCGGGATCAGCGCGTGCGAAACCCGAATCGGAGTGATCTCCCAGAAGCCGTCATATAGGGCGCGTCAACTGGCTCACATCCGCTGGTTCCCTCGTAAGAAGTCAAAGTGGACGCCTTCCACACTGGCCGTTTTTCGGCGGCATGGACGGAGCTGGTGGATCACAGCTTACGGGTGCAGAGACTCTTGAACCCGATATCGCGTTTCCCGACGCGCCATCGCCCAGGTTGGCGAAAAAGGCCGCATCACTGAACACCCCAGCGATCAGATTGTTTTCCACGCGCACCTCCTGCACCTGGTTTCCGGTCGCGGTTTCAAACCCGGCCGTCACGTTGATGCCCTTGATTCCTGACGAGGGCGGAAGACCAAGGGCGGGAAGCTGGTCTATCTGGTTGCAGAAGATCTGCGGATGAGCCACGACATTACTGTTGGCTGGGAAAGGATGGACAGCCGGTCCCAGCGTAACTCCCAATCCTCCGACAATGTTGATTCCGATGAACGGCGTGTTCACGTCGTTATTGGCAATCGAGATGCCGTTGAGGCTATTTCCCGGTTCATCCCATCCTGCTATGGCATTAATTCCCCCGCCCTGGATTGCTTCCTCAAGCGTGAAGATTGGGTTTCCGGGAAGGGGTGAACTGTGGATGGTGTTCGCCTGGACAAGCACGTTCGACAACATATTCCCGGTCGAGGGTCTGCTGAAGTACCCACCGCTGGCTCCGCCAACGAGTTGAATGCCCGTCAGGGTATTACCCAGTATGGAGAGATTGTCGATGGTGTTATTGGCGTTCCCGCAGCATGCCGCTTGAGCGAAGATTCCGAAGCCACCGGCTTCTCCGATGGTGTTCGAGAGAATGGCGATATTCCGAGCGATGTTGTTCTCCGAATACTGGATCGGCAGCAGGGACGGGTTCGCATCGTCGCTGGCAGCATCTCCGACCGCCACGTTAATGCCGATCCCCAATTCGTTTGCTGACGCGGTCTGGTCAATGAGGTCAATCTGGTTGGCAATCACCTGCATGCCGTCAATCAAATTCGCCGATCCACTGCCCACGCCCGCCGCAATGCGAATCCCAAATGAGCCAGGAGCGGCTGAAATGGCGTTGTTAGCGATCAAGGTATCGAGCGCCTGGTTGTTCGTCGATCCAATCCCAGCTCCGATGTTCATCGCAATGCCTCCCGCGGCTGCCCCGCCTGGCATCGGAAGCACAATGTTGTTGTTGGCGATGGTGATGTGCTGCAACGTACCGGCCGTGCTGCCGAGGTCCAAACTGATGCCCAGCACCGGGCCGGCGACATTGCCGGAGATGGTGTTGCCGGTAATCAGAATATGGTCCAAGGTGCTCTGATACGGTGCGCCGCCAGGATTCACTCCGATCCCCAGATACTGAATGTCCGTCAGCACGAGGTTGCTGATGGTGATGTTGGAGAAAGCCCCCCCCGTGTCTCCCGGCTGCCCTGTTGCCTCTGGTTGAGAGCTGATCCAAACCCCGTACGCGAAGTTCTGGAGAGCCAGCCCGTAGAGGGTGTTGCCCCCGGACAGGACGTAGATACCCACACCGGTGCCCGAGAGGCTGGTGAGTGTGATGTCGGGCTGTCCGTCGCCGTTGATGTCGCCGTTGATGGTGACGTTGCCACCGGTCAAGAAGGGCAATCCTAGAAACCCCACCGACGGCGCGGGATCGAGGTGGATGGTGGAGCCCTTCAGGCTGGGGGCGAACTGGATGACCCATGTGCCGGGGTCGTTGTTCGTAGCCATGATCGCTTCCGGGAGAGAGATTCCGTCCGGGCCGGGATTGGCAACCAGCGCCGCCACCGAGGACGTGTCGCCATTAATCGCCACCGTGGCATTGGTGACCGTGATCACCGTGCCACGATTGAGAACCACAGGGGGAACGGTCACCGGGGGAGGGGTATAGCTACTCGCGCCGACCCCGCCGCAAGCGGCTGGCAATTGGTCCGCCAGGGCCGGGAGTGCGCCGATGAGCAATAGACAGGGGAGAGCCGCCATCGCGTGTCGCATCTTCAGGTGTCCTCTGAGCCGCGGCAATCCTTTGGTCCTGTGGTCCTGCGAGTTGCAGTTTTTCCTCCGGGAGCCGTCTTCGCCCCGGCAAGGCGGGGTTGTCGCCCTGCCCGGAAAATCCAAGACCGCGAAACCCTGTCTTTTCAGTGCATTCCACAAACACCTCTCCGGCCCCCACCTCCTGGCCGCCTGAGTTCGCTGCATCCACCGCCTCCGTCTACCCCGTGGCCAGCGCCGCGATCCGCCGTACCATGCCTCCGAACAGCCGCCTGGTCAGGTGACGGTGCCTTCTTCTTCCACTTCCTCTGGTTCCGGGAGCGCTATCGCGCCGGAACCCAAGCGCGGTTTGGGCTTGAGTGTGGAATAACCAAAAGCATCGGGATCATCGGTTCATCAGGGAGGGCCTCCGCTGTGCGGGTGCGGCCTTCCTTCTTCCGCCTCTTGGCTACCTGCTTTCGTTTGTCGCGACCTTTAGCCATCAGTGTTTTTCTATCGTACGTCCGCCGCGCGAACTGCGTCAAGGCGGGTCCGCTTACATCGTTTGCTTGGGGGCAGCGCGTGCCCCGGCGTGTTTCAAAATGGGTAAGTTTCGGGACGAGGCTGGAGCCCCGGCATAAACAGGGATTTGCGCTGTCCCGCTTTGTTGTCCGATGGAACGCCTGCGGTTTCGATGAAATCACTTGCCGTAGGCTTTGCCCAGCAGGAATACTCGGCGGGCGTCATTCGCTATTATCGGACACTGTTTCCCGCCAGCGATGCGCGCGCGTGCGTCACGGAAGCCGCCAACAGCGCGGCTGAATCCGGCAGTTGGACCACATCCGCCCGTAGCGCGTGATACGGCCAAACTGCGAGATAGTTGGGGCTCGCTCACACGCCTTGCGTCCACCAGCGCGGCGCTCTATAGTCTGCGTATGCGATTCTTGAGCCTGCTCGCGCTGCTGCCATTCCTGGGCGGAGCGCAAATTGGTCCCACCAATTTGGACTTCGAGGTTGGCGTGGCTGGCGCCGTTCCCCAGGGTTGGTTCGTCCCCACCAGCGACTACTCCGTCGAACTGCGCCGTGAAGGCTGCTTCCATGGCTCGGGATGTGCCGTGATCCAAACCAAGAATGGCACCCCAAGCCAGCCCTTCGGGAATCTCATGCAGGTCTTTCCCGCTCAGCCCTACCGCGGCAAAAACGTCCGCCTGCGCGCAGCGATTCGTGTTGACCAACAGGACGGTGGCGGACACTGCCAGATGTGGCTGCGCGTCGACCGTGCGGACGGCCAGATGGGCTTCTTCGACAATATGGGGGACCGTCCAGTGACTGCTATCAACTGGCAATTCTATGAGATATCGGGCGAAGTGGAATCCGATGCGCGCTCCATCAACATCGGTTTCATTCTGGTTGGCAAGGCAAGAGTTTGGGCGGATGACGTCACCTTTGAAGTGGTCCCCGAAACGCCCCCAAAGGCGGACGACGACGCCCTCAAATCGGAGTTGCAGAGAGTCTACGGCCGCATGGACGCGGCCGAAGAGGGCGGGAGACTCGACGAGTTCGCGTCCCTAGTTATGCCCGATGCCGTGTTCGTTTCCGGCGCGAACCGTGCATCGCTCTCCAGCGTCCTGGCCGAGATGAACGAGCTCTATGCGGCGGGCACGCGATTCCACTCGAAAACGACGGTGAAATCGATCAGCCTCACCGGTGACCGGGCGGTCGTCACCACCGAGCAACAGATTGGGCAGGATACGACAAACGGCCGCCAGGATTTCATCTCACGGGGCCAAGATACGTGGGTGCGCACCAGCGATGGCTGGAGGTTGGCACAGAACAACGTCACCTCGGTTCGGGCCGTTGCTCCTCCGTTCGATCCTGCTACCCTCAGGCCCATCATCGCGGAACTGACGAAAGCAGCGGTACCGCTAAAGACCGTGGAGGCCGGCAACCCGACCGATGACCTCGCTGCGTTCGGCAACGCTGTCGGCGATGCCCGGTTCGTCGCGCTCGGCGAAGCCTCCCACGGAACCCGCGAGTTCTTCCAAATGAAACACCGCCTTCTTGAGTATCTCGTCAAAGAGAAGGGCTTCACCGTGTTCGCCATCGAAGGCAACTGGCCGGAGGCGCTGGCCATCGATCGATACATTAAGAAGGGCGACGGCGATGCCGCCGCCGGGCTCGCCGCCATGTACTTCTGGACCTGGCAGACTGAGGAAGTTCGCGATTTGGTGGAATGGATGCGCCGCTACAATCAGGCGCCCGGCCAGCACCCGATCCTCACGTTCACTTCGTTCGACATGCAGACCTCAAAGGTGGCCGGGGAGCGAGCGGTCGATTACCTCAAGCGGAACGCCCCGGGCGAAGCGGCCGCTGCGGCTGCGGTGTACGAGCGCGCCAACGCCATCGCCAACTCCATGTCCGATCCCAAGGCCAAGGAAATTGCGGAAGCGGCGAATGATGTAGTAAAGGTCTTCGACACAAACCGTGGGGAAATGGGAAAATCGTCCTCCCAGGAAGAATGGCGCAACGCCCGGCAGGCCGCTGCTGTGGCGTATCAGGCTGTGTTTTTGCGTTCCGCGGGCGCCGGCGGCGGCTATCGTGACGAGATGATGGCCGCCAACATCGAATGGCTGGCCCGCGAGGTATACCCGAAGGAGAAGATCGTGATCTGGGCCCATAACGCCCATGTTGCGTTCGGCGCGGTCGGCCACAAGAGCATGGGGACGTGGCTCCGCGCAGAACTGGGACGCCAGTATTACGTGCTCGGTTTCGCCTGGCGTCGCGGCGAGGTGCGGGCCGTCGGCTACTCAAATGGCAAACCCTCCGGGTTAGGGATCTATCCCGCCGCGCCGGCTCCGGCCAACTCCGGCAGCGCCGTGCTGGGGATGGCGGCCAAACCCCTTTACTTTCTCAACCTGGCCGGTCTGCCCGCCGAAAGCCCTTTGCGCAGATGGTTGGAACAGGACCATCTCTTTTATGATTTCGGTGCCGTCTGGCAAGTTGCAGACCCGGAGGCAAACCTCAGTCCAGAATCGCTCGCCAAGCGCTACGACGGCCTGATCTTCATTGACGAAACCCATGCCGCCCGAGCTCTGCCAATCCGTCGCTGACTCTAGGGCTGCGGGGAACCACCACAGTCAAAGCAATGAAAGGGCGTTTTGCGGCAAGGTGACACCGCCTGGCCTTATTCGAGTCCATGAGCTTCAAGCGGCCGTCCGCCCCAAGGCCTGCACGATCGACCTACCGTGCGCTGAAGGCGACCACTAGCCAGCGTCCAGCTCGGTTCTCGACGTCGAAGCGATACTTGCGTTCCCAGCCCAGCTCGACGCGCTCCTTACCGGTTCCCGTATGAGTCACTCGGATATCGCCGGCGAAGAAAAATGGCGGGTACTCGCTCACTAGTGTACGAGCAACCTGGCTGGAAGCGCAGTAGCCGAGGACGGCGGGGAAGTCCCTCTGCTCCGCATACTCAATGGCCTTGGCGACCGGCACAAGGTCCGGCCGGTTGTAAGTGTGGGAGAGGAACCTGACTTGATCGCCGGAGAGATCGTAGCGGTCGATCGCGCACAGACTCGGATTGTCCCAGGTATCGATCGGTGAAAACCAGCAATACGGCAGATTGATGGACGAGCCTTCGGCTCGGAACTCACCGATTTGTGCGAATCCGTGCACCTCATTGTCCAGACCGAAGGAGCCGGCTTGCTTTATGATCTGCTCAAGATCTCCGTTACCCTCCGGGTTCCACTCGTGGGCACTGTAGGCGACCCCCGGTACTTCCAGCGCATCCCATGTAACCAAAGCTCGCGAGAAACCTGGCGCGTTGGGACGGGCCGCGGTGCAATGGATGGAGTTCGAGACTCGTATGGGGCACATTCCGGTCAACGATGCCCTCGATCGAACTGGCGCCATGCCACACACGTTTGGCGTTCCCAGACTTCCCTTCGGGACCGCCGAAGACGAAGAACGTCTCGTGTGTGCGTAGCCCCACTTTCACAACCAGGACGGGCGGGAGATCGAGAACCTCAAACCGGAAGCGGTCGTCCTCGGGCCAAGAGGCATTGATCTCGGCACTCATCCGCTGGAGCCTTCTCAGCGTCTCTGTGGCGCGTTCCAACGGCGACCTCGGAGTGGCGGCAAGCGCGTTAAGATCCTCCGTCATGATTTCTTCCGCCTTGTAGAAAGCGGAGGATTCAAGATCCGATGAGTCCGGCATCGGCCCAAACGGAGGACCGCACGGGTCGGGTGAAAAGGATGCGAGCTTCTCCAGCAGTTGACGGAAACCCGGAGGTGCGTCTGCCTGCTGCGCCGGCGAGCAGAAGCATTTCCCCCCTGTGGACAGGGTTGCAAGAACACAGGCTAGAGTTGCAGTGAAGAATGAGCGGAAAGGCATAGGTGGGTGCTGACCCAGTCTGAGCATAATACGTTGCGCACTCGGGGTAAACGAGAGACCGAGCGCACATTGTCCCAGGTTCGACAGAAATCCACATGAGCGAGAAGTCGCCAACCCGTAGAATGGACCCGCCCAAGCGTGAACGGTGCCTGTTACGCGCGAGCGTTAATTGGAATATCGGAAGCCAACCGCCCAAAAGGGGGAGTCAGCCTACAATGGACAAGCGTTACCAGGTATTCTTGAGTTCGACGTACACGGACCTCATCGCAGAGCGGCAAGCTGTTCTGCAGGGGCTGCTTGACGAGGGCAATCCGGCAAAGTACACCGGCCTTCACGGGGCCTCGCGGACCACGACATCGAACTCAAAGTAGCCGTCGTGGTGCTGGAATGCCGCACCACTCCGATCATTGACCGAGAAATAGGTCCGTTCACCTTCTCTCTTGCTGACCAGCGCCCCCACCGGCTGATCGGCCACAAGAAAGCCGTTATCGGCGGGCGCGCCCCTGCCGTATGGTCCGCTGCAGCTGCTTGGGCCCTGTAGTTGAAGATCAAGACAGACAATGCCGGTTGCTGTTGTGACCGTCACATTGGCATTCGCCGGAGTAGGAATACTAACCGCCCACTCGATTTGGGGCGGCAGCAAAACGTGGTAACGCCCGGGCCCAGTTGTCTCTATCCTCTCCTGTCCTGGCGTGCAGCGGCTCCGATCCGGCAAGCACGGCCAACTTTCATATGAAATAGTCGAGTCGGTGGTGAACAGGTTTGACGAGACTTCAGAACGTTCAATGGCAGCCATCACCAGGAAGGAGCCGGAGTTGTTATTCCAGTCATACCCATCCATGGTCCCCAGATAAAGTTTGGTAGCACCTTTCGGCACCAGGTACCTACGGCACCGCGTCTCGTAGTACCGGCACCGATAAAGAACACCTGCTTCAGCTTCGGGGACAAAGTCAGGAAATCTCCGCCGATGCTGCCAAAGCCCAGCCCTCGCGGCGCGCGTGTTTCATTCGGCCGGGTGTCGTCCAGGAACACACCAAGCAGCGAGTCATAAGGGGCGGTCACGTCTGAAATGCCGTTCTCCGAGCCATGACTAGCCAGAATAGAGGAGCCATCGGGCGGGTCACAGTGAGGCGGGCAAGATGGTGTGTGGTTGGCGCCCCCCGAAGCGACGAAGCTCACGGCGATTGCATCAACCAGGGATAGATTCACGAGTACCGGCGACTGCCGCGGCGCGCTATCGCCAAGGTGTGCTCGTGCCCCGTTGGGCATCCCGGCCAGGTACGGATTCGCGGTTGCAGGGACTCGCAGGACTGCCGATGCGGGGCTGGCAGATTGTCCCCTCAGTAAAGGCTCCGCCGTGCCGCTCAGCCAGAGAGCCAGTGTGAGTATGCCCATTTTCCACCTATAGAGCTTCAGCCGGGCCGCTGCATGCCGATTGTATCGCGGCGCAGCGGTATGCGACTCACTCTCTGGGCGAATCGTCAGCGACTCGGAGACTGTTGCGGGCATCGCGCGGGCGTCGCGGGACAACTTCAGCGGGCGTGATCACCTCGTATCGGTAGCTTGCGGTAGGCAAGGCAGACTGCCCGGCGTAAGAATCCCGGTCGGGGGGCGACGCCGCTGGGCGGAGGGCTGGTCGATACGCGATACTCCTTTTAAGAGCGCGCACGAACGCGTAGAGTTATTCTCAGGTATGCGGAATGTGAAGCTCTCCACCCTGGTTGGGATCGCCGGGATTCTGGCGTGTGGGGCGGCCGCGGGACAGGTTCAGACGTCTCCGGGCTGGAACGGATCGGTGCACGATGCTGCGGGTGAGGCCGCAGCGAAAGCTGAGCTGGTGCTTCAGGGGAACGGCAACCGGTATTCGGCGGTGGCGACGGAGAGCGGAAGCTTTCAATTCGGCGCGCCGGCGCGGGGTTCGTACCAGCTGACGGTGAGCTTCGGAGGGCGGCTGTTCCGGATGGCGGCTTCGGTCGCGATTCCGATTGAGGCCCGATCGACAGTCACGCTGCAGGCCGACGGGTCAATTGCGATTGACCAAGAAAGCCATACGCAGGCGAGTGGCGGCGAAAACCTCAGCAGCAAGTCGGTGACATCGATTCCTCTCAACAAGCGGGACTTCAGCCAATTGCTCCTGCTCGCGGCCGGCACCATGACGGATACGAACGGGACCACGAACTTCACCCAGCAGTTCGCGGTGAACGGGCAGCGCGGCGTGGAGGCCGTCTTCGCCATGGACAGCGCCGATTTGAGCGATCCGGAAATGGGCGGCGCGACGTTTTCCAACTTCAATGTGGATGCAGTTAAGGAGATCCAGTCGTCCTCAGGCTGGATGCCGGCAGAGATCGGGCGCGGCGCGGCAGGGTTCACGAACATCAGCACGCGCTCCGGCACGAATGAACTGCACGGGTCGGTGTTCGAGTTCCTGCGCAATTCAAGCTTGGACGCGCGAAACTTCTTCGACCGCTCGACGCCGGAAAACCCGGAGCGCATCCCGCCGTTCCGGCGGAACGAGTTCGGGTTTACGCTGGGAGGCCCGCTGGCGCTCGGCGGACAGCCCGGGCGCCACAAGACGACATTTTTCGTGGAGTATCAAGGATTCCGGCAGGTGTTGGGCACAACGCAGGTGATGCCGGTGCCGACAGCAGCCGAGCGCAAGGGAATCGACACCACGGCGTTTCCGGGGGACACGCTGTATGTGCCCGTTAACCCGATCGTGGCCAGCATTCTGAACCGGTATCCCTTGCCGAATGATCCGACGGGCGCGTTCGGGGTGCGGACGTACGCGACGTCGTCGCCGGTGGGAACGAGCGCGGACCAGTTCTCGGTTCGGCTGGATCACGAACTGTCGGGAAAAGACAAGCTGTTTGAGCGGTTCACCTTCAACGACCTGCGTGGGCCCACGACCAATCCGGACCAGACGGCCATCGATCCGGCGTTCGGAGCGCGGTATGTCGATCACCAGCGCAACGGGGTGGTGACGTGGTCGCACACGTCGTCTCCCAAGTTCACCTGGGAGTCGTCGCTGAGCGTGACGCGGACGACGCCGAACTTCCCGACTCCGGACCATACCGATCCCTCGGTGGTGTTCGGCGACGGGCTCTATGAGCCGTTCGATGCAGCCGGCGGATCGGTTACCGCGTCGCTGGGCAACCTGTTCGTGGGGCGGCAGAGCTTTGCGTGGACGCGGGGGCGGCACGCGTTCAAGTTCGGCGGGGAGTTCCGGGCGAACCGCGACACGACGTATTTCGGGCAAAGTCCCAACGGTCAATATGTGTTCGGCGGTGGGGCGGCGTTTGCGACGAGCGCGATCCGGTCGGCGAGCGGAGACCACGACATCGGCGCCGGACAGCAGTTGCCCGACACGCTGAGCGGGTTCCTCTCGGGGAGCGCGTTCTCATATACGGTGGCAGTGGCACCGCCGCAGTTCCCGCAGGGCAACCAGATCGGCGTGGCGGCGATTTCGCGCTACAACCTGAATCTCTACGCGGAGGATAGTTGGAAGATTTCGCCGCGGATGCTTGTGGATTACGGCTTGCGGTTCGAGATGTACTCGCCGATTACGGAGCGTGCGCGGCGGACCGCGGGCATGGAGTTCGTCAACGGACCGTTAGGGCCGGAGCAGCTTTACCTGATTAATCCGGAGCCGCCGTATCACTGGCTCGGGAACAACTGGGGACCGCGCGTTCGCGCGAGCTGGCAGGCATCGAAGGGTCTTTGGGTCCGGGCGGGCGGCGCGCTGACGACGATTCCGCCCAATATCTGGCAGGATAATCTGCTCACCGGCGCGGCGCCTTATGTCGACTACCCGCGCATCACGGCGGCTCCGGGCGCGCCGCTGCCGATTGGAACGGTCATCACGCCCGCGGATCTTCCCGGTGTGTTTACGCCCCAGGGAGTCAACATCCTGGCGTCTGGCAATTCGAAGGCCGTGCCGGATAACACAGTCTGGGACGTGAACCGCTTCGACCAGGCGCTGGCACTGCTCTCGCCGAGCCACCTGATCAGCCCGCTGAATGCGTCGGCGATCGCCGAAAACTTCCGGAATGCGTATCTGGGGACGTGGACGCTGAGCGTGGAGCGCGCGGTGCACGGGGTCGGCCTCAGCGCGGCGTACGTCGGCACGGCGGGAGAGGACCTGCCCGCCATCGATTTCCCGAACGCCTTCCCGGGAGCGACGCCGGCATTCGCGCGTTACACGCAGTTCAACACCGCAGGGCAGATTACGGGCGGATTCGGCACCGACATGCTCGCGACCAACCGTTCGCACTCCACCTATCATGCGCTGCAGACTTCGGCGCAGGGGTCGATTGCGAACGGCGGTCCGCAGATTCAGTTGAACTTTACGTGGTCCAAATCGATCGACGACACGAGCAGCACGATCGGGCCCGGCGTGGGGAGCACGTCCGGCGCGTCGTCGCCGGCATGGCCGCAGAATCCGTTCGATACCAGCGCTGATAAGGGACCGTCCAGCTTTGATGTGAAGCTTGCCTTCACCGCGACGGTCGTGCAGGATCTGCATGCGGAGCGCGCGCCGGGGCTCAGACTGCTCGGCCGGAAATTGACGGGCGGCTGGCAGTTGCTGAGCATATCGACCCTGACCAGCGGATTGCCGTTCACGGTGTACTCGGGAGTGCAGCAGACCGGAGTGGGTTCGATGGGGACGGATCGGCCGGATCAGATCGGAACGCCGGTGCTGTCCACGGGCCGCACGGTTCGCGAAGACTACTTCGGCCTGGGCGCGGCCAACGCTTCGTACTTTTCGATTCCGGTGAACGTGCCGGGAGGGACCGGGCCTAACAGCGGCGTGTTCGGCACGCTAGGGCGGAATACGTTCCGCGGGCCGGCTCTGCGCAACTTCGATTTCGCGCTGATCAAAGACACGGCCTGGGAGGTCGGGCCGTCCCGGAAATCCGTGAACCTGCAATTTCGGGCTGAACTGTTCAACCTGTTCAACATCGTCAACTTCGGGCTGCCGTCGAACATCCTGACGGGATCGGGCTTCGGCATTATCAGCCGCACCGCCACCAACTCGCGGCAGATCCAGTTCTCGCTGAAGGCGATGTTCTGAGATAGGTGAGCTGCATCGGACCGCGCCCGCTGGCGAGCGCCGCGATGCTGGCAGTGCTTTATTGCCGTCCGGGTGCTCCTGCGGACTCGCTGCTGTTTGCCGTTCCCGACGTTCCCGCGCGATCATCGCGCAGCGTGCGCGGCGAGAATGGGGCGTCGCGCTTCCTCCCCGACGTCGTCGGTGATCACGACACAGCGGCGCATTGGGAACGATATGTACCATTATCGGCGGCCAACTCTGCCCGCTGGCCGTACGCCCGACGCTGCGGCCCGCGCAACCTCCGTCGCCACGTGAAGCCATTGGACACCGGCAGCTCAGCCCTGAATCCCAACTCTCTTGTTCCATCCGGTGAGAGGTATATGATCTGGACGATCGCCGGCTCGAAAGCGGTTCCGCTGACCATCCTTTCAATTCAAAGCGCCAGTGGTGTAGCCGGCCCGGCCTAGGCGTGCACCAAGTCATCCTCGTCAGCGGAGAACTGATCCACGTTCAAAACCACTTCGCAATCGCAGAATCCGCCGTGGCGTTTGAAGTACGAGATCGATTGCTCGACCTCAGTGGGCGTCAGTCCCATTTCGGCTAAAATGCGTCTCGCTATCGGAACACTACTGTTACCATCACACCCGCCTGCACCCAGAAGCCCATCGATAAACTCGTCCCACTGCTCATCCCCCACCGTCATTGGACCCATTCGCCGCAGGGTCTTCTGCTTCTGCCCAGCCGTCATGTTACTACCCGTCTTTTCATCCCTAATACTGCTGTCTTCGTTCTCTATTTGTTCCATAAGTCTTCATCGCTTGCTACGCTCGCATTAGTTCCTCTGATCACCTTTAACCCAAGCGCCCCTCCTTTACATTTATACGGCGTCTTCAGACCATCCAGATCCACGCAGTTCATCGCTGCCGGCCGCTGCATTCCACCTCCACTAGCATTGGAGCCAGTTACCAACGTCCATCAAATTGGTAGGAACCACACCTTTCCGGAACCGTCCCCCGCAGTACCGCTACTTCCATGTTGGACAGCGAGAAAAGGTCAACCACATCGAGGCTGGGGCCAGTGCACGACAGCGCAATAGATCCGTATGCAACGTCGCGCTGTGCGTGCGATAGCTGAGTAATTGACTTTGGTATAGTTGTGGTAACTCGTCATCCTTTTCTCTCCTCAGACGTCATGGCAGTCAAATTCAGATCTTTCGTTGGACGCGCTATCCTGCTCTTCCAAGTACACATCAAAGACTTCCTTCCAGTCTGTCATCGAAGTCGATCTCGGGCCGGTCGCAATAGTGTCGCAAGTCAGTAAGCAGATCCCTGATCGCGGATTCGGTGCAGGTGTCGCCGGTCGTTTCGTAGTGTTCACTCGTCGCTTCTAATACGTGCATTGTGTCGTCTTTGAATGTTGGCAAAGTACTCTTCCTCGCTGAAACAGCACCGAGCAAATCATGAGCCGGCTCGGTAACCTCTCCGGCGCTATTTAGTCCGTCGTATCGTGTTGTCCGCCAGAAACAACCTGTAGCGGCAGATCGACGAGATTAACCTTGCCGAACGCGCTGGGCCAGCCTCGCCTTCTTCTGGCTGTTGTGGCTGGGGGTGCGGCACTAGGGCGAGCGGGCGTGAGTCCTCGACACCTGCTGAACGGACACCTCGGCCGATTGCAGTCTTGTACATCGACTGTACACAATTGTGCATGCAGTGTACAGGCTCAAAGCCGCTCTTAAAGCTGGGGAGGCGGAAACTCTTGAAATATCGGGGCGATCTGCTTGGGCATAGCCGTGTTCCGTAGTTGGCATGGCTACCTCCTATCGGCGTCTGGCAATGATCATCGGAGTCACCTCTCTGTGGCGATCTGCTTCGCCGTTCTGCCGCCGATCGCGCAGGATCCTCACTATCACGCCTTTGCCGACGGGCGAACTCTTCACGGCGTGCCGAACTTCTGGAACGTGATTTCGAACATTCCGTTCTTCTTAGTGGCGTTATACGGCATCAGGGCTCTTCGTTCGCGCACCGCCTTTGTCGAGCCCGGGGAGCGGATCGCTTACGCCGTTTTGCTCGCCGGAACCGTCGCGGTCGGCGTCGGCTCGACTTACTACCATCTCCAGCCGGATAACGCGCGCTTGGTTTGGGATCGGCTTCCGATGACCGCGGTTTTCATGTCACTGGTCGCGGTCACAATCGGTGAGCGGATCAGCATGAAGGCCGGAAAGCTGTTGTTGCTTCCCACGATCCTGCTGGGGTTCGGCAGCGTGGCCTATTGGCACTCCTCTGGCGATCTTCGGCTCTACTGCGTGGTTCAGTTCGGCTCGATACTCACTGTGCCGCTCATTCTCGCACTGTTTCCGCCCCGATACTCCGCCGCAGGACACCTGTGGTTTGTGGTCGCCTTGTATGTGTTCGCCAAGATAGCGGAACTTCTGGATCACGAGATCGCTGCGGTGGTCGCGACGGGCGGCCATCCATGGAAGCACTTCGCCGCGGCTGCTGCAATTTTCCTATACCTGCGTGCAGTCGCCTGCCGCGGGCCGCTGCAAACGCCGGTGGTGGCACCCGGGCGGCTGCGGTCCCCCGTAGTCCTGCTTCTTCAGGGAGAAAGCCAATGAGAATCCTGCTGGTTCTCCCCGCCGGCGAGAATGTGCGCGTCACACCCGAGCGACCGGAGGTGCCGAAACGCGCGATGTTGCGATTCAGCGTCCTCTCACTGACCATCGTGGCGGCGCTGACGCCGCGCCGGCCGGGCGGCGCCGGGTTCGCCGCCGAATTGACGCTTCCATCCTGATTGAGCGCAGCCGCATACGTGCCATCCACGGTGAACACGCCCGGCGCCGCCTGCGCGACCGGCAAGCTCAGGCAATTGGTCTGCACATGGTTGTAAGTGACGCAGACCTCGGTGTTCGGTCCAGCCACCGACCACGGAACCGCAAGGTTGATCTGCGCGTCCTGCACCCAGAGCGCCGCCGCCGGTGTGCCGTCGCGAAGGCGAAGGCCAAGCCACCAATGCCCGCAGTGAGCCAGAGCGTGGCGGGCTCAGGCGTTGGCTGCAACGTCACGTTATCGGCCAGCGATTCCGCGCTGACCGTCCCGGTCGCATCGACATCGATTTCCGCGGCGGGACCGGAGGCGAAAAGCGGGGTCGCCGCGTCGCTTTCATAGAAGGACAGCGAGAAGGTCGATCCGGAATCGGCGCTCAGGCCGCCGCCCAGACTAACGCCATCTCCGGCGAGCGTGACAGCGAACGCGATCGAGTTGCCAAACGTCAGCCCCTCGAAGTAATCCGTTGCAAGGGCGCCAACGATCGTGACCGTGCCGGGCAGCGTTCCCGTGGCGCCGATCTCGTCGTTATTCGCATCCGAAGAATTCAACGTGGCGTCACCGGCAAACCCATCGATCGTAGCGGTCACCGGCAGCGCGGTGCCGAAGGTGCCTTGATCGAGCTGCAGGTCGATGTATCCGTATTCGCCGTTCGCGGACGAAGTATCCACGAACACGTCGTAGGTGACGGAACCCGCCCGTGCCGGCAGGCTGACGGCGCCGAGCAGCAAAGCAAAGCCCAGAGTCGAAACGAGTCTTTTCATATCGGCTATAAACCTCCCGAGTAGACGTTGGCGGTTGTCGTGAAAGTGGTTCCCAGCGTGTAGCTGAAGCTAACCGGAATGTTGACCGAGGCGCCGGGAGCCAGGGAACCCGCGGCCGACCAGTAGGGATTGCCAAGGAACGTTCCGGTGGCATTTGCCGCGGTGACCGCGGAGTTACTGATGCCAAGCAGCAGGCCGATCGGTCCCGGAATCGTAGCGCCGCTCGTGTTGGTAATGGTGAAGGTCTCTGTTCCGGTCTTGGTTGCGCGGCTGTAGACCATCCCCGACGCCTTGATCGAGACTGAGGGCGTGACATTGGCGACTACGTTCACCGCGTAGTTACCGAAGGTCTGATCGGATGCCGGCACTAAGTAGTTCGAGTCGCCCGTATAAATTGCCTGGAAGGTGTGCGTACCCGCGGTAAGGTCACTGGCCGGGATGGGGACAACCAGCGTATCGCCGGTTCCAGGCAAGGTGCCGGTGAAGGTGTTGAGGGTGGACGTGTCGGTGAGTGTCACCGAGCCGGTTGGGTAAGGCGCGCCGCCGACGGCCGGCGTCAGAATGACAACCAGGTTCGCGGAGTTACCCGCGACGATCGTCTGGGCCACGCCATTGGGACCCGTCAGCTCCGGCGCCAAATAGGTGAAGTCACAAGACGGCGGATCGAGCGGGCTGAGGGTGATGTCATTGGTCAACGTATCGTTGTTGGCTGAGTTACCTGTCAGCGTATTGTAGGCGCTCAGGAAGTTGCTGGCGACTGTTCCCGGTCCTAGCGTGAGATTGGCATACTGGCCCGTGCCGCCGCTGAAGCTGCCTCCCCAGACGGAGGTGCCCTCAACCGGCGAGGTGCTGTTGACAAGGCTGGAGAGCGCTGACGGGAAGGTCACGTTGTCCAACGTCACGCCCAAAGGATAAGTCACCGGCGCCCCGCCGCTGTTGCTGTTGTACTCGCCGGTTAGTTCGACCGTGCCGGAGCCGCCGGCATCGTTCTCGAAGATCAGGTTCTGCAGCAGTAGGTTGGTATAGTCCGGATAGAGTCCCGTGTCTCCCGCGCTGTAGTACGGCGTGAACTGGATGTCCGCCTTGTGGTCCAGGATGCAGGAGTTCGAATACTGGATGGCGGTCACAGGACCGCCGCGATCATTGGCCGACTTGATGCGGATGCCCGTCGAGTTGGTGTCGCCGGTGAGGCCCCACTGCGAACTGCCGAATCCGGTGAAAGCGTTGCCGGCCAGCATGTTGTGGTCGTAGAGTAGATTGCTGACTCCGGCGTCGGTCAGCGATCCGATCGACTCGCCGTGTCCGGCGAAGAAGTGGTTATGGACGACGGAGATATTGGCGGACGGGTTGTTATGGCCACCGACCGCGACGTTGTCATCGCCATCGGAGATCCATGAGTAAGCGATGGTGCCGTTGGTCACGCTGCCGGGATCGATCCCATCGGTGTTGCGGGCCGAGGTCGGCGTGACGATCTTGACACCCCAGGCCGTGAGGCCGCTCATCTTGCCGGTGGTCGAGACGTGGAAATTGGGCGAGTTGAGGATGGTGATCTTGTACAGCGTGATGTTACTCGCTCCAGAGTCGATCTGGATGAAGCGTGGATTCTGCTGGTTGCCTTCTCCGTTGGCCTGCGAGGCCAGATTCCACCAGGTGGGCGTGGAGGGCATGCTGTAGCCCGGAGTGGTGAACGTGTGGAACAGTGTATCGCCGCCGCGTCCGTTCAGCTTACCGTAACCCATGATGCCGACGTTGGTTGAAAAGCCTGGGATGTCGATGAGAGGCAGGCAGTTGGCAGTATTCGATGCGCCGTTGATGGTGCCGCAGGTATGCGTGCCGGACACCGCGTCGTAGTCCTGGACGTTGCGGGAAAAGTACAGCGTCACGTTGGGATCGACCAGCAGGGTGACGTTGGATGGCATCGAGAAAGGGCCGCTGAGGAAGGCGTTATAGGTCCCCGTCGAGTCCATGGAGAGCTCGACGGCGTGACCCGTGCCTGCACATGCATTCAGCGCGGCCTGAATACGAGCGCCATCGATATTGGTGGTGGTCGAATCGACCGAAGCGTCGAGATCCTGGATCGACACGTCGGTCTGGAGCGCGGCCGTCAACTGCCGGCACATGGACGGGAGCGTGGGTTCGATGACCGAACGGGTGTCGCCGGTAGCCACCGGAGCGACAACGGCAATGCCAACGCTGGCTGACTGGCTCCAGCCGTAGGAGCTGTCGCCGGGATAGGTGGCCACCAGCGTGTGCGAACCCGCGGAGATGCCGGTGATGGACCACGAGCAAGTTCCGTTGGACAGGGTACAGGTGCTGGCAGTGGAGTTATCGAGCAGGATGGTGACCGCGCCGTCGGCTGTGGCCGGGCTCAGAGTTACCGTGCCGGTCACGGCCGTTCCCAGTGTCGAGCTGGTGTTGCTCACATTGAGTGTGGTGATGGTTGGAGTCTGGGTGACAGTCAGGATATGAACGGCATAGGTAGGCGAAGTGCTGGCGACGAAGTTCGAGTCGCCGCCGTAGACCATCGTCAGGTAGTGGACGCCGGCAGCCAGCGAACTGGTGGTCAGATAAGCTTCGCCGGCATTATCGAGCGAGCCAGAGACCAGTAATGTGCAACTGCCGGAGGCCGCGCTGCAGACCTGGTTGGTTCCTGGACTGTCGTAGAAGGCGTAGGTTCCGCTGGGAATCACGCCGGCTCCGGGTGTCTGCGGACGGCCCAAAATCGTGACTGGGGTTAACAGGGCCTGCGCGCTGAGCACCGAGGCGGGAACGAAGGCGTTAACCTGAGAGGCCAGAGCCGAGGCTGGGTTCCAACTGGACGTGAACCCCGTATAGGATTGTGCGGGGACGCTGGTCGACAGGAAGTTGATCGGATAGTACGGCACGGCGCTGGCGGCGGTCAGTTGCGACGAATAGGTTTCGCGGGACGTGGTGGAGGTGACTCCGGAACCGGTGTTACCGCCCGAGGTCGCAAGCGCGCCCGAGGAGGCGCTGCCGCAGTTGTTGTAGTAGAGCAGCGATGGCGTACCGTTGAACAACTCGCACGGATACGGGAATGTGCCGAGCGGCGTAGGATCCGAGTACACCATGCTGTTGTACTCGGCGTAAGTCGAGGTGGGCAGATTGGTGTCACCGGTGAACTCGATCCAACCCGCCGGGTTGACCTGATCCACGTTGTCGTTCAGCATGATCCACGTTGAGTACGTGCCGTACGGGCGGCCGTAGTACAGGTTCGTCATGCCGGTGCTCTGGGACATCAACGTGCAGCCGTTGCAGACATAGCCGCTCAGATAGTCGCCTGCGCTGCCGGCCTGAAAACGTTTGTTCTGCGCTTCGATGGTTTCCGTACCGGTGGCCGACGTTCCGTGCCAGGTGGTGAAGAAGCCGGTATGGTCGAAGACGGTTGCTCCGTCGCCGAAGACGTAGTCCACATTGCCGGCGATCGTGCCCTTCCAGACGTACTGGCGCGCCGGCGTGCAGGTGCTGCTGCCGCAGCCCTGGCTGCCGGCATAAAGGGTGTCCTGCTGGCTGCTCAGGTCCACGTTGTTCAGTATCGCCTGATCGGCGGTGAGCCACAGCGCCAGCGCTTGCGTGCCGCACTCGCTATAGCTTGTGCCGGAATTCGTAACTCCGTTGTAAAGCTGCTGGAGCGTGTAAGTGTTCTGCAAAGCCGACGGCAACGACTGGCACGAGCCGTTGTAGGACGAGTAGTTTGTCTTCGTACTGGAGTCAATGTTCCAGGTGTTCTGAACGGTCAGATACTCGGCGTAAAAGTTGGTGGGTGTGTTCTGTGTGGAGTTGGTGATGCCGATCGGCGAGGTGGTGCTGCCCGCGGTCTGCCCCATGTAGAAGCTCTTCGAGACATCGAGCGTAGAGGAACCCTGGTCGCCGCTCGCGTTAGCATTGCCCGCGCCGGTTCCGGTTCCCATGTAACCGGTAAACGGACTGCTGAAGGCGCCGTCCTCGGCCGTCAGGACCACCTTGGTGGGATCGCCGCCCAGGCCGCGCAGCGAAACGTTGGGATAGCTAATGGCGTTCTGGCCGGTGTAGGTACCAGGCTTGATGTAGACGGCTCCGCCGGTGGCCGGCAGTGCGGCCAGCGCAGCCGAGAGCGAGGTGAAGTTGCCCGTTCCGTCGGCAGCGACCACGTTGGCCGTCGCGCCCACAGCCGCAGCAGCCGTCGCCTGAGTCACCGTATAGTTGCTCACGCTGGCGGTTGAACTCGCGTTGTCGATCGAATCGGTGGGGCAGAAGGTGACATACAAGGTGTAGCTTCCAATGGCCAGATAGGTGGAAGCGTCGATGGTATTCGCGGCGCCGGTTCCACTGCCGGTGCTGGTGCAGCTCGGCTGGGAGGTGGCCGAGTAAACGAAGTTGCCGGCGATGTTGGGGTTGACCGTGGCGTTCAGCACGCTCGCGCCGATCGCCGTGCCGACCTGCCGCGTGGTAGCCGCGGGGCTCCAGGAGACGGTCGTCAAGACCGGACCGATGGGGAAGTTACCCGAAGAAGACTGGGAAGGAAGAAACTGGCCCTGCAGGGGGAAGGTTACCTTGAACGAATGGGTAACTGCCGTCAGGCCGGAGAGGTTAAGTGTCAGCGAGGCGTTCAAGCCGTTGGTCGAGGTGAAGTAATAATTGGTTCCCGCGCCGCCGTCGACACTGACCGTAACATAGTCGGAGGTTGATGGCCCAGAGGTGTTATTAGTCACGCTTCCGTCCTGCGAAGTGCTGCTGGCCGTCACGGTGATTGGGAAGGAAACCTCGATGCCGGAGGGAGAATAAACCGGTGAGCTGGGTGATTCGGCACCGATCACTGTTGTTGTCGCGAAGGCCGGGGTGTTGGCAAGACCGGTCAGGGTCAGAACGCCAATGGTCGATGTGGATGGAGAGGTAAGCCCGAAGGCAATGTAGTCAGTCTCGACCGCGTTGCCGAGAGCCGGGAATGTGGTCGTCAAGGTGCAGGCCTCGCCGGCGCTCATGGCGTTCAGCAGATTGGTCGTAAAGGTGCAGCCGTTACTCGATCCGCCGGCCAGAATAAAGTCCGCGGCCTCCGCGCCGGTGCCGGGAGTCGCCGTCTGTTCCGACGATGCCAGGTTGCCCACGTTGCTCAGCGTAGCGGCGAACTGTGTCGTCGTGCTCGATTGGAAGTTCTCGGTGATCGCGCCTCGCTTCACCTGTGTGACACCGGCCGCGATGGTATCGAGACTGTACACATTGCCCGTTCCGTCGACGGCCAGTCCGGCCGGGTTGCTCAAACCGTTCAGCACCGTAACCGGGCTCGGACCACTGATGGGAATATCCAGGACCGAGCCGCTGCCCTTGTCCTGCAGGTAGACATCGCCGGCCGGATCAACGGCCATGGCAACCGGCGTCACGCTGGAAAGCAGGGTGGTCTTGATATACGAGTAGATGCCGGTCGATGAGTTGATACCGGGAGCCAGCTTGTCAATCGCGCCAGCGCCCTGGTCCGCCACGTAGACGTTGCCGAATCGATCGACAGCGAGCGCAACCGGAGTAATCAGTCCCGTGGCCACGGTGGTCTGCGATTGGAGCGCGCTGCCGGACTGATTGAGCTTGTAGATCGAAGAGCCGCCCGACTGATAGTCGGCGACATACACATTGCCATATGCATCGGTTGCCACCGCCTGGGGCGCCGCCGTGCCACTAGCCGGCGTGTAGGGCAGCGTTGTTACGGAATACGTGGAGGGCGATCCGGCGGTGGAGAGTGTCAACTCCTCGATCGCCGTGGCGCCGTTGACGACAGCGAAGATGTTGCCGGCCGGATCGATGGCGAGGCTGGAGGCGGCGGCCGGAAGCGCGGACGCCAAGGTCTCGACGGTGGATGAGGCTGCGACGAACTCGTAGATGCTGGTTCCGCTCGCCGCGTAAATGTTGCCCGCGCCGTCGGCGGCGATGGCAGAAGGCGAGTAGCTGTTGAGGATCGCCGCCGTGTTGGGCAGGCCCGCGCCGGCCGAGGTCGCGCCATCGATGGCCAGCACCGAACCGGAAACCGTGCCGTTCAGCGCGATGGTCTGCTGCACGTTTTGCCAACCGCCGGCGGGCAGAGCCAGAGTGAGCGCAGCCGAACGCAGACCGGCGGCCGAAGGCGAGGCGGTGACCGTGACACTGCAATCGACCGAGTCATCCGCATTCTGCAAGCAAGCCGGCAAACCGGCCGCCACGTCCGGCGTTGCGCTCAGGGTGGCGGCAGCCCCCGTTACCGTGCCTGCAGCCGTTTCGGGCAGATGCACCTGGAGGGTCTGCGTCAGAGAGCTGCCCAGCGACTGCCCGGCCAGTCCCTGCGCCAGCACCTTGCGCACCAGCATGGTGCTGGAACTGGATCCGTCATAAAGGTACAGGCTGCCTTGCTGATCGACAGCAACGCTCAGTCCGGAGGAATTGGCGAAGAGCGATTCCGCAGCCGGACAGCCGTCGCCATAGGCGCTCAGCGACTTTTGCCCCGACGAGCCATTGCAGTAACTGCCCGCCGGCACATTCGCGGGGCCGGTAAACAGAGCGCGGACGTAGCCGGTGCCGATGTCGTAGAAGAACACGCGGTTCGTATCGCCAAGGTAAATGTTGCCCTGCGGGCTGACCGTGACTCTGACAATCGAGGAATCGAACGTAGCCGTGTTGCCGGGGATTGGCGCGGAAGACGGCGTGGTCGAACCGCCGCCGGCCAGCAGGTAGATGAAACCGGGCTGCGGTGTGACGCTGGCGTTGTAGACCTTGATCGCGCTCACCATTGCCGCGCCGGCCGTTCCCGCGCTGCTGACGAAGAAGACGCGCAGGCCGCGCGTCGGATCGGTGAAGAGCATGTTGCCTGCCGCGTCCGCAGCCACGCCGTTTGTGTAACCGGAAGAAGCAACCACCGAACTGAATTCAAACGGGCAGCCGTCCCCGAAAGTATCGAGCGCGGTACCGGAGTAGGTGTTGCCAGCGGTGGTCACCGAACAGCTTGCCCCTTTGGTGGTGGCTGTTCCGCCGGTCGTGGTACTGGTGCCGGTGATGTTCACCACGGTGTATGCATAGCCCGCGGTCAGACTTGCGTTGTAAACGCCCAGCGCGGCCCACAGCGGGTTGTTTCCCGAAAAGTAGCTGGAAGTTTTCTGGCCAAGGATGACGCGCCAACGCGACGAACTGGTGTCGGCGAAGTAGACGTTGCCATAGATATCGGACGTGATGCCGCGCGGAGCGTCGACTTCGCCGAGGCTGGCCGTGCAGCTTGTGCCGACGCTGGCAGCGGGCGTATTGTTGACGCCCACGCCGCTCGATGCGCCGCTGCCCTTGGTCGCCACGCAGCCGGCGAGTAGCTGCATGGTTCCGATCTGCGCCGTGGTACAGAGGGGAGAGGCGGCGCGGCAGACGACGTGGAGCAGGTTGTCGCTATAGCCCGCCAGCAGAACGTTGCCCCAGGGATCGATGCCGATGCCGCGCTGGCCTTTGGTGTAGGTCTGCGTGGCCGCGATACAGCCGTCGCCGGCGGAGTCGACCTTGGCGGGGCTCGAACATGAGGAAGGCACCGCGGCGTTGCCGCCGGCGGCCACGGTCATGATCCCCGTGCTGGCGTCGATCATGTGGACCACATTGTAGATGTCATCGCCGATAAAGACGTTGCCGAAGGCGTCCACCACGACGCCGCCGCGGCCGGCGGCTCCAAAGGCGCCGTTGAGCGCCAGGCACCCGTCGCCGTAAGCGTCGGTCGACTTGACGCCCGAAGGCAGACCCGGGCACTGGGTCCCGCTGGTTGTGATCGGCGACAGGCCCGCATCGGTGGTCATCGTGTAAGGAAGTGCTATCGGGGCCTGCGCCAGCGCGCGGAGGCATACCGAAAAGCACAGCAGCAGAACAGCAGCAGTTTGCAAGAAAATGCGACGAAGCATATCTAGTCTCCTAGGGCAAACTACGCAACTGCATACCGCCGATGGCAGGCGGACGGTGGTTGCGGACAAGCCACACACGCGTGCTGGTTTGTCGACGGAGTTTCCACCTTGAGCGTCACGGATCGCTTCTGCATTAGTCCATTCGCCACTCTCGATCCGCAAGGACTATCGCGTGTAGCGCGCAGGCAGTCAAGCCATCACAAGCTAAATTGACTGTTTAGCGGCGCTAAATGAGACTGCGCCGGGCCCTGAACACGGAGCGCCTGCGGCAACACCACCAGACGATCCCCGCCTCGTCAGCCCACGAGGCGCGGGCGTTGTTTCGGGTTATCGGTAGCTACACCGCCGATCACGCCTGGCGCGCTACGGCAGCACGGTCAAATCGGTCCACTGGCCGGCGGCGGCTTTGCCGCCGTATGTCTCCGCCGCGAGCACTTGCAGATCGTAGTCGCCGGGAGTAAGCGTTTCCGAAATTAGCGCCGGTTTGTGAGATGCCGATAGTGATTAGGACGTCCCGCCTAAAGCAACCCGGCCGGCACAGGCCGTTAAGACCAGATATAGGTAGCGCTGCGCGCGCCCTTCGGAATGGCCCGCAACTTGTTCTCCGTCCGCTTAACGCGGCGCTGGCGTGGCGACACCTCTGATGAGCAGCCACAGCGCGAGGGGAACCTCAAACAGGGCCATTGGTACCCACATGAGCGAGGTGATCGGACCGCTGAGGAATCCTGCGAGCTGTAGCGGTAGACCCACCACAAGCAGGACCGACGCGACGACCCCCAGCCAAGCCAGTTGCACAGGGATGATCCGGCCGCGCAGGAACAGGTAGGAGAAGAGAGCGCTGCCCACGGCGAAAAATGTCGCGGCGATGATCGTGTTCCACCCTTGCACTCTAAACAGGAAGTCGTCCAGCGCGTTCGCTGCCGCAGGCTCCATGACAGGTGCTCCAGCACCAGCCGTGCTGAGGGAGAGCAGGGCCACTGTGGCGAGGGCAGGAATCGCACCGAGCACGCCCTCGCCGACACGACAGGATAGGGCCAGCAACGCGAGCTCCGGGTCCTGGCCGCGCGTGAGACCGTAGAGTGTCGCCCCCAGCACCAGAGCGCTCATCATCGAGAGCAAGCCGAGCACGATGGTCAGGCGTACTTGTGGCGCATGCTGCGCGATGCCCGCGAGCTTGGCGGTGGTCCCCCCGGCTCCGGTTGCCTGGCCGGACAGGACCATGATGGCGACACCAGCTGCGATATAGAACAGGAACGTGAAGCCGGCGACCCGTGCGTTCGTTGTGCGAGTCATGCGCCGGAAACATATACGACAACTGGACCCCGAAAGTTCGATCTCTCACGGGGGGAAGTTTGCCCAATGGGATTCCAGGCTTCCCTACCCGGTAAACGATCAAATTCCGGATAGTTGGTTAGCGGAAGTAATCCAGATGAGTGAGAAGTCCTTGGGGCCGTGCCGTGAAAGTCGCCAAACCGCCGAATGGGCCCGTCCCAAGCATGAACGGCGAGTTGTTCACGCGAGCGATATTATTCATACTGGGTATGCACCTGACTCAGGTAGCCACCATAGGTCGGGGTTGCGACTACCGGTCGCCGCTTCCGAAATGTGCGCAGGCAGCGTGTATCGGTCCATCGGGCGCCGCCCGACGGCTTGGCGCCCGAAAAACCATCACCGTCGGCCTAATCGGCCGCCGAACGCCTCCCACACACACGGCCGGCGCGGTTCCTGGACACTGTTGCGAGCCTCGGTCCGCCGGCAACCACAAGATCTTGGGGCTACCTGAGTCAAGTGCATACCCAGTTTATTCATTATCGGAAGCAGAGTGGCCTCCATCGCGGCGACCCGAATGCGTGGCAAGACCAGGATGGCTGCAGGTTCACGGTGACGCGAGTTGGCGCGGCCGCTGTATGCCATACTATCCTCCAGGTGGGTTCGCGGTTCACAATCCGGCTCCTGGCGGCGCTGCTGTTTCTGCCGGCGGTGGTCGCTCCCGCAGCATCGCAAATCGCTACGCCGCATCCTTCGCCTACCATCGTCCGGACCATCCAAGCAGAGCGCCGCGCCCAGCGCCGTCTATTCGAACAGCGGCCAACCGCGATCTCCTCACAGCCGGTCCACTTGGGGGATTCGCAGCCGGATCCGCGTCCTCCGGCTGGTTTTTTCCAGCCATTGCTCTTCCAACGGCCACCTCCAAGTGGCCTCTCCCCCCGCGCGTAAGACACGAGCCTAAGTTGTCGGAGTAAGAGAGGAGGGCGCTGTGCGCCAGTTCTTGCGTTCTGTTTTTGGGTCTCTTGATCGCGATCGATCCAGCATCGACCGCATCAACTCCATGCGGTTGGAACTCGCCCGTCTTGGCGACGACCAACTGCGCGCGACCGCGTCGAAGACTGACCAGCTAGTCAGTTTCATTGCGATTGCCGCAGTGGCAGCGTCACGCGTCCTGGGGCAGGAGATGTTCGATGTCCAGCTCCGGGGCGCCTTGGCTCTGGCGCGCGGAAGCATCGCGGAGATGCAGACCGGCGAGGGCAAGACCCTTGCCGCGGTTCCGGCGGTGGCGTGGTGGGCGCGCCAACGACAGGGCGTGCACGTGATGACCGTCAACGACTACCTGGCACGCCGCGACGCCCGCTGGATGGGAGACGTGTACCGCTTCCTGGGTCTCTCTGTAGCTTACGTACGGCAGGGCATGACTCAAGCCGAACGGCGCGCCGCGTATGCCAGCGACATCACTTACGCAACAGCCAACGAGATCGGCTTTGATGTGTTGCGTGATCGTCTGGCGCAGCGCGTCGAGGAGCAGGTGCATCGGCCGTTTGCGGCCGCCGTGATCGACGAGGTCGACTCGATACTGATCGACGAGGCTCGAATACCTCTCGTTATCGCCGGCGGCGAAGGCGGCGACAGCGCTCTGGCATTCGTGGCCGATCAGGTGGTGCGCCATCTCCTGCCGTCGACCCACTACACCGTGGACGTGGGCGGCCATAACGCCGCGCTCACCGATAGCGGCATCCGGGCAGTTGAAATCGCGCTCGGTTGCCAGAATCTCTTCGACGAGAGCAACCTTCGCATACACTCCGCCGTGCAGGACTCGCTGCACGCGCACGCGCTATTGCGTCGCGACGTGGACTATCTGGTGAAGGATGGCGCCATCGAAATGGTGGACGAGTTCAAGGGCCGGATTGCGCTCGACCGGCGCTGGCCGGCGGGGCTCCACACCGCCGTAGAAGCCAAGGAAGGAGTGGCCGCTAAATCCCAAGGTTCGATTCTCGGCTCCACCACGATTCAGCACTTAGTGGCGCTTTACCCGCAAATCTGCGGAATGACAGGCACCGCAGCCACGCAGTCACTGGAGTTTCTGAAGGTGTACGGGCTTCCCGTGGAGGTCATCCCGACCAATCGGCCGGTGATCCGTGTCGACCATCCGGACGTCGTGTTCGCCACAAGAGCCGAGAAGGAGCAAGCGGTGATTGGCGAGATCCGACGTGTACACGCTATCGGTCAGCCCATCCTCGTGGGGACGGCGAGCGTGGAGGAATCGGAACAGTTGAGCCGGAAGCTGTCCGACGTTCCACACCGCGTGCTGAATGCGCGCAACGATGAAGTGGAAGCATCGGTTGTCGCCGAGGCAGGCCGGCGTGGCGCCGTCACCATTTCAACCAACATGGCTGGCCGGGGTACGGACATCCGCCTTGGCGACGGAGTGGCTGCGCTCGGCGGACTGTACGTAATTGGCACGAACCGTCACGATAGCCAACGCATCGACAATCAGCTACGCGGCCGTGCCGGACGGCAGGGAGATCCTGGATGCTCACGCCTGTTTGTGTCCCTGGAAGATGCCTTGATAGCGAAGTATGGCGATCTCAACCCGCAGTACCGCAACGATCCGGCCACGATCCAGCGCCTGGTCGAGGGCCAACACCTGGACCAACGCCTGTTCCTACACGGTTACGATGTGCCGGTTGAGGGCCAACGCCATAAGATTCATACCCACCGTCAGGCGGTTCTTGATGGCCGGATTCCCTGCAAGTCCGAGTTGGAACGGCTGATCACGTTGCGGACAATCGATGACCTATGGGCCGACTATCTGGAGCGTGTGGCCGACTTCAAGTCGGGGGTGCATTGGCAGTCCTACGTCCCGTCCGCTCCTTTCTTCCTTTCATTGGATCGCCGGGACCCTCACGCCACGTTTCTAAGCCAGATCCACGAGTGGTTCCAGGATCTGGAGGCCGCGATACCCGTGGAAACTGGCGAGCGCAACGCTGCCGCCGAGGCCAGCGGCGCAGAGGGCCCCAGCGAGCGTGGAGCCGTCTGGACCTACCTCACTACTGACCAGCCGTTCGGTACATGGACAGAGCGGGTGCTGGCCGGTCTGCGTCGGAAACTTCACCCCAACAGCCCGGAGTCATAGGCGCAAGAGCAGTTCGTAGGGCCAAGCTTCAGGGTCTTCACGGAACGTTATGGTTCGATATCGGTAGCCAACTTCGCAGGCACGCCGGGCCGCCGGGCTGTTTCTGGGTAGGCCGTTATCCAAGGCTTGGCCGATCCAATGACACGCCGCGATAGACTTGTTTTATCGTCATGCCGCTTTCTGCAGGTGACAAACTCGGCCCCTACGAGATCCTTGCGTCCATCGGCGCAGGCGGCATGGGCGAGGTGTACCTCGCCCGAGATACCCGGCTACAGCGCACGGTAGCCATTAAAGTCCTGCCCGCTCATTTGTCCTCCAGTCCAAATCTGCATGCGCGGTTCGAGCAGGAGGCGAAATCCATCGCGCGGCTGCAACATCCCAACATCTGCGTTGTTCATGACATCGGTTCTCAGAATGGCCTTGACTTCATGGTTATGGAGTACGTCGCGGGGCAAACCCTGGCGAAGCTGATTCCCCCAGGTGGTTTGGCAACGAATCTGGCCGTAAAGTACGCCGTGCAAACCGCCGAGGCTCTCTCGCGCGCGCATGCCGCAGGCATAGTTCACCGCGACCTGAAACCGGCCAACATCATGGTGGACGAGAGCGGATTGGTCAAAGTACTGGATTTTGGGCTGGCCAAACTTGTCGCGCCATCGTCCGCGATGGGCGGCGAAGATGTCCCGACGTTGACCTTGACGCAGATGATGACGGCGCCCGGCATGATCGTGGGCACGGTGGCCTATATGTCGCCGGAGCAGGCCGAGGGGAAGCCGGTCGATGCACCGAGCGATGTCTTCTCCTTCGGTTCCGTGCTGTATGAGATGCTGACCGGAAGAAGAGCCTTCGAGGGCCAATCCAGGGCCGCGCTGCTTTCGGCGGTGATGAAGGACGATCCGAAGCCGTTGCAGGAGCTTAAGCGGGATATTCCGCCCGAGGTCCGCCGTATCGTCACCCGCTGCCTGAGGAAGCAACCTGCGGCGCGGTACGCTTCGGGCGCCGAACTCGCGCACGAACTCAGGACGTGCCGCGACCTGCTGTTTCCCGAGTCCGGCGCGACTCTCAGTGCCGCCCGGATTCTCAGAGAGGTGCGACGTCCCCGGGCGTTGGTTCCCCTCCTGCTAACGCTCCTCATCCTTGGCACAGGAGCCGGCTGGTTGGTGAAACGCTCCCGCGATGCCCGCAGGGCGCACGATGTGGCTGTGCCGGAGATCTCGCGATTGGCCGATCGGGGGAAGTTCAGCCCCGCTTACTCGCTCGCTGTCAGAGCGGAGAAATCGATCTCGGGCGATGCCGAGCTGGCGAAGCTGTGGCCAGCGATTTCCTACCAGCTTTCGCTGGACACGATGCCGCCGGGCGCGGACGTCTACCGCCGCGACTACATCGACGCAAACGCACCCTGGGAATTCGTCGGCAGGACTCCGCTGAAGAATCTCCGCCAGCCGCGCGGGATGTTTGTCTGGAAGTTCGAGAAACCTGGTTTTGGCACCGTTTTGCGGACGACGGTTACACCACAGTATTCGATGCCGCGAGGCGAGCCCGCGGGGGGAGATGTCATTCTTGACGAGGCGGGAAAAACTCCGGCCGGAATGGTGAGGGTCTCGCCCGCGCAAGATTCCCAGGGACTGCGGATTCCCGGTTATGACGAAAAACGTGGGCTGGCGCCCAAAGATTATTGGATCGACAGATACGAGGTGACGAACCGCCAGTTCAAGGCTTTTGTCGACCAGGGCGGATACCAGAAACGTGAGGGCTGGAAAGTCGATTTCCAGCAAGATGGAAAGCATCTTTCGTGGGGCGAGGCTATGGTGCTATTCCGGGACGAGGCTGGGCGGCCGGGGCCAAAGGGCTGGATACAGGGCGAATATCCGGAAGGACAGGATGACTTTCCGGTTACCGGCATTAGCTGGTATGAAGCCGCGGCTTATGCGGAGTTCGCGGGCAAGAGCCTGCCAACGATTTATCACTGGAATCTGGCGGCGGGGCCGTTTTCCGCGGCGTACATTGTGCCGGCCAGCAACATTGGCAGCGGTTGTGTTTTGCCAGCCGGCAGTAAGCAGGGCATCAGCCCGTGGGGCACCTACGACATGGCGGGCAACGTGAAAGAGTGGGTCTGGAATGAAGCGGAGCCGGGCAAGCGTTATGTCCTCGGCGGAGCTTGGGACGAGCCTGACTACATGTTCACCGATGCCGACGCTCAGTCGCCGTTTCTTCGCGCTTCGAATGTCGGTTTCCGTTGTGTGAAGTACATCGAGCCGGAATCGATCCCCCAAGTGGCTACCGATCCGGTGCGCCAGTCCCGGCGTGATTCGAGCAAAGACAAGCCTGTCTCTGATGAGGTATTCCGGGCCTATCGCAGCCTGTATTTCTATGACAAAACACCCTTGAACGCGTCGGTGGAGCCTTATGGCAAGGATGAGGAGGATTGGACCGCGGAGAAGATCACCTACACGGCCGCGTACGGCAACGAACGGGCCATGGTCTACCTGTTCCTTCCCAGGCGAGCCAAACCGCCATTCCAGACGGTCCTGTTCTTTCCCGGAGAGACTGCTTTTCAGCAACGGACGTTCTCGCTCACCACGACCAGAGCTTTGGACGTGTTACCGGCCATTCTCAAGAGCGGCCGCGCCGTGTTGTATCCCGTGTACAAGGGCAGCTATGAACGAAGCGGCGGTTCGGATTTCGATCAGGCCAACACGGCCAGCGCCTGGCGGGATCATGTCATCCTGTGGGCGAAAGACGCGTCGCGGGCTATCGACTACGCAGAGACGCGTCCTGACCAGGACCGCAGTAGGCTGGCCTACTACGGCTACAGCTTTGGCGCTGACATGGGGGCCATCATAGCCTCCCTGGACTCACGTATCAAGGTTTGTGTGTTCGCACTGGGAGGACTCGACTTCGATCGCCAGCTTCCTGAAGCCGATCCCATTAACTTCCTTCCCCGAGTGAAGCAGCCCGCTTTGATGCTGAACGGACGCTACGATTTCTTCTATCCGGTAGAGCTGTGCCAGGAGCCGTTCTACGAGTTGCTCGGGTCCGGGAAAAACCAGAAGAAGCATCTGATCTACGACAGCGGTCACATGATCCCACGCTACGAACTCATCAAGGCAATGCTGGACTGGCTGGATCAGTATCTGGGGCCAGTGACCGCAACCCGATAGGCGATTCAATCCGGCCACTAAGCAGGCTGCTGTCACTGGCCGAGCAGTTCGCGATAAACTACCGCTATGGCAAAGACGCTTTCGTTCCTTCCGGCTCATACAGCTCTGCTCGGCATGGACTGTCAGACCGCCATAGTCTCCATCTATGCAAAACCGCAGGAACTCTTCCTGGAGCGATGCTTGAGCGTACTGCGGGGAGCACGAAAGGTGGGAATGTCGGTGATCCACGTGAAGGTCGGATTCCGACCGGGCCTGCCTGAAGTGACCATGCGGAACAAGCTCTTTGCGTCAATCAAATCCTCACCGCAGAGCCAGAGATTGTTCGAAGGCACGCCGGGCGCCATTCATCCCATGCTCGGACCCGAGCCGGACGACATCGTGGTGGCCAAACATCGCATCAGTGCGTTCCCGGGAAGCGACCTTCAGATGATTCTGCGCGCAAATGAGATCGATACTCTGGTGCTGTTCGGGATTGCAACCAGCGGGGTAGTGCTCTCGACGCTGCTGGAGGCGTGCGACGGCGATTACCGGACGGTGGTGATTGCGGACTGCTGCGCGGATACCGATGTGGAACTGCACCGGGTCCTCCTGGAGCGGCTATTTCCACTTCGGGGAGAAGTGGCGACTGCGGCAGAGTTTCTAAAGGCCGTGGAGGGGCGGGGGTAGGCGGTACGCGCGGACACACAGACCCCGTCATCTCTTGACGGCTGAGCTGGGACTGCCTCCAGTCTGGTTGGCTAGAGTTGCCGTTCGACTTTAGACCCCTGCGGGTGATTCCATATGCGCTGGCCGCGGACGGATCGCTCAGTGACGATTCCGGGAACAAGCTCGCCGCGACCGTTTGCGAGCGGTTGCAGCAGGCGCGCACGGGCAACTCCCGGTCGATAACCCGATCATGCAGATCACGGCGTGGAAGCCGGCGGGTACAATCGAACACTCAAAAACTGACGTGTTCCTGCAACGCCTGCAGTTCACTGGCGAGCTCGGCGAGCGTATCAAGGCCGCGCTGCTGATCAAGAACACGGATGACGCTCTCGCTCGATTGGCAGAGATCGGGAAGGAAGTCATGGCCTCCCGCCGGAGGTGTCCCAGGTCCGTACCGCGCTGCTTGGCGTATATCTCGGCTATCGAGAAAGGAAGGCATACGATCGAATGGTCCGGCTCTTCGAGAGATTTCCGAAAGAGTTGAAGCAGACGGCCGTCGCATGCGAGCAATACGCCCTGGCGCTGAACCGCCTGGCGGAGAACGCTGCGAAGGCGGGGAAGGGCGACGAGGCCGATGTTCTCCGCACGCGGGCCATGCTGCACACCGACAACCACTGACTGGAGAATTTGGAACCTCAGGTCTGCAAGAACCACCGGACTGATCGGTCTTAACACGCAGCCAAGCGGCCGAAAGTGAAGATCCCATGGATGTTCGGTGGACGTAACAAACCTGCCATAACGTTATCGCAACCGTTGTGAACTGGACACGTCTGGCAGTCCCAGGCCACCATCGCAGGGAGCGGTCAGGTGAGTCTGTGCTCAAGTTCGAAGCCTGACCGGGAAACGCTAATGACGGGCACCCGGACGTCTGATCGCACGCATCCCGCTCGCTGGGTACCAACGCTGTACTTCGCGGAGGGCGTGCCGTTCTTCGCGGTCGCGTTGATCGCCGGGATCCTCTACAAGCGCCTCGGGCTGCGCAATGACGTCATCACTTTCTACACCAGCCTGCTGCTGTTGCCGTGGTCGCTCAAGCCCTTGTGGAGCCCGCTGATCGAGATGTTCAAGACCAAGAAATTCTTCGTGGTCTTTCTGGAGTTGGCGGGTGGGCTGAGCCTGGCGCTGGTGGCCTTGTGCCTGCCGCTGCCGGGCTATTTCGGGTACACGCTGGCTCTGCTGGCGGTGGTGGCTTTCTGCTCTTCGACCCACGACATCGCCGCCGACGGCTTGTATATCGCCAGCCTTTCCCCCAAACAGCAGGCGGCGTACACAGGATGGCAGGGCGGCTTCTACAACGCGGCGCGGTTTTTCTCGCAGGGCGGCCTGATCATCCTGGCGGGATACCTCGAACTCCGTGTGGGCGTGCCGCGCGCGTGGATGGCGATCTTCGCGGCCATGGGATTGATCCTGATGGCGCTGAGCATTTATCACTCGCAGGTGCTGCCCAGCGGCGGGGCTGAGCGCCGGTCGGAAAGTGTTCGCGAGATGGCGGCCACTTTCCGAGAAGTGGTGGTCAGTTTTCTCAAGAAGCCGAACATCTACCTGCTGCTGCTCTTCATCGTGTTGTACCGTGCCGGCGAGGGCCAGGTGGTGAAGATTGGCCCGCTGTTCCTTGTGGATAAGCGGGTGGCAGGCGGCCTGGGCCTGACCACGGACCAGTTCGGAACGATATATGGCACATTCGGAACCATAGCCTTCGTCGCAGGCAGCATTCTGGGAGGCTATTTCACTTCCTGGCTGGGCCTGCGGCGCGCGCTGCTGCCGCTGGTCTGCGCGATGAATTTTCCCAACCTGGCCTACGTGTACTTGAGCACGGCGCTGCCTACGAGTCATCTGCTGATCACGGCGGCGCTGAGCGCGGAAATGTTCGGGTACGGTTTCGGCTTCGTGGGCGTAATCCTGCTCATGATGCAGGAGATCGCACCAGGAAAGTATCAGACGGCCCACTACGCCTTCGCCAATTCGCTAATGAATCTCGGCCTCATGATTCCAGGCACGGTCAGCGGGAAGATCCAGGTCGCGATTGGTTACCGGAATTTCTTTGTGTGGGTGCTGCTGTCCTCCATCCCGGCGCTGATTCTCTCCCGGCTGATCCCCATCCGGGGCGGAGGAAGCCCACCGACCCCGGCGCCGGAGGCCGTGGAGGAGGTGCCGCAATGGCGCTGACGCTCGATGAGGCCGTGGAGGCAGCCACGCCGACGGGACCCGCGGACACCAAGGCCATCATTCTGGCTGCCGGCAAGCATGCTCTCGCGGAGGATGGCCAGCCGCTGGTGCTCGAACTCCTGGGAAATCGCACGATCCTCGATTGCGTAGTGGAGAATGCGCTGGGCGTGGCCGGCGCCGGCGGCGTTTACGTGGTGGTCGGGTACCGACAGGAGCAAGTGCGGGCGCACCTGGGCGATAAGGTCCGTTATGTCTTGCAGGAGGAACCTCTGGGTACGGGCCACGCGGCCTTGCAGGCGCTGCCGCTGCTGCGGGATTTCCACGGCAGCCTGCTGATTCTCTACGGCGATACGCCGCTGTTCCGCCCGGCCTCCATCCGCGGATTGCTCAACCGGCACCGCCTGCGGAAAGCCCACCTGACGCTGCTGACGGCGGTTGTCGACCGGGCCCTTCCCTACGGACGCATTGTGCGCAGTGGCGGAGGCGAGATCGTCGATATCATCGAGGACACCGAGGCATCGCCCGCCGTCCGCGAAATCCGCGAAGTGAACGTGGGCGCATACGCCATTGATGCCGGCGCCGCGAGTGCCGTCTCGCCGGCCCGCCGCCTCACGGACTGGGTTCACGAGTTGATTCGATCGGGGAAGCGCGTGGAAAGCTACCAGCTTTACGACCAGGACGAAGTGCAGGGCATCAACACGGCGGCGGACCTGGCGCGGGCCGAGTTTATCCTCGAGAAACGGTTGTTTCGGCCGCGGCGCCAGGAGGAACAGAACCTGGTCGCATTCGGCACCGGCGGCTGGAGAGCCATCATCGGCGAAGGCTTCACCATGCACAACGTTCGCCGGCTCAGCCAGGCACTGGCCAACGGGATCACGCGCCGGGGCGAGGAGAAGCGCGGCGTAATCGTCGGATTCGACCGGCGCTTCCTTTCGAAACAGGCTGCCGAGGCTTCCTCCGAGGTGTTTGCGGGCAACAACATCCCCACCATTCTGCTGAGCGAAGATGCGCCCACGCCTCTGATCACCTACGCCACGGCCCAGCGCGGATCGGCGTACGGCCTGGCGTTTACGGCCAGCCACAATCCTCCCGAGTGGAATGGGCTCAAAGTCTTTCATGGCGATGGATCGCTGCTGCTCGACGACGAAACGCGCCGGATCGAGAACGAGACCAATGCGCTCGAGCCGGCCGAGGTCGTCAAAGTGGAACTGGACCTGGCCCTGGAGGCAGGCATTGTCGAGCGGCGCGATTTCACGAACGAGTATGTGGACGCGGTGGAGAAGCTGATCGACCTGAACGCGATTCGCGAGGCGGGGCTCAGCGTGATCGTGGATCCGATGTACGGCGTGGGCCAACTCACGCTGGGTACCGTGCTGACGGAGGCCCGCTGCCGGGTGACATTCATCCACGAGCGGCACGATCCGCTGTTCGGCGGACGCTCGCCCGCCCCCAATCTGGAGGCGCTGCGGCTGCTGACCTCCCAGATGCTGGATCACAAGTACGATCTGGGACTGGCGATGGACGGGGACGCCGATCGCATTGCGATCGTGGACGAGCGCGGCGAGTACATCCCGATCAACGACGTTCTGGTGCTGCTCTACTGGTACCTGCACGAAGTGCGCGGCGAGCGCGGCGGCGTGGTGCGCAACCTGGCGACCACGCACCTGCTCGACCGGCTGGCGCTGCGGCTGGGCGAGCAGTGCTACGAAGTCCCGGTAGGCTTCAAACACATCACCGCCGCGATGGCGGAGCACGGCGCGCTCTTGGGGGGCGAATCTTCGGGCGGGCTGACCATCCGGGGGCACATTCTCGGTAAGGATGGCATCTTCGCTTCGGCCCTGGTGGTGGAAATGCTGGCGCGCACGGGTGAGAGGATTTCTCCGCTGCTCGAACGAGTGCGCTCTCTCACCGGGCGGCTCTACGATTTCGAGGAGAGCCTGCCGGCCACGCCGGAGATGCGGATCGTGGTTCCGCGGCGCTTGAAGGAAGCGCCTTGCAGCCACATAGGGCCCTACCCGGTGATCGGGATCTCGCACATGGACGGCACCAAACTGATGCTCGAGAACGACAACTGGGTGCTGCTCCGGTTCTCCGGGACGGAGCCGGTGCTGCGGCTCGTCGTGGAAGCCGATTCGCCAGCGAAAGCGCAGGAACTGGTGGGCTGGTTGAGGCAATTTGTGTCGGTGTGAGGTGCGTTGTGCGCTACGGCTACTTCGACAACCAAAATCGCGAGTACGTGATTGAGCGGCCGGATGTGCCGGTCTCCTGGACTAACTACCTGGGCGTGCGGGATCTCTGCACCGTGATCTCGCACAACGCCGGCGGATACTCCTTCTACCAGAATGCCGAGCACAAGCGGATCACGCGCTTCCGCGCCAACGGCGTTCCGTTGGACCGGCCGGGGCGTTACGTCTACCTGCGCGACGACGATACGGGCGAGTATTGGTCGATCTCATGGCAGCCTGTGGGCAAGGACCTCGCGAAGGCCAGCTACGAGTGCCGGCACGGTCTCTCGTATTCGAAGTTCTCCTGCAACTACCAGGACCTCCACGCGGAGCAGACCGTCTTCGTGCCCGTAGACGACGATGCCGAGCTGTGGGATGTGCGGATCAAGAACACTGGATCGCTTGAGCGCCGCCTCAGCGTGTTTTCGTACCTGGAGTTCTCCTTCCACCATATCGAAATCGACAACCAGAACCTGCAGATGAGCCTGTATGCCTCCGGGGCGAGCTACCAGGACGGCATCATCGAATACGATTTCTTTTACGAGCCGTGGACCTTTCATTACTTCGCCTCGAACTTCGAGCCGGACGGCTACGACTGCATGCGGGACCGTTTCCTGGGCAACTACCGGACGGAGACCAACCCGGAGGCGGTGGAGCGGGGGAAGTGCGCCGGCAGTTCCGAGCTGGGCGGGAATCATTGCGCAGCGCTGCACAAACGGCTGACGCTTGCACCGGGCGAGGAGGCGCGGCTGATCTTTCTGTTGGGCGTGGGCCCGCGCGCCAAGGGGAGGGAAGTCAAGGCCAAGTACTCGGACCTGGCCGAAGTGGACCGGGCATTCGCGGCGCTCCGGTCGTATTGGGAAGAAAAGCTGGCTGCGTTCCAATGCAAGACCCCGCACCAGGGTCTCGACACCATGATCAACACCTGGACGCTGTACCAGGCGGAAACCTGCGTGGTCTGGTCGCGCTTCGCATCGTTCATTGAGGTGGGCGGGCGCACCGGCCTGGGATATCGCGACACCTCGCAAGACCTGATGAGCGTGGTGCACACGAACCCCGGCAAATGCAGGCAGCGCATCGTCGAGTTGCTGCAAGGGCAGGTGAGCGAAGGCTATGGGTTGCACCTGTTCGATCCGGACTGGTTCGATCCGTCCAAGCAGCAGGCTCCCAGGTTCAAATCGCCCACCGTGACGCCGACGCCGGACCGCAAGAGCATCATCCACGGTCTCGAAGACGTTTGCTCGGACGACGCGCTGTGGCTGGTGGTCTCGATCTGCGAATACGTGAAAGAGACCGGCGATGACGCGCTGTTCGGGGAGGTGGTTCCGTTCGCGGACCAGGGCGAGGCCACCGTCTACCAGCACCTCAAGCGCGCTCTCGATTTCTCCGCCCGCCAGGTCGGCTCGAACGGCATCTGCAAGGGGCTGCGTGCGGATTGGAACGATTGCCTGAACCTGGGCGGCGGGGAAAGCGGAATGGTGAGCTTCCTGCATCACTGGGCGCTGCGCGCTTTCGTCGAGGCGGCGGAGCACCTGGACTGCGAACCGGATGCCCGCGAATACGGCGCTCTCGCGGACAAGGTCAAGGCGGCTTGCGAGCGGGAGCTTTGGGATGGCGAATGGTACCTGCGCGGCATCACCGCCAAGGGAGTCCGGATCGGCACGCGGGCGAACGAGGAAGGCAAGATCTTTCTCGAAAGCAACACCTGGGCCGTCGTTTCCGATGCGGCTTCCGCGGAGCGCGGCAGGCTGGCGATGGACGCCGTGGACCGGCATCTCTACTCCGAGTACGGCATCCACCTGCTGTGGCCGGCGTTTTCCAAGCCCGATGACGATATCGGCTTTGTGACGCGCGTCTACAAGGGCATCAAAGAGAATGCGGCCATCTTCAGCCATCCCAATCCCTGGGCCGTCATCGCCGAGTGCAAACTCGGGCGCGGCGATCGGGCCATGAAGTTCTACGACGCGCTGCTGCCGGCGAACCAGAACGACAGGATCGAGATTCGCGAGGCGGAGCCTTATTCCTATTGCCAGTTCGTGATGGGGCGGGACCACACGGCTTTCGGCCGTGCCCGGCATCCGTGGCTGACCGGCAGCGGCGGATGGAATTATACTGCCGCAACGCGCTGGATCCTCGGAATCCGGCTGAGTTTTGAGGGCTTGATCGTGGATCCCTGCATTCCGGCCGAGTGGAAAGGTTTCCACGTGACGCGCCAGTGGCGTGGCGCCAAGTTCGAGATTGCGGTCGCCAATCCCCGCGGAGTGCAGAAGGGGGTCCGGTCGATTACGCTGAATGGTGAGCCGGTTGATGGCGCGATACCGCCTCAGCCGGCGGGCTCCGCCAATCAAGTGACCGTAGTGATGGGTTGAAGCATGCGGCATCGTGCCCCTGTAGTGGGCTTGCTGTTTCTGATGGCGCTGGTGGCGAACGCACAGCGGGTCAACGTTGCGTACTTCTACAACGGGGATAGCGCTTACCATCCCAAGAACATTGCGACCAGCGGCGCGGCGGCACGCATCACGCATCTGCTGTACGCATTCGGAAATCCGACGGCCACTGGGTGCGCCGTTTCGGACCCGCAAGCCGACTATGAAAAGCCATATGATGCCGCCGACAGCGTGGACGGGAAGGCCGACCGAGCGGAGCCACTAACCGTGCGCGGCAACTTCGGTCAATTGCTGAAGTTGAAGGCGGCGTATCCGAAGCTGAAAGTGCTCATCTCGCTGGGAGGCTGGACGCTCTCATCCCATTTCTCGGAGGCGGCATCGAGCGCCGCCTCGCGCCAGGTTTTCGTGGCCTCCTGTATCGGCCAGTTCATCAAAGGCGACCTCGGCAACGGGATGTCGATGGCGGGCCTGTTCGACGGCATCGACATCGATTGGGAATATCCTGGCGCCTGCGGCAACACTTGCGCCTTTTCGCCCGCCGACCCGCGAAACTTTACGCTGCTGCTGGCCGAATTCCGGCGACAGCTCGACTCCATAGACAGACGTTACCTATTGACGATAGCGGCGCCGGCCGGTCACGAAGACTACGCGCTGATCGAACTCAACGCCATTCATCCCTATCTCAACTACATCAACCTGATGGCGTATGACTTGCACGGAACCTGGGAGAAAGTCACCAATCACCACGCCGCGCTTTACGCCAATCCGGCAGAGCCGGCCGACACCGCGAACCGGACCATCGACCGCGCGGTCACGGACTACCTGGCGGCCGGCGTTCCGCCTGCGAAGCTCGTGCTGGGTGTGCCGTTTTACGGTCATGGGTGGAAGGGCGTGCCCAACACCAACAACGGGCTCTTTCAACCGGCGGCCGGGCCGGCGAAGTCGAGCGACGAACCCGGCACCGAAGCGTTTCGCGAGCTCAAAAACCTTGGCTACCCCGGTTTCCGCGACCGGCAAGCGCAGGCCTTCTGGGTCTACAGCCCATCCGAAGGGGTCTTCTGGTCCTATGACGACCCCGCCTCATTGTTGAACAAGACCAACTACATCAAGCGCAAGGGCCTGGCCGGCGCGATGTCGTGGGAACTGAGCAACGACGATTCCGCCGCCACGCTCCTCACCACCCTCGCCAACGGCTTGCAGTAGGCGCCTCATCCGGGTGCCGGTGCTGAGCTGGGCCTTCAAAAACCCTGTGCGCGTCCACACGAATCGAAGCTGGGCGAAATCAGATCGAGGGTCACCTAGCGCATAAGTCGCGCCCCTGGAGTATTCAGGTGTATCGAACATGTTGCGAACCGCCTGTGCAACGGTTTGGAACTGGACAGCGGTTCGCGGACAGCCCAGGATTGCGTAAAGCGGTCAGGGGACTGCGGTCGGTGGCCCGGCGGCTCAAAGTGATCCCGGCAGGGCAGGTTCATTGCGTTGGCCGCATGGCAACGCACCGGCAGGACAGGGCGCTCCTAACCGAAAGCGAAATGAAAGGAGTTCCAATGCAAAGAAAGCGCTATTCCACAGTTCGGAATCTTGGGCTGTGTCTGTTCGCGGCCCTCGTCTCGACCCTTCCGCTCCGGGCGCAGGACGTAACTGCGTCCATAACCGGCATGGTCAGCGATCCCACCGGCGCGATGGTCGCGGCCGCCAAGGTCACGGCTGTAGATCTGGACCGCGGCACGACATTCTCCACCGTCACCGATAATGCGGGCGCCTACAACCTCGCCCAGCTTCCCGTGGGCCACTATCAAGTGAAGGTGACCAGCACCGGGTTCGATACCGCGGTCGAGCCGAAGCTGGAGCTGGTAATCAACCAGGTCGCCAAACTCGATTTCCGCTTAAAGGTCGGCAACGTCAGCGAATCGGTGGAGGTGACCGGCGCGGCGCCGATCCTGCAGAGCGAGACGACCACCGTTGGCACGGTGCTGCAATCGGACGCCATCACCAGCCTGCCGCTTGAAACACGCAACTACAACCAACTGACGCTGCTGATACCCGGCTCCGTCACGACCAGCCCGGGCGCTTTCAATACCGGGCAGTCGACGTTCAACTCCGGCCGTCCCTATATCAATGGTAATCGCGAACAGGCGAACTACTACCTTCTGGACGGCATGGAGAACGTGGAGTTCGTCGACAACAACGTCGCCTATGCGCCGAACGTGGATGCGATCGAAGAATTCAACGTCATCACCAACAATCCGCCAGCCGACTACGGGCAGTTCATGGGCGGCGTCATCAGCGTAATCACCAAGTCGGGAACTAACACCTACCATGGCGATGCGTTCGAATTCTTTCGCAACGACGCCTTGAATGCCAATGAGTGGTCCCGCAACTTCAGTACCGATCCCGACGTCAGCGGCAGCCCTCAAAAACTGCGCTGGAACGACTTTGGCGGAACTTTCGGCGGTCCCATCAGGAAGAACAAACTCTTTTTCTTCGTCGACTATCAGGGATCGCGCTTCGACCACCCGACCACGGTCGGCACTATCAATACCTTCACCACCGCCGAAGATAACCTGAACTTCACGGA